>Ga0302319_10013950_pt1 | contig 15030 bp, 13 predicted proteins | sample Bog_T0_2_FD_203319 | JGI IMG/M metagenome (GOLD analysis project Ga0302319, IMG submission 203319) | Peat permafrost microbial communities from Stordalen Mire near Abisko, Sweden - Bog_T0_2 | ecosystem: Environmental > Terrestrial > Soil > Wetlands > Peat | place: Sweden: Abisko, Stordalen Mire... | reverse complement strand
TTAGAATTCGGCGGGGGGGGTTCCTGCGGCAATGCTTCACTGCTTGCCCGGGCTTCGTTCCGTAGCCGGGGCGTGCCGACATATCGGTACAGGGATTTAGGCTTCCGATGTGTGGGGGAATTGCGTTTAAAGCGGAGTTAACGCGCACTCAACTGCTTGCAGCCAGTCGATCCCTTCACGAGCAGGATTGGCGCGATGGCACTAATTATCGTAGTCTGGAGCTATGGAAGTTCAATTCACGCCAGAGCAGCAAGCGCAGCTTACGCAGATTGCCAGCAAAGCCGGAACTGTGCCGGAGCGCTTGGTTACGAATGTTGTTGCTCGTTATCTTGAAGAGGAATCTCGTTTCCTTGCTGCTGTGGAAAAAGGGCTAGCGGCTGCCGAGCGGGGCGAGTTTATCGAAGAAGAAGAGATGGACGCACGGCTCGAGGCGATGTTCAAAGTTTGATGCGCATTCGTTGGACTGTGCCGGCGGCCGACGATTTAGGGAGCATCAAAGCTTATCTTCAAGTACACCACCCGCAGTTCGCCGAGCCGACCGTGCGAACCATTTATCAGCGTATCCGTTCTTTGAAGAATACTCCTCACGCCGGCCGGCCTGGCCACCGTAGCGGCACAAGGGAATTGCCGTTGACCCCACTCCCCTATGTTGTCGTGTATGTAGTAAAGCAGGAGGCGATTGAAATCTTGCACATCCATCACGGCGCGCAAGATTGGCGTTGACTATGCGACCGGCACGTTATGGCGAGGGAGATCAATTTCGAGATCGCCACGAGGAGAGAACTGCATGGCTGCGATCAGATCCGCGCCCGTGCCGCGCGCCGCGACTTTATTCAGAGACGGCATTCATCAGGACGATAACATGCGGGCATATGGTGTCGCCCGCTGCTTTTGGGAGGTTCGAGGCGAAGATTACGGCTGCGCCTGGGAGCGCAAAACGGGGACACTGCTGCGACTCTTGATTCGTGGTTTGAAAGGCGGGTGGACGCAACCTCGCAATGTCCCCGTTTTGCTTGGCGCTGCCTTTCTTTTAGTGAAAGTTGTGGGAGGGGAGGATGATGGATTGGGTTAGGGGGAGTTCTTGGATGTCGGCGGCTTTGAGGGAGACGACGCCGCTTTGGTTTTGGAGGACGCCTTTGATGAGGAGGTAGGGGGCGGTGGAGCAGGCGGCGCGGAAGCGGTCGAATAGGGGTGGTTGGACGATTACGTTGACGACGCCGGTTTCGTCTTCGAGAGTGAGAAACACAAAGCCTTTGGCGGTGCCGGGGCGTTGGCGGGTGATGACGCAGCCGGCGATGGTGAGGATGGCGCCGTCGCGGTGGGTTTTGACGCGGGCGGCTTCGAGGGCGCCAAGTGAGCGCATGAGGTCGCGATGGTGGGCCATGGGGTGTTGACCGATAGTAAGTCCGCTGTTGGAGAAATCGGCGTAGGTGCGCTGGGGGTCGGTCATGGGCGATAGGGGAGAGGGGACGCCATCGTCGGTGGCTGCTTCGAGGAGTTCGCCGACGGGTTGTAACGCGAGTTGGGATTGCCAGAGAGCGCCGCGGCGGTGGCGATCGGTTTTGTCTTTGGGCAGGGCGTTGAGGGCGCCTAACTCGGCTAGAGCGGCGAGCTCATCTTTGCGCAGTTCGGGGATGCGGCGGATTAAGTCGCGCATGCTGGTGAAGGGCGACAGTTGACGCTCGGCGTAAATGTGTTGGGCGGTGGCGGAAGTCAGGCCGCGCACATAGTTGAGGCCGAGGCGCACGTATTTGCATTTGCCGCCGTCGGATTCAACGGTGCAGCGGTAAGAGGAGCGCAGAATGTCTACTGGTCGAAAACGCTGGCCGTGGCGCTGGGCATCTTTGACTAATGTTGCGGGCGAGTAAAAACCCATGGGCTGGTTGTTCAGCATGGCGGCGGTGAAGGCGGCCAAGTAGTGACATTTGAGAAAGGCGCTGGCGTAGGCGATTAAGGCGAAGCTGGCGGCGTGCGATTCGGGAAAGCCGTAGAGGGCGAACGAGGAGATGGCGAGGACGATGCGGTCTTGGGTTTCGCCGATGATGCCGTTGCGCTCCATGCCGGCGCGCAGGTTGACTTCGACTTCGCGCATGCGTTTTTCGGAACGCTTGAAGCCCATGGCGCGGCGCAAGTCTTCCGCTTGGCCGCCTGTGAAACCGGCGGCGATCATGGCAATGCGGATGAGTTGCTCCTGAAACAGCGGGACGCCCAAGGTGCGGGCCAATACTGGTTCTAAAGAAGGATGCAGACAGACGGGTTCTTCCATGCCTTGGCGGCGGCGCAAGTAGGGATGCAACATTTGGCCGACGATGGGGCCGGGGCGAATGATGGCGACCTGCACGACAATGTCGTAAAACTTGGCGGGTTTCATGCGCGGGAGGCATGACATTTGGGCGCGGCTTTCGACTTGGAAGAGGCCGATGGTGTCGGCTTTTTGCAGGCACGAGTAGACGGCTTTGTCGTCGGGCGGCAAGTGAGCGAGGTCTACTTGCTCTTGATAATCGTCGCGAATGAGGGTGATGGTGTCTTCGAGGACGGCCATCATGCCGAGGCCGAGGAGATCGATTTTGATGATGGAGAGATCGGCGCAATCGTCTTTATCCCACTGCACAACGGTGCGGTTGGGCATGGTGGCGGGTTCGAGGGGGACGACGGAATCGAGTTGGCCTTGACAGACAACCATGCCGCCGGAGTGCTGGCCGAGGTGACGTGGGAGGTCGAGGATTTCGGCGGTGAGTTGATAGAACTGGCGGATGCGCGGATCGGCGAGATTGAAGCCTTGGTCGGTGAAGCGTTTTTCGAGGGTGTCGTTGGGGTCGCGCCATTCGAAGTGGCCCATGCGGTTGGCGAGGCTGGTGAGTTGGTCTTCGGAGAAGCCGAGGACTTTGCCGACATCGCGCACGGCGGAGCGGCCACGGTAGGTGATGACGTTGGCAGTCATGGCGGCGCCGAGGGGGCCGTAGCGTTGGTAGACGTGCTGGATGACGCGTTCGCGCTGATCGCCGCTGGGGAGGTCGAGATCGATGTCGGGCATTTCGCCGCGCTCTTCGGAGAGGAAGCGTTCGAAGAGTAACTCCATGCCGACGGGGTCAACGGCGGTGATGCCGAGGGAATAGCAGACGGCGCTATTGGCAGCGGAGCCGCGGCCTTGGACGAGAATTTTTTCGCGGCGGCAGAAATCGATGAGATCCCAAACGATGAGGAAGTAGCCGGGGAGCTGGAGCTTCTCGATCATGGCGAGTTCGCGTTCGATTTGATGCTGGGCTTTTTGGTGATAGGGCTGATAGCGCCAGCGGGCACCTTGGTCGGTGAGCTGACGAAGGTAGGACATTTCGGTTTCGCCGGGAGGGACGGGATAGCGCGGGAACTGATAGCCCAGGTTGTGGAGAGTGAATTGAAGGCGGTTGGCGAGTTCAGCGGTTTCGGCGAAGGCGGCGGGGAGGTCTGAAAAGAGGCGCTCCATTTCGGCGCTGGTTTTCAGGTGGCGTTCGTTGTTGTGGTTGAGGAGAACGCCGGCGTCGTTGAGGGTGGTTTTGTGATGGACGCAAGTGAGGACGTCTTGCAGGGGGCGGCGTTCGGGGCTGGCGTAGGTGACTCCGTTAGTGGCGAGCAAGGGGAGGTGGAGAGTGCGTGCGAGTTGGACGAGCGAATGATTGCGTGCTTCCTGATGGCGGCGATAGTGGCGCTGTAGTTCGACATAGACATTGCCGCGGCCGAAGATATGGGTGAGCCGTTCGAGCATTTGACGAGCTTGCTGTTCGATGGCCGGGCCGGTGCCTTGTTGGTAAATGGCGGCGAGTGGTCCTTCGTCACCACCAGTGAGGCATACCAAACCGTTGGCGTGCGTGCTGAATTCGTCGTCGGTGGCGAAGGGGAATTCAGGTTTGCCGGGCTGGGTTTCTATATTACGGAGTTTGGTGCGGGTGATGAGGCGGCACAGATTTTGGTAGCCGGTGCGGTTTTCGGCGAGGAGGGTGAAGCGGTAGGGAGAGGTGGTGGGTGGGAGGGGTGCGTTGATTTCTGCGCCAATCAAGGCGCGGATATCGACTTTTTTGGCTGCGGAATGAAAACGTGGGGCCCCGTAGACGCCATGGGCATCTGTTAAGGCCATGGCCGGTTGATTGAACTGGGCGCACTGGGCGGCGAGTTCTTCCGGCAGGGATGCGCCTTGGAGGAAAGAGAAGGAGGAACGGGCGTGAAGTTCGACAAACGGCACAGCCCCATTATAGGCGAAGATAGGGCGAATATTGAACGGCTTGCTTAGGCGCGCGGCTCAGTAGAGGCGCTTAGAAGGCGGCGAGTTTAGTCTTCAACTCATGACGCTTAGAGGAATCGGAAACATAAAGACTAAAGGCGGTTGAAAAGCGCATACCATTTGCCTTGATATCCGCCGTGACGATGGAATCGGCGGTAAGGTGGCAGGCGGTCAACTGGCGCGTGATCACTTCAACGGCCTTTTGGGAATCGATATACGTGGAAACGAGATTCACTAATGTGCTGTAAGCCGGGCTGGGCATGGCTGTCTCCTTAAATGAGTGATCTCTTACGAGCGCGAGTGTCCGGCGTTTTCGCCTTGCAAGCGAGAAGCAGCCGCGCTTCCTTCCACGTGGCGAGCCAATTCTAAAACAGCCTTCCGCATGTTTTCCGCATGGGCGTTGAGTTCTTCACAAATAATCTGCGATTCTTCCTGACTGGGGGTTTGGCTTAGGCTAGCTTCGGCGATGCGTTCCACCGAAACGCCAAGCAAAGTAGCGCCGGGCGCCAAATTGCGAACTAGTTCCTGCAGGGGTACAGTGATGGAGCGGCCGATCATGAACGCGACAATGGTGGCCAGGACCACGGCCAGAGCGGAAAAGCCAAGCGCTTGGATGCGACTTGACTGAAAATCGGCGACGCGCATGTTGAGCAGCGTATCCAATTCGTAGGCGCCCGTTTCCCAATAATTCAAACTAGCTTTTTGTACGGCCGCGGCTTGGCTAGCCAAAGCGGCAGTGGTGGTTTGCCCAGGGTTTACGCCGATTGATTTGAGCGTGGACAAGTAGTTCGTTAAGGCTGACCGGTAGGTTTGAAGCGCGGCGCTCAGCTTTGGCTGCAGAGTGGGACTGACGCCATGATTCGCCGCATCGGCATCGAAGGTGGTGCTGTTGCTGGCGGCGATACGATTGAGCGATTCTTCGAGAAGCGTGCTTTCAGTGAATAACAGCGACTGATCGACAGCAGAGCCGGCACCTGTAACAACCTTATTACCGATGGCGGCGCTGTTGGCAATGTGGGAAATGGCTTCCGGCATAGTGAGCAGCGTGACATCGACCAGATAATAGCTGTCCAGATCCGGATCAAGGATGAGGCTGGACGAATCGCCCGTGTAGCTGACCAATTGCTTGACCTGGGTGAACAAATGGTCGTAGCCGGCAGCGAGTTCGGCGCGTTCGGCTGGCGTTGCGAGCTTGGGATCACTGGCGATTAATGTCTTCCATTCGGCTTCCAGATTTTCGAAGGACAGATCTTTATGATTCTTTTTCGCCAAAGCGTCTGATGACGTGTTCAAATCTGCTGCGACCTGGACATTCAAAGCGCTGGCCGTTTCGAGATTCGAACTGACCAGGTTGCCCACGGTTCTCAATTCGGTTGCGCAGTTGCCAGTCTCGCAGGCTTGCAAGACATTCTTGGAACTCGCCAGGCCGTACAGGACGCGCATAAGCGGCTTCTGAAATGAGTTGCCTGTTAATTCCAGTTGGGCGGTGGCGATTTGCGGTGTGTAGTTGGCTGCCAGCAAATAAGCGAGTACACCGATGGGCAGGGAGAAAATCGCGACGATCAGGAAAATTTTGGTGGAAACACTGGAACGACTAGTGTCCAGCGAGGGGGATTCGGGTGTCATAGGTTAAGGCCTTTGAGGAATAGTTTGGGTGCGTTCGGCCATGACTCGTCTAGGGGGAGCCGTCTATCGAACCCACTGTCTATATCGGCCCACACAATTGTCCGCTTTAGCCGGGCGGCACTCTTTCTTAAAGAGCACCCCTTATATAAGGATGGCGACAGTTTCCGGGACGGGGTTGCGACGATTTGGAATCCCGGAGCGGCGAAATGTTCCATTATGGCCATCCCGCTTTGAGAAGTTTACGTCTGGGAAGAGCACTTTAAGACATAGAGAGTCAATAAACCCGAATGCAGGAATCCGAGAATTTTCTGAGGGAACTCAGGAAGGACTCCTCTCTTCGTGTGCGTGAATAATGGAAGATTTCGACACAATACGCGAGTTTCTGATAGAGAGCAACGAAAATCTGGGGCGATTGGACCAGGAGATTGTTGAACTCGAAAAAGATCCGGGCAATTCTGAACTGGTGGCAAGCATCTTCCGCACCATTCACACGATTAAGGGGACGTGTGGATTTCTGGGGTTTGACAAGCTGACCGGGGTGACGCATTCGGCGGAGAACATTCTCAGCCAAGTGCGCGATGGGAAGCGCAAAGCCACGAACAGCTTGATTAGCATCATTTTGGAATCGGTGGATGCGACCAAAGAGATTCTGGATGTGATTGAGAAGACTTCGGAGGAAGGGGAGAATGCCTTTGAGGAACTCAAGGGACGCCTGCACGCTTTTTCCGAAGCGAACGAAGAGACCGAGGGGAATTATGTGCAGGCGAAGGCCAAAGTAGAGCTGCCTGCTGCGGCCGAGAGTGAGGCAAACGCCGCGACGCCCACGGCTGAGAATCCTTCAAGCGAGCCGGTTGCGGAAGCTCCGTTGACTGACGATATTGACCTCGAAACCGCGATTTTGATGAAAGCGCTGTTAGGGGAGCAGGGTGAAGGCTTTACCTTTGTCCCGCAAACCCTGGAGTCCAAGCTTGTGCCAGAAGAGCCTCCCGCCACTGAGAAGAAGGCTCCCGAAACAATCAGCCCCCCAGCCGCCCAACCGGAAATTCAGAAGCCAGGGAAAGCGGAGTCCGCAGCAGAGACCAATATGAGCGAACAGAAGCCGAATCCCGAGACAAACGACAACAGCGCCAAAGCCAAAGAGGAGCCGACGCCAACTGCGGAGACTGCGCCTCCCAAACCGGTTCAGCCCATAGCGCCGCCGGCTGCGGCAGTGGAGGTTGCGCCAGGGCCACCCTTGAGAGCGGCTGCGGCTGCGGCGGGCGCGGGTGCCGACGGAGGCGAACGCACGGTGGGCGCTAAGAATAATGCGGTGCTCGATTCGACGATTCGGGTGGATGTGGGATTGCTGGACAAGTTGATGAATCTGGTGGGCGAACTGGTACTGGCGCGTAACCAGGTTCTGCAATTCACGGCGCGTTTGGAGGCAGGAACTTTTAACGCCACTTCGCAGCGCTTGAATTTGATTACTTCAGAGCTGCAGGAAAGCGTGATGAAGACGCGCATGCAGCCGATTGGCATTGTCTGGGGAAAATTTCCGCGGGTGGTGCGCGATCTGGCGGCCGAATGCGGCAAGTACATTCACCTTAATATGGATGGCGCGGAGACGGAACTGGACCGGACGATTATCGAAGCCATCAAAGATCCGCTGACGCATATCGTGCGTAATTCCTGCGATCACGGTATTGAACGGCCCGATGAGCGAATCAAAAGAGGTAAGACGGCGACAGGCCGGTTGACGCTGCGAGCTTTTCATGAGGGCGGCCACGTCAATATCGAAATCTCCGACGATGGCGGCGGCATTAACCCGGAGAGAATCAAGGCGAAAGCTGTGCAAAAAGGACTCTTGTCGGTGGAACAAGCGCAGCGCCTGACCGAACGGGAAGCGATCAATCTGATTTTCCTGCCGGGCTTTTCGACCGCCGAAAAAGTTTCGAATATCTCCGGCCGCGGTGTGGGGATGGACGTAGTAAAAACCAACATCGAGCGGATTGGCGGGGTGGTGGACTTGGCGAGCACGGACGGGCAGGGAACGACGATCAAAATCAAAATTCCTTTGACGCTGGCGATCATTCCGGGCTTAGTGATTACGGGCGCGGGACAGCGCTTTGTGATCCCGCAGGTGAGTTTGTTTGAGTTGATAAGGCTTGAGGGCGAAAACGGCATGCGACAGATTGAGCGCATTCACGGGACGCCTGTCTACCGGCGGCGCGGCAAGCTGTTACCGCTTACTTTTTTAAATGAAATCTTGAAAGTGCCTGGGCACGCCGCGGTGGATGACGTGGTGAATATCGTGGTTCTGCAAGCGGAAGACAGCGAGTTTGGCCTGGTGGTAGACGGCATTAACGACACGCAGGAAATTGTGGTTAAACCGCTTGGCAAACGGCTCAAAGGTTTGAGCATGTACTCCGGCGCGACGATCATGGGCGATGGGAAAGTGGCGCTCATTTTGGATGTTTTGGGAATCGCTCAGAGATCTGGCGTGCTGCGCGAATCGCGCGAGATTCGGGGCGCTAACAAAGAGAATAAACAGGCCCAGGTGGGTAAAGATAAGCAAACCATGCTGCTGTTCAGCGCGGGCCGCTTTGAACGTCTGGCCGTACCGTTAAGCCTAGTGGCACGGCTGGAGGAGATTCCGGTTGCGAACGTGGAACACGCGGCGGGACGGATGGTGGTGCAGTACCGGGGCCAGATTTTGCCGCTCGTCTCGTTGGCGGGGCAACTGGATCCAGGCGCCGATATTTCGCTACCGAAAGACCAAAACGTGCAGGTTGTGGTGTTCAACAATGGCGACCGCCTGATCGGCCTGGTGGTGGATCGCATTCTGGACATCGTGGAAGAGCACGTGACGGTGCGCAAATCGTCGGAAACGTTCGGGCTGATGGGTTCGGCGGTGGTGGGGCAGAAAGTCACGGACTTTGTAGATTTGCATGAAATTATTGCCAATTCCGGTGAAAAATGGGCGGCCCACAAAACGCTGTCCGGGCCGGCGACGGTGATGATTGTGGAACGGTCGCCGTTTGCGCGCGCGCACCTCAGAAGCTCACTGGAAATGGCGGGATACCGGGTGGTGGAAGCGGCTAGCTCCCAAGAGGCCGTCGACAAATTGTCGCGCGAGAAAGTACGCATTGTGGCGGCGTCGCCGGAGTTTAGCGAATTGGCGCAGCATGTGAAAGGCAATCCGAAGCTGGCGCATATCCGGCTGCTGGGATTGCTGGGCGAGGGAAGCAATCCCAACAGACATGCGGATGCGGGGTTGTTTGAAGAATTCCAGATGAAGTTTGACCGTAAAGCCATGTTGAGTTCGCTGGAACGGCTAGCGGAAGCGGTTGAGCATAGCGAACAGGAACTGGCGGGCGTTAGCCGTTGAGGAGCGGTACGTAAACAAACATGAAAGTACAGCAAAACAGCCCAAAGGGTGCGGAACATTCGCGACAGTATTCCACGTTCTACGTGGCCGATCTGTTCTTTGGCATTGACGTGTTGAACGTGCAAGAGGTCTTGCGCTACCAGGAAATGACCCGCGTGCCGCTGGCTCCCGACGTGATTGAGGGATTGATTAATTTACGGGGGCAGATTGTGACAGCGGTGGATCTGCGGCGGCGACTGAATGTGAAACCGCGCGAAAACGGGAGCACGCCGATGAATATTGTGGTGCGCTCGGAGGAAGGGGCGGTGAGTTTGCTGGTGGATGAAATCAGCGACGTTTTAGAAGTAAACCCGGCTTCGTATGAGCCGCCACCGCAGAATCTACCTCCCGAGCAGCGGGAACTGATTGAAGGTTTGTACAAGCTGGATGGGCGGCTGCTGCTCATTCTGAACACGGAACGTGTTCTACAAATTCAGACAAACGGAAACTAAGCGATTTAACAGGCGATTTCAAACAGAGGAAAAAGAAATTTCAATGGCAACTAAGAATTCGGACCATCCAGCTTCTCACACCGCCGTGGCGGAACCAGAGCATTTGAGCGAAGAACGGCACGACGGCGGCAGACCAGCGAAGGCCACAAAGGCGGGGCCGGGGCGCAGCTCGAGAACAGGCGACGCTGGCGAGACATCTGTCAGGAGTGCCGGTCGGGCCAGCAAAGACACCTCGGAAACCACAGCGTTGAAGGCGGAAGTGCTGCGCTACCGCGGCATTGTGGATCACGTAACCAGCGCGATCATGATTGTGGACCGCGACCTGATTGTCACCTACGTCAACGAGGGGACCCGGCAACTGCTGGCTAAGAGTGCGGCTGAGTTCCGCAAAGTGTGGCCCGATTTCGACAACCGCAATATAGTTGGATCCAGCATCGATCTCTTCCACAAGAATCCGAGCTACCAGCGGCGCATTCTGAGCGATCCAAATAATTTGCCGCACAAGGCGGAGATTAGCGTTGGAGATCTCAAGTTCTCACTGTTGATCCACGCCATCAAGGACCCGGCCGGCCACTATGTGGGCAACACTTTGGAGTGGGCCAATATCACTGAGCTGCGCTTCGTGCAAGGTCAGATTGGAGCTGTTAACTCAGCCCTAGCGACCATTGAATTTGACATGGATGGGACCATTGTTACGGCAAACGAGAACTTCCTCAGAACGATGGGATATCGACTGGACGAGGTAGTAGGCCGCCACCACAGCATCTTCGTGGCGGAAGGCGAGCGCGATACCGCAGATTACCGTGATTTCTGGTTAAAACTAAACCGCGGCGAGACGCAAGCCAGAGAATTCAAGCGGATTGGCAAGGGGGGGCGCGAAATTTGGCTGCAAGGGACGTACGCTCCTATCTTGGACGGCAAAGGCGTTCCCATGAAAGTGCTGAAGTTCGCCACCGACATCTCCACCCAAAAGAGGGCGGAGGACGATGCGCTACGCAGCCAGGTTGAAGCGGACCGGCGCGAAAAAGAGAAGATTGAACAAGACCGTTTCGCCGCCGAAGAACTGCGCCACAAAGTGACGTCGCTACTGGAAGCGGTGCAAGTGGCGGCTGCTGGAGATCTCACGAAAGACATTCCCATTCTAGGTGACGACGCGGTTGGAAGGCTGGGTGGGGGCTTCAAAGGATTCTTAGAAAATCTGCGCGGCAGCATGAGAAAGATGGCGGGCAGCGCGCAATCGGTGGGCGCTGCTTCGGAGCAGTTGAACGCGATCAGCCAGCAAATGGCAGGGAACGCTGAGGAAACCGCCACGCAAGCCACCGTGGTCAGCGCGGCCAGCGAAGAGGTCTCCAAGAATGTAGGCGTGGTGGCGGCCAGCAGCGAGGAAATGCTCGCTTCTATCCGTGAAATCGCCAAGAGCGCTAACGAAGCGGCACGTGTCGCCCAGAAAGCCGTGGGTGTTGCCGATTCCACGAATCACACGATCGCCAAGCTGGGTGAATCCAGCGTCGAGATCGGTAAGGTGATTAAGGTGATCACGTCGATTGCGCAGCAGACGAACCTGCTGGCGCTTAACGCTACGATTGAAGCCGCGCGTGCGGGTGAAGCCGGTAAAGGGTTCGCGGTTGTGGCTAACGAAGTGAAAGAACTGGCAAAGGAGACTGCCAAGGCTACGGAGGAAATCGGCCAGAAGATCGAAGCGATTCAAGGCGATAGCAAAGCGGCCGTGGCTGCCATAGCGGAAATCAGCGCGATCATCAATCAGATTAATGATGTATCGAGCACGATTGCGTCCGCGGTGGAAGAGCAAACGGCGACGACAAACGAAATTGGCCGAAACGTTTCTGAAGCAGCCAAAGGGACGACCGAGATTGCACGCAATATCACTGGCGTGGCGACGGCGGCGCAGAATACTACCGAGGGAGCAATACAAACTCAGAAAGCGGCGGTGGCCCTGAGTGAGATGGCGCAGACTCTACAGTTGCTGATGGCCCAGTTTAAGGTTTAGGATAGGGCGGGCTTGGCTCGTCTTTTGCGAGGCCAAGGAAAAAACTAATCGATGTAGCTAGCGTGAAATGCGCCAACCGCCGATAGCGTTCTTAGAGTCGGGATCTTATCCGAACCCGGCTTAAGAGAGCCTGTCGGAGACGGAGGCGCATTTTGCATTATTTCAGTACTGAATTCACCCGCCCACCTATGGGGACAAATAACCTAGCCGCTACGGTCAGATTGATGCCAGACGATCCAAAGAAGAACCAGACGATTGCCATCGAGGTGACTTTATGCGGCGGGCGTTAGTCATAGATGATTCAAGAACGATTCGGTCAATCTTGGGCAAGAAGTTGAGCCAATTGGGCTTCAAGGTGAGCGATGCGGAGAACGGCAAAGTCGGTCTTGACACTCTGCGCGCCAATCCTGCGATCTCATTGGTTTTGGTGGATTGGAATATGCCGGTCATGAACGGGCTTCAGTTTGTGCAAGCTGTGCGTGCAGAATCCTGTTGGAACGACGTAACGATTGTGATGGTGACCACGGAGACTGAGACTTCGCAGATGCTAGCGGCGCTTGATTCCGGCGCCAATGATTACATCATGAAGCCATTTACCGAAGAAATCATTTCCGAACGTTTAATGCTCTTAGGTTTTCAGGAACAAACGATTTGATACGGGCTCCCAAAAGGAAGTTAGCGCCAGGAGAGCGCATCCGGGCGTTGGTTGTCGATGATTCGGTAATCATCAGGCGGCTGGTGACGCATGCCTTAGGCGAAGATCCCAACGTTGAGGTAGTAGGCAGCGCTGCGAACGGTGCAATCGCGTTGAAGATGATTCCTCTTCTTAATCCGCATGTCGTTACGCTCGACATTGAAATGCCGGAGATGGACGGATTAGAAACGCTACGCCATATCCGTAAGAGATATCCGGATTTGATCGTGATCATGTTCAGCACGTTGTCTGAACGGGGGGCTGCGGTAACGCTTGAAGCGCTTACGCTAGGGGCCAACGATTACGTCACTAAAGCTGCCAATTCGGGCTCGCTCGATCAGTCGATGGCCAGGTTGCGCGGTGAACTTGTGCCAAAGTTCAAGCAGTTCTTTTCGGTTGGCAACGAGGAACTGACAAGCGCGCCGCCGAAGCCGACTTTTGCTAGCACCGCCTTGCCTGTTCGGCCGCGGCCCAGCAACGGCTTCCGTCCCAGAGTTCCATGCCAAGCTGTCGTGATTGGCGTTTCAACGGGAGGGCCGCCGGCGCTCGCCACCGTGATACCGATGTTCCCGAGTGATTTCCGGCCGCCGATTTTAATCGTTCAGCATATGCCTCCGGTATTCACTAGATTGCTGGCCGAGCGTTTGCAAACGCTAACCAAGTTGCGGGTGCGCGAGGCCGAGAACGGCATGGTGATCGAAAACGGCAATGTTTATGTAGCTCCGGGCGACTATCACATGAAAGCGGCGCGAAAAGGTACAAGCATCGTGGTCATTCTCGACCAATCAGAACCCGAAAATTCTTGCCGTCCAGCAGTGGACGTACTGTTTCGGTCTGCCGCCGATGTTTGGGGCGGAGGTGCGATGGCGGTGATACTGACCGGTATGGGGCGAGATGGGTTGCGCGGAATAGAGCGTTTACGGGCGGCGGGGAGTTATGTTGTTGCACAAGACGAAGCGTCGAGCGTTGTTTGGGGCATGCCGGGCTCGGTGGTAACTGCTGGCCTGGCCGATTCAATCGTGGATTTAAAGTGTGTCGTTCCGGAAATACAGAGGCATCTCTAGCGAATAGGTGTTGAAAGCATGACAATAACTGCCACAAACGCGGGTGATATCACCCAGGAGAATTACAGCTTTCTGCAGCAGCATGTCTATCGCACTTCGGGCATAGTGCTTGATGAAAACAAGCATTATTTGCTGGAAGCTCGCTTGATTCCCATCGTTCGCAAAGAAAACTTAAAGACAATCAACGATCTGTGCGCGCTGATTCGCGCCACGAGTTCGGGCAAGGTCTCGCAGGACGTGGTGGAAGCGATGACCACCAACGAGACGCTTTTCTTTCGCGATATTATCCCGTTCAAAGTTCTACGCAGCGCGCTGCTACCCACGTTAATCGAAGCCCGAAAACTCAGCAGGAAAATTTCATTTTGGTCGGCTGCGTCTTCGTCCGGACAAGAAGCCTACAGTCTGGCCATGATGCTTTGCGAGATGGGCCTGCAGGATTGGAACATCGACATTCTGGGTACTGACCTCAACGAGAAAATGGTTGAACGTGCTCGTAACGGGGCATTCGTCCAGATTGAAGTGAACCGAGGTCTGCCGGCTACCCACTTGGTGAAATATTTCGAACGCCACGAGATGGAATGGCGAGTCAAGCCCATTTTGCGCCGCATGGTTCGCTTTGAAAAATTCGATTTGCGCCAATCGATGCGCTTCATGAACGCGTGTGATTTTGTGCTTTGCCGAAATGTACTGATCTACTTCGACACGGATACCAAACGCAAAATTCTGACTGAGATCTCAAAGACCATGGCGCCGGGGGGCTATTTGTTGCTGGGCGCCGCTGAAACTACGATGAATCTGAGCGATGCTTTTGAACGGCATGCCATTGAGGGCGCCTCGTTCTATCGCAAAAAATGAACAAAGGGGGGGTTATGGAAACAGCTTGTTTAACACAAACATACGAGGCAGAGACGCAGCAGATTGTGGTCGACGTATTCACATCAATGCTCAAGATGGAGGTGGAGCGGGTGGAAGCCCCACTAGAGCGGAGAACCTCCCCCGGGCTCACCGCCGCCGTCCACTTTGTCGGATCCTGGAAGGGTGCGCTGCGGATTGAATGTACTCCCGAACAGACTTTCGAATACACGAAACGACTGCTTGGGGTCGATCTTCCTAGTGAAGTCAACGAAGATGTGTGTGATGCGTTCGGCGAACTGGCGAACATGATCGGCGGCAATCTCAAGGCGGTTCTACCGCCCATCGTTCAGCTTTCCATGCCTTCAGTGGTGCGCGGCGAAGACTATTCGATGCGCATCTGCCACGCGGTTACGGCCTGTCAACTCGCGTTTGATTCGGAACTCGGAATTTTCCGGGTGACGCTCGTCGAATTTGTTGAGCCATAACGCTCAGAAAAGCCACTAGATAGCAGGCGTTCCTATGTCCCTTTGGTAAGGTGGACACCGGTGCGCAGCTGAGTAGTCACTCTTTTGATCTGGAGCAACGAATTATGGCTCAAGTTTTGACGCCTACCGAGGTCATTGTCGCGGCCGGAGAATTAAGCCGCGCGGCTGTCCTGACTTTGGACGTG
>Ga0302319_10013946_pt1 | contig 15031 bp, 16 predicted proteins | sample Bog_T0_2_FD_203319 | JGI IMG/M metagenome (GOLD analysis project Ga0302319, IMG submission 203319) | Peat permafrost microbial communities from Stordalen Mire near Abisko, Sweden - Bog_T0_2 | ecosystem: Environmental > Terrestrial > Soil > Wetlands > Peat | place: Sweden: Abisko, Stordalen Mire... | reverse complement strand
GTCCCTGGCTTGGGCGAGGCCAACGATGGGGCCGTTGCGCGGAGTGATGGTGATTTCGGCTTTGTGGCGATGCTTTTCGACGGTCAGGATGGCTTTGGCTTCGAATCTGTCGCCGAGGATTTTGCGTATTTTAGCGAGGCCGTTTTCTACTTCTTTGCGGATGGCGGAAGTGATTTCGTAGTGACGTCCCGTGTATTCCACATTCATGAGCGCCCCTCCTTTATTGCTCGATCATAGGAACGGATGCGGTTGCTATTTCTTTCGCCCCTTCGGCGCTTGTTCCAAATATCCTCTCACCCACGGCGTACGCCGTGGCCTGCATTCTGTCGGGGTGACCCTCGGCAGACTCATTCGCAGCCTTCCACGTATTGAATCGCATCGTACTTGCCTGCATAGAATGTCGTGATCTTTCCTTTATCTGTTTCGAATCGGATGCCATAGCGGCCATCGGCTGAACGTACCGTCAGGTAGTGGCCAGTGTCGATGTACTGATGCGCCGTGACTTTCATCCTGGCACCGTAGACCTTCCGTACTTGCCCCTCTGAGTCTCCAACCTGAATGCCAGTTGAGGTCTTCACGCCCGGGGCGCCCACCTCAACGCGGGCCATGTGGCCGTCGATGATCATGAAGGAGACGCTGTCGTGCCCGCGCGCATTGATGTAGAAGCATGATTGCTCGTCTCGCTCGTCAGCCGCCAATTCTTGATGCAAAGCCGCGCTCAGTTGAGCGAGCGTCATGCCAACCTTTACCGGCCCAACACCGTCTTCGCGGATTATCCAGACGTCGCTTGCAACCGAAGCGGCGACCAGGAACAGAGGTAGGACGAGAGATCGTAGCAAGAACAGACACGTACGGTTCAATTCGGGACACCGACAGTACACGCGAGATCCCTCGCTCCGCCTGAAGAACGGCTGCACTCGGGATGACGCCTTCATATATACCTGAGGCTCCGACTATTCTCTTACCCGGCGTTGATGGGTGCTGGGGATGCGCATGTCCTCGCGGTACTTTGCTACCGTGCGGCGAGTGACTTGAATGCCCTGAGACTGAAGAATTCTGGTGAGTTGCTCGTCAGTCAAGGGACGGCTGGTGTCTTCCTCGTCGATGAGCTTCTTGACCCGGCGTTTGAGGATGAGCAAACTGGTGTTGCCGCCCTCGGGGCCCTGCACGCTCTCGCTGAAGAAGTAGCGCAACTCGAACACGCCTTGCGGGGTGTGGGCATACTTGCTGGCCACAGCACGGCTGACGGTGGAGGGATGCACGCCGATTTCTTCGGCCACCTCTTTGATCATCATGGGTTTCAGATGGTCGATGCCTTTTTCCAGAAAATCCTGCTGGCGGGCGACGATGCAGTAGCAGACCTTGGTGATGGTCTGCTTGCGCTGCTCGATGTTCTTGATGAGCTGGATGGCGCTCTTGTAGCGCTCTTTGACATAGTCGCGCGTGTTTTTGTCGTTGGTATCGCGGGTGATCAGCTTCTTGTAAGCGGGGTTCAGGCGGAGCTGGGGCAGATCGTCGTCGTTCATGAGCACCAGCCACTCGTCGCCGTGCTTGATGAAAGCGACGTCGGGCTCGATCAGGCGCGCCTGGCCTTTGTTGTACTGCAGGCCGGGACGAGGATCGAGCGTGCGGATGTAGTCGAGAGCGTGCTGCACGGCGTCGAGCGGGCGTCCGATGGCCTTGGCGATCTCTTTGTGTTGTTTGTTCTGCACGGCGCGCAGGTGCTGATCGACGATGGTGACGGCGTCCTGCAGGACTTGGGCGGTGCCATTGCCGCTTCTCTCGCCGTTCTTGTCTCCGTTCTTGTGCAGCGCGAGCTGTTGCTGGTGATAGTGCAACTGGCGCAGCAGGCATTCGCGGAGATCGCGGCAACCTACGCCCGGAGGATCGAGCTGGCGAATCACCTCGAGGGCTTCCTGCAGATCGGCAAGCGTAAAACTGGCGGTGTAGACAGGGTGCGGCGCGGGCGCAGGCTGAGCCGCAGGCACTGGTTCAAGCGCGGAAGCGGCGGCGACGGCGGAATCTCCATTCCGCGAGCCAAAAGAAATTTCAGCTGGCGAGCTTGCGGCGTGCAGATCGTACATCTCCCTAGCTGCGATCTCGCCGATGGCGTTGCTGCCGAAGGCATGGGTATCGGACAATCCCAGGGCACTGGGTTCGCTGCGAGCCGGTTCGACGAAATCGGTCGTGGAAGCGACGGGATTAAGATGTGCACCGTCGGATACCGCTTCGCCGGGCGTAGCTTCGTCAGGAGCTGATTCCGCCGAAAGGTCCGCTTCCGGCCCTAAGCCTAGAGCTTGAGCTTCGCTGACAATGTTTCTGGCAGCAGCCGCGTCGGCTTCGGGTGGCGCGGGCGGAGCTACTCCTAACATCTCCTCGTCGCTCGCGATCAGGTAACCATCTTCGTTGAGGTTGCCGATGATCTGTTCAGCGGCCTCGCGCACTTCGGGGCGGAGGCTCAACGCACCCACTTGCCAGGCGAGGTGATCGGTAAGATTTGTGGGCTTGGAAAGGAAGTTCTCGAAAGATGGGCGCTCGATCTCTTCCATTTCACCGCGCGTGCGGTAACCGGGATCGAGGTAGTCCTGGAAGAAGGAGCCGAAGTCGATTTCCTCGAACGGATCTTTCTTTTCGGCGGCCGTGGTCGGATTCTCTTCAGCGGAAACGGTGGCGGCGCGGTCGCGATCTTCCTCTTTGCGGCCCAGTTCGTCGATCAACGGGACTGATTCTTCGAGCTCTTCGAGAACCGGGTTCTCGACCATCTCGGTGTTGATCATGTCCTTGAGCTCAAGCTTGTTTAGCGCAAGGACGGAAACCATCTGCACCAGGCCCGGGGTGAGGATCTGGCGCTGCGATAGCTTGACGCTCAGTTTGTGTTGCAGTAAGACCATAAATTCAGTCGTCGGTCGTTGGTCGTTGGCCGTTCATCGTTGTTGCGAGCTTCGGGCTCTCGCCAACAATCTCGCAGTCCCCTCAGTAACCTCAAACACCACAGTAGCCAATTGCGCGATCTGTTTATCGCGCTTCTCGCTCTCGATTGCCATCACCTGCAAGTTTCGCGTCAAAGCTTCCAGCCGTTCGTCAATCGTCATGGCTTCCTTGGTCGTTTCGCACGTTTGTCGTTGGTCGTTTGTCGTTAGTTTTTCGCCATTCATCGTTGCCGCAGGCTTTCTGCTTTTGCCAACGACCAACGACTAACGGCCAACGACGTTTTTCCTCACACCAGCGAAAAGCTTTCCCCCAGATACACGCGGCGGACTTCCGGATCGCCAGCCAACTGTTCGGGCTGGCCCTGGCGGAAAATTCGGCCGTCGTCGATGATGTATGCCCGGTCGGTTACAGACAATGTTTCGCGCACGTTGTGATCGGTGATCAGCACTCCGATGCCGCTGGCCCGCAGGCTACTGATGATTTTCTGCAGGTCGAGAACGGCGATAGGGTCGATCCCGGAAAACGGTTCGTCGAGCAAAATGAATGTTGGATTGATGCACAGGCAGCGCGCAATTTCCACCCTGCGGCGCTCGCCGCCGGATAAGGCATAGCCACGATTCTGCCGGATGTGCTCCAAGCCAAGTTCATCGATAAATTTCTCCATCTTCTCGCGGCGCTCGTGCCAGGACATAGGCTGAGCCTCCAACACCGCGAGGATGTTCTCCTCAACCGTGAGTTTGCGAAAAACCGAAGCTTCCTGAGGGAGATAGCTGATGCCATACTGGCGTGCCCGGAGGTACATGGGAACGTCAGTGATGTCCTGCCCGTCATACAACACGCGGCCAGTATCAGGGGGGATCAAACCAACAATGGCGTAAAAAGTTGTGGTCTTGCCCGCGCCGTTAGGGCCGAGTAAACCCACCACCTCGCCCTGCTCCACGCGCAGGCTGACACCGTTTACGACCCGGCGGCCACGATACGACTTGCCAATTTCATCGGTGGCCAGAGTACGCATTTATCGTGCCACTCTCGTCTGTGTCACCACAGGAGAACTCGCTTTGCCTTCTACCAGCACCCTATCATCGCCCCTAAAGAAAGTCAACGAAACCCCGGTAATCTTGCCACGTTCGGCATCAAAAATGCTAGGCGGTCCGCCAGTGAGCACGAACTTGTCGTCGGCGGCGGTGTAAACCAGCATCTTCCCCTCGGCTCGGCGCCCCGGCTGTACGATCACAACGTTGCCTTCGGCAACCATGTGATCCAGCTGGCCGGCCCCGGCAAGTGATTGATTGCCGGAGGTTTGTGATCGAGGAAGCAGATAAGCATCCATGGTGATGGCGGAGACAGTGAAGTTGGTTCCCTGGGCTATCACGCCTCCATCATAGTGGGCGTGGCGGTCAGCGTCGGCATAGGTGAGACGGGCGGAAGTTATGGCCACAGGGCTGGTGTCGCCGGGTTTTTCCTGAGATTTTATCTTCGCTTTGTGTTCTCCTCCAGTGGGTAGAGCGGCGGGCTGAACTTTATCCGGCTGAACCGTCCCGGGCAGAGCCAGCTTGCTCTGCACCAGCACCGTGGAGACCGGTTGTGCCGGGGCGCCCTGGGCTACGAGGAAACGGCGATCCCGGTCGAACTGGATCGAGGGCGCTTCGACGATATTCGCGTCCTGCCACAAACGCGCTTTGCCCTGGTAGAGAGCGACCGCGGGTAAGTTGTGCGCTGTCATGGTAGCTGCGGTCACGTGAATCGGTGAGGCGGAAGCGAGCAGCGCACCGTTGGGTTGCTCCGTGAGCTCGCTGTAGGTGCTCTTAACGTCTCCGTTCGCGAAGGCGTCATCGTTGTCGCGATTGATACGGATAGTCTTCGCGGTCGTGACCATGCTGCCTTCGGAGACGCGCGGGCTACCGGTGAGCACCAGAATCCGGTCGGCAGGCGTATAGAGCGCCTTGTCTGCCCAGGCTTGAGTGCGCTTATCGGGCGCCTCGTTGTCAGTGTAGGCGACGCTTCCCTGCTGGATGATCGAAGCGATTCCCCCTTCGGGGAGGAACTTCGCATCCAAGGTCTGGCTGGTGCTGATGCGGTTGGGCAGGCCTGGGGCAGAGTTTACGATTTTGGCATCGGGCGCGCCGTGGACCGAAGTCAAGCGGCTGGAGCCATCGGGAGTCTCGGCAAATTTCGCGTCAAAGCGTCCGGCAGTGATGACGGTGTGTGGCGGAGGGCCCTGTGTCGAAGTCTGCGTCGGCGGGTTCTCCGCCGGAGAGATTGTGATCCGGGCGGCCCCGGAAGTTTCGGCGCGGTCGAGGCGGCGTCCATCGGCGACAAAGAAATCGATGATGGAGGCCGTGATGTCGAAATCCTGAGGCGGCGACGCATGTTCCGAGACAGGCACCGAGGCATGTTGCGCGGCAGGCACGGATCCATTTGCCGCGACCGTGTCGGTGCGGGCGGCATGCTGCGACAGCCGGACTCCATCCATCGCATGCACCTTCTGGAGCTGGTTCTGGCCCAGAAAATCTAAGATGGCGCGTCCGGCATCGCCCTGCATGGGCTGAGACCCGATCCGCTCGACGTGCACATTGCCGGTCAGCGTGGCCGTGCGCAGAAGGTTTTGCTTGCTGGTGAGCAGGAGATCGGCTTCGTCGGCGCGGCCACGCATCTGGTCGGCATCCGGCTCCGTGGTCTTCGTCTTTGTTTCTGCATTCACATTTCCGATGGCCAGCACCCGCTGCACCTCGTTCTCCGGGCCGAGAAAGAACGTGGCCTGGTCCGATTGCAGGGTTCCGCTCTCGCGCTCCATGCGGGGATGGTTCAACACGATTTCATGCGGCTCGCGGGTGACTACGCCATGGGTCGCGAAGAGCGTAGCGCCATCCGGCCCATTCAACGTCACATGAACTTGTGAAGCCAGCGTGAGCGCACCGATCTTGGCCGCGTATTGCACGCCGACGGCCCAGCCCGTGGCTTGCGGCGTGCGGAAATCCACTCGAGCCTCGGTGGAAGCGTCTCCGCTGTCCCGGTTAAAGATCAGGTCTCTGGTCTTGAGATGGATGGGGTTCTTGAGTTCCTTCGGAGTCGCCTGGTCGGCCGCGGTCACGCCGCTGGGGTTGGCTTGCAGATCAATCTGCACCTCGCCCTGAGCCGTAACGTCGCCAGACTTCGGATCGTAAGTGAAGTTGTCGCCATAAATCTGGTCGAAGCGGGAGGTGTCGCGGCCGTAGAGGATGATGCTGACGTCGTGCAGCTCAGCGTGCCCGTTGAGCTTGAATTCCTTCACGTCTTTGGCGTTAATGGTGAAGACCGTTCGGCCCGATTCCGATTTTGAAAACTGAAAGCCGCTGGCCGTCTGCTTGATGTCGTAGCCGATCTTTCCGGGGAATCCTTTGAGCACGCTCTGCTGCCGCAGACGGGCGTAAAGATACATGCCCGCGACCACCGCGGTGAACAGGATCGCGAGTGCAATCAGCCAGCGTCGGAGGCGATAGATGGGGAGCGGCATGCTGGGTTCAGTGTAATGCAAGCTGCTGAACTACACTGAGGGACGATGACTCCGGAAACGCCGCTTCTGCTGGACCTGCAGCACATCCGCGTGATGCGCGGGGAGAAAATCGCGCTCGATGACTTTAGCCTCGGCATCCGTGCCGATGAACATGTCGCGATCCTCGGACCCAACGGCTGCGGCAAGTCAACGTTGATCAAGACCATTACGCGCGAGTGTTATCCGGTAGTACAGGAAAATTCGTCAATGAGCATCCTGGGGCAGGAACGCTGGGACGTGTTCGAGTTGCGCGCACTGCTGGGCATTGTCTCGAACGATCTGATGCTTTCCTGTACGGGAAACGCGGTCGGACGAGATGTGGTGCTGTCGGGATTTTTCAGCAGCATCAGGATTTTCCCGCACCACACGGTCGATCCGCAGCAGCAGAAGCTGGCCGATGCCGCCCTGGCGCAGCTCGGAGTTTCCCATCTGGCGGAATGGCCGGTCGGCGAAATGTCTTCAGGAGAAGCTCGGCGAGTGCTGATCGCGCGGGCGCTGGTTCACCATCCCCGCGCCTTGTTGTTCGATGAACCCTGCAACTCGCTTGACCTCGCGGCCCAGCACAGCCTGCGGCAAACCATGAGCGGCCTCGCGAACTCAGGAATTGGAATTGTTCTTGTGACCCACGAACTGGCCGACATCGTTCCCGAGATCCAGCGCGTCGTTCTGATGAGCCGGGGAGAGATCGTCGCCGATGGACCTAAGGATGAAATGCTGCAGGTTGAGCGACTGTCGGCCTTGTTCGGTGCCCCCGTGGATATTGCGCGTCGCGATGGTTACTACCACATGTGGTGAGGCGCCTGCGCTTGGTTCGGGCTGGCCACCGCTGATCGACCGAATTAAGGCCGATCCTGGGCGCCGTGATAGATCCGCAAGACTTCGATGCTCTGGTCCTTAGCACGATAGACCGCGATGTAAGGCAGGGGCGGAAACAAAAGTTCTCGGGTTCCTTCTTCGCGCCCGACGCGACCAAGATGCGGCCAGTCTTTCAGGGATTGGATGGCAGCGTAGACTTTACGAACGGTCGCCTCTCGGTAATGCGGATGGTGCTCCTCGAGGTAATCGCTGATGCGTTGCAGGTCCACCGCGGCGGCTGACGTCCAGCGGATTCGCATCTTTATGAGCGCAGCATCTGCTCCAAGCGAGCGTCCATAGCTGCTTGCTCAATGAACTCACCCCGGTCTGCCTGAGCGATTCCTTCCCGCACGGCTGCGCGAAAGCGGGCGTCCTCTTCTAGCAGACGCAAGGCGGCGTCCTTTACCAGTCGCTCCGCGTCGGTGCCTTCCTGGGTGGCAATCTGTGCGAGCTGGGCTTCCTGCTCAGGCGTGAAATGTAGTTCCATGTGGTTCTAGGGTAATGGAAACATGCCGATGTTTCAACGCGAAATGCCATGTTTCTGGCGCATCTCGGAAAGGAAGTCGGCGGCTGGCCGGGTACGTCCGGCTTTTACGTCTTCATGGCCCCGGCGGATACCTTCAACAGCTTCCTCGAAATCCTGGCGCTCCCATTCCAGATAGGCAGCCAGAGCCTCATCAAGCGCGATGGCAGGGTCCTGCCCACGCCGCTGGGCGTATTCCTCCAGTTGCGCCTTGCGTTCCGGCTTGAGGGGTATCATGTCCATGATTTGCCTATCGGCTACGGTCCCCGGCACCTAATTGACGTGCTTAAGCGTAAGAGGCAGGAAAGCACATGTCAAGCGCGGCTTCGGCTCAAAAGGTACCCAATCTTCTTCGATTCAGATGACAGCTGCGGCCAGCCGAATCCTGAAATCCCGCAGCGTCAGTTCCAGCCCGCCGAAATCGGGATGGTCGTTGTGGCCGATGGTGAATGCTATGTCGATGGCATCTCCGGCGAGTAGCGGCGATTGCTGCAGGCGTTCGGCCATGTGCCAGCCGAGGGCGTCAAGAACAGTTCTCGGTTTTCGGTTCTCCGTTCTCAGTTGAAAACCCTTGGCTTCGGCTTTCTCCGCCCGGCTTATGGCGGCGCCATCGGGATGACAGCGCGGAGTGGCCAGGATCGCGACTGCGGAGAGTTCTTCTGTCCCCTGCTCTTCTCCAGAAAGACCAGGAGAGAATTCGTGGCCGCCGTTGTCCTCTCCCGCTTTCAGCTTCAGCTTGATGTGTTTGTCTTTCAGAATCTTCGGCGGCGCGGCCAAGCGCACAGCGTGGGCGCTAAATGCGGGCTCGTGATTGCCCGCCCCATAGGGTTCCAGCAGACGCAATACCTGAAAAAGCGCGGGAGTTATTTCATCCAGATCCAGTTCCGCCTCCACCTCGAGCACGGGATCGAAATCAGCCATGGTCAGCCGCGTCCGGGCAAATGCATCCAGTTCGGTCCGCAACTGGGACACGTTCGCCGACGGCATGGCGAAGCCGCAGGCGTGGGAGTGTCCACCATAACGCGTGAAAAGACTGTGGGATGACTCGATAGCCTCGAGCAGATGAAAGGGACGAATGGAACGGCCGGAACCAAACGCTTCCTCGCCTTCGCGCGAGATGACGATGGCAGGCCGGCTGTAGCGTTCGACTATGCGCGTGGCCGCAATGCCAATCACGCCGCGATGCCAGCCCTCGCCATCCACCACGATGCAGTAAGCCTCGCACAGCGCGGGATCGCCGGCGATGCGTTCGTCGATCGAGCGCAGAATGCGGCGCTCTTCCTCCTGACGCTCGGCATTGAGACGGTCGAGTTTCCCGGCAAGGAGTCGGGCACGATCCGGATCTTTGACGCTGAAGAGTTCGATCACGTCGCGAGCAACGTCCATGCGTCCGGCAGCGTTGATGCGCGGCGCGATGCGGAAAGCAACCTCGGCGGAGGTGGGCGGACGCTTGGTAGAAATCTGCGCCACTTCGAGCAGCGCCTTCAGCCCAGGATTCACCGCCCTGCGCAAGGCGTCGAGCCCTAGCTTGGCAAATACGCGATTCTCGCCGGTCAATGGTACGGAGTCGGCGATGGTCGCGATGGCTACAACCTTCATGAACGAGAGCAACAGGCGTGCCTGATCTTTTTCGGGCAGCCGGCGCAGCATGAGCCCTTGAGCGACTTTGAACGCCACGCCTGCCCCGCAAAGCTGCTTGTAGGGATACTCGCATCCCGCCTGATTGGGATTGACTACTGCGTGCGCTTTGGGCACGCCGTCGGGTCCGGGCAAGTGATGATCGGTAACGATCAGATCCACGCCCAGCCGCTGCGCGGTCTCAGCCGGCGCGAAGGCGCGAATACCCATGTCCACACTGACGATGAGGCGAATGCCCGCGGCTGCGGCGCGCTCGATCACGTCGTCGCGCAGATCGTAGCCCTCGCGAATGCGGTGGGGGACATGAAAGTCGGCGCTGCCGCCGCAGAGTTCGATTGCCGTTTTCAGAATGATGACCGCCATCGTGCCATCCACGTCGTAGTCGCCGTAGATCAGGATCGGTTCCTTGCGTTCGATCGCGGCATCCAGACGGTCGACGGCGGCGCGGAGACCGGTCATCTGCTCGGGCGCATGAAGGTGAGCACTGGAAGGAAAGAGAAAGCGGGCGGCGGAGTCAGCATCGGTCAAGCCGCGGCGGACGAGCAATCGCGCCAGCGTGGGAATGGGATCGCCCCGACTTGTGCCATTGGCTGCGCGCCCGGCAAAGCGCAGATCGGGCAAATCGCGGAGAGCTGTGGCCAGGCACTGCACTTGCGCTGGATCTTCAGCAGCCAGTTCCCAGCGCACGGCTAACCTTCGTCATCCTGGTCCGACTCGTCGATGGGAATGCCGCCAAAATCTTCCGACACTTCCAGCAGGCGCTGGTAGCGATCGTACCAATCAGTGCTGGCTTCGCACAGAAACATCGATCCCTGATAAGCCCAGCCCAACTGCAGAAATCCGACCTTGCCGACGTGTGTGCGCAGCCAGCGTGCGTCTTCCACGTCGTCGCCGTCGGTGAATTCGGAGTGGGAAAGCCTTTGCACCAACTCGTCCAGCTCCGTGCGTTCCATCTTCCAGGAATGCATGGTGAGGAACGGCGCGCCGGCGCTTTTCGCCAGTTCAACGAAGTCCTTCCAGGCGTCAGGATTCGTGCCCGTCTCCCACATGACACACTGCACCTCATCGTAATCCACGTAGCCGTGGAAACGGCTCATGCCATGGCCTTCGATGAAGGCGATCATGTCATCTTTGACGTTGGTTAAATCGTCTGGCGCGGGTGACATAGGAAACCTCTACTTCCGATCAGCATTGTATGCCGTTTTGCTGTGAACCTGCCAGCCGCGGTTGCTCCGCCTGCTGGAGCTGCGTCCTAGGTCGGCAACTTGTCGGCAAACTTCGATCGCTTGTGAGAAACGTCAGCAAGCTTGTAAGAGCGGGCACGCGCGGCACGCGAATGCCGTGTTACACTTTATGGTTCACAAACCAAACCTGCTGATACAGGATATTCTATCCGCACATGCTTCTTTCCAAGGAATATGTGGGCTACCTGGCCCGCGAAGTTACCAAGAAACTGATTGCCGGCAAAGCCATCGAAACCTCGGCCGTGCCCAAGGTCACAGAGCGCGTCCATGCCGCCCTGCTCGACGAACTGACTCTGGAAGACCGCATCAACGACGAAGTGCGGGTCATCCTTGAAGCCTATTCCGAAGAGATGAACAAGACCGGCGCCAATTACCAGGAGATGTTCCGCAAGGTGAAAACCGAACTGGTGCGCAAGTACAAGGCGGTGCTGTGAGACTGAGCCGCGACAAAGTCAACGTGCTGGCGCGGGCCGTCGCCGACGCGCTCAAACAGATCGACGAAGTCGATTTCATCGAAGACCCCAACACCATCCGCCAGGAAACCCGCAAGATTCTCGAAGATCTTCTCAACCACGAAGCGAGGATCGACCAGGCGGCCCGGCAAAAGATCGAAAGCCAGAAGCGCACCATCCTCGAAGGCTCGCAGGAGTGGGACATCCTTTACCGCAAGTATTACAACGAGGAAGTGAAGAAGCTGGGAATCTGATCGCGGCTGGGTCCCTGTACTCGCGAACGCGAATCTTGCGTCCCGCCGCCTGAGCAAGTCGCCGCTGCCCCACTAAAAGCGAAGGCACGCGTTCGTGCTGGTCACTGACCACTGTCAAAAAAAGCCCCGCGCTGTGCTCGCGGGGCTGCGAGTGAAGGGACCCAGAGAAAACTTTCAGGCTGCTTCCCGCCGCTGCTGGATGGTCTCCAGGAGTTGGCGGTATTTTTGCGCGTTGCCTGCGATCTTCTTCTGAGGAAGGCTGTTGATCCACAATTCGTGAGGAATGCCGCGGCGTTCGCGGCGCGTGCCGACAGACCCTCGATGCAGGAGATTGGCCGGACGCCTGTCGGCGGTTTGTTGCTGCCAGCCGCTGCCCGAGTTCACGTTGAAAGTCCCGATGTAGCCACCGGCCAGCAGGTGTAACGGAATCTGAATCTTGTTCATGCGATCGAACTGCGTGGAGCCCTCGGTGCGAAAACTCTCGAACCATGCTGGGTACACGAAATCCGAAAGCAAAATGTTATCGATCTCGTAGCCGACGCTATCGTCTTCGCAGGCGTCGCAGACTTCATAGGCGTAGAGAGTTCCGGCGGTGTTGCTGTTCTGCACGAACACGGTGAGGTTGATGTTGGGGTCGCCGAGCATCTCCAGCAGTTCATGGCTGGCGGTGACGGTCCAGGATGTGCCCGCCTTCAGATCGCTGGCGACGAAGACCTTGCCGATGGGAAGGCCTTCGGTGGTGAGGTCGTGATAACCGAGGGCGTTGGCCTGATCGGAGTCGTCGAGCATTACCAGCCACCAGCTCCCGGTGGGCGGCTGAGTTCCCTTGGGGATAATGGTAAGTTGGGCAGCGGTCCCCCAAACGGGACCGAAGTCGTTGGTCACTTGCTTCTGGAGAGCGGAAACGACCGGCGTGACTTCTGCGTCGGTCAGAACGGTGCTCTCATTGATCACGGAGATTTGGATGGTTGGGGTTTGTGCGTGGGTGAGTTGCGGCATACAGGTGTCTCCTCTTCGAAGAAATTCGGAGAACGCGCAGCGTTGAGTTGCGTGACTCTGTGAGCAAAAGCTTATACGCTGAGCATCGAGAGGAAATGTTTTTGCCGCCAAAAAAATGAAGCGGAGTTTCAAATTGGAACGGCGATTCTCCCAGTTATTACCGCGGTTTAACGGTCTGCCGCGGAGACGTTGCTTGCAATTTATTGCTGGCCCGGCAGAGACGTAACAAACTGCGTCTCCACGTCCTTGTCCTTGCTCATGTTTCGCTCGACTATGCTTCGATCCGCTGAAATCACGGCGACGATAACGCAAGCGGCCACAGACGCGGGCTTTGATCTCGTGGGGATCGCCCCGGTCGAGGACGCTCCGGAGCTGGAATACTTTCCCCGCTGGATTGCCCAGGGGCACGCCGGCGAGATGAAGTATCTGGAAGCGCGCGACGAGCAAGGCCGGCTGAAGCGCGCGTCTCTCTCGCACGCCGCACCGTGGGCTCGCAGCGTGGTGGTTTGCGCCATCAACTACAACACGGGGCAGCCGTATTCCACGCAAGCGCCGAGCGATTCGACGACGAATAAAGGTCGCGGATGGATCTCCCGCTACGCCTGGGGCCAACAGGACTATCACGACTCCGTGATGCAGCGCCTTCGGCAAGTCGAGGCGGCGTTGAAACGCGCATGTGGAGACGACGATCTGGTCACGCGCTGTTACGTTGATACGGGGCCAATCGTCGAGCGCGTGGCGGCCAAGTACGCCGGGATTGGGTGGATCGGGAAGAACACATGCATCCTCAATCAGAGGCTGGGCTCGTGGCTGTTTCTGGGTGTGATCCTCACCTCGCTCGATCTCGATCCTGATCTCGAACTGGGCTTGCCTGCGCCTGATCGCTGCGGTACCTGCACGCGATGCATCGACGCTTGCCCGACCGACGCGTTGATCGCGCCGTATCAGCTCGATTCCAATCGATGCATTTCGTACCTCACCATCGAAAAGCGTGGCTCATTGCCTCAGGATGAGGAGCTTCGCTCCGGGATGGGGCGGCACATCTTTGGTTGCGACATCTGTCAGGATGTCTGCCCCTGGAACCGGAAAGCGCCCGCGACAAAGGCCGCCGAATTTCAGCCGCGGGAGGAGTTGGTGAATCCTGCGCTCGACTGGCTGGCCGAGATTAACGCGGAAGAGTTCAGCCGGACGTTTCGCGGGTCGCCGGTGAAGCGGGCGAACCGCGCGGGCTTGCGGCGTAATGCGGTGATTGCCATGGGCAACAGCGGAGACCGGAAGTTCCTTCCACTGCTCGAAAAGCTAGCGGCGGATGAAGATGAAGTGGTCAGCGAGGGCGCGGGTTGGGCTATCCGGAAGCTGACCTAGATCCAGATTGCTCCTGATTGAGATTTAACCGTCCTTTCCCACTCCCGTATCTGTTGAGTTTTCAATCAGGTACGCACTGTACACGGATTCCTGGTTGACTCTCTGACTTCCGTAACTCGCATTCCTGATTTTCGGCAACTAATCTTTCGATGAGGGGTTCTTTATTACGTAGTTCATAGTAGGGATAGCCATGCCTAGTCTGGGGAGAGTGGGACGCGCCTTGTGCACGTTGTTCGTGCTGGTGCTGGCGTCTGCCTCTTGGGCTGGGGCGTCGGCCACGCTCCTGCTGGAAGAGCCTTACGGAAAGCTCGGATTCTTCACCGCTACGGGACATGCAGCCGTGTATTTGTCTGGCGTATGCGCCGAGACTCCGCTGGTTTTGCGTCCCTGTGCTCCGGGTGAAATAGGAGCGGTCATCAGCCGCTATGACGGCGTAGGCGGATATGACTGGGTGGCGATCCCGCTGATCCCATATCTCTACGCGGTCGAGCAGCCGGACGATATTCCGCTTTTTGTGGACGGGAAGGTAATCAGCTTTTTGCGGGATCAGTATCGCCGCAAACATCTGGAAGCGGTCGCGCCGGATCTGGGCAATGGAGAGACTCCGGGCGGGAATTGGTATGAACTAGTGGGCTCCGCCTACGACCGGGCGGCGTATGGGTTTGAAATCGAAACCACGCAGGCCCAGGACGAAGCCTTCATCCACGAGTACAACAACGCGCCGAACCGCTCGCACTTCCATCTCAGCTACCGCAACTGCGCGGACTTTGCCAAAGATGTGATCAACTTCTACTATCCAAAATCTCTGCACCGCAGCGTGGTAGCCGATATTGGAATCACCACACCCAAGCAGATGGCGAAGACCATCGTCAAGTTCAGCACCCGCCATCCCGAGTTGGATTTCTCGCGCTTCGTCATTCCGCAGGTTCCAGGCAACGTCGCACGCAGCACGCCGGTGCATGGGGTGGTCGAGTCCTTCCTCAAATCTAAGAAATATATTGTTCCCAGCGCCGTAGTCAGTCCGATTTTTGCGGGGTGCGTAGCGGTTGTCTATGAGGGAACGGGCGCAGGCCGTTTTAATCCTGCGAAGCAGGCGTTGGTTTTCAACGCTCAGCGCGAGCTTGAAGCGCCTATCGGGCCTGAGGATCGGCGATCCTTTCAGATCGAGCTCAACCACGTTGTGGCCGATGTTTCGGAGACCAGCAGCTCCCGAGCCGAAAAAACCTGGGGAAGAGTGA
>Ga0302319_10013945_pt1 | contig 15031 bp, 7 predicted proteins | sample Bog_T0_2_FD_203319 | JGI IMG/M metagenome (GOLD analysis project Ga0302319, IMG submission 203319) | Peat permafrost microbial communities from Stordalen Mire near Abisko, Sweden - Bog_T0_2 | ecosystem: Environmental > Terrestrial > Soil > Wetlands > Peat | place: Sweden: Abisko, Stordalen Mire... | reverse complement strand
CGGAGAGCAAGGCCCGCGTCGAGAAGATGGTCAAGGAAATTGAAGCCGCCATGAGTCGAGACATCGACGCTGTGTCATGGATGCAGCCGGCCACAAAGCACGAGGCTCACCTGAAACTAGCGGCCGTGGTGGAGAAGATCGGATACCCAGACAAATGGATCGACTACAGCTCCCTCTCCATTTCCCGCGCCAGCTACCCCGCCAACGTCGAACACGCCACGCTCTTCGAACTGAAGAGGCAGCTGGCTTTCATCGGGCATCCTCTGGACCGTACCCAGTGGCAGATGACACCGCCCACCGTGGACGCCTACGAAGACCCGCAGACGAACACCATCAACTTCCCTGCCGGCATCCTCCAGCCCCCCTTCTTCGATGCTGCTGCAGACGATGTCCTGAATTTCGGCGCCGAGGGTTCCGTCATGGGCCACGAACTCACCCACGACTTCGACGATCAAGGCCGCAAATTCGACGTGAAAGGAAATCTGCGCGACTGGTGGACGCCGGAAGACGCGAAGCAGTACGACCAACGCGGCTCTTGTATCTCGGCCGAATATACAGGCCCCGTGCCCGGCATTCCCGGCGTTGAGCAGAACGGAAAACTCACCCAGGGTGAAGACACTGCTGATAACGGGGGCATTTATCTATCCCTTGCGGCCCTCACTGCAGATCTTGCGCAGCAAGGCAAGACGCTCGAGGATAAGGATGCCCACGGTCTCACCAACCTGCAGAGGTTCTTCATGGCTTACGCAAATAACTGGTGCGAACAGGTTCGACCCGAGACGGCACGCACCCTGATCCTCACCAATCCGCACTCGGTCCCGTTGCTTCGCGTTAACAACGTAGTCTCAAACATGCCGGAGTTCCAGGAGGCCTTCGGTTGCAAGCCCGGCGACGCGATGGTGCATGCTACCCAATGCCGGGTTTGGTAGCGCCGATCCGACCTTGTTCCCCTGTGGCGCGCGACGCTCCGGTAGTTTGAGGAGCTAGCTTTGTGAAGTTAGCTGGCTTCTTGGGTCAGTCGCAGTATGGCTAACCCATGGCTCTAGCATGAGCGTTAATGTGATTAAAATGCTCATTGTATTTTTTGAAACTCGTTAGTTGCCTTATCCTTCATCTTCGTATCGTGTTCAAACCTGTCGGGATGCCAAACCGTCCAAAGATCTCGATACCTCGAAAGAGCCCATACACCTACTGCAAAACACGGCGCAACGATCACTGGTACTGGCAAGCTTTCCGTCCGCTTCTCATGGCCGGTATGATTTTCGGCGCAGGCGGTTATGTTCATTTCAATAGATAACTCGAAGGGACCAGGCATTGGCCGGGTGTCCGCACTTCGTTCTTCTACGCGAAGGTAGGCCCGCGCACAGCGAGTTCGACCAGAGAGTCGGAACCGAGCGCCGCGTTTTTCGGGGTTCCTGGCGAGTCACTGCCAACTCTGAAATAACCAGTTGAGCAACAGCTTAGCCTCGTATTGCCAACTTTCATGCGGCAAACCCTGACAGGAACCTCGTTATAACCTCTTCCAGCAGCGCGTCGCGGTTGGTCTTGGTCAGCAGTTCATGACCGGCGCTGGCAATCGGCAGCAGATCGGTTCGCGCCGGGATCAGGCTCAGTGCCGATTGCATCTCCGCAATGGTTCCGAATCCATCGCGCATCCCATGAACGAACAGGGCAGGAACCTGCAAAGACGGAAAGTGTTGCGTCCGCAGTTCGGCAGGCTTCTTTGGCGGATGGAGGGGATACGAGAGCAGAAGAAGACCGTCAGCCAACCGCGGCTCGGCAGCAGTCAGAATGGATGCTTGTCTCCCTCCGTAGGAATGACCGCCCAGGAACACTCGACCGGCGCCCAGCTGGCGCATTGCAACAACGGCTGCCTGCAGCCCTTCCTGATCGCGCTCCGCGCTCCCTCGGGGTGGTGGTCCATGAGGCCGGAGCTGGCGGAAAGGGAGATCGCAGCGAAGCACTGTCACGCCCGCGGAGCAGAACGCGTCAGCCAAGGCTCGAAGCAGCGGGGATTGGCAATTCGCGCCCGCGCCGTGCGTCAAGACCAGGCAATTCGCGTTGGGGTTCGCGGAAGGATGCAAGTATCCTCGAACGGGCGCGTCCCGGTTCGATGGGTCGGAGAAGGCCTCGCAGTTGGGCATGGCGATTTCTATTGTAGGTTCGATGCGGATTGGCCGCCATCCGCCCAGAACTAAGATCGTCTGAATCGCAAGAAATCCGATCGAAGGATATTTGGCTGTTTGCGCTCAAGCTAGCCGCGGATCTGCTTGCGACATGTCCTGATTCTTCCATCCGCAATGGCGCTGAGGCGGTCACGCTGGCCGAGCGACCAAAGCAACTGAGTGGAGGCACAAACCATGACCTGCTCGACACAATATTCGCGGCCTACGCGGAAAATCGGAGTTTCGCCCACGCAACAGAAATTGAACAGCAGGCGCTCGTACTTGCAACACAACAAGCAGACACCGCGCTCGTGGCCCGGCTAAAGGCTCACCTGGCCCGATACGCAGTGAATGAACCTCTCCGCGAGGCTCCAGCGACGCTTCCTTCCAATAGCTACCGCTGCCTTAACCCCGTTGCTCAACAGCGAGAAACCAGCTCTCGCTCCTAGGCTGGGCCCAGCAAGGTCAAGATCAATTCTGAACCTGCACCAAGTTGAATGCTCCGACCCGGGCCACTGATTCTTGCACTGCAGCTTGGGCCGCCTTCCGGTTCCAATCTCGCGCCTGGCATGCGGACCACAATCCCAGGACGGATTGTATGCGGAGGGCCGCCGGGATTGAGGTCTGCATCATCACCGTTCACTAAGCTCCCGACTGCGGCGGAAACCGAACGCGCTCCTCCCGCTACTTCAGCTGGCAAGTCCTCGTGCAGGTGCCGGGGGTCGCTCGACGCCGGAGCTAAAACGCCAATCAGCCGCAGCGAAAGTTCTTTCTTCCCTTTGCCCGTACAATCGCCATGATCGAAGACCAGCGACAGTTCCGATGCATCGGGATTTTTCGACGAAGTAGCCGCCGTTACATGTCCATAGAGAGTCGCGTCTTCATCGAGCGTGCAACCGGGATACTCGAGTCCGTAGACTACCTTTACAAAGACTTCTTTGCCAGGCTTCAGATGCGCAGAGTCCAGGCTGCCGGTTACTCTCGCCTGGATCGCGGAATTGACGGGGCGCTCAACGGTGTCGTCGGGTTGGCACGCAGGTGTTGTTGCATCATTTGTGGATGAGGGCGACGCCGATGCATTCAGTGTGCTCTTCGAGAACAGTGGAGTCGCTTCCGTTTCTGTCGACTCTAATTTCACGAGGCCGTCGCGATAATCGAGATGCAGCCTTAATGGTTGCAATACATCCAGGCCCAACATGCCCGCAATTTCGAATCCCGCATTGCGACTCATTACCGAAGAATCGAGTTCCAGAATGTGTCCCTGATGAATCTGCGGCAAACTGGCGAGTTGCATATCGAAGACCTCACGATAGAACTGCACCTTGGCGCCTTGAGCGGTCTGCTCTGTATTGGTGAAGTTCATAGTCATTTTCGACAGCGAGTGAGCCGTATCTGACGTCATGGCGCTGAAGCGCATGCCCGTAGCCAGAGTGAATAATCTGCGTGAATTGTTGCCGAAAGTTACTGGAACCAGCAGATATTGCCTCCTGTGATAGACGGGGGTATAGCCCGCAAGCTCAGGCGAGGCAATGCGATCTCCCGGCAGTATCCCGGGCTGTTCCGGCAGCGGCGCAAGGATCAGCTTTGCCGAGCGGTAGTCAAGCGTAATCAGCCAGGGGGCGAACATATCGGTTCCGATGAAACCAGCCGCTTTGCCTGCGAAAGGCGCGTCGCTTACTCCTACGATGCAGTCGCGAAACTCCAGTGGTCCGATGCGCACGCTGTCGACATGAACAGTTCCCGGCGGATCGCCTTCGCCTTGCTGGAATCCATTTTGATCGGAGATCGCCTTGCTGATATAGAGACCGGAAGCTGCCGTATCGACAATCAGTTTGCCTTTGCTCTTCGGTAGTTCGACATCCAGCCGGTATCCGTCAATATGCTTCACGTCTGCAAAAGAGGGCTGGAGCGGAAGTGTAGCAGGGACTATAGCCGGCAGCACCTTGCAGGTCTGTGAGTTCTCAGAGAGCAGCGGCAGCATCGAATGCATCGTTGCCTCAGCTTTCTGCCTCGTTTCCGCATCAACGTCCGTCGTCGTGTTGAGCGCCTTTGCGGTGCCTTCGATGTCGTTCGCAGGTGATACGATGCGCAGCCACTCATGCTGGATGTCGGGATCTGCGGGATTAATGTCGTACGAGGTTTGCAACTCGGCTCGCTCAGAGGCATACATCGAGTCGATGCGCAATACACGGCTGCGGATCAAGTGCGTGCGTGCATAACATGCGTCGGCGGCCGCGGCTGAATCAAGCGTTTCCATGGCCAGCCGGGGCTGTCCCTGGCGCAGTTGCACCTCAGCCAGCACGGTGAGCGTTGCCGCAACATGCGGGTTCGCCGCAACGGCTGCGTTCGCTTGTGTGGATGCCTGTGAGACCTTGCCTTCATGCAGCAGTGTGCGAACGAGAGCCGCAGACAGTTCGGCATCCTGCGGATTTTGCGCCAGGGCCTGCTGATACAGACTTTCCGCTTCCGCATAGCGGCCGTCGCTGTATGCCGCATCCGCCGGAGTCAGTGGCCGATCGGTAACAGCAGGACATTTCGACGACTCACCGTAAGACGACTCACCGTAAACAGAGGTGACTGAGAGTAATATGAGAATGGAAACTCGACTCAATGATTTGAGGCAATGGGACGGTCGAAGATAGAAAAACATAAGGTTTCCTCCGTTGACCAATTCAAAACACCGAGAGTATACGCCGAGCGGCGAACCTGCCAAATTCCCTGCCATGGGTTGCGAGCCGATGCACGCGCCGCTGGATCTGGCGGACTAGGTCGGCCTTCCGAGAATTCCTCAGCCGGTCCACTATTGCAAACATTGATTGCGATACACTGCAAGCCGTGGAGGATTCTCGTTGTCACATGTTGGTGGCCTGCTCTCCGGCGCGGTGATCTGCGCACTTCTTTTGCTCCAAGGAGTCCGGGCGCAGTCGGCGGCGCCGTTCGAGCAGCCACTGCAAGGCGACAAGGGCGGTGTGCATTTGCCCGACGGTTCCTTGCAACAACAAGGCATGGCCACCGGCGATGCACATGGCCCCCGGTTCGATGTCCAGCATCGGCCCATCACCGCCGGCGGCACTGTGAAGGACGGCCCGGTTATCTTTCAGAATGTCGCGGCCGCAGCCGGACTGACATCTTGGCGTAATACCACCGGCACCCCAGAAAAGCGCGTCATAATTGAGGCCAAAGGTTCCGGAGTGTGTCTCCTTGACTACGATCGTGATGGCTGGCTCGATATCTATCTGGTGAACGGATCGACCTTCGATGCGCTTTCAGGAAGGGCTGTGCCTCCCCATGCTGCGCTGTTCCACAACAACCACAACGGTACGTTTACCGACGTGACAGAGAAGGCCGGAGTGGCCAACGACCGCTGGGGTCTCGGCTGCGCAGTTGGTGACTATGACAACGATGGCTGGCCTGACCTCTACGTCACCAATCTCGGCAAGAATCGTCTCTACAATAACAACCGCAACGGCACATTCACCGACATGGCGGATAGAGCCGGCGTGGCCCTCGACGAAGGCTCGGGAAGTGTCGTCGTCGATCATCCCGGGGCGACCTTCGGCGACTACGATGGCGACGGTCGCCTGGACCTCTTCGTGGGCGGATACATCTATTACGATTTCCAGAATCCGCCGCTGGCAGGCACCGAGGCAGTCAATTACTCCTCGTGTCAATATCGGGGACAAAACATCATGTGCGGTCCACGTGGTCTAAAAGGAGCTGGCGATCATCTCTTCCACAATAACGGAGACGGCACTTTCACCGATGCGAGCAAGAAGGCTGCAGTGAGCGATCCCAATGGCTATTATGCGCTCGGTGCGCTCTTCGTCGACGTGAATGGGGATGGCAGACCCGACCTTGTTGTAGCTAACGATTCCACGCCGAATTATCTCTACATCAACAAGGGAGATGGAAGCTTCGACAACAAGAGTTACATGAGCGGTTATGCGCTGAATGGGGAAGGCCGCGAAGTTTCAAACATGGGCATCGCTGCTGGAGACTACGAGAACAACGGCCGCATGGACCTGGTGAACACCGCGTTTTCCGACGACTCCAGCGTGGTCTTCCACAACGATGGGCATGGGGAGTTCGACGACGCAAGCGCCAGCGCCGGCATAGGTGGACAATCCGGACCTTTTGTTGGCTTTGGTGATGGGTTTCTCGACTACGACAACGACGGATGGAAGGATTTGTTCGTCGTTAATGGGCATGTCTATCCGCAAGTCGATCGGCATCCCGATTGGGGTATGAGCTATGCGCAGCGTCCGTTGCTGTTCCGTAACCTGCGCAACGGAACGTTTGAGCACGTTCCCGCCGTTGAAGGATCTGGTTTGGCCGAAGTCTGCGTAGGGCGGGGAGCGGCATTCGGGGATTTGTTCAATGATGGGAAGATCGATGTCGTCATCAATAATCTTGATGGCATTCCTTTGCTGCTACGCAACGTTGATCCTGACCACAACCATTGGGTGAGCCTGAGCCTGGTGGGAGGCAACAAGAGTCCGCGCGATGCCGTGGGGACTACGGTGTACCTCACGGCTGGAGGCAACCGCCAGCGGGGCGATGTTCTAAGTGGCGGCAGCTATCTTTCCTCGAACGACATGCGCGTTCATTTCGGTCTGGGAGCGGCAGACAAGATTGATGCAGTGGAAATCCATTGGCCATCCGGCATGAAGGAGATGGTGAAGCTGCTGTCGGTCGACCGCATTTACACCGTCACAGAGGGCAAGGGCATTACCAGCGCATTGTGCGGCGGCAAGCCGTGTTCAACAACTCTTCCCGCGCCATCGAGAGTGCAGGCGAAAGGTTCGCACGCAGGCTCAGCGCGTTGAAGGAACTCCGGTTTGAACCGTGCGCGGCGTCGATCACCGCCGACGAAGCCTTTACCGGGCATTCTGCGATAGACTCAATCGGTGGAGGAGCCCTGTTGCCGCAGTTTTCCCGTCTTTATGCTTGCGCAACGATTGCAGCACTGCTTATCCAGCCGGCGTTCGTCGTATGCCTCCCGGCGCCGCAAGCTCCTCAGGGGCAGAGCGGAATGGGCAGCAATCCAGGCGGATCGAGACCGGTCTACGACTCAATGAAACGCCCCATCACGGCCGGAGGCTTTGCGGATTCAGGGCCGGTGGTCTTCGAAGATGGGACAAAAGCCGCGGGACTTTCCGGTTGGAATCACATAATGGGCGCGGCGGACAAGAAGCTGATCATCGATACGAATGGGTCTGGCGTGGGGCTGATTGATTACGATAACGACGGCTGGCTCGATATCTATCTGCTCAACGGTTCCACCTTCAACGCATTGGACGGAAAGGAAACGCCACCCCACTCTGCCCTGTTTCACAACAATCGCGATGGCACTTTTACCGATGTGGCGGCCAAGGCCGGCGTAACCAACGACCGCTGGGGCTTTGGTGTGGCCATCGCCGATTACGACAACGACGGTTGGCCCGACATCTTTGTAGCAAATTTCGGCAAAAACCGACTTTATCGCAACAATCGCGATGGAACTTTCACCGACGTGGCGGAAAAGGCCGGCGTGACTCTGGGCAATTGGAGCGCGGGTGCGACCTGGGGCGACTACGACGGCGACGGACGCCTGGATCTGTTTGTCACCGGGTATGTGCACTTCGATCGCAACGACCTGCCCTATGCCAGGACCAAGGCGGCGAGCAACAATCTCTGCGAGTTTCGTGGCGTGCCTGTGATGTGCGGGCCGCGCGGACTTGAGAGCGAACCAGACCACCTGTTCCACAATAACGGCGACGGGACATTTACCGATGTCACCGTGAAGGCGGGCGTTGCGGACCCGGTGAACCACTACTACGGTTTAACCCCTGTTTTTGTCGATGCGAATAACGATGGCAAGGTTGATCTGGCAGTCGCAAACGACTCCACACTTAGTTATCTCTTTCTCAATCGTGGTGACGGCACCTTTCAGGACGCAAGCCTGGATTCAGGTTTTGCGCTCAACGAGGACGGCCGTGAGGTTGCCGCAATGGGCATTGCTGTGGGCGACTACCTGAACAACGGCCTGTTGGATTTCGCCATCAGCGATTTTTCCGACGAGTCCAAATTGCTTTTTCATAATGAAGGTGGAGCCAGCTTTAGCGAAGTCTCCATCCGCTCGGGACTGGGCAAGAAGTCGATCCCATTCTTGAGTTGGGGAACGGGCTTTCTGGACTACGACAACGACGGCTGGCTGGATTTGATGTTCGTCAACGGGCACATCTACCCCGCGGCCGACAGGGAGGATTGGGGAACCTCCTATGCGCAGCGGACACTTCTGTTTCGCAACACGCACGACGGCAAATTCGAAGAAGTGCCGGCGGTGAAAGGGTCAGGATTGGCCACGCTCGTTTCCGGACGTGGAGCGGCCTTTGGCGATCTGTTCAATAACGGCAAAATCGACATGATTATCAGTCCAATCGATGGCCCTCCGCTGCTGCTGAAAAACGTCAATCCCGACCACCACAGCTGGGTGGAATTGAAGCTCGTGGGTGGACCCAAAAGCCCGCGCGATGCAGTTGGAGCGACTGTCTACCTCACGGCCAACGGGATGCGCCAGCGCCAGGACGTGATCAGCGGCGGAAGCTACGTCTCGACCAACGATCCGCGTCCTCACTTCGGCCTGGGCGATGCCATCGACGCCGGCTCGGCCGAGATTCACTGGCCCTCCGGCGCTAAAGAGACCATCAAACTCCCCGCCAATGACCGGATCTTTACCATCAGCGAGGGCATTGGAATAACCGGGGTCGTTTGCGCTGGGCAGCCCTGTCCGTCAGCGAGTCGAAACGCCATTGTGCCCGAAACTCCCAAGGCCAAGCCATGAAACCAGCGCGCCCATACAAACCAATTCGATTGTTAGGAGGGTTCTGCCTGGGCCTCGCATCGATAGCGGCCGGAACGTTGGCACAGCCGCCGCAGTCCAGCCCGCCGCCGTTGGGCCAAGCCCCGCCCCAAACTGCTGTTCCCGCTAAATTCGTCGAGCTGGCTATCTGCTTGACTGCGCAGCGAAGCTAGCTGCTAATCCAGCGAGTGAGAATCTCGCCGGTGGAACTTGCCCAGTTGCCACCGTAGTCATATCCGGCGGTAAATTCAGGTGACTGATTTGCCGAAAGCCCGGAAGTAAACGTCCTCAATGGCTGAGCGAAAGTTTGGGCAGGTCCGTCAGGAGGGCTAGCGAATCGACACGTTGTAGCGAAAGCGAACTGTAGTACAGCTCCGAAACGATACCCCCACGGGAAGCGGATTTGTGGGATCTTTAGTAGAGCCGAGCCCGTAGTCAAGGGGCGAAGGCCAACGTCGATGGTGAAGAAACTGGGTGCATGCAGCCATCGGTCTCCCGGAGTCGCAGAAGGCGACATGTCGATAAGGATTAGGTAGCGAAAGCTCGGACCCACTCAGGAGCAGCCTAGGCGCTCCCGTACAGCAAAGGCTTCTCGTATAACCGGCACTGCCGGGAAATCGGGAAGTGTTCGTGAGTGGCTCGGATGAGGTCGATAAGTGTTGATGGACAGGGACAACATAACCCTGACCGGAGCGAGGACCTCTGGGGTAAAGCCGTGAGGCTTGAATGACGGTATCGGAAAAGAACACCTGCCCGACTCTGAGCGGGAAATCAGGTCTCAGTCTGGAACGATACGAAGGGTGAAGGCAAGACTGCGCAGTGAGTTGTGTATGCCGGGAGCAGGCTTTAGCAACGTGCTGGGCAGGAAGGCGCCACCTGACAGGTCAGCCTTGAAGCCGTACTGGGGAAAACTCACTGTACGGAATTTTAGAGGGGGATCTCGCTGTTGAAACGGTGGTTGATGTGGACCCACCAGGGAGCAGTCAGTCACAAGCATCTGGACTACTACCTGGATGAGTTCACCTTTCGGTTTAATCGCCGCAAGTCGATGAACCGCGGCAAGCTCTTCTTCCGGCCGGCGCAGCAAGCCGTGGTTGTTGAGCCCATGCCGTTGGACAAAATTCTGCATCCTGAAAAGAAACCGGCCCGGAAGTTGTCACCACGAAAAGCACCGGCTAAGGAAGAAATCACACCACTTCCAAAGCGCATAGATATCGCCTAAATAACAGATAGGTGAAGAGGATGGATTTAAGCTGCGGAGGACTCCAGACGCCGTTCTCTGCGGGCTGTGATCTTGAAATCGATACGCGTCCCAAGTTTGTTGACAATGTTAAGCAGGCGATCAATGGTAAACCGCTCCAGTTTCACATTGCGGATGCGCGAAAAATCCGCGGCGGCGATGCCTGTCCTGCGCTGCGCTTCCCGAACAGAGAGTTTATCGCGGTCGAGAATCTTGAGGATTTGTGCGGCAAGGATGCTCTTTAACTGCCGAACATCCGCGTCCGGGTAGCCAAAATCACGATAAACATTGCCGCTTCCGCGTACAAGTTCCATGTCGTCAGTCTTCATTTCAGCATCTCCTTCAGCCGTTTGAGCCTGTCACTTACCAGATCAATCTCATGTTTGGGCGTCTTCACACCTTGGGTTGATTTCTTTTGAAAGGCATGGAGCACCCATATCTCAATGCCGATCTGAACAGCGTAGATTACTCGAAAAGCGTTCCCGCGAAAAGGTAAAGCGATTTCAAAAACGCCACCTTGTGGAAATCCACGGGTAGTTAGTCGGACCCGCAAACCGGGAACGGAGGGTGTGAATCTTCTATTTTCAGCGGATTGCATCCAGTCATCTTTCCATATGGGCGTTTTCAAATGGGCGGGCTGGAGGTTGTCGCCTTCCGGCAATTCACTGCTTTTTCCAAGAAATCGCAATCTCCAACTTTTGGTTGGGAAAATCCTTGACAGCGATAATTTGGCGGACTAATATCGCTCGCTATGGAATCGGTCCCACTGCCAGATGGTATCGATTCCATCCTTTCAAATAAGCGGGTAACTATCGTCCCGTTGTCCATGTCTGAAATCAGGATTCCGATCAATGCTCAGAACTATTCAAGGAGATCCAGTGAGACACATACCAGAAAATCAGGAGCGCTTGTCGCCGTCTCTGCGCATCCCAGTTCCTCCGATCGTCTTCGCATTGGCGTTGGCGATCCTGGGATTGATGTTGTTGGCTCCTCGGAATGCTTCCGCGCAAGCCAGCGCAGGCATTACCGGAACTGTCACTGACACTACCGGCGCCGTCATCAAGGGTGCCCACGTAACGATTACGAACGAGGCAACCGGGGGAACCGATCGCACCGTGACCGAAAGCGCGGGAACCTACTCCTTCAAAGGCTTGCTGCCGTCGAAATATAGCGTGGTGGTTGAGGCGCAAGGCTTCAAAAAGGAAATCAAGAAGGGCGTCAACGTTGAAGTCAGTACCATCCCTACCGTTGACATCGTTCTAAGCGCCGGCGCAGCAAGCGAAACGGTTTCAGTCGCAGCTGACCAGGTAGCGCTGAACACTACCCAACCGGAACTCGGCAGCACCATTGAACCGATTGTGGTGGAAGCATTGCCGAACGAGGTATCGGGCCGCGGCCGCCAGGTCGATCAACTGCAGTTTCTTGCCCCCGGAACCACCGGCAGCACCTTTTCGCATCGCATCAGTGGCGGCGTGGACTTCGAGGAAGAGATTATCTACAATGGCATTCCCGCGCCGCAGCCTGAAACTGAGGGTTATACGACCAACTTCAATCCCCCCTTCGATTTGGTGGAAGAGTCCAAGGTCGAGCGATCGACCTTTTCGGCGCAATACGGACTTGGACAGGGCGCACTCACCTACCAAATGAAGTCGGGGACCAACCAGTACCACGGCAGCTTGTTTGAGATCAACCGGAACAGTTTCTTCGACTCTGTCGGTTTCTTTAACGGCCCACCGTGGAATTCGGCGAACACGAAAGACCAGCCTCCAACGGACCACGAGAACAACTACGGCTTCTCGATCGGCGGTCCCATCCGCATTCCGCATCTCTATGACGGCCGCAACAGAACCTTCGGACAGTACAGCCAGGAATGGTACAAGCAGAACAACGAAGACACCAGCCCCAGTACAGTGCCGACAGTGCAGGAAACGAAGGGCGACTTCAGCGACTACGTGAATGGCAGTGGGAACATCATTCCCATCTACGATCCCACCACCGGGGCGCAATTTATGGGTTGCAACGGCATCACACCGAACGTCATCTGCCCAAGCCGCATCAGCGCAACCTCGGCATTGCTCATTCCTGACATTCCCAGTCCCGATCGTCAGGGCACCGGTCCGGGCGGCCTGCTGGACAACAAGAGCTTTGCGCCCTATGTGAACCCGAACGTTCAGCACGTTTGGGGTTTCGTCGTCGATCAAACGCTGACGCCCACGCAGAGCCTTCACTACGCCCAATGGCGCAACAGTTATAGCACCCACAGCTTCGATTACAACCCGCTGGTCATCGCGCCCAACCCGCTTAACAGCCAGAAGTCCGAACCGTCCCTGGGCAGTGTTTTCCTGCTGAATTACTCGAACGCCCTGACTCCGCACCTCGTGATAACCGCCGGCGCGGGATGGATTGGCGAAATCAACAACCAGTTCAACATCACGAAGGGGGCCTCCTTCCCGGCGGTGACGAACGAAAACATTCCACCCAATATCACGTTCGGCATTGACAGCAACCAATGCGATAACAGCAGTGACTACACTTGCTGGGGTACCAGCGGATCATGGTACCAGTCGATCAACCGCAAGCTGGGCATCGCGATCGTGAACAACTGGCTTTGGACCAAGGGCCGGAACACATTTAATATTGGTGGCGAGTACCGGCGCGCCTATCAGGACGACAACGAAGAACAGACTGAAGGCGGACATTTCAACTTCAGCCCCAACGAGACCAACACTTCGGCTGGAGTGGCCTCGGGCGCAGCGGGCGGCAACGCATTCGCCAGCTACCTGCTGGGCCTGCCCGACCACGCCAATCGTGCCAACTCCCAGGAACTTGAACTTCGCAACCGAGACTATGGGTTTTACATCCAGGACGACATCAAGCTATCGCCTCGCCTCACCGTCAACCTTGGCGTCCGCTGGGATATCCAGGTGCCGTTTACTGAAAACCACAACTTGATCGTATTCTTCAATCAGGACAATCCCGGAACCGACCCGGAGGCTAACGGAATTCCGGGCTCGGCTACCCAATTCGGCAACTGCACCGGCTGCGTTGGATATGATCGTGCCGACATCCACTGGGGACATTTTGGTCCGCGTCTTGGATTCGCCTACAAACTGGACAACAAAACTGTTGTACAAGGCGGCCTGGACGTCGCCTTCCTCGATGGTGGCGCGTATGAATACGGCACTAACAAGGTCGCGGTCAACTACGGTAACCTGCTGACCGGCTCCTTCACCAGGCTTCCCAGCGGCAGCAATTCGTCTACCTTCGGCGACTGGGACACCGATTCGCTGCCGGCGGTCAATCCAACACCCCTCAGCGCGGGACTCGGTGCCGGCACGCAGATCGACTCCCTGAGCAAGAAGATCGATGGCTACGCACCTTACAGCCAGCAGTGGAACATAAACGTGCAGCGCGAGTTGCCTGGGAACATGTTTGTTGAAGCTGCATGGGTCGGAAACCGCGTCATCCACCTTCCCAGTCAGAACAACCGCATCGACCAGATGAATCCCACCTACGACTCCCAGTATGGAGGCGCTCTGAGCACTTGCGCCGGTAACGCTGGCAACTCGGTGCTGACAGACACTTTCTCCACAGTAGCTCAGGGAGGAAATGGTTGTGCGCTGACGGACGGTTTCTCGGCCCCGTATACCAACTTCGGTTCCGACTTCGGCGGTAGCGCCACGGTTGCCCAGGGGCTCGTGCCGTATCCACAATACTCCTACATCTTCAACAACTTTGAAGGTTTCGGAACGACTTACTACCAGAGCGCTCAGATCGAAGTCGATAAGCGCTTCACCAATGGCCTGGCCTTCCTGGCCGGTTATACGCTCTCCCACCTGATGGACAACACTTCGAGCGGCTTCTCGAGCTTCACGTCGGGGGGCATCAACAAGTACAACCAGAAGCCGGAATGGGCAATCTCCAACTCCAATGAGCCGCAGACATTCAAAGGAAGCGGAACCTACGAGTTGCCGATCGGTCCAGGAAAGAGATTCTTCAACAACCACGGCTTGGGCAACATCGTGGGCGGCTGGCAGGTTGGCTGGATACTGGACTACGAGGCCGGTTCTGTGAATGGCCCCGGACAGAACGGCTCGCCGTTCCCCAACGGATTCGATCGCCCGCTTCGCAATAGCTCGGTTTCCCTCAGCACCGCATCTTACAGCCGCGCGAGGGATTACTTCGTCGGAAAGGTTGCCGCCGCACAAATGTTCAACCCAGCCACCTTCACTCCCGTCAACCAGTACACTCTGACCAGCACCCTTAGAAACTACTCCGGCATGAGGAATCCTCCCCTTTTCATGGAGAGCGCCAACGTCAGGAAGCATTTCTACATTGGAGAACGCCTCCAGGGTATTCTCCAGGTGGACTACTTCAACGTCTTGAATAGAACTCAATTTCAGGGTCCCGACAACAACGCCAGCGACAGTACATTCGGGCAGGTTACGAATGCCAGTTCGCAGATAAACAATCGGCAAGGCCAGGTGCAGTTCCGATTGCAGTTCTGAATTCGGCGGTGTAAATACTTATCTAGATTTACACCGGATGAATCTGCTTTCAAAACCGCATTCGCGAGCTTTCGCAAAAGCCGGGCTGCCGCAAGCGCAGCCCGGCATTTTTGTCTGACCATCGAGCGGAGTTTCCATCAAGGAAAGCAGGCGCTCCATCCGGTCACTAAGAGTCGCTCGCCCTGAAGGCAGCATCGGTGAGAACGAATTATACTTACTGGGCATGATTATGCATCGATTCACTGCATTCTCCAACTGGGCGCCGCAATTGCTGAGT
>Ga0302319_10013944_pt1 | contig 15031 bp, 20 predicted proteins | sample Bog_T0_2_FD_203319 | JGI IMG/M metagenome (GOLD analysis project Ga0302319, IMG submission 203319) | Peat permafrost microbial communities from Stordalen Mire near Abisko, Sweden - Bog_T0_2 | ecosystem: Environmental > Terrestrial > Soil > Wetlands > Peat | place: Sweden: Abisko, Stordalen Mire... | reverse complement strand
GGCCGGACAGCGAGGACACTTATACAGCCACGCTGCAGTTCGGAGGGCCGAGCGGCTCGGGGCTGCTGACCCCGGAACAGACCGCCGCGGCGAAGAAGGAACTGCTCAAGTTCGGCTCCTTCGAGAAGGGCGTGTTCCGCCCCAATCCGGAGGTTTCGGACCGGCGGAATATGGACGGGTTCGAGGCGGTCTGGGAACACATCAACGGACGCAAGCTGGTCTATCCGGAGCCTCAATACGCGGCCCCGGTGATGATGCATCCGGACAGCTATCGGTGGATGCCGGTTGCCGGCGCGAGCGGCGTGGAGGAAAAGGTCCTGGGAGTCTTTACCGATTGCCAGATCCCGTGCACGCTCTATCGCGTGCAGCCCGGCGCGACGCTTACCGCACAGGGGCGCGGGATCTTCCTGGTCCTGTCGGGGCATGGCGCGGTGGCGGGCGACACGTTCCGCCAGTACACGTCGGTGTATTTCGACACAGGTGAGACTGGCCGTTTCGAGGCCGATGAAGTGTCCGAGATATTGCTGCTCGGGATGCCGGATGTCGCGTCGATTCCGAAGTACGCGCCTGCCGAAGTCTCCGAGGAAGTTCCGGTAACCGCCTAGACAAATGCCAACCCAGCTATTGATCAACGGCCAGTTTGTGCCGGCGGCCGCGGGCCGCACGTTTACCCGCGCGAATCCACTCGACGGCACCGTGGCGACTGAAGCCGCGGCAGCCGATCCGGAAGACGCCCGGAAGGCAGCCGACGCTGCGCAGGCGGCTTTTCCGAAATGGGCGGCGCTCGGCCCCAACGCCCGCCGCGCGCTGTTGAACAAGGCGGCGGACAGTCTCGCGGCTAAGGCTCCGGAACTGATCTCGGCCATGCAGGAAGAGATCGGCGCGACCCAGGCCTGGGCAGGGTTCAACATCTATCTGGCCACGGGGATGATCCGCGAAGCCGCGGCTTTAACGACGCAGATCTCGGGCACGGTGATTCCTTCGGATAAGCCCGGCTGTATGGCGATGGCCATCCGTGAGCCGGCGGGTGTGGTGCTCGGCATGGCTCCGTGGAATGCGCCCGTAATCCTGGGGGTACGCGCGATCGCGACGCCGCTCGCGTGCGGCAATACGGTGGTGCTGAAGGCATCTGAGATCTGCCCGCGCACGCATGCGCTGATCGGCGCGGCGTTCCATGAAGCCGGGTTGCCCGAGGGCGTGGTCAACGTGATTACCAACGCGGCGGCCGACGCGCCCGATGTCGTCGGCGCGCTGATTGCACACCCGGCGGTGCGGCGGGTGAACTTCACAGGCTCGACGCGGGTCGGTAAGATTGTGGCGGGGTTGTGCGCGCGCGAGCTCAAGCCTGTAGTTCTGGAACTGGGCGGCAAGGCCCCGCTGCTGGTGCTGCACGATGCCGATCTGGGCGAGGCGGTCAAGGCGGCGGCGTTCGGCGCGTTCATGAATCAGGGGCAGATCTGCATGTCGACGGAGCGGATCATCGTGGTCGATTCGGTGGCAGATGAATTCGTCGCGCAGTTCAGCGCCAAGGCGCAGACGCTGGTGGCCGGGGATCCGCGGGAAGGCAAGACGCCGCTGGGCGCGCTGGTCGACGGGAATGCGGCGCGGCACGTGCGCGATCTGGTGGCCGATGCGGTCCGGCTGGGCGGCACGGTTGCGGCGGGCGGCGATGGTGAGGGCGTGCTGATGCCTGCCACTGTGGTCGACGGGGTTACTCCGGCGATGCGGATTTATCGCGAGGAGAGCTTCGGGCCGGTGGTAGCGGTGATCCGGGTGAAGGACGAGGAGGCGGCCATTGCCGCGGCGAACGACAGCGAGTACGGGCTCTCGGCGAGCGTCTTCAGCCGCGATATTGCGCGGGCGCTGTCGGTGGCGCGGCGGATTCAGTCGGGGATCTGCCATATCAACGGGCCTACCGTGCATGACGAGGCGCAGATGCCTTTTGGGGGAGTCAAGGCCAGCGGCTACGGGCGGTTCGGGGGCCAGGCGGGCGTGGCGGAATTTACGGAAATGCGGTGGATCACGATTGAGACTCAGGGTGGGCATTTCCCGATTTAGTGCCTTGCGGGGTGGGCACACTTCGGGGATGGCATTGTCGCGGCGCGGTCGATTCGACGTTTTACAAAACGAACGCGTGACCGGATGGGGCGCGTTGCAAAACGAACCGGGTTCATTCCGCGGACGGTCTGGCAGCGGATAAGCCTGGAAGTGCGGGTTACAAAACGAACCGGGGGCGAAGGTGCTGCGCTGTTGTGGCTTTACAAAACGAACTCCGCGTTGGGGACACCATCCGTCACGAGCTCAAGAGATAAGAAGAGAGTCTCGCCAAGGCGCTGAGAGGCGCTAAGAAGGTATTGGAAAGTGGACCGGATCGGCATGAGCGCGGGTTTTTGGTGCGGAGGCTGGGGAAGGCGCCTTCGGTCGGGCGTTCACCACTGGTTTCGCGTCTTCGACTCGGTCTGGTTACGGATAAGCCTGGTGACCAATGCTTCGAGACTCAGCGAGTGTAAGGAAATAACTATCGCAATTCAGGTGTGACGCACCCGCCTCTTGATTGCGACGACCGTACTCAAGGCCGTCGAGCTATTCGCTCCCGTCGAAAAAGTGTCGAGAAGAGTCTCGACACGGCACGCAAGAGTGCGTGCGCCACAGGGGTCCGCCACTGGACTTGCCACAGTTGTTTCGTGACAGTCACTAAGCGGCGGCGGCCCGTGCGAGTTCTTTGGATTGAGCGGGCTGACGGAGCGACTGGAAGCGGAGCAGGAGCTTCATGTTGGCGTGGAAGTTCCGGGTGAGCCTTTGCTCGTAAAGCGAGAGTTGGTTGAAGAGCCTCGGATCGTTGCGGAAGGTGAGCGCCTGGACGGTGGCGGCGTGGATTTCCGGATGGGCGGATTCGATGTTGGCGAACGGCTCAGAGTGGCCGAGGGCGAAGATGTTTTCTTCCATGGCGTGGAGGCGGTTTATTCTCCAGGTGTCCTGGGCGAGGCGCTGGGCGAGCTGGATTTCGACCATGCCGTCGGGTTTGAGGGCGGCGGAGTAATCGCGGATGAAGGCGCGGTGGGATTTGGCGTCTTCCTCGGTCATGAGAACGGCGTGGCCGGTGAGGGGATTGCGCTGGCCCACGAGGACGGCTTTTTGCTTTTCGACGCTGATCGTTTTCGGACGGTTAAATATGCTCATTTCCTTCTCCTTTTCGTTTATTTCCAGACACACGTATCTATTTCCGGACACACGTATCCGGCGACAGGGCAATTCGCTTCGTTTGGCGGTTGCCACGCCCGGTCCCGCGTTAGTTTGGCGGTTGCCATGGCCCGAAGGGGAAGCTTCGGACCATGATTACCACTGCGATCCCGGTTTGTTGCCGGGAATTTGTTCATCGGATCGATCCGACTATGGCGCTCAGCCGGATTTGACTCCGGCCGCTTTCGCTTGCCGGCGCCGACAAGCATTGTTTGTTACCTGGCGTAATATTGTCATGAGGCCTGGCAAAAGCGAATTTGAAATCGGGGCGTTTTGTTGAAGGGAAAGGAAATAGAGGTCGAAAATATTTGTGACCGGCTCACGGTCCGCGGCCGCAACGGGGTATGAAAAGGGTCTGACGCGCGAGACGGATACTGATTTCAGCCGACTGGATTCAGAACTGAGTTCGAGTCGGAGAGAACATTTGCGCGTCGACTTACCCGACGCGAGGTTGATTTCGTCCAGCGCATGGCGGGGCATCAAACCGGGGCAGGAGTTTGACGCCTCGTCCGTCGTTCCGCGCGGCAGAACGGCGGCGCCGTCGACTGGCTTGCAGGCCTGTCCGTAGAAGGACTTCTTCGTGCCCATCGGCTCCGAGTCGACGGATGCGCTGTGAAGTTCCTGGTGAAGCCAACGTTCTGAGCGAGCGTACGAAACCAAAGCCCGATCCGCGTGTCGTGGCGTGGCTTCGCGCACATGAACCAGAGATCGCCGTCGATCCCGTGATTCCCGGCGAACTGCGATTCGGCATTCTGATTCTCCCTAACCCGCATTTCTCACAGCCATGCAGTGGAAAGCCCTTGTGGGCTCCGGACTGTCAACCTTATTTTGCTCGCATCCTGCTCACCGCGCAGATCCTCCGTAGAGTGGGACGCAGGTGTGTGAGACATGCGGGCTAAGGAAGAAGGCAGACAGCTTTGGAGCGTTGGTTCGACGCAGGGGTCGGGCGTCTCAGCGCGGCGACGGCGGCCGTCCCCAGTTTGGCGGTCGCCACCCGAAAGGGCTTGGCTGTCTGAGTCTGGATGCGTACCGGACTCGCCAGGGGAGTCTTTACCGGCGGCAATGATTGATTCGACCTTCCAGCTTTCCAGCCAGCGGCCCGCAAAGGGCGCACACCGATAGTCTCTTAGCTCAGGTTCACTTCACTGCGATGGTGGCGCCGGTCGGCGATCCGATCGAACCGTTTCCTGCAATCCATGGAGAGAAAGAGTATGATCCTGGAGCGATATTCTCCGGTACCTGAAAATTAATCTGCACTACTCCGCACGCCAGGGTTGGCGCACTGCCCGCATACGTCACCGATGCGGGTACCTGCACTCCCATTAGGCTCGGATCGGCATTATAGATGAGCGCGCTCATGCCGAGGCTCAGCGGCGCGGCGTAAGGAAGGTTGAGTCCACCGCTTTGGCACGGGGGACCGGTCTGCCCGTAGCCTGTTCCCCACACTGCCACGACAGAGCCCCGGGCCGCGGGATTCGTCGGTCCGTTGAGCGTCCCGTCCTGGTTTATTGCTACCGCCTGCGCCGACTGTCCGATCTGCAGCCGGAAAATCCCAGGACTGCCGAATGTCGCATATGCAACAACCGGTCCGTACTGCCGACCGTCGTAAGTCACCGTAACCTGCCTTGTCCCGTTCACGGCGGGCTTAACGGGTGCAATGGCATTGATCTGCTTCGACTGCGCGTACAGTATCGGAACCTGCACACCGTCGAACAGCACCTGAACACCGGCCAGTTGCGTGGGAACGTTGCCTTGTGCATCGGGCTGGCAGACGACGCCGCTGTCGGGCCCGATTCCAAATCCGGTGAGCGTAACCAGCTCCCCTGGCGCGATCCCGCCCCTGCCGGATTGCGTCGCGGCGTTGAGCACGTCGGTGGAAAGGCAGGCCGTCGGGGTCCAGCCTGCGCCGCCAAACTGGACCCGGGAGACGACGTCACTGCCGGACCCGGAGCCGACAATATTGGCGGCCTCGTGCCAGGCGACCAGCGCGCTACCATTCGGAAGCGGCAATAATCCGCCAATAAAGTTGACATCGCCGACGGCGCCGTTCCCCACGTAGGTTGCATCGAGGAGCGCACCGTTTGAGTTGAGGTGAGCCAGGAAGCCGTTGGTATGGCTGGCGGTGCCCTGGAAGCAAATCAGGGGAGCCGAAGGTGTGACTGGAAATCCCGGGCCGGTCAGCCCTCCGATGTAGATATCGCCCGCCGGGCTCACCCCAAGTGCGCTGACTCCGACGTCGTAGTTCGCACCAGGCGGGCTGAGATCGGAACTCATCGCGTAACTCGCCCACTTCAACGAAATGCCGTCCGGGGCGAACTGCGCCACGAAACCGGCGGGCCCGAAACTATTCCACGGAGGCAGGATCGCGGACGCCTGCATGGTTCCCTGCGTCGTGGGGAGATCGAGTGAACTGGTGTATCCAGCCAGGTCGATATTGCCCGCGCCATCGACCGCGATCGACGACGGGCTGTCCGATCCGCCCCCGCCGAAGTATGTGCCGGTCAGGACGTTGCCGGAAGGATCCAGCCGGACCAGGAAGTTATTCCGGGTTCCTTTCAGCTGCCGCTGGAATGCACCCGCCGTTACTGGAAAATCCGGCGAAGTGGTTTGGCCCGCGACAAGAGCATTGCCCGCCGGATCGACAGCGATGGCCGTGACGGAGTCCGCACCGCTGCCGGCGAGAGTGACGTTGTAATCGATGGCAGAGCCGTCCGCGCTCAGCTTCAGGACGAAAGCATGGCCCGCGGATGTCTTACCCCCAATGTACGCGCTGCCCGCCGCATCCACGGCGATGGCGGAAGAAGCGGCCAGGGAATCGGGCAGATATGTGGAATAAAGAAAGCTGCTGCCATCCGCCGTGATCCTGGCGGCGAACACGGTGGCGCTGGTGCTGGTCCCGATAGCCGCGCCCGGCGTGGTGGGAAACTGACCGCCCGTCGAGCCGGTAAGCACCACGTTTCCCTTGCTATCGACAGCGAGTGCGGTTCCGGTGTCCGCCGTCGGGCCGCCGAGCAGCGTACCCCAAATCTGATTCCCGGAAGGGTCGACTTTGATCACCGACGCAGGGGGACAGGGCATGGGGCCGACCCTGCCGGTCCCATTCTCTCCGACACACGTGAAGATTCCGGGAAACACAAGCACTGCCGCGCCCGCCGTTGCCGGTCCGGAGGACAAGTAGTAAGTGTTTCCGGAAGCATCAAAAACCGGGTGACCCAGGCCGGGCTGCGGGATCGTGCTAATGCTTCCAGGTGCCGATTGCGCTGGAGCGCTCGCAGCAGACAGAAGGATCAGAGCGATGAGTAGTACGGCCCCACCCCCGGGACGTGCCGACCCATCAGGCCGCTCATCGTTAGATGATTTCAAAGGGGTCCTCCACTCAGTTCCTCCACGATGATATCAGGGCTTGCATGCATGTGGCCGCTCAGCGGGCTATGTTTCTCCGCGAACCCATGGGCGGCTGTTGTTTTGGGAGCATTCTGGAGAAGTTTCGAACTCGCCAAGAGAGCTGAGGGTAACTTCCGGACGCTGCGCGATCTGCCCCGAACTCCGATGGGTGACGCGGAAGGGCCGGTAAAAAGCGGCGCGAGGAGGCGGGAGTCATCGGGCGCGGGCCGGGGGGCGCCACATCACTATCTTGACGAATATCGGCACCAGTTTCGCGGTTGCAAGCATTGCCGCATATTCTCATCGTCGATCCGGGCACGAATATGCCAAATACGAACGGCTCGGGCGACCGGAAGAATGCGGGCATCCGGCTGGCTTCGGGTTTACTGGTGGTACCCCAACGAACAGACCTTGACCGTGCTCAGCACTCCCGGCTCAGCACTCCCGGCTACGTCACAATCTGCGGCGACACTTATATTGACCCGACCGTGCCAGCGAGTACTACAGGCGGTATCGGCTACGCCAACTGCACTAATTTTGGCGACACAACGGTAGGCGATGGCTGCGCCCTGAGCCTTACAAGTTCGTCTTATATAGCGACCGGGTTCAGTTACGGTCTGACCGACAGCCAGCAGTTTGCGAGTTCGATTAGCGGCGGAGGTTTGCTTGGTCTGACCATGGTGGCCACAACGACATACTCTGCCGAAGCGGAAGTCACCTACGAATACTCCGTCCCGTCCGGTACACCCGAACCCGGCACGATGGTTCTCCTCGGCTCGACGCTGGTCGGTCTCAGCGTCGTACGCAAGCGCAGCCGTCGCGCATAGTTTCGCGGCTGGGGTTTAGTTCTGCGGTTGCCATTGAAGAGGGGCGCCACCGTCGATGCCGGTCTGGAAGCAGCGCGGCTCAACCGTGCCTTCAGAAGCGGCCACTACAGGACATCCCGAAAACGGGCGAAGTGCCTGGAATCGAAGGATGGATGCCAAATCGCCCCCGTCATTGAAACTTGTACGCCTGATGTCACTCAGCCGCCCCCGGCAGAAGCACCGTGGTAACGTGATTGGTCGCGGACCCTCGCATCCGGGATACGATGAAAACAACGACGCTGATTTGCTTCCTGGCCATGCTTCCGGCCGCCTGCTATTCCCAGTCGGTGAGTGAACTGCGAGAGCTTTTGACCCCGACGTCGCTTGAGCTGTCCTCGGATGGCGCCTTGCTCTGGTACAGGTTTGGTAAGGACTGGTGGGAGGTCCGAACGGTACCGAACTCCCAACCAAAGCGAGCGCCCGCGCATCGGCCCGCAGCGGCGGAGAAGCCGCCCGATGTGCACGGAACCCCGCGCGTCACGAGTCCACGAAGATCGCCTGACGGAAAACGGGTAGCCTACATCGATGCGGAAAGGCCCTACGGTCCCGGTCTCCTGTACTGCCTTTGCGACGGAAGTGAAAGTGGCAAGCCCCAACCGGTTTCGCGGATGCCGGTCCTCGCTTTTCAATGGGCGGGGGATTCCCGCTCGCTGTGGGTTATCGCTTCGGACGTGGCCGACCAACAGATAGGCCGGCTGAGCCTTGCCGGGCGGTTCCAGCGGGTGAGTCAGGGTCCCGCCATGCGCGTTTTGGGTGGTCTCCAGGCGGCGAACGACGTGGTCGCGTGGGTCCAGAGCGATGGCTCTCACCACGGGACGATATGGGTGATCGATCATGCCGGAACGCCTCGCACGCTTTTCGACCCGAATCCGCAAACATCCCGGTGGAGCGAGGCGTGGAGACAAGAAGTTGTTCCCTGGAAGAATTCGCACGGAGAAGAGTTACAGGGAATTCTCGCCAGGCCTCATGGCAGCGGGCGTTTCCCGCTGATCGTCGACCCCTACTCAAGCTGGCAAAACCGTTTCCTGAACATCCCCCAGTTGGGCAACTACGCGTTCGTAAAGGCGGGTTTTGCGGTCTTCTTTCCGGACCATCGGGCGCCACACACATTTCCGGAATGGGCGTTTGGCGAGTCTTATGTCGGCGCGTCGCTGGATCGCGACCCGGTTGACGTACTGACGGACGACGTGATGACCGGAGTCGCCGAATTGGTTCACCGTGGAATTGCCGACCAGGACCAGCTGTTTCTCTACAGCACCAGCAATGGCGCCAGTGCAATCGATCAACTTCTCACGCGGACGCACGCATTCCGCGCCGCGGTTTCACATGGAGGCGTGGCGGACTGGCTTGGCTATTACCGGGCGAATCAGGCGAGGGGAGACGGGACGATTCCGGGGTTTCTGGGCGGCAGGACGCCGGAGGATTTTCCCGGCCTCTACCGTCAGATTTCGCCCATTTACCATGTGGACCAGGTCACGACTCCGTTGTTGCTGGTTGTCGGGGATAAGGACAGCATCCCCGGCGGCGGCAGCCGATACGACGACGCGAAGGCGTTCGATGAGGCGCTGCGGAGAGTCGGGAGCCCGGTCGAGTTCGTTGTTTACCCGGGTGAGGATCATGGGATCTCCGCCGGTCTGGCGGAACGGCATGTGCGAAAGGCCATCGAGTTTTTTCGTGCCGCCCGGCCTTCAGCAAGGTGATCGGCCAGGTTCCTTGCGGGTTCAGGGGAATCTCAACTCAGTACGAGCCACATTAGTGTGCTCGAAGAGCATCCTGAAAGACTCGTGGCGGCGGTCGATGCCCCACCGGAAGGCAGCTATCTGGCTCCCACGTCGGATTCGAACCAGCTTCGTGAGTGGTCGCCTGGAACCATGCGGCGGCCGCGCACGCCCCAAGGTGCACGCCACGCAAGGCGCGGCCCTTGCGAACCGCGCCTCTCGTGTCCCTACTTCAAAAACTTATCGAACCAGTTCATCTCCTCAAACAGCACATGCTCCATCGTTTCCTTACCCCGATAGCCATGCGCTTCATTCGGCAGCATCACCAGCCGGACCGTTCCGCCATTCCCGCGAATCGCCGCATACAGGCGTTCCGACTGAATCGGGAACGTCCCCGTATTATCGTCCGCCTCGCCGTGAATCAGCAGGATCGGCGTCTTGATCTTATCGGCAAACCAGAACGGCGACATCTTGGTGTAAACGTCCTGCGCCTGCCAGAACGTCCGCTGTTCGCCACGAAGAAGCCTCTTGCTACGTATCTCTCTGAGAAGGTCTGGAGCAAAATCGGCATGGAGCGGGACGCCTACTGGATGACCAGCGGCGGTAACGAGATGGGGGGCTGCTGCCTCAGCGTCTCCCTGCGCGACTACGGGCGCTTTGCTCTCTTTTTTCTGAACGGCGCAAAGTCGGTGGTGGCACCGGAGTGGACAAAGCAAGCAACTACCGCCACGCCGTTTCCGAAAGTTGGCGGGGACCCCGTAATCGCGGAGACAGTCAGGCGCGGCGGCTATGGCTATCAATGGTGGATCGGACCCGGAGGCACATTCTTCGCCACTGGTATCTTCGGACAGCACATTCAGTTCTTCCCTGCCGAAAAGCTGATCGTCGTCTCAATGAGCGCCTGGCCTGCATGGGACGATCGCGGTCGTTGGGATGCGCGCGAAGCTTACCTGCAGGCCGTGCGCACACAGATAGCTGGCGGAGCCCGCTAGCTGGGAAGCATGGCATCAAGTAGACTGTTCGCTTGTAACCCGTTGATTTGTTGGTTACGGCGGGGCGGGTGCCGGTGATGGAGGCATCTCGACCCGGCGTCATGAAAACGAGCTCTGCGGCCAATTTACGCCTGTCAGGCAGGACTTGATTACCTTGGCGGACTCATCTATTGAGGTACCGTATGCGGTATCATATCTTTGTGTCTGCAGCCGGTAAGACTCTCCAGAAGATGCGCAGAACTCAGACTGGGTGGCGCATCGACGAGCTGCAGTCCGTAGCAGAGGAAAATGGTGTCGCCTGGCGAAAACCAGGTCACGGCGGCAGCCACGTTATTTTCAGCGCTTCGGGAGTTCGCGAGATCGTATCGGTTCCTGCGAAGCGACCGATTAAGCCGGTTTACATCAGACAGTTTCTGGCGCTGATCGACAGTGCACTTGAGGTGAAGCAGGATGAGAGTAAAAGTAAATCGAAGCCTTGACGCATACCAGTTCACCGTCCGCCCACTATCCAAAGAAGAGGGTGGCGGCTACCTGGTAGAGTACCCCGATATCCCCGGCTGCATGTCCGACGGCGAGACAGTAGAGGAAGCGATCGCCAACGGCAGGGAAGCACTCCGCGACTGCGTTGCGGTGCTCCAGGAGTCCGGACGGAAGGCACCAAAGCCGGGTATTGATGCGGCACAATGGCGACAACGGTTGCCGCGAACGCTTTACTCAAAACTGACTGTTCAGGCCGAGAATGAGGGCGTGAGTATTAACAGCTTCGTGACCGCGATTATTGCCGAAGCTATCGGAGCCAGGCAGGCGCACAAGGAGAAACGCCGCTAACGGCCGACGCCAACTCAGAGCAAGTCGTCGGACCTCTCTGATTTGAAGAACCTGTTAAAAGAGTTCGAATCCACATTGGGGTCAAGGTAAAGCGACCTGATACCGGCGCAAATCGCTCAGATCAATCTAATGAAATTAACAAGATAGCGGCAAATTCGAGAATTGATAAATGCCTCCTCAGTCTGGATACGTTTCGAACTTTCGCAGCCCAAATAGCGCTGTGATCGAGCCGTGGACGCGTATTGTTTTCAAAATGATCGGAGGAGACTGCCAGGTTCGTCCAGCGTGGCCACCCAGACTGGACATGTCTCGAACTCGCCAAGGGCCCGTAATCTCCGGATGCGCTGTCATTCGACCGCAAGCGGCGCGGATAGCCGTACCCATCCCAGGATGGAGTTTGCCGCCAGCCGGTATCATATGGTGGTGTCCCGTCGTCCACAACTCGTGCAGTTGCGCGTTGAGAACCAAGAGGCAGATGATGATTCTTGCGCACAGAGAGGCGTATCTGCCGGCGAGTTTTCTAACTGGCTCCGCGTCACAGAGGCCGCCTTGCGTTCCGGCGAAGACGGAACGGATGTTCCTTGCGGTTCGTGCAGAGGGTGTTGTCGCTCGTCCCTGTTCATACACATCGGGCCGGAGGAAGTGGAGACGATCCGAAGGATTCCGAAAGGGCTGCTTTTCCCGGCTCCCGGTTTCCCGAGAGGACATGTTTTGATGGGCTACGGCGATCAAGGCCAATGCCCGATGCTTGTAGATGGCGAGTGTTCGATCTATGAATATCGTCCTCAGACCTGCCGTGACTATGACTGCCGCGTTTTCGCAGCAACTGGTCTACCCGTCGACGAACACAACCAACCCGAGATAGCGCATCGCGTTGGAGAATGGTCCTTCAGCTATAGCGAGGAGGGCCGTGCGCTTCAGACCGCGCTGCGACGGGCTGTTTCCTTCCTTCACGGCAACAGAGACAGGTTCCCGGAAGGGAGCTTGCCGGGTCAGTCAGGTCCTCTGGCGGCCACTGCGGTGCGGATCTGCAAGCTCTTCACAACGGCTGACACTCAGGTTGCAGATGCCGCCATGGTCCAGCGGATAGTGGCTGTTCTGCGCGAGAAGAGGGTGCCGATGAGATCCGGCTCTCGTTTCAATCGGCTCACCAATAAACGCTCCCCGAGGCGATAGGTCGCCATCAACGGCGCAGTGTTAGAGCAAAGTCGCCAACTCCCGAGTGGTCGCAACTCGGAATCAACGAACATTGGACGTGAAGTCATGATGCCCGGTGCCCGCAGTCAGGACTCGAACTTGAAAACAAAGGGCTTAGCCCTTGCGGCTTCTCTGCGGTCCAATGTTTTTAACGTATTGAAATTTGGCTCCCCAGTCTGGACACGTTTCGAACTTTTGCCGCCTGAACGGGACCGTGATCGAACCCGTGGACGCGTATTGTTTTCAAAATGATCCGGGCCAGCGCCGATGCTCGTCCGGGCTGGGTACCCAGACTGGACAGGTCTCGAACTCGTCTTTAAGTCTATGGACGAGCGACCGCCGTCATGCCATTTGTCTCCCAATGACAGCTCTGGTGACCATCTCGAAGAGTTCTTGCGCGTTATTGGTGCAACCCTGTCCCCCGTGCTCCTGGGTCTCGCGCTTATGCTCGGGCGCGTTGGAAGAAGCGTAGAAGAACAGTGGCGTACGGTCCGCTTGCTGCCGCAAACGGTCGAGCAGCACGTACCCTTCTCTCGGTCCCTCACGGCGCCCCATGTCCGATATGATCGCTGCGTACTTGTTCTGTGACAGCCGTTCGAACGCTTCGGCGGTGGACAGCGCCAAGGTAAAGCGGAGGCCCACGCCTTCGAAGGCTTGTCGTTCATACTCATTGTTTGCTGGGCGATCATCCACCCAGAGAATGTGGTTTCTCCACCCGTCGCCGCTGGCGGTTGCCAGACTGGCAGCTCGAACCACCTCGACAATTCTGTGTAGCTCCGCCTCCGATGCCGGAGTGTCGCTCTTGGCAGTTGCGGCGGTGAGCGAGGCGACGACAGACATCTGCATCTTGACGTAATTGTCCTCGTTCCGAAAATCGCTCGGGGCGAAAAGCTTGCCACTGTGTTTGCTGACGAGCCACGCGAATACGCAGAGCACGAGGACAGGGAAACAGATCAGGAAGTAGATAAGAGGGAGCCGCTCCGCTGCGGTGAACGATCCCGCAAACGCGGTGACAAGCGAGGCGAACCCGTAGACCATAACTATGAATAGGGCGATGATGCCGAGCGGATTACGTGCCAGCGATTTGGCGGTCTCGCCAAAGCTCTTCGTTTGGTCGTTCGTCACCACTTCGTCCTCCGGCTAACGCTTGTTCTTAAGGCCGACCATAATTATAAGGCCACCGGTGATTACATACGACAGTTGGCCTTGCTCGCCATCTGGCTTTGTGGGCATCTTTCGGTGATACCTTTTTTGGTATAGTTAAGATATGGGCTGGGCTGTCGAGACCCTGGATGAAACAGTCGACACGGAGGTCGAGGCTCTGCCCGAAGACATGCGGGCAAGGCTCGCGCGTATCGCGAAGCTCATCGAGGAAAAAGGCCTGGAACGTGTGGGAGATCCGCATGTTAAGCATTTGGAAGGTCGTCTGTGGGAGATACGGCTGAAAGGCCGCAGCGGAATTTCGCGCGCGCTATACGTGACAGCGTCGGGTTGGCGCGTGGTGATCGTGCGGGTATTCGGGAAGAAAACGCAGAAAACGCCGCGGAGCGAGATCGGCTTGGCCTTGTCCCGCGCGAAGTCGATTCGATGATGGAGGTGTAACAAATGGCACGCATATCTGACCTGCATAAGAAGTGGGTCAAAGAGCCGAAGTACCGGAAGGCATACGTGGCGCTTGAGGAAGAGTTCGTCCTGGCTTCGGCTGCGATGGATCTCAGGAGCCGCGCAGGTCTTACACAGGAAGCACTGGCCCGGAAGATGGGGACGACACAGCCCGTAGTCGCCCGACTGGAAGGCGGGCGAGCGCGCCCGTCAATGCGCACGCTGGATCGGCTCGCGAAAGCGACCGGATCGCGTTTGATCGTCACCTTTGCGCCGATACCTCGTGCTTCCGCCCACTTGCTCACTGAACAGCGCTTGCAACCGGGCAGAGGCTGGTGTTGGGGCCGGTACGCAAAGGATCAGCCCGTGCCGGGCGCACAGCTCAGGGCGGCGTAATGCCATGAATTTCACAATACAATTAAGAGAGCGCGAAGCAAAGCAGGCCGAGGCCCTTCAGGCAAGGCTGCACTTGAAGGACATCGCACTCTACGAGTGCGAAGCGAAAGGCGCGGGCCCACCCAATGTGGCGGTCGACCCGGTTCCCCTGACCGCGGACCTGGATTCCGAAGTGTCCCACGTGAACGGCTCCGATATAGATTTCGCGGTAACGCTGCGAGTCGCCTGCGAAGACGAACTGACCTTTCATATTCAAACGACATTTCTGGTTCGCTATCGGTTTTTCGATCTGGCCAAGCCTGCGTCGAAGACCGAACTCAGTGCCTTTTCAAAGAGCTATCCGGCGATTGCGGCATGGCCCTACATTCGGGAGACTGTGCAGGCTTTGGCATCGCGGATGGGCTTCCCCACGGAACTGCTGCCGTTACTTCGCGTAGTGGTACGCGCGTAGATGTGGCTTCGCAGAACAAGATGACCGCCGATTCCTGACGAGTTCGAGTCCGCACTGGGGTGTCATCGCGCGCTCGAACCGGCAAACCCAGGAAGACAAACGGCGAACTCGTCAAATAGCGGAACTGATTTGGCTCCCCACCCTGGACGCATTTCGAACTCTTGGGGCCGATGTGCCAGGCGGCAGACACTTATCTGTGTCGCGCCCCACATACGGCGCGGTACGCGGTGCATTATGAGAGGTTGCTGGATGGGGCTGTCAACAATCTGATGTCCGAAGTTGATAGCAAGCTACCCCGTCGCACGTCGAATAGAGCCGTGACCTGTACCCGATTTTCACCCGAAGCGGAATACTGAT
>Ga0302319_10013941_pt1 | contig 15032 bp, 8 predicted proteins | sample Bog_T0_2_FD_203319 | JGI IMG/M metagenome (GOLD analysis project Ga0302319, IMG submission 203319) | Peat permafrost microbial communities from Stordalen Mire near Abisko, Sweden - Bog_T0_2 | ecosystem: Environmental > Terrestrial > Soil > Wetlands > Peat | place: Sweden: Abisko, Stordalen Mire... | reverse complement strand
GGGTAGAGTTTGATATTGCGAAAGTAGACCTCTGCGCCCTCGGATTGAAAAAGTATCTTCCCGCTTGATGGAAAAGCGTCCGTGCCCTCGTTCGCCAGCTTGCCATTGACGTATTGCTTCACATGGCCATCCTGGTTGATCAGCTCAACGACGTTCCACTCGCCGTGTGGCTTTTCCAATTCATTGACGGGGTCACGGTAACCCACTTCATTCTTCCACGGCCCCTTGTTGAAGCGATCAATCTTCTTCGCGCTCCCGTCTGGTCCGGTTACCCGAACACCAGCCTTGCCGGTAAGAGCAGCTCCATCCGTCATCCAAAAATCGCCGGTGCAACCCTCGTTGATTTGAAACTCCACCGATCGGGGCCACACTTTATCTGGCCCTTGAATGTTGTAAAGAATCCCACTGTCCCTGTCCATTCCTGCCCTCGGGGCAAACGTGCCCTCACCCCACTTGAACTCCGCGCGCAGGTAGTAATTCTTGTATTCATGTTTCGTAATGATGTAACCAAACTCCTTGCCCGAAACATGAATCAGCCCATCTTCCACAGTGAACACATGTCCGGGATCAGAGTTAAGCCCGGTGCTCTTGATGAACGTGTCAAATTTGTTGAGATCCTTTCCATCGAAAAGGACCTCTGCCCGTCCATGCCTGGGAATATCGACCGCCGGCGCGCCATTCAACGCCGCACTTGAAAAACTCATCAGAATCGAAAGCCCGACACCTGCTAAAAACCCAAGCCATTTCACGTCTTTTTCCCTCCCACCACATATTCGAGCAAGAAGAAAAGCCCATTCGAAAATGGGCTTTTCTTCACTTCCAACCTTTCAAGGAAATCCGAATCAGCCCTGTATATCAAACTGCTCCGGATGCAGTGTCGCATCGCTCTTGACCAGCACGTTCTTGCCCGTCAGGTCTTCGAGTTCCGTCAGCCACTTCGCATTGCTGGCCTTGAGCGCCTTCGCAGTCTCCGGATTCACACGCAGCAGCACTTCGCTCTGATCGAAATGCTTTCGCATCTTGCGCATCTCGATGTAGATCTCGTTCGCCACCGTTGCCGCACTCTTCACCATGCCCGTTGCCTGGCATACAGGACACGGCACAGAGAGCGTTCGCTCCAGGGACTGCTTCACGCGCTTGCGCGTAATCGCCACCAGGCCAAAATCGTTGAACTGCAGCACCTTGGTCGGAGCCCGATCCTGCTTGAGCGCCTCTTCCAGTGCAGCCAGCACGCGCGCCCGATTCTTGCGCTCATCCATATCGATGAAGTCAATCACGATAATGCCGCCAAGATCGCGCAACCGCACCTGCCGCACAATCTCCGGAATCGCATCCAGGTTGGTCTTGAGAATCGTGTCCTCAAGCCGCGCCGTCTTGCCAACAAATTTGCCCGTATTGATATCGATCGCAACCAACGCTTCCGTCTGGTTGATCACAATCGAACCGCCGCTCTTCAGCCACACCTTTGACCGCAAAGCCTTAGAAATCTCGTCCTGAATGCCGAAGTGCTCAAACAGTGGCACTTCCTTCGTGTAGAGCTTCACCCGCCGCACCAGCTCCGGCGAGAAGCGATTCAGGAAGCGGACAATCCGCTCGTAATCAGCCTCCGAATCCACCCAGATATGCGAGAAGTTGTCGCTGATCTGATCTCGCAGAATGCGCTCAATCAGGTTCAGATCGTGATAAATCAGCGCCGGCGGCTTGGAACTGTCTGCCCTCTGCTTGATATCGTTCCAGAGATTGATCAGGAAACGCAGATCGGCGCGGAGTTCCTCTTCCGTCGCTCCTTCCGCAGCCGTGCGCACAATAAATCCGCCAGTTGCGTCGCCTTTCTCGCTCACCAGTACTCGCTTCAGCCGCTGCCGCTCTTCATCTGAAGAAATCTTGCGGCTCACCCCCACATGGCTCACCGTCGGCATAAACACCAGGAACCGTCCCGGAAGCGCAATATGGCTCGTAATGCGGGCGCCCTTCTTGGCAATGGGCTCCTTGGCAATCTGCACCAGGATCTCCTGCCCCGGCTTCAAAAGGTCGCTGATGATCGGCAGATCAGAGGTCTGCGCCGAGCGCCGGGACTGACCGCCCTGTCCAGGTCCTCCGCGCCGAGCATCGCCGCCACCTTGTCCACTGCTGCGTCCGCGACGGCCACGTCCACCCCGGTCGCCGCCGCGATCTCCTGTCCTGTCCCGGCCCGGAGCACCCGGTGCTGCCGTCCGGCCCACACCCGCTGGCGCTCCATTTGCTTCTTCCTCATCCTCGTCCGGATCGGACTCCTCTTCATCCACAGACTCGAGCTGAATACGGTGATCCAGATGCGCTTCCTGCAACATCTCGCCCAAAGCTCCCGAGCGAATCTGCTGCTGCAGCGTTTCCTCTTCCAGTTCTTCGAGATCATGATCATCGCCGTGATGCGCTTTGAGAGGAGTGAATTCATACTCCTCCTCGTCGATGACCTCCTCTTCCACCAGGCCCTCGCCCGGCGCATAAGCAGACACCGTCGGAACCGTCTTGGGCGCAGGAGCAGCTACCGGAGGCTCCGGTTCTTCCTCCTTCTTGCGTCCCCCGAACAGGTCCTTCAGCCGAAAGCCGCTCGGCGGCAGCGGATCGACATTGTGACTCGCCGAACTATCAGGAATCTCCTCATGTTCTCCCTCAGCCACATGCTCCGGAGCGTGCTCAATCGGGCTCGATTGCTCGTTGCCTTCTTCCTTTGCCAATCCGGCGTCCGCAACAAACGAAGACTCGTAACGCTCGGTTTCTTCTTCAGCCGTTTCCGGAACGATTGCAGTCGGTAACTCAACCTGCGGAAGCACCTCTTCGTCGAACTCTTCAGATTCTTCAGACACAGCCCGAGGCGCACTCGCGATAATCTCTTCTGAAAACTCAAAGGGCACCCGCTCAACCTCATGAACTTCAGGCGAACCCGGTTCTCCCTTTTCCAGACTCTCGACCGGAACATGCGCGGCAAAAACTCCCGTCGGTTCCGCATCGACAACCGCCGACGGAGTCAGTTCCGGAGCAGTCTCTACCGGCCGATGCCGTGCAATCGACTCACCTGGGAACAATCCCCTCCCATCCCAGACAATTTCGTCTTCAACCAGTGTCGACGGTTTGGCCACCGTACGGTCCGGCAACGGATCGGATGTATCAGGTGGCAGTTCGCTGACCACCAGCCTGCTCGGAGCAGACTTCTGGACCTCTGGAGCTCCATACTTTGAAAGCGACTCACCCGGAAGCAGAAACGGAACCGCTGTGCTCGCGGGCCGCGGTTCAGATGCCGGCGCCACCTCGGGACGTGCCGCAGTTGCGGCATAAGATTGCGAAGGCGATTGTACCTGCGACTGAGCAGCTACGGCCTCTAAATCAAACGACGGAAGCTCAGACTCTTCCATCTCAATTTCGCCAGAATCTGCCGCACTTCCGGAAGCAGGAGACGCCGCCTGACCCGCATCTTCGCGTCCACGGCCGCCTCGTCGACGCCGACGCCCGCGCCAGCGCTTCGCGCCTTGCTCGTCGGTTTCATCTGCTTGTACAGTTTGCCCCGTTGCATCAGCCGCAATTCCCGGAGTGGTAGCCGACTCAACGGGGTAAGTAAGACCCTGCGTTAAATTGACAGAAGGTAGCCCCTGGAACTGTCCCTGAGGCTCGCCATCGACCGAGACCGGTCGACCTTCGCGGCGCTGGCGCTGATCCCGATCTCCATTGCGATCCGGACGCGACTGCCCCTGGGGTGGCGCCTGCAATTGCCCCGCCTGCGGGCGCTGCGTATTCCCTTGCGAAGCCGCTCGCTCCACCTCGTCCGTGTCTTCCTGGTCTTCCATCTCCAGAAAGTCGGTAACGTACAGAAACGCATCGCGTTCCAGGCCGATATCCACAAAAGCGGACTGCATGCCCGGTAAAACCCGGGTTACGCGGCCCTTGTAAACCGAGCCTGCGAGTGTATATTCATTTTCCCGCTCGTAGTAAATCTCTGCGAGCTGATCATCTTCCAGAATCGCTAACCGCGTCTCGTGCGGTGTACTGGAGATACAAATTTCCTTGGCCATGTTGCCTTTCCGTCCCAGGGCAAATGCCCATTGGGACCTGCGGCAAGGCCGAATGCATGGTGCGAGCGGAATACTCTTCCAGCTCTGAAGCGCCTGATAGGAGGGGAGAAATCGAGGGAAGCTTTCCGGGAAGCTGTTCGGGAAGAATTCCGGCCCATGTCAGCTGGATCGCCGACTGGATCGCCGAAGTAGAACCATTTGTGCCTGCCTCTTGAAGGAAGAAACCGCACACCGTGTTCAAAGATACCCATTCACAGCAACTGCTCAAGCTCAGAGAGTTTGTGGCCAACCTGGTCATCCCGTACCGCAAAGGCGATGACAACGGGGCCGTTAAACCGTCCGCAACGCGACGAAACTGCTGCTTCGAAACCGTTCCACCAACGTCCGACGACGATGGAATTGCGGTTCCGGCCAGTTCCGTACTTAACAAGCGCTGTAAACGGACTACCCGTCTCTGCGTGCTCATTCACCCAATCCTGCCGGGGCTGTTTGCAATCGAAACCTGCCGGCGAAGTGATTGATAATACTTGACTTCCTGGCTCAAATCGCAAACCGGAAGGAAAACCTGAAACAACCTGTGGAGTGCCTAGTTCACAAAACGGCGCATCCGGACATTCATAACCACACCCAGCGCCAGAAATGTGAACAACACCGAAGATCCGCCGTAACTCATTAACGGTAAAGGAATTCCGGTGACTGGCATAAAACCGATGACCATGCCCACGTTGACCGCGATTTGAAAGGTCAACACAGCGACAACTCCCATAACCAGAAGCGAGCCGGACATGTCTGCGGCAGTTTGAGCGTTCTGAATCAAACGCATCAATATCACGAAGTATAGCAGCAGAACAAGAAACGCGCCGGTGAAGCCATGCTCCTCGCTGAATGCCGCGAAAATGAAGTCAGCATGAGGGATAGGCAGAAAATCCCCTTGCGTCTGCGACCCCTGTTCCGCGCCCTTGCCCCACACCCCGCCCGAACCAACTGCGATTAGAGACTGGCGGATCTGGTAACCCGATCCCTTGGGGTCGTTGTCCGGATTCATGAAGCTTGTCAGTCGGGCCTTCTGGTATGGCTTAAGGACCTTTCCGCTTGACCAGACCCCGACAATCGCCACCAGTCCCACCGTCCCAAGGATCGCCGCCTGCTTCCACTGAATTCCGCCCAGAAACAACCCCGCAAGCAAAATCGGCGTATACGTCAGTGCCGTTCCAAGGTCGGGCTGCATCAGCACCAGCACCATCGGCAACCCGACCAGCCCGATTGCCTTGAAAATCTCAGGCCAGGTCAGACGCTTGCCGCCCAGGTTGGCAAAGTAGAGCGCCATCAGCACAATCAACACCAGCTTGAACCACTCCGAAGGTTGAAAGCTGATCGGCCCCAGTTTCAACCATCGTTTCCCCCCTAAAGCCCGGTGTCCAAAGAGCTTGACCGCCACCAGCGCCAACATGAAAAACCCATAGAGATACCACACCACATCCAGGAGCTTGTGATAGTCGATCTTCGCCATAATGAACATGGCGACAATTCCGCCGCTGATCCAATAAAGCTGTTTGGTATGAAATCCGACATACCGGGTATGCAGCGTCGCCGAATAGATCTCGAAAACCGAGATCGTGCAAAGCGTCAGGACCATCCCCAGCAGCGGCCAGTCAAAATCCCGAAAACTCAGATAACGCCGCATTAGGGATTCACCCCGCGAAACCGCTCCGGCAATCCCAAACTCGCCTCAGTCTGCATCGCCACCGGAGATTCCGGAGACCTGGGAGATTTGTGTGGAACACGGTCTGGAAACAGCGGGGCATTCTCCTTCGCAATCACGGGAGCCTTATCCATCGGAATCACAAACCGCCCGGCTGCGGTCCGAGGCTCGACAACGACATCACCCTTTCGCCCAGACGGAGCCTCCGGCGCGGACCAAACCGCTCCCATCTCCACCGGCTTGTTCGGTTTATCTGCCTGCAGCAACAAGTTCCCTTCCTGCTTTCGCTTCTTGTTCACGTAAGCCGTAATCACCTGCGCAGCAAGCTTCGCCGAACCCGAGCCCCAGTCGCCATGTTCCTGCAGCACCACCACGGCTATCTCAGGATTCCGTCTCGGAGTCATTCCAACAAACCAGGCATTCGGAGTCTTGGCGCCACCCTTGTTATGAGTGTCTCCACCCGCGACCACCTGCGCGGTCCCCGTCTTACCTGCAAAATCAATCCCTTCCAGGTGCGCGCCTTCGGCCGTATGGTACAAACCCGGCTGCGTCGCCTGTGCCATGCCCTCGGTAACAGTCATCCACGTATCAGGATTCAGATCGACCTGCCGGTCTCCGGCTCCCGGAAAAGAATCCAGCACCGCTTGCTTGTACTGTGGCGTAAGCTGTCCCGGCATCACTACATGCGGTCGCACCATATGACCATCGGAAGCAATGCCGCTCAAGGCCCGAACCAGCTGAATCGGCGTCACATCGACCGCGCCCTGGCCAATCCCCACCGAGATCACCTCGCCCGCGTACCACTTTTCATGGAAGGTCTTCATCTTCCACTGCGTCGAGGGCATAATTCCCGCCATCTCATTCGGCAGATCCACGCCCGTCCGGGAGCCGATTCCCAGTTCAGTCGCGTACTTGGCGATCGTGTCGATCCCCAGCCTTTGCGCAAGTGTATAAAAATATGTGTCGCAGGACTCCGGGATCGCCTCATGGATACTGAGCAATCCATGATGATGATCGCATTTGAAGAAATGGCCGTAGAAATCCCCGCCACCCGAACAATTTACCTTCAGCGTCTGCGCGACCCCTTCTTCCAGCCCGGCCACCGACATAATCACCTTGAAGGTTGAACCCGGCGCCAGCTGATCCTGGATAGCCTTGTTCATCAGCGGGTGATTCGGATCGGTGATCAGCTTGTTCCAGTCCGACCGCCCAATCCGCACAGCAAATGCATTCGGATCAAAGCTGGGATGCGACACCATCGCCAGGATTTCCCCGTTCCTCGGATCCATCGCGACGATCGCGCCATTCGCATCTCCCAGCGCCATCTCCGCAGCCCGCTGAATATCGATATCGAGCGTCAGCTTCAGATCCTGGCCCGGCGTCGCCAGTTGAATGCCCCGCCTGCCAACCTCACGCCCATGGCTGTCCACGATCACATCCATCGAGCCATCCTGCCCCCGCAGGATTTCATCGTAGGTCTCCTCGACGCCTGCCTTGCCAACCACATCCCCCGGTTCGTAATAGGCAAACTTGGGATTGTTCAGATCCTCTTCGCTCACCTCGCCGACATATCCGATCAGATGCGATGCAAAGCCATCCCGCGGGTAAAGCCGCCGCTCCTCGTCGATCGTCTCCAGCTCCGGCAACTCATTGCGATGCGCCTCAATGAACGCCTGCTCGTCCGGAGAAATATCCTGCTTGATGGGAATCGGCTGATACCCTGGCGCCATTCGGAACCGATGCAGCGTCGCCCTTAGCTGGTCGAGATCGAGATTCAGACCCTTTGCAATCAGCGGTAGGTCGTCGTCAATATTCCTGTTTTGTTCGCGAACCAGAAAGCACGAAACCGAAGGATAGTTGTCAACCAGCAGCCGGCCGTCACGGTCCAGCAGCTTGCCTCGCGCAGCCAGCACCGGAACCTTGCGGATGCGGTTTTGCTCCGCCAGCACACGCCAGTTGTCGCTGCCCAGCACCTGCAGCCGCCACAAACCACCCACCAGCACCAGCATCATGATCAGGATGCCGTACTGCACCGCAGTCAATTTAAGCGCCGGCAGCTTTTCTTCCCGATTTACCTTGTCGATTGCCACAGAAAACCAGCCTTCAGCCGCTAGCTTCTAGCCGCTAGCTATTAGCTTATCCGTTTCCGGACTGCAGCGTTGTTGACTTCACAGTTGCCCTCAGCCCGCGCATTAGCTCTGTCAACACCCTGACCCGCGAATTTGCTTTTAGCCTTTAGCTTTTAGCTGGGAGCTGGGAGCTGGAAGCTAGCAGCTAAAAGCTGCCCCTCAATCCCCTTAATCCCGAATCTGCGACCGGTCCAACAGCGGAAACAGCACCAGCCCGATGACCCCATTCCCGGCAGCGCGCAGCAATTCGTCAATCCAGTTCGACTGCCAGCCCAACCCCAGCATCACCCGAATGACAAACACCATAATCGCGCTCGAAAGCAGCGTAAAAGCAAAATTCAGAACCATCCGGATGGCGTTATTCTCGACCACAATCCGAATCCCGATCGAAGCCGCCAAAAAGCCAATCACAGTATTGGCGATCCCGTGAATCCCGATCGCCCCCTGCGTCAGCCCATCCTGCGCCATCCCCAGCGCAGCACCCAGCAGGGTTCCATGAATCGGGCTCCTACGGTTCAGCGCAAAATAGATCGTCACCAGCAGCGGCAGATCCATATACGCAAACCTGCCCAGGACACGAGGCAGCCACGCCTGAATCACCAGTGCCGCAAGCGGCACAAATATATAGACATAGAAGGGGTAGCGGCGGATCTCCAGATCGCGCCGATAGCCGGGAATGAGGGATTGCACAGCTATTGGACCCTCCCCGAGAGCTGCGGTGTCTTTGGAGCCGCCTTTGCGGCCGGCTTCGAAGTAGGCGGTGCCGTCGACGGTCGCGCTGAACCCTGTCCCGCAGAATTGGACTTCGGCTGAGCCTTAGGAACTATCGGTTTCGCTGCCCCACTGTCGTCCGTGGAAGAATCCGTAGTATCGGCACCCGTTGTAGCCCCCGCCCCGCCGCCCGCAACACCCGGCGAAAACCTGTCCGGATGCAAAGCCGGCAAAGGCTTCGGAGCGACCGGCACCGTCGGTGGCACAGGCAACGGCTTCCCATCCGGACCCATCTGTGTCGTCGCGGTCGCGGCAGCAGGAGCATTGGGGTCTTTCAATCCCGGCAACCGCTCTTCCATCTCCGCTGCAGCCTTCTTCCGCTCAGCCTCCGCTGCTGCTTCCGCGCCCTTCAACTCTTCGCTTGTAGTCAGGTCGGCCTGCTGCTGCGCGGAAAGATGCGCATCCAGGGACGTAATCACCAGCACCTCGTCCAAATGCTGCAAATTCGCAGCCGGCTTTACGATCACGTTGATGAACGAGCCGCGCTCCGCGTCGCGAACCACCTTTTCGACCACGCCTACCGGCAACCCTCGCGGAAAAATCTGATCTCCACCTGCCGTCAGCACATGCTCACCCGGCTGAATCCGCTGGTCCGCCAGAATATTGATCACCTGCGGCTGTCCCGCCGAATTTCCCCGCAAAATGCCCCGAATCCGCGTCGTCTCCAGAATCACTCCGGCCCCGCTCGTCTGGTCATTGATCACCAGCACCTGGGCCGAATGAGGAAACACATCGCGTACCTTTCCAACAATGCCATCGCTCGTAATCACCGCCATATCCGGCGCCAAACCGTCGGCGGAACCCTTGTCGATATAAATCACATGCGACTGGCTGCTCCCGCTCGTCCCAATCACCTGCGCGGCAATCGTCTGGTACGCGTAGTTTTCTCGGAATTTCAACAAATCCTGCAGCCGCTGTCCCTGCAACGCGTCCTCGCGCAGTTCAGCCTGCTCAAGCCTAAGCCGATCAATTGTCTGCTTGAGTTCCTTGTTTTCATCCCTGGTGTGCCGCAGATCTACATAGTTGTTCCACAGCCAGTTCAGCCCTTCCGAAGAGCCATGAATCGCCCGCTCAAACGGCATCACCAAACTGGCCGACCACAACCGGATCAGCAGCACCCCGCGCCCGTCCCGCGTTACATGCACCGCAGGTCCCCCCGGAATATTGGCCGCCACCAGCACCGGCCTGCGCACCTGAACCGCAAGCCCGATCACCTGGATCAGCAAAGCCGCCAGCAGCACGATCAGGTTGCGGTACCGGCTCAAAAACGATTCCATAAGCGAGTGGTCAGTGAACAGTCGTCAGTAGTCAGTCATCAGCGGTCAACAACAGTCCTGACCACTGATCCCTGACCGCTGACCACTGTCTTTAGTCAATCTTGATCTTGCGCAGCAGCCGGAAGTCGGACAGCATCTTGCCCGTTCCCAGCACCACCGAGGCCAGCGGATCGTCCGCCACCGAAACCGGCAGTCCGGTCTCCTCGCGAATACGCTTGTCCAGATTCTTGATCAGCGCACCGCCGCCCGTCAGCACAATCCCGCGGTCAGAAATATCCGCAGAAAGCTCCGGAGGCGTCCGCTCCAGCGCCACGCGAATCGCATTCACAATGACCGAAATGCACTCCGCCAGCGACTCGCGAATCTCCGTATCGTCAATCGTGATCGTCTTCGGAACGCCCTCAATCAGGTTGCGCCCCTTGATCTCCATCGTCAGCGGTTTGTCCAGCACATACGCCGAACCGATCTCGATCTTGATCTGCTCCGCAGTCCGCTCGCCGATCAGCAGGTTGTACTTCCGCTTCAGATAGTTCGTGATCGCCTCGTCCATCTGGTTCCCGGCCATCCGAACCGACCGCGAATACACAATGCCCGACAGCGAAATGACAGCAATGTCGCTCGTTCCGCCGCCAATATCGACAACCATGTTGCCGTAGGCCTCGGTAATCGGCAGCCCCGCGCCAATCGCCGCCACCATCGCCTGCTCCACCAGATACACTTCGCTGGCCTTCGCGCGATAGGCGGAATCCTCAACCGCGCGCTTTTCCACCTGCGTAATCTCCGAAGGCACGCCGATCACGATCCGCGGATGCACCAGCATCTTCCGGTTATGCGCCTTCTGGATGAAGTAGTTCAGCATCTTCTCGGTAACCTTGAAGTCAGCGATGACGCCGTCCTTCATCGGCTTGATGGCCACAATGTTCCCAGGCGTCCGGCCGAGCATGTCCTTAGCCTCTTTGCCCACGGCCTCCACTTCGCCGGTGTTCTTGTTGATGGCAACAATCGAGGGCTCGTTGACCACGATGCCCTTGCCGGCCGCATAGACAAGTGTGTTGGCAGTGCCAAGATCGATCGCCAGGTCGCTCGAAAACATGCTGAATAGGGAGCGAAGACCATGCGAACGCGAAGGACGCGAAGGATAACCGTTGGATGACATTATTGAATAAACTCTCTACCGCTTATTGTACGGCCATAAACCCATTGGTGCGGATAGTGGAAAATCATACCGAATCACGATAACGATGTTTCCTTTTGCTCACCCCTTTATCGGGGCGGCCACTCCCACTTCGGAGCGTTGAAAAGCGTCCGTCCCGCCAGCAGCGTCTCACCAAAAGACTTCTCCAGATGCAGCCGCTTGCACCCCGGCGCAGCCTCCAACTCCTGAATCAACGCCTGCGCATGCGAAACCACCACCACCTGGCACTTCTTTGAAGCCGCTACAATCAGCCGGGCCAGCGCCGGCAGCAGATCCGGATGCAGACTCGTCTCCGGCTCATTCAACACCATCAGCTCCGGAGGCCGCGCCGTCAGCAGCGCCGCCGTCAGCAGCAGAAACCGCAGCGTCCCGTCCGAAAGCTCCGCCACACCCAGCGGACGAATCAACCCATGCTGCTCCAGCCGCAGCTCAAACCGCCCGCCTTGCGCCTCAATCCCGATCCGGCTCCCCGGAAACGCGTCCTCAATCGTCCGCTCCAGCGCTTCCTTGTCCCCAATCTCCACAATCGTCTGCAACGCCGACGCCAGATCCGTCCCGTCATTGTTCAGCACCGGAGTCCGCGTGCCCACCTGCGGAACCCGAACCGGCGAACCCACATCCGTCCGAAAACTGTCGTAAAACCGCCACCCCCGAATCGTCTCCCGCACCGCCATCATCTCCGGCGCCCGCAGCGGATCGGCAAACGTCGTAAGCATACTGTCCCCAGGGCTCAAATCCTTCGTCAGGATCAGCGGCTCCTCGCCGCGCTCCCCGGGCAACAAAACCAGCGGGCCATTGCGATCCACCAGCGCCACAGACTTTCGATACACCGGCCCATGCCAGATGCACTCCCGCTTGATCGCCGGATCCAGCTCAAACATCGTTGGCGTCGCCAGAGGCGGCGGATACCCCAGCTCCACGCTGTAGCTGTACCCAGCCCCCGCAAACCCGAGCTTCAGAGCAACCCGCTTCTGCCGAACCGTCCCCTCAACCCCAAACTCGCCCCGCTTCACCGCCCGCCCAATCGTCTCCGGACCAGCCCAGAGAGTAGAAGCCAAACCACCCTCCCTCGCCAGCGAAGACACCACCGAATTCATCGCCGCATCCCCCAGCAAACGCAGCGCCCGGTAAAGACTCGACTTCCCGCTCCCATTCGCCCCTGTGACCACGTTCAAACGATCCAGCGGCAACACCAGATTGCGCAGCGACCGGTAACCGGAAACAGCAAGAGTCTCAATCATGGTTGAGAAGGACAGACATAACCCATAATAGGTTTCGGCAAGACTATAGCAATCCGCTCTTGCCTTTCTGTCTATCTTTCCCATCCACAAAATCGGGGCCCCATCCTTGACGCCTACTGTGCGTCAAGGGTGGGAAACCACAAAAGCCGGCCCAGTTCCTGCTGTTACCTATCCGTCAGTCATTCCCGAAGGAAATTTGCTGTCGCCCTTGCTCTTCTTTCCGCCACTCCCAACAACAAATCCGTGCCACCCTTCGAGGACGATCCCTTAGTCCCCCGTGCCCGAAAGCGCCACCGACTGCGGAGACGAAGCTCCGTTATCGGCAATGCTTAACGTAGCTTTGTAACTCGCCACCGCTGCCGGCTGGAAAGCCACATAAACCACGCAACTCGCCGCCGGAGCCAGCGTCGCGCCGCAGGTATTCAATTCAATGAAGTCCGTAGGATTGGTTCCCGTCAGCGTAATCGAGGTCAACGTCAACGTAGCCGTTCCTCCGTTCGTAAGGGTAACCCCCTGCGCCGCCGAAGTAGTTCCATGCGTCGTCGTCGGGAAACTCAGGCTGGTTGTGCTCAGAGTCACCGAAGGCGCCGCGGTTCCCGTTCCTGTCAGCGTCACCTTTTGCGGCGAACCCGTTGCGTTATCCGTCACGCTCAGGGTTCCCGTAAGCGCCGCTGCCGATGCCGGCTTGAAACCTACAAAGATCGAGCAGGAAGCGCCGGCCGCCAGTGAAGTGCCGCAATTACCGATCTCCTCGAATGAGCTGGCGTTCGTACCACCCAGCGCAATCGAACTGATCGTGACCGTCACCGTGCCCGTATTCTTCAGCGTCACCGCCTGGGCATCGCTTGTCGCCCCGACAACCGTATTCGGGAAAGCGATCGACGTCGGCGTCAATGTAACCGTTGGGGTCGCAGCAGCCGCGCCGGTACCAGTTATCGCCACCGTCTGCGGAGAACCCGAAGCATTATCCGCCACCGCCAGCGTAGCAGTAAGCGTCCCAGTCGCAGCCGGTTTGAACTCCACCGACACCGCGCAAGTAGCACCCACAGCAAGCGTAGTAGTACACGTATTTGCCGAAATCAAATACGAGCTCGCATCAGTCCCAGTCAGCGTCTCCGAAGTCAGCGTCAAAGTCGCCGTCCCGGAGTTCTTCACCGTCACCACCTGCGCCGCCGTCGTTGTTCCTACAGGCGTCGACGCAAATGTCAAACTCGTCGGAGACAGCGTCACCGCCGGAGCAGTACCGGTTCCCGTTATCGCCACCGTCTGCGGCGAACCCGTAGCATTATCCGCAACCGCCAGCGAAGCCGTCAGCGTCCCAGTCGCAGCCGGTTTGAACTCCACCGACACCGCGCACGTCGCACCCACAGCCAGCGAAGTAGTACACGTATTCGCCGAGATCAGATACGAGCTCGCATTAGTCCCCGTCAGCGTCTCCGAAGTCAGCGTCAAAGTCGCCGTCCCGGAGTTCTTCACCGTCACCACCTGCGCCGCCGTCGTTGTTCCTACAGGCGTCGATGCAAACGTCAAGCTCGTCGGAGACAGCGTTACAGCAGGTGCCGTCCCGGTCCCCGTCATCGCCACCGTCTGCGGCGAACCCGAAGCATTATCCGCAACCGCCAGCGAAGCCGTCAGTGTCCCAGCCGCAGCCGGTTTGAACTCGACCGACACCGCGCAGGTCGCACCCACAGCAAGCGAAGTAGTACACGTATTCGCCGAGATCAGATACGAGCTCGCATTGGTCCCCGTCAGCGTCTCCGAAGTCAGCGTCAATGCCGCCGTCCCGGAGTTCTTCACCGTAACCACCTGCGCCGCAGTGGTCGTTCCCACCACAGTCGACGCAAACGTCAGGCTCGTCGGAGACAGCGTTACAGCAGGTGCCGTCCCAGTTCCCGTCATCGCCACCGTCTGCGGAGAACCCGTTGCATTATCCGCCACCGCCAGCGAAGCCGTCAGCGTCCCAGTTGTTGCCGGTTTGAACTCCACCGACACCGCGCAAGTAGCACCCACCGCCAGCGTAGTTGTACACGTATTTGCCGAAATCAAATAAGAGCTAGCATTGGTCCCCGTCAGCGTCTCCGAAGTCAGCGTCAAAGCCGCCGTCCCGGAGTTCTTCACCGTAACCACCTGCGCCGCAGTCGTCATTCCCACCACCGTCGATGCAAATGTCAGGCTCGTCGGAGACAACGTCACCGCCGGAGCAGTCCCGGTTCCCGTCATCGCCACCGTCTGCGGTGAACCCGTAGCATTATCCGCCACCGCCAGCGAAGCGGTAAGTGTCCCGGTTGTTGCCGGTTTGAACTCCACCGACACCGCGCAAGTGGCACCCACAGCAAGCGTAGTAGTACACGTATTCGCGGAGATCAGATACGAGCTCGCATTGGTCCCCGTCAGCGTTTCCGATGTCAGCGTCAATACCGCCGTCCCGGAGTTCTTAACAGTCACCACCTGCGCCGCCGTCGTCGTGCCCACCACTGTCGATGCAAACGTCAAACTCGTCGGAGACAACGTCACCGCCGGAGCCGTTCCGGTGCCAGTCATCGCCACCGTCTGCGGTGAACCCGTAGCATTATCCGCCACCGCCAGCGAAGCCGTCAGTGTCCCAGTCGCAGCCGGTTTGAACTCCACCGACACCGCGCACGTCGCACCCACAGCAAGCGTAGTTGTACAA
>Ga0302319_10013940_pt1 | contig 15033 bp, 11 predicted proteins | sample Bog_T0_2_FD_203319 | JGI IMG/M metagenome (GOLD analysis project Ga0302319, IMG submission 203319) | Peat permafrost microbial communities from Stordalen Mire near Abisko, Sweden - Bog_T0_2 | ecosystem: Environmental > Terrestrial > Soil > Wetlands > Peat | place: Sweden: Abisko, Stordalen Mire... | reverse complement strand
GTTCGCCGACGGGCGCCTTTTCGGCAGCCTCGTTCAACAGCAACTCGAAATCCTTCAGCCCTGACGCGGCTCGCGTTTTCAGCGGACCTGGCGAAATCGCGTGGACGCGGATGCCGCGCGGTCCGAGCTCGTACGCCAGGTATCGGCACGACGCTTCCAGTGCCGCCTTGACTGGCCCCATGACGTTATAATTCGGCACCACCCGGTTGGCGCCGTAATAGCTCATGGCGAACATCGTCCCGCCATCCGTCATCAGCGGCGCCGCGAGCTTCGCCATGCGGACGAACGAATGACAGGAGATATCCATCGCGATGGCGAATCCCTCGGCCGAGCAATCGAGCAGGCCGCCCTCCAGATCCTTCCTGGGTGCAAAGGCGATCGAATGGACGAGAATGTCCAGCTTGCCCCACCGCTCGCGAATCAGATCGAACACGGCTTCCATCTCGCCCGGCGCGGCGACGTCGAGCGCGGCGGTGATCGGCGCTTCCAACTCTGCGGCCAGCGGCTCGACATACGGCCGTGCCTTCTCGTTCAGCCAGGTGACGGCGATATCGGCGCCCGCCGTGCGGAAGGCTTTCGCGCAGCCATAGGCAATCGACTGGTCATTCGCGATGCCGACCACCAGGGCTTTATGCCCGGACAGAACCGGGCGGATGGGAATTGCGTCGCTCATGGTGATCCCCCTACCGAATGGCCGATTTCAGTGCAGTGCGGCGCGCGTCCGCCACCAGTGAGGCGACGGCGCACGAGGCCAGCCGGGTCAGCAGGGAATCCGCGCGGCTGGTCAGCACGATCGGCACCTTCGCCCCGAGCACGATCCCGGCGGCATCGGCGCCCGCCAGGAAGGAAAGGCTCTTGGCCAGCATGTTGCCAGCCTCCAGGTCTGGCACCACCAGCACGTTCGCCCGCCCGGCCACCGGCGAGACGATGCCCTTGATCGCCGCCGCCTCCACGCTGATGGCATTGTCGAGCGCCAGCGGACCGTCGAGCAGCGCACCGGTGATCTGCCCGCGATCGGCCATCTTGCACAGCGCGCCGGCTTCGACGGTGGACGGCACCTTGGCGTTCACGGTCTCCATCGCGCTCAAAATCGCCACCCGCACCTCGGCGAAGCGCATCGCGTGGGCAAGGTCGATCGCATTCTGGATGATATCGACCTTGTCATCGAGCGTCGGCGCGATGTTGACGGCGGCATCGGTGATGATCAGCGGGTCGGCGTGCCCCGGCACGTCCATGACGAAGCAATGGCTGATGCGCCGGGCGGTGCGGATGCCGCCCTCGCGCGCCACCACGGCGCCCATCAGTTCGTCGGTGTGCAGGCTTCCCTTCATCAGCGCCTCGGCATGGCCGAGCGTGACCTGCTCGACCGCCTTGGCCGCCGAGTCATGACTGTGGGCGGCATCGATGATGGCGAACGCGCCAAGATCGAGATTGAACCGCCGCGCCACGTCGCGGATACGCGCGGCAGGACCGACCAGGATCGGTTCGATCAGCCCGAGTTTTGCCGCCTCCAGCGCTCCCTGCAGCGAGACCTCATCGCAAGGGTGGGCAACAGCCATCTTGGTCGGTTGCAACTGCCGGGCCGCTTCGACCAGACGCTCATACTTGTCGTGACGGGGCGGGTCCTGCTGGCCCCGGCCGACAGCGGCGCGGTTCTCAGACATTGGTTGCCTCCCCCTTCGCCCGGGCTGGCTCAGCGGCGTTGAACAGCGTCTCCACCCGTGCCATCCGTCGGCTTCCCTCTTCCGACAGCGCGCCGCTCGCGGCCACCACGCGGCGCAGCGCGGCCAGTGCCGACCGCCGCTGCGCGGCCTCCGGCGGCAGCAGCGCCGGCAGCGCGCGCAGGGCCCGCTCCTGGTCCTGCTGTAGGAGCAGGAACTGCTCGGTGAAGGCTTCCTTTAACTGCGGCTGGCTAAGGCGCTTGTCGGCCGGCTGCGCCGCACGCAAGGCCTTCATCATCGCAAAGCCCCGCTCATCGGCGCTTCGCTCGACCGTGCGCACATAGATCAGCGACCGGATCATGGCCTCGGGAAGGCCGCCGGCTTCGAATCGGTCCGCCAGATCGCCGCGCCGCTTTGCCTCGGTCGCGTCGCGCAGCAATTCGCGTTCGATGCCGCGACGGGCGAGCGGTTGATCCGTCCCGAGACCCACCATCGCCTGCAACAGCGGCGAGCCGTAGGTGGTCAGGAACATCTGCTCGGTCATCATGTCCCGCCAGGCGCCCCAGCTTTGCAGGCAGGTCGAGATCCACGCGGATGCGGCCTGTTCCATGAAAAGCAGAGGGTTGTCGGCGGACACCGGATGGCGGGACTCACGCACCCTCTCCGCGGCGGCCTTGACCGGCTGCATCAGCGGATTCTCGTCGGAGAACATGGCAAACCGCAGCCGGTTCGGATGCAGCTTTCGCCTTATCTCGGCGGTCTGCTCCGTCGTCAGGGCGCGGACTGTCGGGGCCACGAGCGCACGGTACAGTCCGAGATTCACCTCGGACAGGCGCGCGGCCGTCGCGAAACGCAGGTCATCTGCCGCGTCGTTGCCGCCAAGCGCACGAATATCGGCGAGGCTGCGCGCCTCCAGGCGGAACAGGTAGCGGCCATCGATCAGCTCGGGATGCGCCACGCCCGGCTCGACCTCGGTGATCACCGCCTCGTACAGGCCCGGCGGCATCAGGTCGATCATGTCCATGCAGCTCGCGAACTCGCCGTGCTCCTTGGTTGCGACCTTGCCGGAGACGAAGATGCCGAGATGCCCGATGCTCTGGTGCAGCGTGTAGACGATGGTCTGGCCGGCGGCGACGATTTCGCTGTCCTGGTCGTAAAGATCGGTGACCCATCCAAGCGCCTGCTGCGGCGGGGTGATGTTGTCGCCCCAGGAGCAGAAGACGATGATCGGCGAGCGGATGTTCCGAAGGTCGATGCGCGTGCCGTCCGCGGCGTGCAGTTCGCCGGCGGAGAGACGGTTGCCGACGAACAGATTGTCGGCGATCCACTGCATCTCCCCGGCGTTCAGCATCACCGGGCTGCCCCACCAGGTTTCGAATTCCAGGAAGCGCTGCGCCTCGGTGTCGACTTTGGCGTAGAGGTCGTAAGGCTTCTGCCAGTAGGTATTGGCGGGGTTCATCGACTCGAAATTGGCGATGAGGTCGGCACCGTCGAAGATGCCGTTTCCCAGGTCGCCTGACAGCGCGGTCCAGCATGTGCCGCCGAGCACGCCACCGAGATAGCGCAGCGGATTCTTGCCGTGCACCCCGGCCCAATACGACAGGGGCGTGCCCGCCAGCATGATCGGCCCGGCGAGTTCGGGCCGCAGCGCCGCCATCATCATGACCTGCCAGCCCGCCTGGCAGTTGCCGATGACGACCGGCTTGCCTTCCGCATCCGGGTGGCGTGCCGTGACCGCTTCGACGAAGATCGCCTCGGCGCGGCACACGTCCTCGACCGTCTGGCCAGGAACCGGGTTGGGCAGGAAGCCCACGAAATAGCAGGGATGGCCGGCTTGCAGCGCCACGCCGATCTCGCTGTCATGCTTCATGCCGCCGATGCCAGGGCCGTGGCCGGCGCGCGGATCGACGATGATGAACGGCCGCTTGGTGGGATCGATGCGGGTTCCCTGCGGCGGCACGATGCTTACCAGCGCATAGTTCACCGGCCGCGCCAACGTGCGTCCATCCAGCACGAGCTCAGGCGTGAAGCTGAGCACGTTCGGTGCGAGCCGCGCATTGTGTTCGCGTGCGATGTTCCCGCGCTGACGCAGCACGTCCAGGGTCAGGATCGACCGCTGACAGGCGTCGAGCCAGTAATCAAACGCGGGGTTGAGGGCGCCCCAGCTTCCCGAGGGGCCGCCCGCAAAAGAGATCTGCCTGTTCATGCTAGCCCGTCTTATTCAGGGGGCGCCCGGGAATGAAGGCAAAAGCGCGCAGGGCATAGGTGCCCCACGCGCTGTTTTCATCGCGGTTTCAGATCGAACATGGTCGGCGCTGGTGGTTGATGGGACGCGGCGAGCTCTGGGGCGGAAGCCCCGCAGCTCATGGTCCGGCTGGCTGGAAGCGGCGGACGAGGCTGATGAACAGGTCGGCTTCGGGGCACGCCGCGGCGAAGGCGACGCGGACCCGCTTGGCTGTTTCCGTGATGCGCGCGGCGATCTTGATCAGGCGAAGCTGAATGGTTTTGAACTCGGCAACGGCGAGCGGCTGCATCTGCGGGATGGCGTCGCGAACCTTCAGCAACAGCCAATAGGCGCCGGTGTGCAACAGCAGCCGCACCTGGTTGGCGAGCGGTGAGCGGCAGCTGGTGCGGTCGGAGTGAAGCTGCGTCTTGTGCAGCTTGATGAGGTTTTCCATCTGGCCGCGAGCGCAGTACATCGTGTCGTACAGCCATTCGGCGTTGCCACCTGGCTGGTTGGTCACGACGTAGCGGATGTCGAGCCCCTGCGGCGTGGCTTCGATGCGGGCGGCAACGCGCCGCTCGCATCGCCATGACTTCGCGCCGTAGCGGATTTCGGTGTAGCGACGGACCGCAGCCGCTTGCGCCTCTGCTTGCCGCAGCACCGCGGGGTCGGGTTGCTGCTCGGCGCGTTGCATCCGCGCCACAGCCGCGTGCGCCTCGGCGCGTCGCACCCGCACGTCGTCGGCGATCCGGTCCACCATCCGGTCGAGCACAGAGTTGCCGGCCAGGCCGAAGATGTAGGTCAGGCCGTTGGCCTCGCACCACGCCATCACCTCGGGGCGGCCGTAGTGGCTATCACCGCGGATGGTGATGCGCGTGTCGGGCCAGTGCGCACGAATGCGCCGCATCATCCGGCGCACGTGGCCGCGGACTTCCTCGCCGCTCGGCGTCTTGCCGGGGCGGAACAGCACCGCGACCGGACGCGCGTTCGCGGCGTCGTAGACGTGGATCGGCAGGAAGCACCGCTCGTCGTAATGCGCGTTGAACAGCGCCATCTGCTGGTTGCCATGCGCCACATCGCAGGTGTCGTCGATGTCGAGGAGGACCGCTTCAGGCGGGCTGGCATAGCTGCGGCAATAGATGTCGATCATGGCGCCGGTCATGCGCACCACCTCGCGCAAGGTGGGCGCGTTCTCCCAACGCGATACCGTCGGCTGGGAGCACAGATCGTCGCCGGTGTCCGGCAGTCGGCCGCAGGCCAGCTTGAATCCCGGGTCGGTGCGAAGAAAATCCAGGTCGTCGCCGTCCTCGTAGCCACAAGCGATGGCAACCATCCTGGCACGCAGAACGTCGTCAACGCCGTGCGTCACGAACGTCGGATTGCGTGGGTCCGCGATCAACCGCGCGAGTGTGGCGGCTATGCCGAGCTCCCGTTCTACCGCGCCGAGCAGCATGACACCGCCATCGGATGTAATCCGTCCGCCGTCGAACGCGGCCTCGACCCTCTTGCCGCCAACCTTCGGAAACCCGAATGTCTCCGGGTCGGGTGGGCCATATGATGCGGGCATTGCGTGACTCGCTGAGATCCGGTGGTTTGGTCGGTCGTGACACGGGATTTCTGAGCTAAATCAGCGGCTTGTACAATCACCATTTCCGAATCGCAGCTATGCGCGGAATAAGACGGGTTAGCGTCGATGCCAGTAGCGGAATTCTTCTCACGCTCCCATCCGAACGCGTTGCAGAACAGGAGCTCGGCGTAATCGCTCAGGGGGCTGTTGGAGCTGCGGACAATCTTGCGGCGGCGCAGCTCATCAAGGATTGCACCATACCCGGAAAGTAGTTCGTTGACAGTAAGGGTTGCGCCTCAGTTGTCGCGTTCGTCATGACCGCCCATCTCGTTCCGCATCCGGTCCGCCCTCGTCCGCATCCGGTTGAGCACAAGCGCCAGCGGCGCTAGCCGACCCGCCGCAATGTCCCGGCGGCTCTGCTCCATCATAGCCCGAACCTCAGCCTCGCCCCGCTGCGGCGCTTCATGCTTACGCTGGTCGTCGTTGTGACTTTCCATCGTTCCCCTCCTTACCAGGATAGTTTTGCCCGGGGAAGGTGTGGGGAAATCCGCCTTGTCAATACGAACGCTTGCGACCAAAACCAGCCGCTTCCGCCGGAAGTCCTCCTCACGCCGCGCAAGCCTCCTCCACCAACCCAACCGCACCACCCGCCCCCAGCGCCTCCGCCACCCCAGCAGCGATCCGCCCGGGCCGGAGCGCAATCCCCCGCCAGACCGCCCCCCGGCGCGGATCGATCTCCAGCAGCTTGGTCCCCCGAGCAATGCCGTGCGGGCTCGACCGCACCAGGCCGCGGATCGTACCCGCCAGCGGCGCGTCCAGCGCGACGCCGCTGATCCGGCCAATACGCTGGCCCGCCTCCACCCACGCCCCCAACCCGGCCTCGGCCACCCACGGCCCGGAGACCCCCGCATAGACGAAGCGTTCCGCCCCAGCGCCGCCCAGCGGAATCGCCTTGCCGGTCGGTGACGCGGTGGGACCGGCGGCGACGACCGCGCCCTCCGCGCCGGGCAGGCTCTCGACCGCTACATGCACATTGCGGCCGGCCACGAACCCCGGGCCGACGCCGACCGCACAGGCGGCGAGGGGCCGCAAATCCTCCCGTTCCGCGTATTTGTGCATGCGCGCATCCACCAGCGCGTCCAGCCGCATCACCCGAGCGGCGATCAGCGCGCCAACCCCGAAGCGCCCCACGGCCACCCCGCCCGCCGAGGCCACCACCGCGGCGGCGGCAGCTGGGTCCACGGCGCGGACGGCCACAACCCCGTCCAGCGAGGCCGCCCCATCTTCCAGTGCGTCATCGAACGCCATGCCCCGCCGCAGCACAGCCACGTCCAGATCGCGCAGCAGCAGCACGCCCCAGCCGGCCCGCGCCATCCGCCAGCCGATTGCCGACGCGATATCGTTGGTCCCCAGAACAACCGCCACCGCCGGCCCACGGCCAACACCGCGTTCCCGAAGGGGCAAGTCCATCACCGCGCCCAACCCGTCAGGCAGCATTCGCCGGCGAGACCAGCAGCGACTCCAGCCGCAACCGGCTCAGCATCCCCCGCTGTTTCGGCGCCGGTGCTGTGGCGGCGTGGAACGCGGCCAGCTCGGACGGCTCGACCGCGCGCTTGGTTGCCACCGCATGCCGCCGCACCCGCTCCAGCACCCGGCCGGCATGGGCCTCGTCCGCCTGCAGCCCCAGCCCGGCCAACCCATGCCGCACCGCCGCTAGCCCCGAATGCTTGCCCAGCACGATCCGACGGGACCGCCCGAACAGCGCCGGATCAAGCGCCTCATACGTGCCGGCGTCGCGCAGCAAGCCGCTCACATGCAGCCCCGATTCGTGGCTGAACACGGCTGAGCCGACGATCGGGCTCGCCGCGTCCACCGGCCGCCCGGCGGCACGCGATACCAGCGCCGCCAGCGCCGGCAGCCGCTCGAACCGCGTCCCGGTCCGCCCCAGCCCGGTGCGCGACAGCGCCACCACCACCTGCTCGAGCGCGGCGTTGCCGGCGCGCTCGCCGAGGCCGGTCACGCAGACGCTGACATGCGTCGCTCCGCCGCGGACCGCCGCCAGCGAGTTGGCGGTCGCCAAGCCGATATCGTCATGCCCGTGGAACTCGATTTCCAGGTCGGTGGCGGCGCGCAGCTTGGCCAGCGCAGCCTGGGTGGCAAACGGGTCCAGCACCCCCAGCGTGTCGGCAAACCGGAACCGGTGCGCGCCGGCCGCCGCCGCGGCATCCAGCACGCGGAGCAGGAACTCGGGGTCGGCGCGGCTGGAATCCTCGCCGCCGACCGCGACCTGCAGCCCCTGGTCCAGCGCGTAGGGCACGACTCGGGCGATCCGCGCCAGCACGTCCTCCGGCCCGCGCATGCTTTTTGCGCGCATCTGCCGTTCCGATGTCGGCACCGACAGGCTGACCCGGGGCAGGCGCGTGCGCACCGCGGCATCGACGTCGGCCTCGGTCATGCGGCCCCAGGCGATCGCCGCCGCGTGGCGCACGACGCGTCCGATCTCGGCCATGGCCTCGATCTCGGCGCCGCCCATGGCGGGCGTGCCCGCTTCAATCTCATCGATGCCGGCGGCGTCGAGCGCACGGGCGATCGCCACCTTCTCGGCGATGGTGAAGGCGATGCCGGGCGCCTGCTCGCCGTCGCGCAGCGTGCTGTCGTTGATCCCAACCAGCGGGGGCGGCTGGGTGGTGGTCGCCAGGTCGGACCGAGCAACGGGCAAGTCGGACATCCGCGTCTCCACGCCGGTTCGTCCTGGGACGTGAAGCAAGTGACGTGCCATCGCGGGTGCGCACCGTAACCCGTTGGCGGCGCTCCATCGCGCGATGTCGCGGCGTGACGCCCGGTGCCTCGATTGTCCGGAACCCTACCATCGCCCGTCCCGACGTTGTTCCGCGTATCGCCACTGGGTGGACCAGCGGTCGGTGCCGCTTGCAGCATTGGCTGGATGGGGCAAGAGCACAGACGCCCCACGCCTTCGCGCGCCAGCTTGCGCGACGGAACGAAGGCGGCTATCAGCCCGGCTCCCGACGCGCGAGGGCGTATAGCTCAGCGGGAGAGCGCCTCCCTGACACGGAGGAGGTCCGTGGTTCGATCCCACGTGCGCCCACCATCGTTCGTCGGATCGATCCCGGAACGCCGGTTACAGCCTAACAGGCAACCATCCGACGAAACCCGTCCCGCCAAAGCACGCATACCCCACGCAAACCTGCCCCGCGCCCCACCCCCCGGGGTTGCGGCGGCAGCCCCATGACGCCATAGACGGTGCCCCAACCACGCACCCGGAGACCGACATCCATGCCCGCCCTGACCCTGCCCGATGGCTCCGTCCGCCGTTTCGACGGGCCGGTGACGGGCACCGCGGTTGCGGCGGCGATCGGCCCCGGCCTGGCGCGCGCCGCGTTGGCGATGAAGCTCGACGGCAAGCTGGTAGACCTCGCCACCGAGATCGACCACGACGCCAGCGTGGTGTTTGTCACCCGCCGCGACCCGGACGCGCTGGAGCTGATTCGCCACGACGCCGCGCACGTGATGGCGGAGGCGGTGCAGGCGCTGTTCCCCGGCACCCAGGTCACCATCGGCCCGTCGATAGAGAACGGCTTCTACTACGACTTCGCCCGCAACCAGCCGTTCACACCGGACGACCTCGCCGCCATCGAGGCCAAGATGCGCGCGATCGTCGCCGCCAGCGCCCCGTTCGAGCGCGAGGTGATCGACCGCGACGAAGCGATCCGCTTCTTCGACGCCAAAGGCGAGAGATACAAAGCCGAACTGATCAACGACCTGCCGCCGGACCAGACCATCACCCTGTACCGCCAGGGCGACTGGGTGGATTTGTGTCGCGGCCCGCACATGCGCTCGACCGCGGATGTCGGCACCGCCTTCAAGCTGATGAAGGTGGCCGGCGCGTATTGGCGCGGCGACCACCGCAACGCCATGCTGTCGCGTATCTACGGCACCGCTTGGCGCGACCAGAAGGAGCTCGACGCCTACCTGCACATGCTGGAGGAGGCGGAGCGCCGGGACCATCGCCGCATCGGCAAGGAGATGGACCTGTTCCACCTCCAGGAAGAAGCGGTGGGCAGCATCTTCTGGCACCGCAACGGCTGGAAGATCTACCGCACAGCTGAAGCCTACATGCGCCGGCGGCTGGAGGCGGCCGACTACCAGGAGGTGCGGACCCCGCAGCTGGTGGACCGCTCATTGTGGGAAGCCTCCGGCCATTGGGAGAAGTTCCGCGAGCACATGTTCATCGCCCAGGTCGCGGACGAGGACAAAGTGCTCGCGCTGAAGCCGATGAACTGCCCATGCCACGTGCAGATCTTCCGCCAGGGCATCCGCAGCTACCGCGAGCTGCCGCTGCGGATGGCGGAATTCGGTTCATGCCACCGCTACGAGCCGTCGGGCGCGCTGCACGGCATCATGCGGGTGCGTGCGTTCACCCAGGACGACGCCCACATCTTCTGCACCGAGCCACAGATCGCCTCGGAAACGGTGAAGTTCGTCGAGTTGCTGTCGTCGATCTATCGCGACTTCGGCTTCCCCGAGTTCCGCATCAAGTTCAGTGACCGCCCGGCCGTGCGCGCCGGCGCCGACGATGTGTGGGACCGGGCAGAGGCGGCGCTGAAGGAAGCCTGCGCCACCGCCGGCGTCGAATACGAGCTGAACCCCGGGGAGGGCGCGTTCTACGGTCCCAAGCTGGAATTCGTGCTGCGCGACGCGATCGGCCGGGACTGGCAGTGCGGCACGCTCCAGGTGGATTTCGTGCTGCCGGAGCGGCTGGATGCGGAATACGTGGCCGAGGACGGCAGCCGCCGGCGGCCGGTGATGCTGCACCGCGCCGTGCTGGGCAGCTTCGAGCGTTTCATCGGCATCCTGATCGAGCAGTATGCCGGGCGCTTCCCGCTGTGGCTGGCGCCGGTCCAGGTGGTGGTGGCGACGATCGTCTCCGACGCCGACGACTATGCGAACCAGGCAGCGGCCGCGTTGCGCGCGGCCGGGCTGGAGGTGCGGCTGGACCTCTCGAACCAGAAGATCAACGCCAAGATCCGCGAGCACAGCCTGGCGCATGTGCCGGTTCTGGTCGTGGTGGGCCGGAAAGAGGCCGAAGCCCGCACCGTGGCGCTGCGCCGGTTGGGGGGCGAGGCGCAGGAGGTGCTGCCGCTGGATCAGGCGGTGGCGCGGCTTGTAGCGGAGGCAACGCCGCCCGATCTTGCGAGGGCGACATCCGCCGCTTGATTACCGCCTTGATTACCACTGGCAAAATCGGCGAGACTACCCAGTGGTGACGGACGCGTGAGGAGCCCGGCAATGCAGCCGTGCGCTTTCCCGCGCAATCCGGCCAAGCGTGACGAGACCCGAGACTCAAAACAGCAGTAGGAGAGACCCATAGCAAGAGGACCAATGCCCGCTCCGCCGACGCGTGACGGGCCCCGCGTGAACGAGGAAATCCGCGTTCCGCAGGTGCGGCTGATCGACCAGGACGGCGAGATGCAGGGCGTGCTGACCACACGCGAAGCCATGCTGCGCGCCTATAGCGTCGGGCTCGACCTCGTCGAGATCAGTCCGAACGCCGAGCCGCCGGTGGCGAAGATTCTCGATTTCGGCAAATTCAAGTACGAGCAGCAGAAGAAGAAAAACGAAGCCAAGAAGAAGCAGAAGGTCATCGAGATCAAGGAGATCAAGGTCCGCCCGAACATCGATGAGAACGACTATCAGGTGAAAATGCGCGCCATGAAGTCGTTCATCGAAGAAGGTGACAAGGTCAAGGTGACACTGCGGTTCCGCGGCCGCGAAATGGCCCACCAGGACATCGGCGTGCGCGTGCTGGAACGTATCCGCACCGAGATGGACCAGACATCCAAGGTGGAGCAGATGCCGCGGATGGAGAACCGCCAGATGGTGATGGTGCTGTCCCCGCGCTGATCCGGGCGCACGGTTGGATTGGGTGCGGTTTGGTAGGGCGGGTGAGCGAAGCGCATCCGCCGGCCGCATTGCGTTCACAACCTTGTCGCGCAAGCCGTCCAGCCTGTCAGGAATAAGCCGAAGCTGATAATCCCCAACAGACTTTTCTACGATGTAGGGATGCGGGTTGTGATGGGGACAGAGCCCGAAGGGCGGGTCGATGTGCGGGAGGAGGGCAGCCGGATCGTCGTCGAGCCGCTCCAGCCAACGCGTTACGACATTGACGATTTGATCGCAGGCATCACCGAGACGAACCGCCATGATCCGGTCGACCTGGACCAGCCAGTCGGCCGGGAGGTCTGGTAGCGGTTCTCGTTCCGCCAAGCGGTCCCCAGCCCACCCAGGCGGTAACGGGATGATGGCGCGGGGAGCTGCGGGCTAAGGCCATCGGCCGAAACGCCAGCCCGCTGCCCCGAAAGATTGGCGCACTCCGCAGATAATGACTCCGTGATGCCATCCGCAACAATCCGTGCCGCGGATTGAGCTGCAGGCGTGGCTTGCCACGTGCACAGCGCATGACCGAACCGTTCGGTCACCACGTCGCGAGCGACGGCGGGCGCCGGCGGGCGGAGCCCCATCGACAAACGTTCGTCAGTGACGGAGGCGTCAGCGACGGAGGGCGGCATGGACGACCACGCACGAGACTACGTGCGGTACCGCGAGGTTCCGGACGACGTGCCGCGCTCGGATGGCGCCGATCCACGGCCTCAAGCGGATGCCCGAGACCCACGTCCCAAAGCGGATAGCCATGCGCCCCTCCCGCTATCCGAGGCCGAATCACCGCCGCCCTCCGACCGACTGCGTCCCCCTGCACCCTGGAAGCGGCGGTTCGGCATCGGCGCAGCCGTCATCGTCGGCATCGCCCTGATCGGTGGCGGCATCGCCTGGTGGCTGAACGCGCGCCACTACGTCAGCACCGACGACGCCTTCATCGATGGCTACACCACGCAGATGGCCCCGCAGGTCGCCGGGCGCGTCACCGCGCTGCTGGTGCAGGACAACCAGCACGTCGCGGCCGGGCAGGTGCTGCTGCGGATCGATCCGCGCGATTACCAGGCGAAACTCGACCAGGCGACGGCGCAGCGCGCCAACGCCGCGGCGCAGCTTGAGCAGGCGCGGGCACAGGTCGCCATGCAGCAGGCGGCGGCCGACCAGTCCCAGGCCACGGTGCGCGCCGCCGACGCCGATCTGACCAACGCTCGCCAGGACTACGAGCGCTACCGCGCGATCGATCCGCACGCCGTCACCCGCCAGCAGGTGGATTCCGCCACTGCCACCTACCACTCCGCCCAGGCGAAGCTGGATGCCGACCGCGAGGCCGCGAAGGGCGCCGAGTCGCAGGTGCAAGCCGCCCAGGCGCAAGTCCAGGCGGCGCAGGCGCAGGTGCAGATTGCCGACGCCAACGTGGAAAGCGCCAGGCTACAGCTTTCGTACACCACGCTGGCGGCCCCGGTCGCCGGACGCATCGCGCATCGCGGCGTAAACCTCGGCGACTACGTCAATCCGGGCCAGGCGCTGTTCGCCATCGTGCAGGACAACGTCTGGGTCACCGCGAACTTCAAGGAGACGCAGCTCGGCGCGATCCAGCCGGGCCAGCCGGTGGACGTCCGGATCGATGCGGTGCCGTCCGTCACCTTCCACGGCCGGGTGGACAGTTTCCAACCGGGCACCGGCTCAGCATTCAGCGTGCTACCGGCGGAGAACGCCACCGGCAACTACGTGAAGATCGTCCAGCGCCTGCCGGTGAAGATCGTGTTCGACGACGACCGGGTGAAACAATACCAGCTCGCGACCGGCATGTCGGTGGTGCCCTCGGTCAGGGTGAACTGACGTGGCATCCGCGGCGCTGCCGCGGTCGGCGGCGGGGAACCGCAACCCGTGGTTGATCGCGGTCATCCTGTCGATCGCAACCTTCATGCAGGTGTTGGACACCACCATCGCGAACGTGGCGCTGTACCATATCGCCGGCGGCCTGGGCGCGAGCCAGGACGAGGCAACCTGGGTCATCACCAGCTATTTGGTGGCGAGCGGCATTATCCTGCCGGTCAGCGGCTGGCTTGCCACGGCGATCGGCCGCAAGCGCTTCTACATGACGTGCGTCGCACTGTTCACGATCAGCTCGGTATGCTGCGCGCTGTCCACGTCGCTGGCGGCGATGGTCCTGGCGCGGGTGGCGCAGGGCGCCAGCGGCGGCGGCATGGCGCCGGTCGAGCAGTCGATCTTCGCCGACACGTTTCCGATCGAGAAACGCGCGCAAGCCTTTGCGCTGTATGGCCTGACCATCGTCGCCGCGCCGGCAATTGGCCCAGTGCTCGGCGGCTGGCTGACTGATACCTTTTCCTGGCACTGGGTATTCCTGATCAACGTGCCGGTCTGCCTGCTGTCGCTTACGCTTGTGCATTTTTTCGTCGATGAGCCGCCGGCGGTGCGCGAGGATCGCCGGCGGCTGCTGGCGGGCGGCCTGCGCATCGACGGCATCGGCTTTGCGCTGGTGGTGCTCGGGTTCGGCACGCTGCAAATCGTGCTCGACCGGTTCCAGCGCGAGGACGGGTTTTCCTCGCCATTCATCGTGACCGGCGCGGCGGTGGCAATCGTCAGCATCGTCGGGCTGGTGATCCGGGAAATCGCCAGTCCCCGGCCGGTGGTCAACGTGCGGCTGTTCCGGGCGCGGGCTTTCGCGGTCTCCAACCTGGTGATGTTCCTGGTCGGCTTCATGCTGATCGGCACCACGCAGCTGCTGCCGCAGCTCGCGCAGGACCTGTTGGGCTACGACGCGTTCACCGCCGGCCTGACGCTGGGGGTCGGCGGCCTGGTCACGCTGGTGGCGATGCCGCTGGCCGGGATTATCGCCAGCAAGCTGGTCCAGCCGAAATGGCTGATCATGATCTCGCTGATCGGCACCGGGTGGTCGCTGGTCGCCGCCTCCCACCTCAACCTCGACATCGCGTTCTGGAACATTTCCCTCGCGCGCATCCTGCAGGTGGTGTGGCTGCCGTTCCTGTTCGTTCCGCTCAGCGCCGTGTCCTATGTCGGCGTGCCGCCGGACCAGAACAACGATGCGTCGGCGATCTTCAACCTGTCGCGCAACCTCGGCGGCGCGTTCGGGGTCACGTTCGTCACCACGCTGCTGCAATGGCGCACGCAGTTCCACCACGCGCGCCTGGCGGAGCACATCACCCCATACAACGGCTATGGCTGGGGTACGCCTCTTGCGCCGATCGCACGAGTGGTGCAGGCACAGGCCGCCGTAATGAGTTATCTCGACATCTTCTGGGTCCTGGGAATGATGGCATTGGTGGTCTGGCCGGTCGTGTTGCTGTTGCCGCGAATGCCAAGGCGCGTGGCCGCGACGGCCTGATGGGCATGAGCGTGGCGGGGAGAACCGGGCTCGTCCTCGGGTTGCTGGCACTTGGCGCCTGCACGGTCGGCCCGGACTACAAAACGCCCGGCTGGGCCGCGCCTGGGTCGTGGTTCTCCCGCCGGCCGGACCTGCCGAAGCCCGGGCCGAGCGTGCCGGTGGCCGAGCCGATGGACGCCGAGTGGTGGACCCTGTTCCAGGACCCGCAACTGACCAGCCTGGAGCGGCGGGTGGTCGCGCAGAACCTGGATGTGCGGACCGC
>Ga0302319_10013939_pt1 | contig 15034 bp, 12 predicted proteins | sample Bog_T0_2_FD_203319 | JGI IMG/M metagenome (GOLD analysis project Ga0302319, IMG submission 203319) | Peat permafrost microbial communities from Stordalen Mire near Abisko, Sweden - Bog_T0_2 | ecosystem: Environmental > Terrestrial > Soil > Wetlands > Peat | place: Sweden: Abisko, Stordalen Mire... | reverse complement strand
CGATCAAACCCTCTTCTTTTTGGCCGTTATCGATCATTGCGAGTTCGCATCCGCCCCGGGGCCGGATAGCGGTTGTTGCGTAGAAACGGAAAGGTAGTGCGGGATTGCGGTGGTGTCGAGAGGAGCCCGGTCACGCTCCGATTCGCCGCGAATTGCCCAACCCGGCCAGGATATCCACGATGGAACCCCGCATTTTCGCTCGAATTCGCGCGAAAATGCCATTTTCAGTGCGTCTTTGCATTTCTCTCCAGACGATTGTATGAAGGAGAGCCTGTTTAGAACGTGTTTGACCATCTGTTGAGATCGCCTAAGTTCGTAAAACCTCGGACGCTGCCCATCGGAGCTGGCGTACGCGGTTCGCTCGTGTTCGGAAGGAATTAACTAAATATGCCACAATTAGATCAACGACCGCCCAAAGACTCGCGCATGCGGAACAATGGCAACGGCGGCGACCCGAATTTTAACTGGAGGGGCGTGATGTTCCTCGCCCTGGCCCTTGTGATGGCTGCCGGAGCCTTTTTCTTCAGGGGCCCCTACAGCACTCCCGAGGAGAAAACGCCGGACGAATTGCTCAAGATGGTCCAGACCAATCAGCTCTCCGTGACAAAGGATCACCCGCTCCTCGTTCTCGAGCAGGATGGCAAGACGATGGAAATCCTGAATGGCTATTACAAAAATCCTCATCCGGGTGGCGAGGACCTCCATTTTCAGACCCCTGTGGATGTCAACTGGAATGGCCGCATCGTCGATGCGATGACCAAGGCCAACCTCGAGCCCATCCCGAAATCCGATTCCAACCTCCTCGCCTCCGCGCTGATCGGTTTTCTCCCCATCGGCCTTTTCCTGCTCATGGTGTACTTCTTCTTCCGCCAGCAGATCCGCATGGCCGGGAAGGGAGCGCTCAATTTCGGCAAGAGCCGCGCCCGCATGCTCGCGCGGGATAAAAACAAGATCACCTTCAAGGATGTCGCGGGCGTCGAGGAAGCCAAGGACGAGGTCCAGGAACTCGTCGAGTTTCTTAAGGATCCCAAGAAATTCCAGAAACTCGGCGGTCGCATCCCAAAGGGCGTGCTCATGGTCGGCCCTCCCGGCACCGGCAAGACCCTCCTCGCGCGCGCCATCGCCGGCGAGGCCGATGTCCCCTTCTTCTCGATCTCCGGCTCGGACTTCGTCGAGATGTTCGTCGGCGTCGGCGCCAGCCGCGTCCGCGACATGTTCGAGCAGGGCAAGAAAGCCGCTCCCTGCCTGATCTTCATCGATGAGATTGACGCCGTGGGCCGGCATCGCGGCCACGGGCTCGGCGGCGGCCACGATGAGCGCGAGCAGACGCTGAACGCCCTCCTCGTCGAGATGGACGGCTTTGACACGCAGGAAGGCGTCATCATCATCGCAGCCACCAACCGCCCCGATGTCCTCGACCCCGCACTGCTGCGCCCCGGTCGTTTCGACCGCCAGATCACAGTCAACCTTCCCGACGTCAAGGGCCGGGAGGAAATCCTCCGCGTCCACTCGAAGCGCGTCAAGCTGGCTGAGGATGTCGATCTCGCCGTCATCGCCCGCGGCACCCCAGGTTACTCCGGCGCAGAGCTCGCCAACGTGATCAATGAGGCCGCGCTTCTCGCCGCACGCAAGGGCATGAAAGCCATCACCCTCCCCGAGCTCGAGGAAGCCCGCGACAAGGTCCGCTGGGGCAAGGAGCGCCGTTCCCTTGCCATCAGTGAGAAGGAAAAAGAGAACACCGCCTACCACGAGGCCGGCCACGCCCTGCTGCTCGAGCTCCTCGAGCACACCGAGCCCCTTCACAAGGTCACCATCATCCCCCGCGGCCCTTCCCTCGGCTCCACGATGTGGCTCCCCGAGGAGGATAAATACACCATGCGCAAGAACGAGTTGCTCGACAATCTCGTCGTGGACATGGGCGGACGGGTTGCCGAGGAGATCGTCTTCGGCGATGTCACAAGCGGCGCTCGCGGCGATATCCAGATGGCCACAAGGCTTGCCCGCAAGATGGTTTGCGAATGGGGCATGAGCGAGAAAATGGGCATGGTCGAGTACGGCGAGCATGAGGACTACGTCTTCCTCGGTCGCGACCTCTCGCGCCAGCGCGATTACTCGGAGGCGACCGCACAGGAGATCGACCGCGAGGTCCGGAAACTCTGTGACGACGCTTATCAGCGCGCCATGGATAACCTCGTGAAGCATCGCGAGACACTCGAGATTATCGCCAAGGCGCTCCTCGAGTACGAGACTCTGGATGGCGCTCAAATTCGCGACCTCATCAAGGATGGCAAAATGCAGAACCCGCCCACGGGGCCCATACGCCCGCGCAAGGAGCCGCCTCCCCTGCCAGTCCAGGAAAGCGGCGGCGCGACAATCGCTCCCGATTATCCCCACGGCCTGACCGAAGCCCCGGCATAATCCCGGATCGATGTGACTTTGCCGCAGGCCGGTAAACTCCACGAGGGTTTGAGCCATGATGCTTTGAACCCCCACGGTGAACCCCTGCATTGCTCGTCCGCCCGCGCATTAAACATGACGGTTGGCTTAAGCTGTGGCATCGTCATTTCCACTTTGTATGAAGTACCCCTCGTCCCCATTTAGCGCCCTCCTTGCCGCTGCCGCCGCGATTGTCGCATTCGCCATCGCCCCCCTCCTCCGCGCCCAGCCCGTCACCATCGCCTTCTCACACGTCGCCGATCCCGGCAACGCCGCCGACACTACGGGATTCGGCAGCGTCCCCTACACCTACGATATCGGTACATACTTTGTCACCGTCACCCAGTATGCCACCTTCCTCAATTCCGTCGCCACCACCGCGGACACCTACGGCTTGTACGACTCCGAGGATTACGATGCCACCAACCATACCGGCATCATGCGGAGCGGCAGCGGCGCCGTCGCCGCCCCATACGTGTATACCGTCGCGGGAACCTCCGGCAATGACCCGATGACCTACACCAGTTGGCTCGACTCCGCGCGCTTTTGCAACTGGCTGCATAATGGCCAGCCCAGTGGCGCCGGGGAAACGACTGCCACCACCGAGGAAGGCGCATACACTCTCGATGGCGATACCCAGAGCGGCGGCGAATCCCGCAATCCCTACGCCGCATATTGGATTCCCAGCGAGGACGAATGGTACAAGGCCGCCTACTACTCCCAGGCCCTCAACAGCGGCACCGGCGGCTACTGGACCTACGCCACGCGCAGCGACACCCCGCCCGGCAATACCGTCGGCTCCGGGATCAATGAGGCGAATTATTTCAGGGGGACTTATTGCGTCACAGGCTCCGCCACCACCACCTCGACGGTGGATTATCTCACCCCCGTGGGTTCTTTCCCGGATTCATCCAGTTACTACGGCACGTACGATCAATCCGGCGACGTCTATGAGTGGACCGATGGATTGACTTTCCCGAACAACAATGGCGCGCCAGAGCGCCACGTCCGGGGTGGCGCATGGTACACCGGGGCCGCCGCATTGACCTCCACCTCCTCCATCCTCGATGCCGCCCACGCCATTCAGCCGTCCGTCGGTTTTCGCGTCGCCACCAACCGCGGCCCCACCGTCACCGGCACCGCCGTCGGCAAGTTTACCCTTCTCCTCACATCCACTGACACCAGTCCCACCGTTCCCTCCGCCCCCGGCTTTGCCACCCTGGTCACCACGGCGCAAGGCGGCGCCATTCTCGCCGGCAAACTCCCGGACGGCGAAAGCTTCAGCGTCACCGGCCTCGTTGTCACAGTCAGCGGAGGCGGCGAGTTCGAGATAAGCAAAGCCCTCGCCGTTCCCTCCGCCATCCACGCCGGCGCGAAGGGCGGCATCGTCGGCAGCATCATCTTCCAGCAACTCAGCGGGAGCGACATATTCGGCGAGCTCAAGTGGACCAAGCCCGCCCAGGCGCGCGGCGCCTACCCTGCCGCCATCAACACGAATCTCAATATCACCGGCGCCCTATTCACCCCGCCGGCTCCCGCAGCCAGCGTCCTTCCCGGCTTCACGAAAGGCCTGCTGACACTCACCGATACCAACGGTTTGAGCCTGTCCGGTACTGCCGCCCTCTCGTCGTCCAATTCCCTCATCATTACAGGCACCGATTCCGGGGGCGCAAAAGCCGCCATCAGCACTTCCACCGGCATCCTCAGCGGCTCATTCATCTACCCCGGCCAGGCTAAAACCACCACTTTCGAGGGCGTCATTATCCAGGATCAAAAAATGGGCCAGGGCCTCTTCCTTGGCCCACATGGCAGCGGCACGGTGACCCTTCAGTAATCCCCGCCGTGGCCGGAAGAGGTTGACACGCCCTCCCGCTGGGGCGGAAAACACCTTTTCACCCTCTTGCCCTGATGTCCGAATTTATTGCCCAGCAAACCCTCGCAAAATCCGCCTCCCTTACGGGCACCGCTCTTCACACCGGGGAAAAGGTGACCCTCACCCTCCACCCCGCCCCTCCCGGGACGGGCCGCAAGTTTCGCCGGAGCGACCTCCCGGACGAGCCCACCATCGATGCCCGCATCGAGAACGTAAAGCAGGTCGAGCGCGCCACCACCATCGCGGAGGGCAATGTGAAGGTCCAGACGGTCGAGCATGTCCTCGCCGCCCTCGCAGGCCTTGGCGTTGATAATGCCATCATCGAGATGGACGCCAACGAGCCTCCCATCGGAGACGGCAGCGCCATATCGTACGTTGATCTCGTCAAATGCGCCGGCATCGTCCCCCAGGAAGGTCAGGCCCCGTTCTTCGGCGTCCACGAGTCGGTTCATCTCGAGACAAAAACCGGCTCCCTCATGACGGTTGTCCCGGACGAAAAATTCCGCGTCTCCTGCACCCAGGTCGGGCCGGATGGCCGCTTCACCCAATTCTTCTCCACGGAGATCACCCCGGAAATCTTTGAGAAGGAAATCGCGCCCGCCCGGACATTCGTCTTTTACGAGGACGTAAAGCCTCTCATGGACAAGGGCCTCATCAAGGGCGGCTCCCTCGAGAGCGCCATCGTGATCCGCGGCGAGTCCGTCCTCAGCAAGGAGCCGCTCCGTTTCCCCGATGAGTTCGTCCGCCACAAGGTCCTCGATATCGTCGGGGATCTCGCCCTCTTCGGCCGCCGGCTCAAGGGCCACGTCATTGCCGTGAAACCGGGCCATGGCCCCAATACCGAGCTCGCCCGCGCCATGGCCAAACAGTTCACGAAGCTGATGACCCTTGTCCCTCCGTCGATCGTCCCGAAAGGGGGAGCCGTGCTCGACGTAAACGACCTGATGCGCATCCTCCCGCACCGCTATCCTTTCCTCATGGTTGACCGCGTTGTCGCTTTCGAGGGCGATACCAAATGCACCGGCATTAAATCAGTCACCATCAACGAGCCCTACTTCCAGGGGCACTTCCCCGGCCACCCCGTCATGCCCGGCGTCCTTCAGCTCGAGGCCATGGCCCAGGTCGCCAGCATCGTTCTCCTCCGCATGGCCGGCACCGCGGGCCAGATCGGTTATTTCATGAGCGCGGACGAGGTAAAATTCCGCAAGCCGGTGATGCCCGGCGATACCCTCTTCATCCACGTTGAAATGCTGAAATTTCGCGGTCGCATCGCCAAGGCCCTCGGTCGCTGCGTCGTCAACGACGAAGTTGTCTCCGAGGCGCACATGATGTTCGGCCTCATCGAGACGTGAACGGCTCCATCATCCATCCCACCGCAATCGTGGACCCGGGCGCCCGCCTCGGCGATGACATCCACATCGGCCCCTACTGCGTCATCGGCGCGAATGTCGAGCTTGGCGACCGCTGCCGCCTTCAGAACCACGTCACCATCCAGGGCCCCAGCGTCATCGGCGCCGGCAATATCTTTTACGCCTGCGCCTCCATCGGCCAGCAGACCCAGGACCTCAAGTACAACGGCGAGCCAACCTATCTTCGCATCGGCGACGGCAACACCTTCCGCGAGTTCGTCACTGTCCATCGCGGCACATCGCATGACTCCCGCACCGTTATCGGCAGCCGCGGCAATTTCCTCGCGTACAGCCATGTCGCCCATGATTGCGCGGTCGGCGACGGCGTGATCTTCTCGAATAACGGCACCATCGCCGGACACGTCGAGGTTCACGACTTCGCTGTCATCGGCGGACTCACCGCCATCCATCAATACTGCCGCATTGGGCGCCACGCCATCACCGGCGGCTGCTCGAAGATAGTCCAGGATGTCCCGCCATTCATGATCGCCGATGGCAACCCAGCCCGCGTCCGCGGCGTCAATCAGGTGGGCCTCGATCGCCACGGCTTTTCGGAGGAAAGCATCCGCCGCCTCCGCGAGTCATATAAACTCCTCTACCGCTCGAAGCTCAATGTGAAACAAGCCCTTGAACAAATCCGCGACACTCTCTCCGGCGCGGCGGAGATCGAGCAACTCCTCGCCTTCATCGAGTCCAGCTCCCGCGGCATTATCCGCCGCCCCGTCAGGGGAGGGGAGGGAGAGTGATTCAAATCATAAAGAAGCGCCTCGCATGAAAGACCTGTTCCCTCTCCGCGATGGGCTCTGGCATCGCGGCAGCTTTTCCGAGAGCCAGCAGGACCTTCAGCGCAAGGCCGAGGCGGACCCTCGCGCCTGCGGCCTCCACCTTTTCCAGGAGAAGCGTTACGAGGAAGCCATCCCCATCCTCCGCTGGGCCGCTGAGCGCGAGCCGGATTCTCCGGACATCCATCTCGCCCTCGGCCAGAGTCTCTGGCAGGTCAGCCGCTGGACCGAATCCGTCCCGGTATTCGCCCGCGCAGTCGAACTCGCGCCCCGCTCAAATGAGGCCCGCCTCTGGTACGCCGAGTCTCTCCTCAAGCTCGGCAAATTCGCCGATGCCGAGAAGGAATTCCGCCGCGTCGTCAACCGCCAGCCCTTCCTCAAGAATCTCAAGGCCCGCCTCGCCGGGAGGCATCGCCCCATCACTCTCCCCCCCACCGTGACCCCGGAGAACGGCGACATCTACGATAAGCTCGCCTTTTGCATCGCCCGCCGCTCCGTCGTCGCAAACGCGCGCAAAAAAATCACCCCCAAGGATCGTCCCAACATCGCATGGAAGCGCACCGAGCGCGGACGCAAGATCACCGTCCGCAACCTCCCCATCATCAAGCCGGGGAGCAAGGTCTTCACGATGGGCAGTTGCTTTGCCCTCGAGATCCGCCACGAGCTCCGCCGCCGCGGCTTCGACGTTTTCCCCAAGTACGACGAAATCCAGTTCGACGAGACCTCCCAGATCCTCGATTCGCTCCCCGACCGCGATAACATCAATCACTACGATACCTTCGTCATCCGCCAGGAAATCGAGCGCGCATTCGCCGGCGCCCACTACGCCTCCGCCGATTTCTGGCAGGTCCAGGGGAACCCCATCAACAAGGTCATGGGCCGCCCCTCCGTTTACCAGGACCCCTATCGCAAAAACATCTACGCTCCCGATCCTGATTCCATCGCCGATGTGAGCCGGAAGCTCGACGCCGCCGTCCGCGACGGCCTCATGAGCGCCGATATCTACATCTTCACCCTTGGACTCATTGAGGCATGGCGCAACACCTCCAACGGCCTCCATGTCTGCTGCCCTCCCGGCGTCGGCGGCGGCGGGGGCAAGGCCGAGACGGAGCTCCACGTCAGCACTTTCCAGGAGAATTACGAGAACCTGAAGCGGGTCTGCGATCTTATCTTCGCCACCTTCCCGGATAAACATGTCATCCTCACGGTTTCCCCGGTCGCACTCGAGCGCACCTTCCGCGACATGGATGTCGTGGTCGCGAACATGGAAAGCAAAACCCTCCTCCGCGCCGTGGCAGGGCAGATTTGTCGCGAATACGAAAATGTCCATTACCTCCCCTCGTTCGAGCTCTTCGTCTATCACGATCTCCACCACGACAACGGGCGGCACGCCACCCGCGATGGCGTCGAGACTGTCCTCGATCTGTTCGCAAAGTCCTTCCTCGCTCCCGACACCGATTCTCCGTCCGCATCTGCATAGGACAGTCACTTCTGGTCCCAAGCCCTCCACAATATCATGGAAGCCGCCGCCCCCGCGCTGCTAAAAATGTCCCCCGCGTGAAACAGAGCACCAATCTCCAGACTTCCTACGTTTGCGCCTGCGCCCGCATCACCGAGGACGATTTCAAGAAAATCCTCGCCGAGTCCGGCTCTCCCACCTACGCCGCACTCAAGGCCGCGCACGGCATCGGCGGCCAATGCACGAGCTGCGAGTACGAGGTGAAAGGCCTGCTCGACGAGCACCTCGGCGAGCGTTTCCTTGCCCTGAAGAACGCCCCAGCCCCCGTCCTCAAACCTCCCCCGCGCAAAAAAGGCCTCGCCGGACTCCTCCAGCGCATGCGCGGCGCTCCAGCCATCGTCGTTCCCCCTCCGTCTCCCGCTCGCCCCGCACCCGCGAAAGCCGAACCAGCTCCCCTCATCCGCGAGACCTATCGCACCGGCGTTTTCTTCATCCGCAAGGATGGCCTTGAAACCCACCTCGCAATCGCCAACCTCCAATTCCCCGAGCACCCCGCCAATCCCAACGGCCCCGCCGTTACCTTCCACGTCTCCCTTTACGGCGAGGATGGAGCGCATCTCGCCACCTCCCGCGAGATGACCATCCCCAATAACACCAGCATTGAGTGCGCCCCCGCCGACCTCTTTCCCGGCATCACCGGCGACGTCATCGGAGCCATTTACACCGATTTCGACAACGTCGCCCAGACCGGCTCCCTCCGCCCCTACGGCGTTCTCGTCAATACCACCTCCACCGCCCGCGCCCGCTGTCATTACCACGATAAATTCGCCCTCTTCACAGACCCCGGTTTCTTCCAGAACACCTCCCCCTTCGAGCCCGGCCAGCAATGCTGGATGTCCATCTCCAACTGCCAGCCCCAGCCCTATGAGTCTGACTACCATCTCCAGGCCGCCGGCCAGACCCTCAGCGGTCATCTCTCCCTCGCCCCAATGGCCTCCCGGTGGATCAAACTCGCCGACCTTTTCCCCGCCCTCGACTCCACCCGCCCCGTTCTGTCCCCTGCCCTCTTCTGGCTCGATAACCCTCAGCACGTCATGGTGTACTTCTTCTGGCACATCCAGGCCTCCAACCTCTGGATGGCCCAGCATCATTAGCAATTTAATCCGAGCCAACTGGCTCTTAAATGTGAACCTCTTCCCATTCCCCACCTAATGCCCTCCCTCGCAAAACCCCAAAAACCAAAACGCCATCGCGAGTGGGTCCCCAGCGCCTTCCTTATCATTCACGACCGCAACGTCTCGTGCACCATCCGCTTCACCCCCATGCATCTCCGGCGCAACCCGGATGCCCGGTACATCTCCAGCTTCAAGGTGTACGGCGCCAGCCCCATCCACCCGGTTTGGCAGACCGAGAGCCCGGAGTTGCCACTCCATTCTGTCTTCAATGTCGATAGCGCCGCCATCGCCCGCGAGATTGGCGCCGATACCCTCTTCCATTACGGCGAGGCCTTCAACTGGAGCCCTGATTTTAATCCCCCGGACCCCAATATCGCCATGCCCTCCCACGTCCATTACCAGTCCGCGGACGGCGCCTTCCACGGCCACCTCGCCAGCTTCTTCATCTTCGGCGCGCCCCGCCGCATCGAGCGCGGCGACTTCCATTACGAGTCCTTCCCCGCCGCCCGCGCCGATGACGATCTCTACCCCTCGGTGTACGTCTTGAACCCCTTCGTCCGGCCCAGCGGATTCTGGGTCACACTCGTCACCGCAACTGGCGGGAAAATCGAGAGCGAGCGCATGGTGGTCCGCGGCAAAGGCGTAGCCACTTGGTCCGGCGAGAAAATCACCCTTCCCGCCGCCGAAAACCCAGTCGGCATCATCGTCCGCAGCGAGGCCAAGACCACCTCCTTCTTCACCGCCCGCACCCGCTCCGGCCAGATGATCGGCCTGGACCATGGCCATCCCTTCCTCACCCAGGTCCTAAACCACGTCAATCCCGTCACCGTCGCGCCCACCGGTCAGGCCTGACCTAACTTGTTGCCCACATCGGATCTCCGCGTTAGAATAAAGCGAAGATGAAGAAAATCTTCACGGAGTACTCCCGGCATGCTGAGGCCACGGCATTTCACGGGGACTGCCTCGGTTTGCTCCGGTCCATTCCAGACAAGAGCGCCTCTCTCGTGGTGACCTCCCCGCCGTATAACATCGGCAAGGAATACGAGAAACGCCTGACTATCCAGCATTACGTTGACTGGCAGGCCGAGGTGATTCTGGAGTGCCATAGAAGCCTGACCGATGACGGCTCCATCTGCTGGCAGGTTGGCAACTATGTGGACAACGGCGCCATCCTCCCAATCGACCTCCTCTTGCATTCCGTTTTTGAGAACCTCGGGATGAAGTTAAGAAACCGGATCGTGTGGCATTTCGAGCATGGCCTGCACTGCTCTCAGCGCCTTTCCGGACGCTACGAGGTAATCATGTGGTATACCAAATCCGACGATTACGTCTTTAACCTGGACCCAATTCGCGTGCCGCAAAAGTACCCAGGCAAAAAGTACTTCAAGGGACCGAAAGCCGGTAAGCATTCCTGCAATCCTTTGGGAAAGAACCCAGGCGATGTCTGGATATTCCCCAATGTTAAGAGCAATCACATCGAGAAAACGGGGCACCCCTGCCAATTCCCCATAGAACTGGTCGAGCGCCTCATTCTGTCTCTAACAGAGCCTCGTGACCTCGTGGTGGACCCCTTCATGGGAGTAGGATCGACGCAGGCCGCCGCACTCATGAATGATCGCCGCACGGCCGGCTCCGAGATATCAAGGGAATACTATGACATTGCGCTAAATAGGATGGAGCGCGCCGCCGCAGGCGTTCTGAAAGTACGGCCCAGAAATACTCCGGTCTTTGACCCCGGAAATGCTGGCAAGAGCCTCACAACCGCGCCGTGGCTTCTTCCAGTATGAAGATAGCGGACGTTTACAGCCATCTGAATGGTCTTGAGTTTCTCAAAGTGCATAGGCCAAAGCTCTGGAGACAAGTCGAGTCGGTCATCCAAGACATCGATGCCGGCGCATGTAAGACAAAAGTCAGCGCCGAGAAGGGGATGGTCGGCAACCTGCTCTATTCACCTATCGCCATGAATAAGCAGTTCTGCGCCCGGTTGCAGACACATGGTTGGAAGGAAAGCCGCGTCACATATTGGGTAACCAGGGATGCCAAATTGATCCGCTCCACAATGTTCAAGGAGCCTACGGAGCAGAAGGCCGATATTATTGGCGCCGGGGAGACGCCCATCATGTCCTACAACCAGACCGATTTTGTTAAGGACCGGGTCGCCCTCGAGGTGCAATTCGGCAAATACTCGTTCGTGGCTTACGACCTTTTCGTGAAGCATCTCGCGTTCTACGTTCGCGACGAGATCGACGTCGGCATCGAAATCCTTGCGATGAAGTCGATGCAGTCTCAAATGTCCTCCGGGCCGGCCTACTACGAGGGCGAGCTTTACAATGTCGTCAGAAACGGCAGGGGAGTTCCCGGGGTTCCTCTCGTCATCGCCGGCGTCGTCCCCTGATCAATCGCCCCCCATGCAAAACCCGCCGCTGGCTTTTTTCCGGGAAATGCGGTCTAATGAAGAGCTTCCTATGAAAAACCAGACTGCCCAGAGGGCGGCGGCGATCCTTTTGATTGCGGCCATTACGCTTTATCGCCTTTGCATGGGCTTCCAGGGCGGTCTTCCGGATTGGGTCCAGAATTTCGCGCCGGTCGCCGCCATTGCGCTTTGCGGCGGCGCTTACCTGCCGCGCCGGATGGCGTTTGCCGTACCGCTGGCGGCCATGCTGGTCTCGGATATCGCGCTCAACTGGCATTACCACGCCGCGGTTCTCAGCCCGGAGATGATCTCCCGCTACGCGGCTCTTGCCGGCACGGTATGGATTGGGATCGCCCTGCGCAGCCGGGCGCGCCTTGCCACCCTCCTTCCAGCAAGCGCTCTCGGGTCGGTTATCTTTTACGTCGTCACAAATACGAGCGCATGGGTCACCTCGCCAGCCTATGCCAGGACCCTTGCGGGCTGGGCGCAAGCCCTCACTGTTGGCCTGCCCGGATACGCGCCCACCTGGACGTTTTTCCGGTCCAGTCTTATCAGCGATCTTTTATTCACCTCCCTCTTTGTTTTCTGCATGGCCGCCACCCGCGCTCCCGAGCGGGAAGCGGTCATCGCCCCCGGCGCGACCCCGGCTGGCCGTTAACCGCATTCGTTTTTTTCGGATTAGCGGTATTGGTTGCGAAGCGTTACTCGCCCGGCGGGACCGCCGCCGATTTTGCCTGATAAATCGAAATCGACGTTACCAGGTCCAGCGCCCGCTGCAACTGCCGGTCGATGAGCGGCTGCGCCGGCTTCTGCGCGGATTGCTCCGCCTCGAGTTCATCCACCTCCGGGTCGCTTCCCGTGACCAGCGCCACCTCGTTCAGATGCGGCCGGTCGCGCTCAGATGTCACCGACGCCACTCCGCGCGCCGAGACGGTTTCCATCAGCGTCTCCCGGCTCGCGGAGCCAATTCCCACGGCAATATCCGGCGTTACCCCGCTGATCTTGGCCCCGTCCGGCAGGACGGCCTGCGCCACCGCCACGCGGAGCGTCGCCCCACCCAGCGGGATGTCATGGTAACTATAAGGCTGGCCCGCTGACTTATCGCCCACCACGAGCGCCTTCGCGCATTTTTGCAGGAAAGCCGCCAGCGCCTCGGGCGCCTGCGCGGTATCGGAATCGATCAACACCACGAGCACCCCGGAGAACACCGGCGATCCCTTCGCCATGGCGTAATCGCGGACCGTGGTCTGGGTGCCGCGCACGATCAACTTCGTATTCGCATTCGAGGCCGGCGCCCCATCTGGAGGGGTTGAGGACTCCATCTCAGCCTTGGACGGCGGCTCGCTCTCCAGCCCCAGCAGCATCGTCCCTTTCGGGCAGAAACACCCCGCCAGCGTCGCGGCCGTTGTCGTAAAATCGTCACTCGCCGGGCTCCCGCGGAGGTCCAGGACCACCGCGCCGATGTCCTGCGCCGTCCAGGTCGCGAGCACCTGTTTTGCGAGATCGACATTGCGCGGGTTCAACGCCCCGACCCGCAGATATCCTGTCTTGCCGTCGGGCGCCTCGCTGTAGAACGGGGCCGCAACCGGAGCGCTTTCCGTCGCAGTCAGCGTCACGGCGCTCGATAGCCGGTCCAGAAGCCCTTGCAGCGTTGCGCGCGCCATATCGGAGTCCGTGAGCGAATCCTTGCGGACATAATTCTCCCGGATCGCCGCCACCGCCTTCGAGACATCATCCGGCGACAGCGTATCCACGCTCACCTGCGCCGCCTGTGCGCTCAGGCCCAATGCGCCGAGCAGGGTTATCAGGTAAAGGTGTCGCATTGGCAAGTGACCCAAGTTAATCGCTCAGCCCGCGCGCTGCAATGTCCGTGCGGAACTGCGCTCCCGCAAACTCGATCCGCGACACCGCCGCGTACGCCGCATCCCGCGCCTCGCGGACACCCCGACCCAGCGCCGTTACCCCCAGCACCCGCCCCCCGGCCGTCACCACCCGCCCCTCAATGCGGCGCGTCCCCGCGTGGAAGACCGTTACTGCCGGGTCCGCGCCCGCAGCGTCCAGGCCCGTGATTTCCCGCCCTTTCGGGTAATCGCCTGGGTACCCCTCGGACGCCATGACGACGCACACCGCCGCTTCCGGTCGCCAATCGAGCGGATGATCCGCCAGCGTCCCGTCGATTACGGCCTCGAGCGCCGTAACCAGGTCCGATTTCAGCCGGGGCATAAAAACCTGCGTCTCGGGATCGCCGAACCGGCAATTGAACTCGATGACCTTTGGCCCGTCGGGCGTAAGCATCAGGCCCGGGTAGAGCAATCCCTTGTAGTCCAGACCCTCCGCGCGGAGGCCGCGCATGAACGGCTCCATGATCTTCTCGCGCACTTCCCGCTCGAGCTCCGGCGTCAGAATCGGCACCGGTGAGTACGCACCCATCCCCCCGGTGTTGAGCCCGCGGTCCCCATCCAGCGCGCGTTTGTGATCCTGCGCGCCCGGGAATAGCGAGTACGTGCGCCCATCGACCAGCGCATGGATCGAGCACTCCTGCCCCACCAGGTATTCCTCGATCACGATCCGCGCGCCCGCGTCGCCAAATTGCCGCTGCACGATCATCCGCTCGATGGCCTCGGCCGCTTCGCCGGCCGTTGCCGCGATTACCACACCCTTCCCCAACGCAAGGCCGTCCGCCTTGATGACCACCGGGTACCTCGCCATCTCGTGGCAGTAGCGGATAGCCGCGCCGCAGTGGTTAAACTCGCCGAAACCGGCGGTCGGTATCCCGTGCCGCTGCATGAAACGCTTTGCGTACCCCTTTGACGACTCAAACTGCGCCCCTGCCCGCGTCGGGCCAAATATTCTCAGGCCGCGCCCCTGGAAAACATCCACGATTCCCGCCGCCAGCGCGTCATCCGGCCCCACGACCGTGAACGCGATCCCCTCCTTCTCCACAAAGTCCGCGAGCGCAGCGCGCTCCGTAATCCCAATCGCCACATTGCGGCCCACCCCCTCCGTGCCGGCGTTGCCCGGGGCGCAAAACACCTCCGTGACGCGCGGCGATTGACGCAGCTTCCAGCAGAGCGCGTGCTCGCGCCCGCCGCTGCCGATGACAAGGATTTTCATGGAGGGGACGTGTGTAATGGAAGCCTGGGCGAAATGGGAGAGACAATTGAAAAAGCGACGAGCCGGGGAGGAGCCAATTCAATCGTAAAACGACGCATCACCGACCCGGCTAAAGTTCTCCAGCGCGGCGCCGTGGAATGTTCAATTCGAGCCAAAATGAGAGCCCCTGTTGATAAGCGGTTTCACGGATAAAAATTTCATTTACTCTGTAGAATGCGAAAGAACGCCCTGCGCCGGACCGCTTGGCATAGGGGGTGCTATGGGGTTTGCTGTCCTGAAATACGGACAAGGGAAAAAGAACCAAAGGGGCAGTCCGGCTGGAGGGGAAGTTGCAAGGTCCGGGGGGAACCTTGCAACACTAGGGCCAGCCGGA
>Ga0302319_10013937_pt1 | contig 15035 bp, 14 predicted proteins | sample Bog_T0_2_FD_203319 | JGI IMG/M metagenome (GOLD analysis project Ga0302319, IMG submission 203319) | Peat permafrost microbial communities from Stordalen Mire near Abisko, Sweden - Bog_T0_2 | ecosystem: Environmental > Terrestrial > Soil > Wetlands > Peat | place: Sweden: Abisko, Stordalen Mire... | reverse complement strand
CCGCCGCAGGTCCGCCTACAGGTTGCGCTCGGGCCTCGCCGGGGCCTGGCGGCGGCGGGCCTTCTCCAGCGATCCGCTGAGCTCCTGAAGGCTGAAGGGCTTGGTCAACAGGTCATCAATGCCGCTGCGCAGGGCCTCCACGGCGGTGTCCAGCGTGCCGTAGCCGGTGATCAGGATGCAAAAAGGCTCCACCCCACCGGGCGGAGCCTGCTTCAATTTCCTCAAGAGGGACAGGCCCGAGCCCTGGCTCAGGTTCATGTCGCTCACCACCACCCGCGGGGGGCGCGCTTGCGCCAAGTCCCAAGCCTCCGCCTCGCCCGACGCCACGCTCAGCTCGTAGCCCTGCAGCACCAGGAACTCGGAAAGGCTCTCGCGGATGCCCTCCTCGTCGTCGACCAACAGCAATGATTCCGCCACCCTTCCACCCCCATCGGCCAGGGTCCGACCGTGGCAGCATCATACACCGGGCGAACGCGGGAGGGGAATGCCCGGGCCGGATGGCTCAGCGGGTGATGACCGCATACTCCCAGAGCTGGTCATAGGTGCTGTCGACGCCGTGGCCCTCCAAATGCAGCAGATAGGTCCCGCTGGCGCAGCGTCCGCCGCTGGCGTTGACCCCCTCCCACAGCATCTGGTCGTTGCCCGCAGTCCCCGACCCGTGCAGCGACCAAATAGGCTCGCCGGCCACGTTGTAGATGTGCAGGTCCATGCTGGCCGCCACCCGCAGGGTGTAATACAGCTTCATGGTGTCCTTGAACGGGTTGGGGTAGATGCCCCGCACCGCGATCAGCCGCGCCTGCTGGTAGAACTTGTCCGACGTCGGCGTGATGGTCGGCGACACGCTGAACGTGGCCGTGATGGTGAAGCTGGCGGTCACCGTCGGCGTCAGCGTCACCGTGGGCGTGGCGGTGTACGACTGCGTGACCGTGACGCTGGGGGTGGCCGTGCGCGTGGCGGTCATCGTGCGGGTCTGGGTGGGCGTGTCCGTGAAGCTGAAGGTCTGGCTGGGGCTGAACGTGCTGGTCTGGGTGGCCGAAGCCGTGGCCGTCCGCGTGGCCGTGCTGCTGGGCGTGGCCGTGGGGGTGGCGCTGGGCGTGGGCGTGGGCGTGGGGCTGGGCGTGCCCGTGGGCGTGCAGGTCACGGTGGCGGTGTCGCTGAAGGTGGGCGTGTCCGTCAGCGTGCCCGCCGGCGTCGCCGAGGGCGTCCAGCTGGCCGTGGCCGTGGGGCTGGCGCTGACGGTGCGCGTCGGGCTGGGGCTGGCGGTGGGCGACGCCGAAGGCGAGGGGCTGGCGCTGGCGGTCTGGGTCGGCGAGGCCGAGACGCTGGGCGTCGCGCTGGGCGTGGGCGAAGCGGTGCGGCTGGGGCTGGGGCTGACGCTGGGCGTCGCGCTGGACGTGGCCGTGGAGCTGGGCGAGGGGCTGGCCGTGGGCGTGGCGGTTCCGGTGGCCGTGCGGGTGGCCGTGGGCGTGATGGTCGGCGTGGGCGTGCCGCAGCTGACATCGAAATCAAGCTCGCGGATGGTCTCGTTGCCGCAACCGTCGGACACCCGGATCCACAGCTTCCCGGGGCCGCTGGGGGGGAAATTCGGGTCCGTGGGGGGCACGCTGAAGACGTAGGTGCCTGCGCCGGCGACGCTGTTCCAGCTCAACCAGCTGGGGTCCAGCGTGTAGTCCACCGCCGTCACCGCCACATTGTCGGTGGCCGTCAACGTCACGCCGAAATTGGGGCAGACATGGGTGTTCTGGGCCGGCACCAAGCTGGTGATGGTCGGGAAAGTGGTGTCGGTGGTGATGCCGCAGGCCGACCCGTTGGTGGTGGAATGGGCCGTGACCCAGGACGTGAAGTCGCTCTGGGTGGGATAGGGCCGCTGCAGGTTGAAGTAGCCGCGAGCCACCCTCAGGATGGACAGGAAATCGTAGCGATAGCTGATGTTATTGGTCCCGGTCACGCCAGGCGTGGGCGCGCGGCCCTTCAGCGCGTTGAAGGCGCATAGCACATCGGCCCACAAGGCGGCCTGCTGGGCGCTCGAAAGGCCGAACTGCCGGACCAGGCCGCCGGAGCCCAGGGCCCCGGCGCTGCCGCCGTTGCCGAAGAAGAAGGTCTGCACGTCGCTGAGCGCGATGGGCGGGTCGAACACGCCGTTGGCATGGGGGCAGGCTTTGCTGGCGTTGGACAGGTTGCTGGCGGTGGTGATCACCTCCGCTTCATAGCTGCCCACGCCCATCTCGATGCAGCCGCTGGCCGCCAGGTCCGGCGAGGCCAGCGTGGCGCCGGAGGCCGGCAGGCAGGGGTAGAAATTGGAGTTGATGCCCACGTTATAGGCCCCGGGCAGCATATGGACCGCCGCCCAAGGGTCGTTGCCGTTCTCCAGCAGCTTCTTGAAGCACAGGTCGGTGCTGGCCATCATGCCGTCATAGATCCGGTAAAAATTGAATCCCGCGCCGAACACCGAATTGACCAGCTGGGCGGCATTGTTGTTGATCAGCGAGGTGCCGCCAGCGGGGGTCTGGCTCATGTAATGGAAGAGGGCCGCGTCGGCGGTGGGCAGGCAGGCCGTGCCGATGGCCGTGGTCACGTTGGGATAGCTGCCCACGCAGGCGTAGTCGGCGAAGAAGCCCGGGTAGGCCGCCACGATGGCGTCGTAGGTGGTGTCCTCGCTGCTATAGGTGCCGGCCACGCCGGCGCTGTCCACGGTGATGAAAAGGGGCGTGCCGCCGGTCAGGGCCGCCGCAAAATGCTCCTTGGTCCCGATGCCGAAGAGGAAATACTGGTCCAGGTTCAGGTACTCCTGGCCCATGGCGCTGGCCATCAGGTACATGGGGCTGTTGCCCATGCCGGCCACCGGGTCCCAGGTGATGTTGGTGCCGCTGACGCTCCAACCCGACGCCGGCACGGCCAACTGGATCTGGGTCTGCCCCACGAAGGTGTTGATCAACCCGCCCGAATCGGCGCCGCCGTTCTTGCCCATCCACTGGGACACGCAGACGGTGGGATCGTAATAGGACGGCTGGTTGCTGGCGGTGACCACCTGGGCGCAGGTCATGGGGGTCGGCGTGGGGAACGCCACCACCGGCGAACAGGACCCGTTCTTGATGAGGATGTCGTAGTTGTAGGGCTGGCCGTTCTTGTTGGCCGGCACGCTGCCGCCCAGGCTGTAGGTGTTCAAGCAATGGCCGCCGGGCAGCAGTTGGTCGGAGGATGCCACATCCTGTTCGTAGGTGTAGGGGCCGCTGCCGCTCACGCTCAACGTCCCGCCGCCATAGGTGATCCAAGCGTTGAAATTGGCGTCCTGCCAACGGAAGCCGATCAAGGTCCAAGGGGCCACGGTGCTGTTGCAAATGTTAAAAGACCCGGCCGGCGGCCATAGGGTGCTGCCATTGCCGGTATTGTCACAAGCGCTGGGGGCCGGGCATTGGCTGCTGACGATGCTGATCTCGGCCCGGGCCGCGCTGGCCGGCCCAAAGATCAAAAAGGCCAGCGCCCAGGCAAGGATGGCCTGGCTTGGTAGGTATTTAAGTAGGTATCGTGCCGCTTCTCGCACCGCTGAACCGCCTGTTGGTGGGTCTTATGATTATAACGTAAGGACCCAAAGTACGTCGCTCCCTCAGACCAATAATTTAATCAAAAATGATTAAGCATGGCTAAAAAATACATGAAATCGGTCTCTCTTTCTAAAAGTGACCTAGTGTACAGGACTCGACACACGGGGTTCTTGGGCCGCCCGAGCGCCAAGGTCAGGCAATCGCAATGGCGGCGGAGTGGCTGTCGGGGAGGGCAAAGGCGTCGGCGTGGGCCATCCATGCCGGTCCCACTTGGTGGGCTTCTTCCCTGCCAACGGGTCATGGGGCGCATCCGCGCTGAAACCCGGCTCCTCGTCGGGGCCCATGGCGGCCCGCCGCTCCTGGTCCAACTCGGCCAGATAGAGGCGTTGGCGTTCCACCAGCGCTTTCCGTTGCCGCGGCTCCAACAATCCCGCCAGGCGCCGAGCGCTGCGTTGCGACCCGCGATGGTCACCCAGGCGATCCTGCAGCAGGCTCAAGGCGCTCCAGGCTTCGGCATCATCGGCGTCGTCGGCCACCGCCGCCTGCAACACGGCGCGGGCGCCCTCCAGGTCCCCCTGGCCGGCCTGCTCCAACGCCGTTTCGGCCGGGGGCACGATGTCATAGCGGCGCGCCTCGGCCGACAGGCCCAACGAAAGCGCCACAAAAAAGCAGAGCAACGGGGTCCTCATGGTCTCATCCTCGAGAGGTCCAAGGTCCAGGGCCGGGGGCACCGCCGCCACTCGCGCAGGCCCCCTGGGCCCAGCCAGGCCCAGGCGGGAACGGCATCGTCCGGCGTGCACACCGAGAGCACCGCGTCCTTCCCCAGCAGGGTCCAGGCCCGCACCATCCCCGGGCGTCGACCGGCGGCCAAGAGGCTGTGGCAGGCCTTGTAGGCCGCTTCATAGCGGGTCCAATCGCCCAAGAAGGCGGCTTCGGCGGGCGCCATGGGCCAAGCCGGCCGCGCCGGGGGCAGCTTCCAGCGCCGCAACAGCCGGTGCAAGCCCTTCCAATCGCGGGCCTGGTCCCTCCGCTCCAGATCCAAGCCCACGCCAGGCTGCGGGCCCGCTGCTGCGGCCACCCAGTCGCCGCTATGGGCCAGGCTCAACCATGGCCCAGGCTGGCCGTCCCGGCGGGCCAAAGGCAGGCCCTCCGCGCTCAAAGCCCAGGCAGCCGGGGGGCCGCCCCCTGCCCGCGCGCAGGCTTCGCGCAAAAGGCGCCGGCCGGCCAAGTACTGGCGGCGGCGTAGGCCCTTCAAACGGCCGGCGCGCGCAGCCTCCAGCGGGCTCAAAGCCAAGGAGCCCGGCCGGTCTTGCTCCGGGCCGGGCTCCAATCGGGTCAGCAGGACCAGCAATACGCCCTCACTTGTCGTCCGCCGCGTCCTTGTCGTCGTCCTGGTCCTTGCCGTCATCCTTGAAATCGTCGTCGCCGCCCTTGCCGCCGGCCTTCACCGCCGCCAGGCCCGCCTTGGCATGGGCATAGGTGGGGTCCTCTTTCAGCGCGGCCTTGAAATAGTGGGCCGCCCCGCTGTAGTTGCCCTTGGCCAGGTACATGTAGCCCTGGCCGGAATAACGGGCCACGCGGCTGAGCACCGACAGGTCCGTGCTGGGCAGCGCCTTGACCCCCGCCGTGGCCAGGGCATCGGCCGCGTCATCGTCCTTTCCCAGGGCCTGATAGGCGGCCGCCAGGGCCACCCAAGCCTGCTGGTTGCCACTGTCATACTTGGTGGCCTTCTGGAAGAGCTTCAACGCCTTCTTGGCCCCGTCGCGGGCCAGGTAGCGGTAGCCGTTGCTCACCATGCGGTCGCTCTGCCAAGCGTCCTTGGGCTTGGCCGCCGCCAGGGTCCCCGTGAAAAAGGCCAGGGCCGCCAGGGCCAGGGCCAGCTTGCGCTTGAACGTCATCATGCTCCCCTCCACTTTTTGAAGATCAACGAAGTGTTGATCCCACCGAACGCGAAATTATTGCTCATGACGGCCCCCATGGACAGCTCGCGCACATCGCCGCGCACATAATCCAGGTCGGCGCAACGCTCGTCGACGTTGTCCAGGTTCAAGGTCGGCGCCATCCAGCCCTCGTTCATCATGCCGACGCTCATCCAGGCCTCCAAGGCCCCGCAGGCCCCCAGCGTATGGCCGAAGTAGCTCTTCAAGCTGCTGATGGGCACCGGGCGGCCGAAGACCTTGCGGGTGGCCCTGGTCTCGGCGATGTCCCCATGCTCCGTGGCGGTCCCATGGGCGTTGACATAGCCGATCTCGGACGGGTCCAAGCCGGAATCGTCCACCGCCGCCTGCACCGCCTCGGCCATGGTCTCAGCCTGGGGCTGGGTCACATGCGACCCGTCGCAATTGGTGCCGAAGCCCACCACCTCGGCGTGGATGCGGGCGCCCCGGGCCAGCGCATGCTCCAGCTCCTCCAGGATCAGCGCGCCCGAGCCCTCGCCCACCACCAAGCCGTCGCGGTCGCGGTCGAAGGGCCGGGGGGTGCGGCCGGGCGTGTCGTTGCGGCAGCTGGTGGCGAACAGCGTGTCGAAGACCGCCGCCTCGGTGGGGGTCAGCTCCTCCGCGCCACCCGCCACCATCACGCGCTGCTTGCCCCACTTGATGGCCTCGTAGGAGTAGCCGATGGCCTGGCTCCCGCTGGTGCAGGCGCTGCTGGTGGTGTAGACGCGGCCCCTCAGCCCGAAGTAGACCGCCACGCTCACGGCGGTGGTGTGGGGCATCATGCGGATGTAGGTCGTGGCGGTGATGCCGTCGGTGGTCTTGTCGATGAGCATGCGGGCGAAGTCGCCCACGGCATCCGGGTTGCCGGTGGACGACCCGAACGCCACACCGGTGCTGCCGTCCTTCAGGGCCGGGTGGCCCAGCAGGCCGGCGTCGGCGAGCGCCAGGTCGGCGGCGCGTACGGCCAGGATGGAGACCCGCCCCATGGCCCGCACCGCCTTGCGCGGATAACGCTCGGGCGGCAGGTCAAAGGGGACGGCGGGGGCGGCCAACAGGGTGTTGAGCCCCTGGTACTGCTTCCACTCCTCCATGCACACCACCGCGCCCACGCGCGCCTGCAGGCGCTGCCGCACCGTGGGCCAATCCGCGCCCACCGGGGAGATGCCGGCCATGCCGGTGACCACGACTCGTTTCAAGCGCTCAACCCTCCATCCACGGCGAAAACCTGGCGCGTGATGTAGCCCGCGTCATCTGAGAAAAGGTAGGCGACCAGGCTGGCCACCTCATCGGCGCTGCCCATGCGCCGCAATGGCACCATGGCCAGGGCCTCCGGCGCGACGCCCTCGGCGGTCATGTCGGTGTCGATCAAGCCCGGGGCCACGCAGTTGACGGTGATCCCGCGCTTGCCCAGCTCCAGGGCCAGGCTGCGGCTGGCGGCGATCACGCCCGCCTTGGCCGCGGCGTAGTTGGCCTGGCCGCGGTTGCCCAGCAGGCCTGACACCGAGGCGATGGACACGATGCGCCCGCCCTGCCGGCGCCGCACCATGGGCATCACCAAGGGCCGCAGCACGTTGTAGAAGCCGTCCAGGTCGGTGCGCAGCACCAGGTCCCAATCCTCGCCGCTCATGCCCGGGAACGGGGCGTCCCGGGTGATGCCGGCATTGACCACCACTCCGGCATAGGCCCCATGGGCGGCGATGTCCGCCTCCAGCGCCATCAGGGCCGCGGCCCGGTCGGCCACGTCGAAGCACAGCAGCCGCGCCCCCGCGCCCAGGGCCCGGCACTGGGCCGCCGTCTCCTGGGCATCCGGCCCCGGCTGGCGGCCATGCACCACCAGGTCCCAGCCCGCCCGGGCCAGGCGCAGCGCCACCGCCCGCCCGATGCCCCGGCTGGAGCCCGTCACCAGGGCCGTCCTCTTCGACGCTCCGTCCACTACCATCCTCCCAACTGGCTGAGGTCCCCGACCTGCACCACGGTGAGCTGGGCTGATGCCAGCTCGCGCCCATCCACCGCGTCGACGATGCGGCATTCCATGGCCGAGATGCCGCCGGGCTGGTAGAGGGCCTTGCGCACCCGCACCCGCAGGCGCTGCCCCACCCTGAACAGCGGAACCGCGCTCAGGTACTCGCGGGTGCCCAGCAGCATGCCCACCTGCACCAGGCCTCCGGCGGCCCGGCCTTCCGCGCCGGCGTAGGCGGCCACCGTCTGGGCCATGTACTCGATGCCGGCGTAGGCCGGCACCCCGGCGCCCTCGCACAGCGGGCTGGCGGGGCTGATGTCGACCTCGGCCTCGAACCATTCGCCGTCCATCCCCAGGGCCCGGTCGATCAGCACCATGGGCGCCCGATGCGGCAGCAGGGCCTCCAAGCCCAGGGCGCATTGCTCCTTCAGGTCCGTCATGCCAGCTCCAGGAGCAGGCTCGCGTTGCTCCCTCCGAAGCCGAAGCTGTTGCTCAAAGCCCGCTTGAGCCCCCGCGCCGCCTCCCCAGGACGCACCAATGCCAGGGCCGCCAGCGCCGGATCCACCGGGCCGCAGGCCCAGTTGGGCGGCAGCCCGCGCCCGGCCGCGCCCATGAGCAGGTGCCAGCATAGCGCCGCCTCCAAGGCCCCCGCCGCGCCGAGCGTGTGGCCGGTGACAGGCTTGGTCGAGCTGCAGGCGATGCCGCCCGGGAACACCCGCAGGGTGGCGGCGGCCTCCATGGCGTCATTCTGGGCCGTGGCCGTGCCGTGCAGGTTCAAGTATCCCACATCCTGAGGCCCGCAGCCCGCGTCCGCCAGGGCCGCCCGCATGGCCGCCTCCGCGCCTTCGCCCTGGGGCAGGGGGGCCGACACGTTATACGCGTCCGAGGTCTCGCCACAGCCCGCCAGGCGGACCGGGCCCGCCTCCCGGCTGAGCAGGGTGAAGGCGGCGGCTTCGCCGATGTTGATGCCGCTGCGCCCCGCGCCGAAGGGCCGGCAGGGCTCCAAGGACACCGCGCCCAAGGCCGCGAAGCCCTGCACGGTGAAACGGCACAGGCTGTCCACGCCGCCCGTCAGCACGGCGTCACAGGCGCCCAGCCGCAGCCAGCGCCGGGCCGTGGCCATCGCCTTGGCGGAGCTGGAGCAGGCCGTGGACACCGCCACCACCGGCCCCCCCAATCCGAGCTTCCAGGCCAGGAAGCGGGCCGGGGCGCCGATCTCCTGCTGGCCGTAATGGAAGGACGGCGGCAGGGTGGCGGATGAGCCCGCCTGGCGGGCTTCAAAGGCCCGCTCGGCCTCCAGCACGCCGCTGGTGGACGTGCCCAGCGCCACGCCGATGCGCCCCGCGCCGAAGCGGGACTTCAGCCGCTCCAAGGCCGGCAGCAGCCCCTCCACCGCGGCCCAGGCCAGCTGGTTGTTGCGGCTGCGATGCTCTAAGGGCCAGGCGTCCGCCGGCGGCAAGGCCTCCAGCACCCGGCCCACGGGCACGGCCTTCCCTTCGGGGCCCCAGCCGGCGGGGCTGAAGCCCATCCCCGGGCTGCGCCCCTGGGTCCAGGCGGCTTCGACCGCGTCCAAGCCGCGGCCCGCCGCCGACAGGGCTTCGAAGCCGTGCAGATAGGCTGGCGCTAGGGTCCGGTCACTCATCGTGGTCGTTCAGCTCCTTCACCGTGATGCTGTAGCCCTCCGGCAGGTGGCGCAGCACCTGCCCCTGGGGGCTGTCGGTGCGCCCGCTGACGCTGAGGCGGATCCGGCCGCCGCAGCTCAAGGTGCGGCGGCCGTCCGGGTCGAACGCCGCGCTCCACGGCCCGCCGACCAAGGCCGCCCGCAGGGCCTCAGGCGGCCAACTGGCGAAGACCAGGTCCCGCAACGCCTGCTGGGCGTCAAAGCCCGCGCCGACCGAGGGGTCCACCTGGCACTGGACGCCTTGGCGGTCCCAGGTCAGCTTCATCAGCCGCTGGCCCAGCGGGCTCAGCGCCGCCAGCGTCACGGTCGAGCCCTCGCGGGCCAGCAGGGCCACCATCTCCACGCTGCGGCCGCCGCGCTCCAAGCGCAAGGACTGCTGCCGCTGCGCGCTGAAGGGCGCCGCCGCCGGGTCGGGCAGGGTCCAGGGCGCGGGGGCCGCCGGCCGCCAGGCCGCGCAACCCAGCAGCAGGCAGCCCGCCAGCCAGGGGCTCAGCCGGCGCAGATCGCCTCCAGCGCCTTCAGGCGCAAGGGCTCGGCCACGTAAGGGTTGTCCAGGTCCCAGGCGTAGCCCGCCAGGATGGAGCAGATCATCCGGCGTATCTCCGGCTGCTGCCCCTGGAAGAAGATGATGTCCTGGAAGCCGCCCCGGTACCAGGATTCCACGAACGCCCGGAAGGCGTCCACGCCCCGGCGCAGGGGCCGCTCATACTGGGCGGCCCAGTCCACCTTTTGGCCCCGCAGCTGCGCGTCGACCAGGGGGGCGGCCATGCTGCTGCTCTTCAAGGCGATGGTCACGCCGCTGCTGAACACGGGGTCCAGGAACTCGCCCGCGTTCCCCAGCAGGGCGTAGCCCTGGCCCCACAGCGACTTCACGTTGGCCGAGTAGCCGTTAAGGGTGTTGCCGGGCGTGTCCCACACGGCGTCCTTCAGGATGCCCGCCAAGGTGGGCGTCTCCGCCACCATGGCCTTCAGGCGCTCCTGCTCGGTGCCGGCCAGGTGCTGCAGCAGGCGCGGCTCGCCCACCACGCCCAGCGAGCAGCGGCCGTTGCTGAAAGGGATCAGCCAATACCAGATGTCCACGTCGGTGGGATGCACGCTGACCAGGATCTTGTTGCGGTCGAACGTGCCCGGCGCGATGTTGTCCTGGATGTGGGTGAAATAGGCCATGCGCACCGGCAGACCCGAGGGGCTCTCCAGGTCCAGCAGGCGGGGCAGGAGGCGGCCGAAGCCCGTGGCATCCAGGGCGAAGCGCGCCTTCACCGCGTACCCGCCATCGGGGCCCTTCACCCCCACCGTGGGGCCGTCGGCGCCGGGCGTGAAGCTGGCCACCTCGTGGCGGTAGCGGACCTCCACGCCGCGGGCGGCCACCTGGTCGATCAGGAGCTTGTCGAAGGCGCCCCGCTGCACCTGGTAGGTGCTGCCCCAGCCCGGGCTGCTCTTGTCGCGGAAATCGAATTCCGTGCGGCGGGGCCCGCGCTGGAACGCCGCCCCATTCTTGTATTGGAAGCCCGCCTCGACCACGCCGCGCAGCAGGCCGGCCTCCTCCAACAGGCCCATCACCTGGGGCAGCAGGCTCTCGCCGATGCTGAAGCGGGGGAAAGCCTGGCGCTCCAGCACCAGGACCTTGTGGCCCCTTTGATGCAGGAGCGCCGCGGCGGCCGCCCCCGAAGGACCGGCGCCGAGCACCACCACATCCGTCGTCACGTCCGCCGCCATCCCGACCTCGTTAGTCTTCATTGAGGAAACACGGCGCCAGCAGCCAAGCCGCCAGCGACCCCATGGCCATCACCAGCCCGAAGGCCCGCAAGGCCTCCGTGTGGCTCCAAGCCAGCACGCCCACGGCGGCGATGTTGGTCACCGCAGCCAGGTTCACCGCCACGAAATTGGGCAGGGCCCGCCGCCCCCCCGCCTGGGTGTAGATGCCAAAGTCGATGCCCGCGCCCAACAGCAGGATGAGGCCCAGCAGGGCGAACAGGTTCAGCGGCTCCCCGGCGTAGCCCAGCGCCGCCAATGCCGCCAGCGCCCCGGCGACGGTGGGTAGCAGGGCCGCCCAAGCCCGCCGCCGCAGCCACCACGCCAACGCCAGCGCCACCAGCAGGCTGCCGCCGATGAGCGCCCAGGTCAGCGACAGTCGCAACCCATGCAGGACCTCGGTGACCTCGGCCACTTGGTCCACATAGGTGACGCCGGGCCGCCCTTGCAAGGCCGCCGCCGCCGCCGCCAGAGCCGCGCCCTGCAAGGGGGCGCCCGCCACCAGCAAGCCGGTGGCCTGGCCATCGATGCTGCCTCGCCACAGGTGGCGCCAGGGCCGCGACAGCGGCGCCGCCAGCCAAGCGTCCAGGCCCAGGGGCTGCGGCGCGGGGCCCAAGGCGCGACGCAAGCGGGCCTTCAGCCCTGGGGCCTGCAGGCGGCGCTGCAGCCGGCCGGCCACGTCGGCCCGGCCGAACAGGGCCGCCTCCAGGGCCGCCCGGTCCTCGCGTTGGCGCCGTTGCGACGGCAGCGCGCGGGCCAACCCCTGCCAGCGCCCCTGGGGCGAAGCCGCGTCCAAGGCCTCCAGCAGGCCCTCCTCGCGCTCCAACAGCGCCTGCGGGTCGGGGGCCTGCACCACGAAGAAGCCCGTGGCGCCGCCCACCCCGCTGAGCCGGGTCACTTCCCTTTGCTCCGCCTCCAAGCCGGCGTCATGGGCGTAGAGCAGGCGAAGGTCGTCATCCGCCCTCAGGCGGGCCAATCCCGGCAGCGCGGCCAGGGCCAGCGCCCCCAGCGCCCAGGGCAGCCAACGCTCGCGGCCCACGCGGGGCCAGCGTTGGGCCCACTGCGAGGCCCGGGTCCAACGCACCGCGTCGACCGGCCGCATCCGTTCCAGCAGCGCCGGGTACCACAGCAGGACCCCGGCCCAATCCATGGCCAGCCCTGCCGCGGCGAAGACCGCCACCTGCTTCAGCGCCGGGATGGGCAGGAAGCACAGGGTGGCGTAGCCCAGCACCGAGGTCAACAACGCCATCGCCGACGGGGCCAGCACCCGGTCGCGCCGCAGCCGCGCATCCCACGGCCCGCACTGGTAGGCGCCGCAAAGGTAGAACAAGCCGTAGTCCTCGGCCACGCCCACCACCGTGGACCCGAAGACCAGCGCCACCAGGTGCACCGAGCCCCAGCAGGCCAGCACGGCCGCCGCGCCGCAAAGGCTGCCCACCAGCACCGGCACGAAGGCCAGCGCGCGCGGCCCCCATTGCGGCAGGATCAGCATCACCAGCAAGCCCAGCAGCAGCAGCGACAGGGTGCCGATCCAGCCGACCTCGTCCTGGGCCTGGGCCGAAGCCGCCAGCTCGTGGAACACGAAGCCGGCGCGCAACTGCCGGGCGGCGCCCGCGCCGGCCGCCGCCCGCGAGGCGCGCTCAAAGGCCTGCGCCAAGGCCTGCCCATCGCCGAAGCCCCCCTGCCGCGGCTGCAGCTCCACCATCACGGCGGCCCAGGTGCGAACGCCGTCGGTCAGCGTCAGGTGCCCCCGGCTCAAGCCGAAACGGCCCAAGCCTGCGGCCCCGCCAGCCAGCCATCGCCCGTAGGCTCCCAGCGGGTCGCGGTCAAAACCCAGCCCCCCGCCGAATCCTGGAGGCAGATAAAGGCCCGCCTGGGCCTGATCCAGCAGGGCCTGCCCATCCCCGCGCAGGGCCACGCGGTCCGGACCCGTGTAAAGCCCGCTGCGCCAAGGGTCAAAAAATCCCATGGCCTCGCTGGCTCGGGCCTCATCCACGCCGCAGACGGCGGCAGCCACCGCCGGCGAACCGCGCAAGGAGCTGGCATAGGCCTCGGCCCCAGCCACGGCGCGCTCGGGGTCGGCATCGCCCACCAGCACCAGGGCCTTCTTCTCCAGCTCGCCGCGCAGGGCCGCCGCACCGTCCTCGGCCGCCGGATGCCGCGCCTGCCACGGCACCAGGCTGAAGATGCTGGTCTCGATCCGGGTTCGGGGGGCCAGGACGGCCACGGTGACGGCCGCCAGCGCCAGCAGGGCCAGCCAGGCCCAGCGTGCCGCGCGCTCAAGGCGCAAGCAGGGCCTCTTCATCGGCGCTCAGGGCCCCGGCCCGGGGGCTCACGGCGTCGAAACGCAGGCGCGTTGAATCACCGGACGCCTCCTCCAGGTCCGCCTGCTCCACCCGCGCATGGCCCCGCACCCGCACGCGACGGAAGACCTTGGCCAAGAGGGGCGACTTCGGGGTCAGCTCATAGTCGAAGCCCGCCTGGGGCCTCAGGTCTTCCACGCCGAAATCGGCGCCCAACGCCGCCGGGTCCATCGCCAGCAGGCGGGTCATCAAGTCCAGCGCCTCCCCGCCGGCGGCCAAGCGCCGCGGCGGCCCGCCGGCCTGCAAAGCCCAGACCCCGCGCGGGCCCAGCACCACGGTGCCCTGCAAGGGGGCCAGCGTCCGCCACACCAAGCCCTTGCCCTTCAACAGGTCGAAGTCCCCCTTGCTGCGCAGCGGCTTGGGCAGCCCGGCCACCCGCTTTTCCTGGGTGAACTGCCCATGCAGGTCCCCCAGCGGGGCCAAGCCCGCCGACGCCACGGGCGCCGCCAAGGCCAGCGCCAGCGCCAGCAGCCCCCCCGCCGCCCTCACGCCCCCTCCGCGAGGGCCCGTCGTGCGCCCTCCAGCAGCTCGGGCGGGCTGACGAAGCTCAGCTCGCCGGTCTTGGCGCTGACCGCCACCTGGGTGGTGCGGGCCTTGGTCAACAGCGCGCCGCTGGCTTGGTCCAGGATCTCGTAATCCACCACCAATCGGTTCTCCCATTCCACCAGCCCGGCCCGGACCCGCAGCCCCTGGCCCAGCTTGATGGTCTTCAGGTACTTCAATCGCATCTCCACCACCGGAAAAGCCCAGCCTCCGGCGGTCATCTCATCGTAGCCGTAGCCCAGCTTGTCCAGCAGGGCGTTGCGGCCCAGCTCCAGGAAACGCGGATAGTTGCCGTGCCAGACCACCTGCATGGGGTCCAGGTCGTAGAACTCCGCCCGCGCCGCCGCCTCCGCCCACAGCATCAGGCGCCCCCGGCGTAAGGCGTGTGCTCCTGGCGGGCCCAAGCGGCCAACAGGTCCCGCAGCTCGGCCTCCAGGGCCCGGTCCTCGCCCAGCGCGGGGCTCTTGGCCCTGACCCAGGCCAGCGTGGCCGCGGGCCCGCCGCCGGGCTGCGGCCGCTGCTCCAACGCTTGGCGCAGCTCCACGCCCTGGGCCGCCGTGACCAGCGCGCACACGGCCACCTGCTCGGCCAGCTCCAGGCTGCGGCGGCAGCCGCGGGCGGCGATGGTGCCCAGGCTGACCTTGTCCTGGTTGTGGCTCTCGGTGCTGCGCGAGAAGACGCTGGCCGGGAGGGCGCCCATCTGGGCCTCGGCGGCGCCGGCGCTGGCGGTGATCTGCAAGGCTTTGAACCCGTGATGGATGCTGCCGTCGTCGCCGGCGATGCCGCTAAGGTTGCTGGGCAACCCCTCGCTGTAGCGGGCATCCACCAGCAGCGCCACCTGGCGGTCCAGCAGGTCGGCCAGGCCGGCCACCGCCGCCTTCATGCCGTCCATGGCATGGCAGATGTGGCCGCCGTAAAAATGCCCGCCGTGGAAGACCTGGCCAGCCTCCACATCCACGATGGGGTTGTCATTGCTGCTGTTGAGCTCGCCCTCGATCAGCCCGCGATAGAACGGCAGGCTGTCGCCCAGCACGCCGATCACATGCGGCGCGCAGCGGATGCTGTAGCGCTCCTGCAGTCGCCCGCCGACGGGCGGCCGCCCGCCCTCCACCAGGTCCTGGCGTATGCGCGCGGCGGCGCGGCCCTGGCCCGGGAAGGGTTTGACCGCGTGCAGGCCCGGCTCAAAATGCGCGGTGCCCGCGCCCAGGGCCAAGGCCGCCAGGGCCGTGCAACGGGTGCTCAAAGCCTCCAGACGCT
>Ga0302319_10013936_pt1 | contig 15035 bp, 16 predicted proteins | sample Bog_T0_2_FD_203319 | JGI IMG/M metagenome (GOLD analysis project Ga0302319, IMG submission 203319) | Peat permafrost microbial communities from Stordalen Mire near Abisko, Sweden - Bog_T0_2 | ecosystem: Environmental > Terrestrial > Soil > Wetlands > Peat | place: Sweden: Abisko, Stordalen Mire... | reverse complement strand
CGTTTGCAGGGCCTTTTCCTTTCGTAAACTTTGAGCGGTTCACGATCGGTAGACTCACAAACGCCTCCAGGAGCGCTCAAACTTCGGGAGTCCTCCGGCCCAGCCGGAGGATTTCCCTTGGATTAACGCCAAATATGCCGGGGATATTTCCGCTGCAATTCTGATTTGATGCGCGGGTAATGTTCGCGCCAAAAACCGGGCAAGTCCTGCGTGATTTGAATGGGTTTCATGCCCGGCGTCAGGATGTGAACGACCACCGGAATGCGTCCCAGACCAATCTTGGGCGTCTGGTTTACGTCGTATAATTCCTGGATACGCATGGCGATGTGTGGCGGGTTACCGGTTTCGTAAGTGACCTTGGGGGTGCGACCGTTGGCCAGGGTCAGGCGTTCGGGCGCGTGTTTATCCAACAACTCCCGCTGGGCATGCGACAGCCAGGACATCACGACCGGCATTACTTCGCGATCCTTGATATCCTTGTAACTGACCGCGCCGAGACAGAGCTGCTCAATGATGTGGTGGCGGTCTTCATCGGTGATGGCCGGGAGCTGCAGGTCAGGACAATGCTCGCAGAGGAACCGGAGGCGCAGGAGCCATTGCTCGACGTGATGATCCCAACCGGGCAGCGGCAGGCGGCCGGCGATAACTTCATCGGCCAGGATGCGCGCAGCCGGACCGGCGGGGGCCGGTTCGACGCGTTTTGCCTCCAAGGCAAGCCCGCGAAAACGCAGCATTTCGGCGGCCTGCACGCGGCGTGAGGTGGTGTCGAATTGCACATGCAAATCCGACTGCATGTCCTCAGGAAAGAGTTCGGTAAGCCAATCGGTTTCAATGGCGGTGGCCAGGGACAGGATAGTATTGATCTCGCGGCCCTCGATTTCGCGAACCTCGGAGGCGACCAGCAGCGGACTTTTTTGAACGACACTTTCGCGGGCTAGCGTGCCCCGGCGATTGTGGACCAGCTCGCAGCGCAGCGTGCCCTGATCCAGCCGCCGGGCGACACGGTCGCTGAAGCCGATGAGGATGCATTTCTGCAGCGCCGCGTCCTTGACCTCGCGCGGTGCGGTGTCCAGGCCCTCACGTTTGGCGATGCCGAGGAATTGCTCGAACAAAGGCCCCACCTGGCGGGCGGTGACGGCGTGAATGCCAAGCTTGCGGCAGGCGTCGAGCTGAAATTGATTTTTGACGGCGTAATTCCACGCACGCATGAGGATCCAAAAATCGGACGTGGCCTTCTCGCCCAGGACATCTTCGCGCTGGGAAGCGGTGTCGCGATCCACGTTGCGCAGGAGCAAATCGCGGCCCTGGGTGAGCGCGGCGACGAGCGCCGCCTGATGCACGCAGCCGTATTCCTGCGCGGCAAGCATCATGCGTGCGTAGCGGGGATGCAGCGGGAAGGCGAGCATCTTGCGGCCCACCGGGGTGATCGCCGTGGGGGCGGGCGTGAGGTCCGGATTGGTTTTATGAAGCGCACCAAGGTCCAGCAACAGCTCCTCGGCATGGTTCAGGGCGGTTTCATCCGGAGCGTCCAACCAGCGGAATTTTCGCAAATCCTCCACACCGGCGGCCTTCAGCGTGAGCACCACTTCGGCCAGATCCAACCGCTTGATTTCAGGAAGTTCACGCGGGGCGCGATGCCCATGCTCCTCACGCGACCAGAGCCGCATGCAGGTTCCGGGGGCGGTGCGGCCGGCGCGGCCCGTTCGCTGGTCGGCGCTAGACTGGGAAATTTTTTCGATGAGCAAGGTATTGATGCCACGATTTGAATCATACCGGGCCATACGCGCGAGCCCGCCGTCAATGACCAGACGTACGCCATCAATAGTAAGCGAGGTTTCCGCGACATTGGTGGCCACCACGACCTTGCGTCTTTCATAACGCGCGACCGCGGCATCTTGGTCCTTGGGCGAGAGTTCACCATGCAACGGCAGGAGGATAAAACCTTTGGCCTCGGAGGTGTGACGGATGGCTTCAATGGTCTGGTTAATTTCAAATCCGCCGGGCATGAACACCAGGACATCGCCTTCACCGCCATTGTGGACGTAATCGCTGAAGGCATCGGCCGCCTGTTCCCAAATCGGCCGCGGGTCGGCATAGGCGGGTTTTTCCGCATAGTCAATATTGACGGGAAACGTGCGGCCTTCGGAGGCCAGAACGGAGCAGGAATTCTTTTGTGCCGCGTCCCTGGGTGTGCGGTGTTGGGAAAGATAATTGGTCAGAATATCCGTATCCAACGTGGCGGACATGACGATGAGATTCAGGTCCGGCCGGTGCTGTTCCTGCAAATCCAGCGAACGGGCGAGCGTGATATCGCCATAGAGGTGGCGTTCATGAAATTCGTCAAAGATGAGGGCGGAAACTCCGCGCAGCTTTGAGTCATCCAGCATTTGTCGGAGCAAAATGCCCTCGGTGACGAAGCGGATTTTGGTTTTTGCGGAGGTGACATTTTCAAACCGAATCTGGTAGCCGACCTCCTGGCCGAGTTGCACGCCGAGTTCCTGGGCCACGCGGGTGGCCAGCAACCGGGCCGCCAACCGCCGGGGCTGAAGAATGACCACCTGTCCGGAGTCCAAAAAATTATTGCTTAATAAAATCTGAGGCACCTGGGTGGATTTGCCGGAGCCGGTGGGGGCGGAGAGAATCAAGCGCCGGTCCGCGCGCAACCGGTCAACGAGGTGGCGTTCAATGTCGTAAATGGGCAGCTTCATTCGCGGAATCACACCAACGGCCAGGCGGTCCTGATCTCTTCATCCAAGACTGGCAACGGTTGCGGCTGAGCCAGCTTGCGTTCAGCGAGCACGCCGATCATGGCGGCGTTGTCGGTGCAGAGGCTTTTTTCAGCCAGCCGGAGTTTGATGTCCCGGGCGGTGCAGGCCCGGGCAAGTTGCAGGCGCAGGGCGCGATTGCAGGTCACGCCGCCGGAGGCCGTGATGCACCGGACGCCGAGGCGTTTGGCGGCCCGGAGAGTTTTGGTCACTAGGACGTCAATGATGGCCGCCTGCACACTGGCGCAGAGGTCGCAGATTTTTTGAGTGTCCGCCAATATCTCAGGATGGTCCCGGATGAAATAGCGCACCGAAGTTTTCAAGCCGCTAAAGCTGAAATCATCATTGGCCTCGTGAATAAGCGGACGGGGAAAGTCGTAGGCCAGAGGGTTGCCGGCCTGGGCGAGCCGGTCAATTTCTGGACCGGCGGGATACGGCAGACCCATCAGTTTGCCGGTTTTATCGAAGCACTCGCCAGCGGCATCATCGAGGGTGGAACCGAGCACGCGATGTTTCAATTCCGATTCCACCTGCACGAGCATGGTGTGGCCGCCGCTGACAATGAGGGAAACATTGGGTTCAAACACGGTGAAATCGGCGACGGGCGGGGAACCAGTAATCCAGGGAGAATACAGATGGGCCTCGTGGTGGTTGATGCCGATGAAAGGCTTTTGCAGGACGAAAGCGAGGACCTGGGCGGCCTTGAATCCGACCAACAGCGCCAACGGCAAGCCGGGCCCCTGCGTGGCGGCGACGGCGTCCAGTTGCGCGGCACGAATCCCCGCCTCATGCAGCGCACTTTGCACCACGGGCATCAGGTTTTTCAAATGCTCACGGGCGGCGAGTTCCGGCACCACGCCGCCATATTCTGCATGCAATTGAATTTGTGAGGATACGGCATTGGACAGCACCCGGGCGTCGCTCACCACGGCGGCACTGGTTTCATCACACGACGTTTCAATGGCCAGCAGAATCATCTCAAATTATGGGGCGGACACCGTGGAAGCGGCGGACCGGGATTGGTAGAGCAACATGCCCTGCAGCAGATCGCGGGCACGGTCCAGTTGCACATCGGTGGCGTGCAGCACCCGTTCCCGGCCGGCTTCATCCAAGGATTCCGGGCCGCCGGGGGCGCGTTGGATGATAAGGTCCGCCTCCTGGGCATCGGACATAGGGACAAAGATGTCCGGGGTGATGCCGTGCTCATGGATCACCTTGTGGCTGGGCGTATAGTATTTGGCCACGGTCAGTTTGAGCGCGGAACCGTCGTCGAGGGGAAAGATGGTTTGCACGGAGCCTTTTCCGAAGGTTTTCTGGCCCATGATGACGGCACGATGGAGGTCCTGCAGGCAGCCGGTGACAATCTCCGCCGCACTGGCGCTGCCCAAATTGACGAGCACGACCACCGGCACGCCGGGCAATTCATCGCCGCGGCCATCGGCCAGATATTTTTCGACGGTGGTGCGACCCTCGGTGGATACGACCAACTGGCCGCGCGGGAGAAATTTTTCACAGACCGCCACCGCCTGATCCAGCAAACCGCCGGGATTCCAGCGTAAGTCCAGAATCAACCCCTGCATCCCCTGCCCTTTAAGCTTGTTCAAGGCGGCCTCCAGTTCGTCCCCGGTGGTTTCTCCAAACTGGGTGATGCGGATGTAGCCAATTTTATCGGCACTCAAGGGGAATTGCTTTTTACCGTTGATGTCCTTGACCATGTCCATCTGGATGATGGCGCGGGTAAGGGTAAATTCCTTCTCGATTCCGGAGGCCGGCCGCTGTACGGTGAGGCTCACCCGGGTGCCGGGATCGCCGCGTAATTGTTTCACCACATCTGATAACGGCATGTTTTCCACGCTCTGACCGTTGACCCGGACAATCCGGTCGCCGGAGGTAATGCCGGCGTTGTAACCGGGAGAATCATCCATGGGAGCAATCACGGTGACGTAATTGCCTTTCATGGCCACGACCAGGCCCAGCCCGCCGAATTGACCTTCAGTATCGTCCTGCAATTCATGGTAATTGTCGGCATCCATGAAGTCGCTGTGGGGGTCCAACGATCCTATCATGCCTTTGAGCGAAGCATAAACCAAGTCATGGTAGGTGAGGTTCTTCCCGTCCACATATTCCGTTCGCACTTTTTGCAACACGTCGGCAAACAACTGCAGATTGGGATAGATGGCATCCTTGTCATCGGTCGCCCGCATGGCGTGCAGGTAAAGCCCGGCACCGATGGTGTCAGTAACCACCAGCAACAGCACCACCAGGCCAAAAATAATGCGTCGTTTCATAAGCAAATCAGTTTCCCGGGTGCAGCAAGGAGGTGATGAAGGGCAGGTCGGCCGGTACGGTGACTTTGGGATTGGGAGTCTTGCTCGTGACCAGACGCACGGGCTGGCCGATCAATTCGCAGGCGGCGGTGTCATCCGTAAGTTTTAAACCTTGGTCCCGGGCCGCCTGAATGGCGCGTCGGATGACGACGGTCTGAAAGGATTGCGGGGTTTGCACCGACCAAAGCTTGGAACGATCCACGGTCCGGATGATGGTGCAACCGTCCTCTGACTCCTTGAGTGTATCCGTCACCGGCTGGGCAGCAACCGCAGCCCCAGTTTCCCGGGCGGCGGCCAGGGTGGCGACGATCAAACTTTCCGTGGTGCAAGGCCGGGCGGCATCCTGGATGGCCACCAGTTCACACTCCGGGGAAAGGGCGGACAGACCGTTCCAGACGGAATCCTGACGTTCCGCACCGCCCACAACGAAACAATGTGGCTTGGCAAAGGAATAGAGGCGGGCCAGTTCTGCGAAATGGGGCTGCATGCCATCCCGGACCACGATGATGAGCTCATCGATGCAACCCGCGTCGTTAAATCGTTGCCAAGTGTGCGCCACCACGGGGCGGCCGGAAATTTCCAGGAAAAGTTTGTCCACCTCAGCCCCCATGCGGGTGCCACGACCGGCGGCAACAAGAATGGCGCTGTTCATGCGAGGTCAGCTTGCCAATTGCCGGGGGCCGAAGCAAGCGTGGTCAGTGGATGGTGCGATTGGTGGTGCAGAATGGACTTGGGAACGGGGCATGCCCACAGCTTTGCCTTGAGGCATGACCATCGGATCAGAATTACATGGCGGAGCGCAGTGCCGCCCAGCGTAACGTCAACCAAGGCGCCAAACGATGCGCGCCTTGTTCAAATCGTACTGGGACATCTCCATCTTGACACGGTCACCCACCGTCAGGCGCACAAAACGCTTGCGCATCTTGCCCGAGATAGTGGCCAGGACCTGATGCTTGTTGTCCAGTTCCACCCGGAACATGGTTCCGGCCAGAACCGTCAGGATACGACCTTCAATTTCAATATGTTCTTCCATGTAAAAATTCCACCGATAAAGGCACGGGGCGACGTCGTAAAAAAACGTCGCCCCGGCAAAAAACACTCACGGCTTAGTAGCGATCACGACCGCCGCCACCACCGCCGCCGCCGTATTCACGACGACCGCCGCCGCCACCACCGCCACCGTAATCACGACGGGGACCGCGATCACCGCCGCCGCCGCGAGGACGTTCCTCTTTCGGACGGGCGATATTGACCGTCAATGCCCGGTCCGCCAACGTGGCGCCGTTCATGGCTTCAATGGCCTTTTGAGCTTCCTCGGGGGTGGAGTAGGTGACAAAGGCAAACCCCCGTGAACGACCGCTCAAACGGTCCATCATGAGATTGGCTTCGACCACCGTGCCGAACGCGCCAAAGGCCTCGTGCAGGTCGTTTTCAGTTGTGTTGAAGGAAAGATTTCCCACAAACAGTTTCGTGCTCATTTGATGATTGCTGTTCTGACCTGACCTTTTTTCCAGACTGTTCCCGACCATCGGGTCTCAAATCATCACTGAACCAAGTTCACCTGAAGATTTACCAAGCCTTGAAACGGGCAAGTGATCTAACAGACGATTGATAAAATAAGGGTTTTCCAGATTTATTACAAGCTAATTTTGAACAGGTTCCGCACCCCTTTGTCAAAGCACCGTCAGCGGGCTTGGAAGTAACTGCCGGAACGGTTTTTAGAACCCGCTCCGGGAGGCAAACCCGGGTGAGCAAGGATGAGCAAGAAACTTGCAATTTTCGCAATGCTGGTCCAAGCTGTTGCCAACATTGGTATTATAAACAACAAAATAAGCATCATCTCTTATATGGCATTTGAACTACCCCCCCTGCCCTACGCGGCGGACGCACTGGAACCCCACTTCGACAAGGCGACGATGGAAATCCATCATGGCCGCCATCACAAGGCCTATGTGGACAACCTGAACAAGGCCATTGCCGGCAATGCCGCGCTGGAAGGCAAGACGATGGAAGCGCTGATTGGTGATCTGGCCTCCGTGCCGGACACCATCCGCGGTCCGGTGCGCAACAACGGCGGCGGCCACTGGAATCATTCCTTCTTCTGGAAGATTCTGGCCCCGAACGCCGGCGGCGCTCCGACTGGCAAATTGGCCGAGGTGATCAATTCAGCCTTTGGTTCCTTCGCTGATTTTCAGGCCAAATTTGAAGCCGCCGGGCTGGGTCGCTTCGGCAGCGGCTGGGTCTGGCTGGTGTCCAACGCCGGCAAATTGGAGATCGTTTCCACGCCGAACCAGGACAATCCGCTGATGGGCAAGGCTATCTCCGGGGTGGAAGGCAAAGTGGTGCTCGGGGCGGACGTTTGGGAACATGCGTATTATTTGAAGTACCAAAACAAACGCGCCGACTATCTCAAGGCTTTCTGGCAGGTGGTCAACTGGGCGGAAGTCGCCAAAAACTTTTAAGTGAACCGGGCGAATTAAGTTTCGCCGCGGACAGGAATTCATTCAGACACGCCGGGCAAAACCCGGCGTGTTTTTTTATTTCAACTTCAGAAAGTTTTGCAAAATCAGCCGCCCGTTTTCCGTGAGGATGCTTTCCGGATGGAACTGCACGCCCCAGATGGGGAGTTCCTTGTGACGTACACCCATGATTTCCCCCTCCACCGTTTCCGCCGTGATTTCCAAACAATCCGGCAGGGTGTCCCGCTTGATGACCAAGGAATGATACCGGGTGGCCAGAAAGGGGTTGGGCAGGCCCGCAAACAGATCCTTGCCGTTGTGTTTGATGGGTGAGGTCTTGCCGTGCATCATGCGGTAGTTGACCACCACCTGCGCCCCGAATGTGTGCCCGATGCATTGATGGCCCAGACATACGCCGAACACCGGAATTCGGCCGCCAAAATGTCGGATAACCTCGTTGGACAGACCGGATTCGCGCGGGGAGCAGGGACCGGGAGATACCAGAATGCGCTCCGGCTTCAGATCGTTGATCGCCTCAAGGGTGATCTCATCATTGCGCCGTACCTGCAGTTCCACCCCCAGCTCGCCCAAGTATTGCACGAGGTTGTAGGTGAACGAATCGTAGTTGTCCAAAACCAATATCATAACTTGCGTAAAACTAGACCATCAGCTTGAAAATGAAAGTCTGAATCCCGGCTGGCTTAAAACTGGCGCAGGAACCGGATGTCATTTTCATAAAAAAGGCGGATGTCATTGATGCCGTAACGAAGCATAGCGATACGTTCGATGCCGAAGCCGAAGGCCCAGCCAGTCCAGACCGCGGGATCGTAGCCGACGTTTTCGAAGACCTGGGGATGCACCATGCCGCAACCGGCGATTTCCAACCAATCCTTGCCCATCTTTTTGACGAGGGCATTGGTGAAGTCGATTTCGTAGCTGGGCTCGGTGTAACTGAAATAGTGGGGCCGGAACCGAATCTGCACGTCGTCGCCCATAAGTTCGCGGAAAACGAATTCCACGGTGCCCTTGAGGTCGTTAACGGTGACGTCCTTATCCACATACAACCCCTCGATCTGATGGAAGGTGGGATTATGCGTGGCATCGGCATTGTCTCGGCGGTAGACGCGGCCTGGCACAATGATGCGGACTGGCGGCGGCTGTGATTTCATCACCCGAATCTGCACGGAGCTGGTATGGGTACGCAGCAAAGGACGCCGGTCGGCGGTCACGTAGAAGGTGTCCTGGGCATCGCGCGCAGGATGGTCGGCGGGGGTGTTGAGCGCATCGAAGCAATGATACTCATCCTCAATCTCAGGTCCGTCGGCAACGGCAAAGCCAATTTTGCGGAACGCCCGGACGATGTCATCGGTCACCTGCGTGAGCGGATGCAGCTGGCCGAGGGCACGGCGGCGGCCTGGCAGGGTAAAATCAGTCGGTTCCTTGGGCAGGACGGCGGCGAGTTCGAGCTGCTCACGACGGGCCAGCAGTGCGGCTTCAATGGCCTGCTTGGCGGCGTTGATCAGCTTGCCGGCGGCGGGCTTTTCCTCCTTGGGCAGGGAGCCAAGTTGTTTCATGAGCGCGGTGAAACGGCCCTGAACTCCCACCCAGGCGCCCTTGGTTTGTTCGAGGGCGGCGAGGTCCGGCGCGGCCTGGAGTTCGGCCAGCGCGGTTTGTTTCAACGGTTCGATGTCATCGAGCAACGGCATATCAGAGAGTAAAGATAGACCGGTCAGGCCGGGGAATAAATGAAAAACGGGCGGCCATCGCTGGCCGCCCGCTGAAAGGGTTGAAATAAATTAGGCCTTGGCGAGCGTGGCAGCGGGCTTGGCGCTCAGGGCGGCACGGGCGATTTTCACCAGTTCCAAGAAAGCGGCGGCATCGGTCGCGGCAAGGTCAGAGATGACCTTGCGATCCAAAGCGCACTTGGCGGCCTTCAGGCCTTCCATGAAGCGGCTGTAGGTAATGCCGGCGGCACGGGCGGCCGCATTGATGCGGATCTGCCAAAGATAACGGAAGGTGCGTTTTTTGACGCGGCGATCGCGGTAGGCATACTGACGGCCATGATCAACGGCATCAGAAGCGTAGCGATAGAGCTTGGAGCGCCGCATGCGAAAACCTTTCGCAGCGGTGATCATACGTTTACGACGTTTACGGGAAGCGGGGGCGTTTGTTACTCGCATAAAATTATAATTGGCTGGCGGATGTTAAACAGGTTGGTCTCAGCCGCGATGGCTGAAGGGCATGCTTTGGGTGATGCGATACGCGTCGGTGGAATCCACCACGGCGGCCTTGCCGAGGGCACGGCGGCGTTTCGGACCTTTGGTTTGAGCCAAGTGGCGGATCCCGGCGTGACGACGCAGGACTTTGCCAGTGGCCGTGATCTTGAACCGCTTGGCCGCGGACTTCTTCGTTTTGATACCTTTTGGGCGACGCATATAAATTCTTATTTCAGTTGCAAAAGAGCATGAACCATACATGGCTTCGCGCCACGTGGCAAGCTTGATTTTTTGAAATTTTGTTGGTCGCCCGCTTGCCATTCGCCTGGCAGACACTTATTGTCGCGTAAATGAAATATCGACGCTTTGGACGCACTGAATTGTCCCTGCCCGTGTTCTCCTGCGGGGGCATGCGCTACCAGTATAAGTGGCAGGACGTGGATTCAAAGGATATTCCGCAGGCCAACCAGCAAAATCTGGAGGCCACCATCCATCGGGCCCTGGAACTGGGCATCAATCACATCGAGACGGCGCGCGGGTACGGCACGTCAGAGATGCAGTTGGGGGCGGTGTTGCCACAGTTGACGCGTGACCGGATCATCGTGCAGACGAAGGTCGCGCCCAAGGCGACGGCGAAGGAATTTCTGGCGACGTTTGAGACCTCCATGGCTTATTTGAAGCTCGATCACGTGGACTTGTTTTCGCTGCATGGTATCAACACTCAGGAATTGCTCGACTGGTCAACCGGCAAAAACGGCTGTCTGGCAGCCGCCCGCCAATTGCAGCGCGAAGGACGGGTGAGGTTCATTGGTTTCTCCACCCATGGCTCACCTGACATCATTGAGGCGGCCATCAATACTGGTGAGTTTGATTATGTGAATCTCCACTGGTACTTCGTGAACCACCTGAATTGGAATGCCGTGCTGGCGGCCCGCAAACAGGACATGGGGGTGTTTATCATCAGTCCGAATGACAAGGGCGGCAAACTTTACGAACCGCCCCAGAAGTTGACAGACCTGTGTGCGCCGCTGACGCCCATGCAATTCAACGACCTTTATTGTCTGGCGCGACCGGAGGTGCACACGCTCAGTTGCGGGGCGGCGCGACCGGGTGATTTTGACGAGCATGTCAAAGCCTTGGATTATTATGAGCAGATACCCGAAGTGATTGCGCCGATCGAACAGCGATTGCGGGCGGAGATTGACCGGGTGGTAGGAGCGGACTGGCAGGCCCAGTGGTTTGAAGGGCTGCCAGATCATGACGATGTGCCGGGCCAGATCAATATCTCGGAAATCCTACGGCTGTGGACTTACGCCAAATCCCTTGATCTGGTGACCTGGGGCAAGATGCGTTACAACTTGCTGGGTCAGGCGGAACACTGGTTCCCCGGGCAAAATGCCACCAAAGTTGGCGAAGTAGATTTGAGTGCGGCATTGAGCCGCAGCCCGTTTGCGGACCGGATTCCAAGCATTCTGGCAGAAGCCCACCAGATGCTGTTTGAAAAGCCGGTGCAACGTCTCAGCGCCAGCTAACCTTACGGGTTGCTGAGCGGAGAAGTCGGGAGCAGCGGGGTCGCCGGCAGGTTGGTGTTCGCGGCCGGGGTCAGGTCAATCGGCGCGCCGGCGTTGAGTTGCGCGAGCACTTGCGTGGTCAGATCGTTATCACCCTTGTTATAAACCACGGCATCGCTGGTGGTGTTGAGCACCAGTGAATAGCCAGCATCCTTGGCCTTGGCGGTCACAGCCGTTTGAATTTCAGCGAGCAACTTCTGGGTCATCCGTTGAACCAAGTCCTGCAACGACGTCTGCGCCGTACGGCTGAACTGGTCATAGGCGGCCTTGGAATCGGTGATTTCCTTGCTCTTGTCGTTGACTGCCTGCCGGCGGCGGTCGCGTTCCTGATCGGAAATGGCGGGGTCGCTGGCTTCGGTCAACAGTTGCTTGTAATCCGTCTGGGCCTTGTCCAGACCGGCGGCCATGTCCTTGACTTCCTTGGCCAGATCCGACTTGCGTTGTTCCAAATCGGCGTTGGCCAGTTTGGTTTTATAATATTCATTTAGCACCTTGCGCAGGTCGACGGTGCCAATCTTGCTTTGATCCTGGGCCGAGGCGGTCAAGCCGGGGGCCATGAGGAATGCCAGCACCAACAAAGTCGGAATAATCGTTTGCATCAATTTCATAATACGGGCATATGAAAGCAGAATGCGGAGGAAACACCAGATAAAAATAGCTGACGCGGTGACGGTGCTATGCCCGATGACACCACCCGTCGCTGGCACCTGTAAAGGCCGGCGGGATTGAGCCGGCCGGCCGGCCAAAGGCACGGTTTTGGGACGGTGGGAGGTGGTAAGATGACCGCGAAGAGACATGGCAGGAAGCCTATCAATGTAATGATTTTAACCGGCGCACTTCCGAAGGCCCAGCCAGCAATTTATCCGCCCGCGAATATAGCAAATAGCCAATAAACTGATAATCTCGAGAGAACGAACACCAACGGAATAAAAAGCCATAGCAGCGGAGTGAAAAGGACTGTGACCATTAGAAACACGACTGTCCATACAGGAAAAACAAGCGCGAAATTCGCAATCAAAAGTGTAATTGTTGAAAATACGCGACCTGCTGCGATAACTTCTTTCAAAATCAAGCGACTATACACCACGGACAAAAAGAAGAGGCCAGAGTTCAAGAACACCAAGACTAGAAGGGAGCATACGCTGTAAAAAACCATCCAGCCAGCGGAGTTGTATTGCATCACGTTTTTCTGGAGTTCCTTCATCGCCTGTTGTTGCTGTCTGTCTGCTTCGGTTTTCGGCGGGGGTTGTTCCTTTGACCAAATTGCTTCAAGTTGCGAGGCGGTTCTCTGATAAGCCTCCCACGGCGCCACTCCGATCGTGCGCCCGCTCTGAATGCCAGTTAGACCAAGGCACAAGACAAGGACGCAAGTGCTCACTATGAAGGACTTCATCAGGGCACGCTTTGAAAACAATCTGGCTCCAAAATAGTTGTCCACAGCATTTGAAAGCCTTTCTGCCAAAGCCAAGGCGAAGAGGCGACGATCGGCATGTGAAACGCTGTGCCACCAGTCATCAAAGCGTTTCTGAAAAGACGCTTTCTGCGTGTCACGCAGGCCGACGTCATCCAGAAATTTCATAATTGCAGCCCCCAATCGCTGCAAGTGCTCCGAAAATCAGAAGTAAATTTAACATACGCTGCGAACTAATTTAACTGGGATTTCCCATTTGGTTTCTCGCCCACGACCGGCGCGGACTATTTTTTGTAATTTTGCTCATTTTCGTTTTGCTTCATAGTTTTGCAACTCATTTTTTCAGTCCGCCACCTGTTTTTTCCCGGCGCGGGAGGTGATTCGACGCCATTTTGTATTCCAATGCCCATTTTCTCCCGGAGATGAAGACACCGCCTCCGTTGTTGCCGTGGTTTTCATATGATTCCTTTCACTTTTAATCATCCTGACATCGCAGTTGCAAATCTCAGCCGTCCAATCCGTTCCAAAATCGTCAGGAACAACTCTCGCGGCACCGCCACTTCGGCCATCTGGAAGACAATCTTCCGGGAATGGCGCACAACTTTCGCCCCAATCTTGATGAGCTTCTCCCGCAACGTCGTCAGTGTCCAGTGACGCACCGATCGCGGCAGCGCCGCCTGCCGCAGGAAATTGCCCAGATTGTAAGCCAGCACGAACAGTTGCAGCCGCACCTGATTGTCCACAAAGTCATGGCAGGACAAACGTGTCCATTTGACGGCGTTCTTGCCTTCCTTAATCCACTGCTCCGCCGTGCCACGCTGATTGTAAAACCGCACCACCCGTTTGGCGGGTCGGGTTAGATTGGTCATGATGAATCCTACGCGAGGGAATAGTTCGCCATTGTGCCATTCCACCTTCGCCACCACACGCCGGGCACGATTCCAACTCTTGGCCTGATACAAAAAAACCGGCATACCAGACCACAGGTGCATGTGAAGGACGCCCCACCGGTCGGGTCAGCAGTGGCTCGATGTCCCGCTGCAACGCATCATTGGCCGGCAGACGGATGGCATACTCGAAACCCTCGGCTTCCAGATACTCATAGAGCTCCGGGTTGGCAAAGGCGGCATCGGCACGAAAATAACGCGGAATGTTTCTGCCTTGATAGCGTGCCATCACCGGTTCCAGCACCGCCCGCCAATCCTTGGCGCTATGCACATTGCCATCGCGCAGCAGGGACTGCTCCACATCGCCAAACTGATTGAAGCAAAACAAAGGATGGTAGCAGGTGCAGCCGAAGTGTCCGTTGAACGCAGTTCCTTCCTGCACGCCATAGGTCTCGCTCACAGAACTATCCATGTCTAGGATTAGTTCCCGCATTGGCTGCCGTTCCCGCAGCCGGTCAATCCATTTTCCTGATAGCTTCGTCAACGCCTTCAGGTTGCTCGGCTGGGTCAACACTTCGGTCTCGAACCGTCCCATCTGGCTGGTCGAAGCGGCCGTGTATTCCGTGGCTCGCCCACCAACTATCTGCCGCATGGTGGGATCAACCGCGAGCCGTTCGGCATCATTGGTGTCTTCGTAACCTGCCAACCGGCTGAAGATGGACTGACGAATCTGCGCCACCATCGAGTGTTGCGTGTTCTTTCCAGTCCTCCAATCGTTCAGCAACTCATCCCCCAAGTCGGTCAGACCCAGCGCCGCATCGAGTTCGCGGTAAGCCAACAATCCGGCATCAGACGTGATCTTGGAACCGTGAAACTCCAGCTTCAAACGCCTATCGAAAACCATCAGCAGAGCCTCTTTTTTGCCTGCACCCGCTGGTTTTTCCATTTTTTTGTTGTTTCAACATAGAGGAAAGCCTTTGCTTATGCGGCTTTATTGTAGGTCAATAACATCAGCTTGGGAAGTTTATTTGGGAAATCCGGGTTTGGAATGAACACAACATGATATTTACAATCCCACGTCGTGGGCTTCAGACTTTCATTCGTTTGCAGGGTCTTTTCCTTTCGTAAACTTTGAGCGGTTCACGATCGGTAGACTTACAAACGACTCCCGGAGCGGTCAAACTTCGGGAGTCCTCCGGCCCAGCCGGAGGATTTCCCATGGATTAAAGATGCAGCCGTTTGTGGTATGGCATGATAGAGTTTTGGCATGCGCCCGTTATTTGTGGATCTTCGTGAAAGAATTCTCGCTTCCTATGACAAGGACGAGGGCACCCGCGCTGAGATTGCCCAGCGGTTCAGGGTTTCCTTGGGCATGATCAAGAAGCTCCTGCAACAGCGT
>Ga0302319_10013935_pt1 | contig 15036 bp, 8 predicted proteins | sample Bog_T0_2_FD_203319 | JGI IMG/M metagenome (GOLD analysis project Ga0302319, IMG submission 203319) | Peat permafrost microbial communities from Stordalen Mire near Abisko, Sweden - Bog_T0_2 | ecosystem: Environmental > Terrestrial > Soil > Wetlands > Peat | place: Sweden: Abisko, Stordalen Mire... | reverse complement strand
CGCGCGCCCCTGCCTGCATGCCGGATTGGAGCTTCTTCAGATCGGCAATCTCATTTTCCTTTTCACCGGCGATCTGATTGTCGCGCTGCCTGGCCTGGTCGCGAGCCAGCGCCTGGCTGTTCGGACCGTACTGCTTGCGCATGTCGCCTTCGATCTCTTCCTGCTTCTTGGCCAGTTGCTCGGCCTGGCTCACCAGATCTTCCACCTGATTCTTGGATTGGGTGGCGCGAATTCCGGAGAGCGACTGCTGCGCGTCCTGAAGGGCGGCTTGCGCGCGACGCGCGTCGGCTTGTCCTTGCGGCGTGCCGGCCTGCTGGCTGGAGGCCGCCTTGCTCATGCTGTCGATGGCCTTCTGCAGGTTGTCCAGGGTGTTCTGCAACTGCCGCTGATCGCCCATGCGGGAGCCCATCTGGCCTAACTGCTGCTGATTCTGTTGATTCTGCTGTTGCTGCCCCATCTGGCCTTGTTGGCCTTGTTGGCCGCTCTGCTGTCCGCTTTGGCCGGACTGCCCGCTTTGACCGGACTGTCCCTGTTGCCCTTGCTGCCCCTGTTGTCCCTGCTGACCTTGTTGTCCTTGTTGACCTTGCTGTCCCTGTTGGCCGCGGCTCAATTGCTGGGACTGATTGCCGGCAGCCTGCTGCAATTCCTGCTTGAGCTTCTCGGCATCGCGGCGCAACTGTTCCTGCTGCCAGCGCTGCTCGGAGGTCAATTGCTGGCCCTGTTTCTGCTGGTCCGACAGCTCCTGTTGCCGCTTCGCCAATTGCTCCAGCTTCTGCAGCGCATCGTCGATGGCCTTCTGTTTCTCGTCGGCGGTCTGCGTCTTGCGGGCGGCTTCATACTGATTCTTTTCGGTATCCAGTTCGAGATCGAAAAGGCCCTGCAAATCGCGCGTGGCGCCACCGCCACCGCCTCCACCGCCGCCTCCTCCACGCTGCCCGAAAGCTACCTGGATATCGCGCATGGTAGCCTCGGCGCGCAGCAGATACTGCAACGCCTTCTGTTCCGGCGTCAGGGCCGATTCCCACTTAGCGCTTTTGAGTTCGTTCGATGCCGGATCCATGGCGGCCACGGCCTGATCCATGTCGTCCACAAAGCTCTTGAACGAATCGCCGGCATCCTCCAAACTGCGGGCCTTCATACGGTCGGACAGCGACTTGGCCTGGTCGCGCAGCTTGCTCTGCACCTGCGAGAGAAACGCCGCGTTCTCGGACTCGGTACCGCGGGCGCCCCGGCCCTTGGCCTGATTCCAGGTGGCGGTGATGATTTCCTTTTGCCGCTCCGAAATCTGGTTCTGCTGATTGGCGTCGTCACCGCCACCGCCGCCTCCGCCGCCCTGCTCCTGCGACTGGGTGTAGTTCCGCTCGAAGGGCTGCATTTCGATAAAGAACATGTCGGTGGTCGAGGTCTTGCGCGCATCCTTGGCGGTGGCATACACGCTCACCACATCGCCCGGCTGCACTTTGTAATCTTCCATGGCGAGGGTGGCATTGCCGGTGGCCGTCTTGCCATCCTTATTCTGCAGCAGGGGAATCACCTTCTCGGGCGCGCCGTTCACCGAGTAGTGCAGATCCACGCCTTTCAACGCGAAGCCGTCCTTGGCTTCCACCGCGATGGCGACTTCTTCAATGGGAGTCGCCTTGAAATCGCGGCCGGGCCGGGTGATCTTGACCTCCGGCGGCTCGTACTTCTGGGCTTCGATGAAATAGTCCTCGCTCAACCGCACATCTTCGCCGCCTTCCACCGCGGCCACGTGATACAGGCCATCTTTCGAAATCGGCACGCTGGCCACCAGGCCGCCGGAACTCTGACGCAGGGGCAACTTGGTGCCATCGTCCAGCAGGATCGCGCCGGTGGCCAGAGGCCGGTCGGTCTCGATCAGCACATCGGCAGTGGTCCCCTCCACGGCGCGCAGATCGCCGCCGGGATTCTCCACGAAGTCCTTCATCTCCGCCCAGGCCGGATAATGATAAGTCACCTTGATGTTCTTCACCGAGGGCAGGTCCACCACGTTGAGCTTATAAGTGGACGAGCGGACGCCGCCGGCTTCCACGTAATACTCCAGCGTCTCGGGCACTCCGGCGATCAGAAACTGGTAGGAGGAACTGCCGGGCGAGGGACGCATCTCGGCTTCTTCCCACTTCGAGCCGCTCACATACTTGCCGAAAAATCGCACCTTCGGCGCGCTAAAACCGGTAAGCGTGGCGTTGATCAACTGGTCCGCGCGTTTGCGCACGGTGCGGTTGCCGGGGTCCACCTGGATAGCGTAGAAGGGCTTCAGGACGCCCTTGGGAAGCCCGCCCCATAGCAGCGACGTGCCGTATCCGAGGAATCCGCCGCCCGCCACGCCGAGCCAGATCAGTACCGCGGCGCACACCAGCGCGGCGGAGGAGAAGCTGAGGATCCAGGAGTTGCCGGCCACGTGCCGGGGTTCGGCCTGGCTGGCCACCGCCAGCGTATCGTCGGCCAGCAGGTACAGGAACGGGTCGCCGGGGTTGGTTTCCATGCGCTCGGTAAACGTGAGCAGGCGCTCCTCGAACTGCGGGTAGCGGTGTTCGGCCGCGCGCGCGGCACGGCGCCGGTTCAGCCGGATTACCGGCACAATCAAGGCGGCCGCCAGGGCCAGCGCCAGGCCGATAAACAGCAGCAGGCGCGCGCCCATCACGCTCTCACTCGAGAACGAGAAGTGGTTGGCCACCAATACGGCCAGGACTGTGAGGGAAAGGGCTGCCGCAGCCGTTACGGCCGCGCCGCGGGTGACTGCGAGCAAACGCATACGCCGCTCCACCGCGCCCAGATATTCGGATAAGCGATCCAAAGGTTTCATGCCGCCTCGTTATCCACAGAAAGATGTCGATTACCCAGCAGCGACTCGGCCACTGTTAGTGCCAACACAGCTACCATCACGTACCACCACAGCGAGAGGGGCCTTTGCTCCCCAGCCGCAGCCGCAGCCGCCTCCGCTTCCGCAGTCCCGTTGGCTGTATTCTGCCACAAACTGAGAGTATCCGGCGTAGCGGGGGTCAGATCCGACTCGCGGCGGTCCGCATTCACGGCCACCAGTTCATTCCGGCCGTTGGGCCGGCGAATATCGTAGAAACCTGTCTCGGTGAACTGAATGTTCTGCGCCTTGGTGGCTTCGTCCAGTGTGAGGGCGCGCTCGCCCTTGGGATCCACTACGTCCACCGCGGCGCCCTTTTCGTTGGAATCGCGCAACTCCGCGAAGGAGTCCACCATCACGCTCGGCGGACCGGCGTCCATGCGGGCCAGGTAGCGCGCCGTCTGGTCGACAAAGGGAACGAAGGAATTATGCAGCGGAAAATCGTTATCGATGTTGTCGAAAGTGGAAGCGAACACCACCACGTGGCCTTCGCCCATCTGCTGATCGAGCAGCAACGGCGTCTGGTCGGTGAGTCTGGCCACTACGCGCGCTCCCCCCGGGTCTACACGGATGGAGCGCAAGAATTTGACATCGTCCCAGCGGTCGTCTTTAAGGATGGAGGGGTGCGATGTGTCCAGCCACGCGGCCGCCTGGAAGCGGTCGCCTTCGCGGCCGGAATAGCGCGTTTCCAGGATCTTCTGGCCGGTCACCGGCACTTTGCCGTCGTGCGCCAGCGAGTGGCGCCCAAGGGCGACGAGCACGGAACCGCCGCCGCGCACGTAATTGATCAACTGATTCTCGAATGTGGCAGGCACTGCGCCCACGTCGGAAAGCACCACGAAAGCGTACTTGGACGGCGAGAGATTAGTGGTCTGGTCGGGCGTGGCGGGCGTCACATCGAAGGCCGATTGGCCGGCGGCTTCCAGCGCGGTTTTGAAGTACAGCAGGCCGCCGTTGCTGTCGGCGTCGTGAACGAACAAGGCCGGCCGCGGGTCGCTCCGTTCCACGGAGAAATAGAAGACATCGTCGGCGGGCAGCGAGTCGGCGGAATCGATGCGCACTTCGCCCTCGTTGCGGCCATAGGGCACGTCGAGCGAAAGAAATTCCACGGTGGCGCGGCCGATCTCGGGCACCTGCACGGTTTTGGTTTCCACCGTCCGCCCATTTAGCAGCAGGGTGACGTTGCGGATGTCCTTGTGTACGCCGTACCCGGCCACGGTCGCCAGCACGCGGGACTTTTTGTTATCGAAAACGCGCCGCGGGGCCACCACGTTCTCCACGGTGAAATTGGGTTCTTCCTTCTTCACCACGGGGTGAGTTTCCAGTTTGACGTCGGCATTCAGGCGCAGGTCGTTGAAGTTCGGCGGCATGCCGGTCTGCTGCATGTCGGAAAAGAGATGCACATTGAGCGGCAGGTGTAGGGACTGCGCAATGGACCGTGCCGAGCGAGCCAGTTCCGCGAAGGAAGTGCGGGTATCCGACGGCTCCACGGCGTCGATGGCGGCGTTGAGGGGCGCGTGATCGTCGGTCACTTCGCTCAAGACCTGCACGCGCGATCCGAAAGTCAGCACCTCGGCCCGCTCGCCCACGTGAAGTCCCGAAACCAGCGACTTAGCGGCCGCTTTGGCGTCCGCCAGACGGGTGCCGGCGCGCATGCTGAGTGAGTTATCGATGGCCAGTACGGTGACTTCATTGGAGCGCGTCCGCGGCGGAATGCGCTGCTGCACAAAAGGATGGGCGAAGGCCAGCACGATCAGCAGAATCAGGAGCGTGCGCAGGGAAAACAGCACCAGGTAACGCAGCCGCCGGTGCTTGATGGAGCTTTGCGTGCGCTTCTCGAAAAACATCAGCGAGCTGAAGGGCAGGGGAGTGGTTTTGTGCTTGCGCAGCAGGTGCAACCACACCGGAAGCGCCAGCGCGGCGAGGCCGGCGAGAAACCAGGGGGTCAGGAAACCCATCTAGAGTCTCCCTTTGCGCACGGCGAGATACTCGCGCAAGCCTTCATCGAGCGGCCGGTCGGTATTCATGAGGAAATATTCCAGTCCCGCGCTGCGCGCCGCCGAACTGAGCGCTTCAATATGGGTATCGATCTTGCGGCGGTAATCCTCGCGCGCGTATTCCGGCGAGACTTCGAGCGAGGCGTGGGCGTCTTCCATGTCTACGAGCAGCACCGGCTCGCGGAATTTGGGTTTGATTTCCTGGGGATCGAGCACGTGGAACAGGATGACCTCATTGCCGCGATAGCGCAGCGGCTCGACAGTTTTGACGATGACGTCGGGCTGTTCGTAGAAGTCCGAGAGGACCACCACGATGCCGCGGCGGTGCAGAAAATTCTGAAAATGGACGAACGGCTTGGCGAAATCGGTGCGCGTTCCGGGCGTGGCATTCTCGATGGCATGGAGCAGGCGGAAGAGCTGTCCCTGGCGGGTGGAGGGCGCCACATAGTTGGCGACATCCTCATCGAAGATGATGAGCCCGGCGGCATCGCGCTGCACGTTGGCCATATAGCAGAGGGAGGCGGCCACGAAGCGCGAGTAATCGAGCTTAGTGACGGTATGGGAGCCATATCCCATGGAGGCGGAGGTGTCGAGCAGGATGAGCAACTGGGTATTGGTCTCTCCGCGATACTTCTTGAGGAAGCACTTACCGGTGCGGGCGAAGACATTCCAATCGACGTGGCGCAAGTCGTCGCCCTCGCTATAGGCGCGATACTCGGCGAACTCCTGGGAGAACCCGAAATCCGGCGAGCGATGCAATCCCGCGACGAACCCATCGACGACGGTCTTAGCGACGAGGTCGAGCCCTGAGATGGAGGCGAGGGTCGCGGGGTCTAGGAAGCGTTGGAGCATTATTCATTCACCAAGATTTGTTCACCACAGAGGCACAGAGACACAGAGAACCAAGAAAAATCAAAGGCAAAACCGGAGAACACAGAGGATACAGAGGTCACAGAGGGAGCTTTAGGGGCGACCAGGGGCGCTGTGGTCAGACGTTTCAAACCCCTTCTTAGCACTGGCTCATTGAAGTTGATCAGCAGGCCCAGCTTCTTGCCGGAGAGTTTGAGGTATGTCAACAATTGGGCGGAATGGATTGGCAGAAGCTGGTCGACCGTTTTCAACTCCAAAACAACGGAATCCTCCACGACCACATCCATTCGAAAGCCACAATTCAGTTTGATCCCCTTATAGGCGACGGGCAATTCGACCTGCCGCAGAAACTTCAGCCCGCATTGACTCAGTTCGTAACAGAGGCATTCCTCATAAACCGACTCCATCAATCCCGGCCCGGTATTTCGATGCACTTCGATAGCCGCGCCGATGATCAATTCAGTCAGCCGATTCAACCCAAACGTCCGAGGCACCGCGATCTCCGTGGCCTCCGTGATCTCCGGTTTTGACGTAGAATCTCTCATTGCCTCTCAGAACTCTGTGTCTCTGTGCCTCTGTGGTGAACGTTCTTCATCCGAATCACCGCAACCTCCGAGGCACCGCGATCTCAGTGATCTCCGTAGCCTCTGTGCTCTCCGGTTTTGACCTTGATTTTTCTTAACTCTGTGTCTCTGTGCCTCTGTGGTGAACGTTTTCCATCCGAATCACCGCAACTTCCGAGGCGCCGCGATCTCCGTGATCTCCGTAGCCTCTGTGCTCTCCGGTTTTGACTTTGATTTTTCTTAACTCTGTGTCTCTGTGCCTCTGTGGTGAACGTTTTCCATCCGAATCACCGCAACCTCCGAGGCACCGCGATCTCAGTGATCTCCGTAGCCTCAGTGATCTCCGGTTTTGACTTTGATTTTTCTTAACTCTGTGTCTCTGTGCCTCTGTGGTGAACAAACTACTCCCGAGGAGCCGGCTTCCACTCCAAAACTCTCTTCAAAATATCGTCCTGCTTCAACCTCTCCGACTCCGCATGGAAATTCAGCAGTACACGATGCCGCAGCACCGGAATATATAACGACCGGACGTCTTCGTAGTTCACGTGATACCGGCCCCTCATCAGCGCCTTCGCCTTCGCCGCCAACACCAGGAACTGCGCGGCGCGCACGCTGGCGCCGTAGTTGACGTACTTCTTCACGAAGTCGGGCGCGTTGTCGTCGCTCGACCGGCTGGCGCGCACCAAGTCGATGGCGTGCCGTGCGACACTCTCGCCGATCGGCACCATGCGCACTAATTGCTGGAAATCCAGAATCTCCTCGGCATTCGTCACCGGGTCGGCATGGGGGATCGTCGTCACCGTCGTCAGATCGACAACTTTCAGCTCTTCTTCCGCCGACAGGTAGTCGAGCACCGTATTGAACAAGAAGCGGTCGAGCTGCGCTTCGGGCAGCGGATAAGTGCCCTCTAACTCGATGGGGTTCTGCGTCGCCAGCACGAAGAAGGGCGCCGGCAGAAGATAGTTGTTGCCGCGCACCGTGCAGGCTCTCTCCTGCATGGCTTCGAGCAAGGCGCTCTGCGTCTTCGGAGGAGTGCGGTTGATTTCGTCGGCCAGCAGAATGTTGGCGAAAATCGGTCCCTGCACAAAGGTCCAGGTTCGCCGGCCGTTGGCGGGATCCTCTTCAATGATATCCGTGCCGGTAATGTCGCTGGGCATCAGGTCGGGCGTGAACTGAATGCGCTTGAAGAGCAGGCCCAGGGTCTGCGCCATGGTGCGTACCAGTAGCGTCTTGGCGGTGCCCGGCAGACCGGTGATGAGACAGTGGCCGCCCACAAAGAGGCCGATCATCACCTGCTCCAGCACCTCCTCCTGGCCCACGATCACGCGGCGCACCTGCGTCACGATCTGGGACTGCACCTGCCGAAAGCGTGCGATGCGCGCCTTTAGGACTTCCGGATCCAACTGTGTCGTAGCGGTAGTTGACATGTCGATTTTCAATCTCGTTTCTTTAAACAGGTGCGTCCGGCTATTTTTCCGGACCGCTCAATTCCAGCAATAACTTCTGCGCCGGCCGGAAGCCGGGAGCCGCTTCCAGGGCGGCGATCAATTCGTCTTTCGCCTGCTCCGTCTGGTGGTTCTGATTATAAGCGCGGGCCAGGTTGAAGTGGGCCTGCGCCGGATCGATCGGGTCGCGGGCCAATACCGCCCGGAACTCGCGGATGGCGCCGGCCGTATTGTTTTGGTCGAGCCACAACAGCCCCAGTTGCTCGTGCTGGGCTCCGTCCATCGGATAGATGTAGTTGACGCGATCCAGCACCGCGGCGGCTTCTTTCTTGTTACCCGCGGCTTGTAATTCGTCGGCCAGCGTCTTCAGGGTAGAAGGATCGCGCCCGCCGATCTTCATATACCGCTCCAGTTCGGCGATGGCGGCCGGCTTATCGTCTTTCGCGAGATACGCCTTGGCGAGGAATTCGTACACGCTGCCGGCTTCCACATAGTCCGGAAACAGGTCGCGGGCCTCGGCGCCGAGTTTGATCACGGCGCCATAGTCCTTAGTCTTGGAGGCATCCGAGATCTTCTTGACATCGTCTTTCCACTCGCTGAAGTTCTGGACGGACTTCCTGGTTTCCGCTTCCACCATGGCGAGAAACTGCTTATCGAACTCCGCCGGCTCCAGTTTCAATTCCTTGCGAATTACGGTGGGAGTATCGATGTCGTGGGCGTAATCGTCCAGCATGGCCAGGATGGTGTCCCAGCCCCACTTATCGGTGATGAAATCGCAGATGCGGCCGGCCTGGTAGTAGCTCACCAGCACCTGTCCCTGCCCGTGGGGATGGATGAAGCCGCGATCCAGTTCACTGATGGGCAGCAACTGCTTGTCTTTGATGGCCATCAGCACTTCGGGAATCAAACGGTCGCCCCACTCCGGTGAAGCGGCAGTCTCTTCGTGTACCGCAATGCCTTCGGTGAACCAGCGCGGAACGTGCGAATCGGTCATGGTAAGCGTGAACACGTGGCTCATTTCATGCCACAGGGTGGACGCCCAATGAAAGTCGCCCGGCCTGCGGCCCGAGGGACTGTCCATGGCAATGGCCCCGCCGAAGCTTTTCGCCGTAAACGTGACGCCCAGCGCGCCCAGTCCGGGCATACCCATGGTTCGCACCGCAAAGTCTTCGTGGTCCGGATAAACTTCCACTGTCACGGGCTTGGTCAGTTTCAGTTTGTACTTCTTCTCATAAGTGGCCAGGCATCTTTCGATTTCCGCCTGGAAGTAAGGACGCAGCAGGTCGGCTTCCTTCTTCCCTAACTTGAGGACCGTGGTGGGAGTCTTAGACTCGACGAAGTTCTTGTACTTCTCCATCAGGTCGAGCGTGTTCTTGGTGGCGCTATTCTGCAGACCGTTCTTGAACGCGATGCCGAGCTCTTTGTAAGCTTCGTCGTTCTGGCTGAGACGCATCAGGTTGAGGCCCAGTTGCGCATGCGCGGTGTACAAAGCGGGGTCGAGCGCGATGGCTTTGCGGAAATACTCGATACCTTCTTCGTAACGCCGGTTCATTACGAAGAAATGGCCGATAGTTTCGTAACCGCGCGCGTCGTGCGGGTCCCAGGAGGTTTCCGTCTTGCCGCCGAGGAAATCGATAGCCGCCAGAATGCCCTTCGCCACCGGCGCATGGGCATCGATGGCGATCGCCTTCTTGGCTTCCAGTGTAGCCTTCTCGTTATTGTTGTCTTCGAGTGCGATCCGCGCCAGCAGTTCCTGGGCTTCCAGCAGCTTGGGATCCCATTCCAGCGCCTGGCGCGCCATCTTTTCGGCGTTGCCATCGAACTCGTCGGCGGCGATCAGCGCCAGGCCGAGTAGGGCGCCCGCGTCGTCCTTCTTAATGCCCAGGGCTTCGTTGAAAAGGTCGGACGCGTTCTGTATGTCGTCGGGAGTCCCATGATCCAGGAACATACGGCCCCACCGCACGCGGTAATCGGCATTAGTGGGGTACAGTTCCACTAGCGCGCGGAAAGCATTATTGGACTCGGCAAAATTGCGCTCCTTCCAATAGGTTTCCGCTTGCTGGAGGGTCTGGGCTGGAACAGCCAGGGCGACTAGAAACAGCACGGCGCCGAGCCGCAGGACCTTGGTCACTTGTCGATGGCCTCCTGAATTCTGGCGAGTTCCAGCAGGAGCCGTGTCAATTGCTTCTTGTAGTCATCCGCCGCCATACCGGCCTTTTCGTACTTCAACTGGTCGATAGCCTGCTCCACTTGTTCTTTCCGATCGAGCAGCGCTTTTTTCGCCGGATCCTTGGCGGCCGCGGCATTAGCGCCCAGCCGCACCACGGCAAAAGTGGCCGCCAGTTTGCCCTCACCGGTATCGGGGTCGGGACCGTTCCCGCTGGTGGGCACGCCCATTCCCTTGCCGGTATCTTCCAGCACGCTATGCTCGGTGGCCAGCCGCTTCTGGGTGTCGAAGAACTCTTTGGTCTTTTTCTGCGCGTAGTGGAATGCCTCCAGCGCCGAGACGGACTCGTTCTTGTCGATGTCCGCCGCCGGCTCTCGCAAGGCTTCCGCCCAATAGCGCGCGAAGACGGTGGCGTTCTTCTCGGTCCCCGTTTTGGTGGCGGTAATCACGATGCGGTTGGGCCGGCGCAGGAATTCGATGGACGCGCCGCTGCAACTGGTGGCGTTCATCACTAACTGGCGGGTTGCCGGAACGCGGTCCAGCATGCCGGCCAATTCCGCGCCGGTGATGTCCGGGCCGGGGATGTTGAACTTGTATTCCACGCCATCGTAGGTGCCGTGGCCGATGAGCATCACGACCAGTGAATCGGTCGGCTTGGCCTGCTGGGCAATGGCGTCGAAGCGCGCGCGGATCTGGTCGCGGGTGGGCGCTATCATGGTGACCACGTTGCTATCGCCGCCGGCCTTTTTCAAGCTGGAGTCGATATCGTCGGCCCACCCTTTGAAGCGCTGGACGTAATCCGGTTCACCACCGAGTCCGGAAATAGTGACATAGTAAGTGGCGGCTGGCGCGGTGAGGGCGGCCAGGAGAGTTAAGGCCGCGAGGCGGAGCATTGCACTACCCGCGGAAACCGCTCCCTTGCGGTCGCGGCTCGGTTCGGAGCCTCTCATACCACGCCCCATCGCCGCCGTAACAGCCATTCGGAAGCGCGCAGCGACAATACCAAAAGAAACAATACCGGCATATCCCAAAGATCCCTGGTCTCCCTCGTGGTAATACCCGCTTCCGAATACGAAATCTCGCTCGAAAGCTTGGACGCGTCAGCCGGCTTGTAGTACCGCCCGCCGGTCTGCTCCGACAGCTTCTCCAGCAGTTCACGATTCTGCGAAGTGTGGAAATTCTCAGCCACGCCATCTTCCCGGCGGAACGTCAACAGATCCCGGCCCAATTCTTCCTGCTCCCGCCCGGCGATGATTTCGGCCACGTACGAACCCGGCTTCTCGGCCGACCATTCGCCCGTATAGACGCCCTCTTCCAACGGTTGCGGCGTCAATTCCACGGTCGCCATGGCGCCATCGGGACCGGTGAGGCGCGCCTGCACCTTGGCATTGGTCACAGGGTTGTATTGCTTGTCGCGGACCTCCACGCGCAGAGGCACGCGGGTATCGTCGGACAACATCTGCTTGGGCGTGCCGGCGGTCACCTGGCCGGGAGTATCGGTCACCAGGTAGCGCATCAATTGCTGCCAGAAGGTGGCGTGGGTCTTGTCGGCGTGATCCAGCCACATCTTCCAGCGCCAGCTTCCCGACGTGGCCATCAGAGCGGTACGGCCGCGGCCGTAATTCTCGGTGACCAATAGAGGCTGCGGCGGCTTGCCCTGCGGCTTGGACGCCAGGAGCGTAGTGGCGCCCGGCTTGGGCTCGCCCACTTCCTGATAATCCGCCAACACCGGAATAGTCTTCCACCGCGCGAGGTTCTTGGCGGGGTCGTCGTCCAGCCGGCAGATGATGCTTTGGGCGCCCTGCGGGGTCAATTCCACCGGCGTCTGGATACGGTGGAACGTCCCCTTCGCTGCGGGCAGCCTGGTGGGAATCAGATCCGCCAGCGGAGACGACTGATACCCGCCCTCGGCGAACGCGTACCGGCCGCCGGTAAAGAGCACGCCGCCGCCGCGTTTGTCCACGAAATCGCGGATCAATTGCTGCTGCGTGGCGGTGAAGTAGTTGGCCTCCGTGGAGCCGATAATCAGCGCCTGAAAGGGGAACAATTCCTCGGCCTTCGCCGGGAATCCGTCCTCCAGATCGTGTTCGTTCATGCTGGACGGGAACAGGCGCAGAATCTTGTTCTCGGTGGTGCGGTCCATGGCCGCCAGTTCGATGCCCAGGTCCGGATAGTCTTCCACCGCGCGCCGGATGAATTTGAACTCCCACTGCTCCTCGCCGTCAAAGTAAAGGATGCGCGGCTTGCGATTCTCCACGTCCACCACGCGGGCAATGGAGTTATTTTGGGTGTTCTCTTCCCCGGAAACCGGCTGCACGCCGATCTCCAGCGTCTTCGGCCCGGCCTCCCCGATATTGAAGGCCACCGACTCGGTCTGCGATTCGCCATCGGCCTTCAACGTGACATCCTGCGACGCCAGCACCTTGCCGCTGTCGCGAATTACGATCCTGGTCTTACTGCCGGAAAGCCCGTAGCTTTGCAGCGTGACCAGCGCGGTGAGGCGCGATTTCGGCAGCGCGCGGGGCGAGATGACGGCGTCGGTCACTTCCACATCGCGGTCGGGGTGCTCCTTGCCGAACCCGATGGTGTGCACCGGAATTCGCTGGCGGCGGATGGCCTCGATGGTGGCTAGGTCGATGCCGCCGGAGTTATCGGCGCCGTCGCTGAGCATCACGATGGCGCCCAGCGGCAGCGAAGAAGACTCCGCCAGCACGCGCTCCAGCGTGTCGCCGATGCGCGAGGCCGATTCGGCGCCGGTGACCTGGTCGAGGCTCGGGATCCGCGCCGGTTCCTTGCCGAATTTGTAGAGGCGCACCTGGAACCTCTCGCCGAGCGATTTCAGCAGCCCGGCGTTCAGCACGGCTTTGGCGGCGGCTTCGCGCGTGCCCGAGGAATCCGCAATCGCCATACTGCGGGAATCGTCCACCAGCACGGCCACCACATTCTGCTGCGGCCGCAAAGTGGCGATGCTCAGCGCGGGATGCCAAAGCAGGAACAGGATCAGCGCGACCATGCAGGTCTCCAGAATCCAAATCACCATGGGACGCAATCCGCTGAGCATGCCATGGTTGCGGCGGACCTGCCAGAAGAGTAGTCCGGCGGCCATCAGGATGCCGATGGCCATGAGCCACACGGGCCACGGCGTCAGGAAGACGAACTTGCCCTTATGGAAGATGCTGAGCGGGTATTTGAAGAGGATTTCAAACATGAAGTCCGCGATCCGAGAGCATGGCGTTGACAGTGTAGACGTGGCTGGAGTGTCCGGGAGTTACAGACAATTCCATATTGCGGGGAAGTTCAACATGCGGGCGCATTTCCGGGAAGCCCTCGTATCTGGACAGGATAGCACGGGAGTTTCGGGGACAGGCTACATAACCTCGAAATACACGGAAGCGTGGCCCGCCGAATTTCGAGGTTATGTAGCCTGTCCCCGAAATAGCCTGTACCCGGCTGGGCGGTCCTCGTCAAGGGAGTTGCTCAGTACTTCGAACGTCTCCCGCTGTTCCGCCTCATCCCCTTGCATCCACTCGTCAAATAATCTCGCCAATGCAGACGGATCGACCTTGTCTGACTGCTCGCGGTTGGATGTGTCCGGCATTCCTTCACTACCGATTCTACCTCACACCCCTCGTCACCGTCGCGGCCGCAGCGGCGGAAGTCCCAGGGCAGGCGCGCCGCGATTGTAGACGGGGATATCGTCGTCCACTAACCTCTTGTATTGCAGCTCCACCGCACGGAGTTGGGTTTCCAGATCGCGCGCCAGCGAAATGGCCGTCTCGGTGGGGGCGTAATCGGCGCCACCGGCGTACTTGCCCGTGCCGCTTCCCAACGACAAATTGAGCCACAGGAAATTGAGATAGAGGCGCGCCGCTTCGGAATCGTACTTCTCGTCGCTGAGCGCGTCGGAATGCGAGATCAGTTGGAATTCCACTTCCTGCAGCTTACGGTCCATGGCGTCCAGGGCCGGGGACGCCGACAGCTTGCGCTGGTCCTCGAGCTGCTTGCGCCACCACTCGAGCTGGTTGGTCATGGCGGCCACGGAATTCACATCGTCGCGCAGCTTGAGTTGCAGCCGCACAGAGGCCTGGACATCGGCCTCGGAGCCGTGGCTGTTGGGCGGCAGAACGATGTCGAGAGGCTGGGTGTAAGTCTTGCCGTCGACGCGCAATTCGACGGTGTACCGGCCGGGCGCGGCGATGGGTCCGAATTGCGCCTGTTCGATGCCCTTGTGCGCCACGGGGCGGATTTGGGCGCCCTGAAATCGCGGCTCCTCCCAGATGTGCGGATTCTCGGCGGGGGTGGTCCGCAGGGCCACTTGGAGCGGCGGTTGCCAGCGCAGGTCCCAATCGATGCGGTTCAGGCCGGGCTGGAGCGCATCGGGGTGGAGGGTGGCGACCAGGGCGCCGGCGGAGTCGTGGATTTCGATAACCACGGGATTATCGGGCGGGGAGTGGAGCACGTAGCTGAGGGTGGCGCCGGGCTCCTCCAGCAGGCGGAAGGCTGGACGCGGGGCCAGCAGGCGGGCCGGTTCGAGGGGATCCTGGGCCAGCGCCGGCGAAGCGCCCAGGAAAATCGCGCAAATCAGACCGGCCGATTTTGATAAACTGCAAGACCAAGCTACTATCGCCATGCGTAATTCAACCTTCCGACCAGACTATCACTGGCGCAGCGCCCTGTTGACGTTGCTCGCCATCGCTCTCAGTATCATGCCCGCGGCGGCGCAGCGCGGTGGACGGGGCGGGCTTCCGGCTGCTCCCATGCCGAGCTCCGACCCGCAGTTCCGGTTCATGGGGCCGGCAGTGGGCAACCGCATCTCCGCGGCGGCCGGCATTCCCGGCGATCCGACCACCTACTATGCGGGGGCGGCGTCGGGCGGAGTCTGGAAGTCCACCGACTCCGGTAAGAGCTTCGTGCCGGTTTTCGACGGCCAGCCGGTAATGGCCATCGGCTCGCTGGCCGTGGCGCGTTCCAACCCGAACATCGTGTGGGCCGGAACCGGAGAAGCCTGGGCCATCCGTGACAGCGACATGATGGGCGATGGCGTCTATAAATCCACCGACGCCGGCGCCACCTGGACCAACATGGGTCTGAAGGAGACGGGGCGCGTCGGGCGAAT
>Ga0302319_10013933_pt1 | contig 15038 bp, 12 predicted proteins | sample Bog_T0_2_FD_203319 | JGI IMG/M metagenome (GOLD analysis project Ga0302319, IMG submission 203319) | Peat permafrost microbial communities from Stordalen Mire near Abisko, Sweden - Bog_T0_2 | ecosystem: Environmental > Terrestrial > Soil > Wetlands > Peat | place: Sweden: Abisko, Stordalen Mire... | reverse complement strand
CGCCAGACCGGCGAGTTCGGCTTGGGCATTTAGCGCCGCTGCACTGATTCTTGTTGGCAAATGCCGCCTCCGGGCGGCATTTGGCATTTGTGACACGTTTTCAACGGACCCCACACTCACCCCCTGCGTTACTCTTAGAGCCGTATGGGCCGCATCCGCGTACTTCCCGACCAGGTTGCCAATCAGATCGCCGCCGGCGAGGTGGTGGACCGGCCTGCCTCGGTCGTGAAGGAACTTCTGGAGAACGCCCTGGACGCCGGAGCCAACCGCATCCGGGTCGAGGTTGAGGCGGGCGGACGCAAGCTCATTCGCCTCACCGACGACGGCAACGGCATGAATCGCGACGACGCCTTGCTGGCCTTTGAGCGCCACGCCACCTCTAAACTCCGCACCGCCGACGACTTGCTCTCCATTGCGACGCTGGGATTTCGCGGCGAGGCGTTGCCCTCTATCGCCTCTGTGGCCCGCGTGACGCTGGAAACAGCCACGGGCGAGGAGAGCGCTGGAACACGCGTCGAGATTGCCGGTGGCAAAATCCTCCACGTGGACGACGCGGCTCTGCCACGCGGCACCTCGCTGGCCGTCGCCGATCTCTTCTTCAACACTCCCGCCCGCCGTAAATTTCTCCGCGCCGAATCTACCGAACTGGCCCACGTGACAGCACTGGTGACTCACTACGCTCTGGCCCACCCCGAGAAGCACTTCGAGCTCATCTCCGCCACGCACACAATCGTTTCCGCGCCGCCAGTCGCCCGCACGGCCGAGCGCATCTACCAGATTTTTGGCAAGGAGACGCTGGCCCAACTGCTGCCCGTGGCCGCCGAGACCCCTCTGGCCCACGCCGGATTGCCCGAGCCGCCGCCCTGGAAGAAGAATCCCGACGAGCCCGCGCGCATCCCCGGCGCTCTTCGATTAACCGGCTTCTACTCCAAGCCCGAGTTGCAAAAGCTGAACCGCAATTCCATCTATATCTTCATCAACAAGCGCCTGATCCGCGACCGGCTGCTGATGCACGCCATCACCGAGGCTTATCGCAACGTGATTCCGCCCACCAGCTTTCCGGTGGTACTGCTCTTCCTGGAGATGCCGCCCGAAGAGGTGGATGTGAACGTTCATCCCGCCAAAACCGAGGTCCGTTTTCGCCAGCAGAGCCTTATCCACGACTTTGTCCGCGACAGTTTGCGCACGGCGCTCATCCAAGCCAGGCCCGCAGCCGGTTTTCTGGCAGCGTTGGATTCCGCGCCCGCAGCCAGCCCTTCGCTGATGCCTCCAGCCGCTTCGCCTTTGCCCGGTTCACCGGATTCGATGCGATTTCCCGCGCAGCCCGACTCCGATCTGGCCGCGTTCCAGACAGCCGGGGCTGATGCCGAAGCCTTTGAGCTGACGCATCAACTGCCCACACCAGTCCCCGGCAAGCTGCCCTTTACCGCCCAGAGTCTCCAAACGGGCGACTGGGGCGACCAGAAAGCGTGGAGCGAGGCTGCGGCGGCACTCTTTCAGCCACTCAGCCTGCCGCCTGCAGGCGACTGTTCCCCCAACCCCAGCGATGCCACCGGCACGAATCCCGCAGCGGAAACGGCCCTTATCGAGGCCGAGCAAGCCGCCGCCAACCTCGACCACCTGGGCTCGCTGCGGCCGCTGGGACAGTTGCGCGAGTCGTTCATTCTGGCCACCGGTGACGATGGTTTGTGGATTATCGACCAGCATGTGGCACACGAAAGAATACTTTTTGAGAAAATTTTAAAAGATCGCCAGGTTGAGCAGGTAATGCGCCAAAGGTTACTAATGCCCATGCTTGTGGAACTAAAGGCATCCCAGATGGTGGTATTCGCCGGCATCGCCGATGAGCTGGAACGCAACGGCTTCGAGGTGGAACCATTTGGCCCTCAAACACTTGCGGTGAAGGCTGCCCCGGTTGGCCTGGAGGGAGCGGCTCTGGAGAGGATGTTAGCCGAGGTTATCGAGCAATCCAGCGCCGATTCAGACGAACCTACGCATAATCATGATCTTACGGCTCTGCGCACGCGCATTGCCGCTTCCATCGCCTGTCATTCCGCCATTAAGGTCAATACCCCGCTCGACCCGGTTCGAATGGAATGGTTACTAGTGGAACTGGCAAAAACCAGCCACCCAACCTCTTGCCCCCATGGACGTCCAATAGCTTTGCTGTATTCTTGGAAGGAGATCCAGCGGGCCTTCCATCGAATTTGAAACATGTGGAAGGTGGCAGCCCTCCTCTTAGGGGACGGGGCGGCCCGGCGCGTCGCATTTTCAGGAATGGTCTAGGGTAAAGCTGAAGAGTCAAGTCGGCGCGACCATCAGGGAGCGACGACCTGCCAAGAACTCAGGTGACCTTGCAGTATTTCTGAAAATGCCAGAACGCCAGCCTGGAAGCGAGGTTTTTCTTTGACATCGGAACAATTAGAAGCATCGCGCGCCGAAAGGATGCGCCTGGACGGACATGGGACACTCACCCTGGAGTATGCCCGGACGTGGATTGAGGAGACCGGGTTGTGTCTCTTCCTGCCCAAGCGGCAGTTTTCTACCTCGATTGCGCCGTCGTTTGTTGAGGCTGTAGCCGGCAAGCGCGACGCCACTCCCGCCCGCGAACATATTGCCTTAGCCGAAGAGTTACTGGTGCGTCTGGAGACAGACGGCGTGGCTGTGCGCCTAAACCTGCTGGGCCTGCCCGGTGAGGCGCCCGACTTCGTTGTGGCAAGCTGGGTTCTGCCTTACGTTTATGCCCTGCGCGGCGATCGCGACTGGCGTCGCAGCCCGCAACTGACCGGTTCGCGCCAGGTGTCGCAGCTCGCAGTCCAGGCTTACAAACTGCTGGAAGCGGGCGACACCACAATTGGCAAACTCACCCGTACGCTGGGCCGGGAAGTGACAGAAGGCGCTGTTCTGCGCGCCATCACCGAACTCTGGCAACAGCTTCGCATTATTCCGGTCGTCTCCGCTCCTGGCCAGTCTGCCCAATGGCAACTGCTCCGCACGCGCTTCCAGAAAGCCATTGCCGAAGGCGCTTCAACCTCTCAAGTAACGGCCATCTCGGTGCTCGCCTCCATCTACCTGCAAGCCGTGATCGCCGCCAGCATGGAAGAGGTCGAACTGTTCCTGGCCCCGCTCACCGCCCGCAGCAAGGTGCGAGAAGTGTTGCGCGGCCTGGTGGCCACGCGCCAGGTGCATACCATTTCTCTCGGTCACGCACCTCACTTCTATGTTGCCGGCACGCTGCCGGAGTTCGCCACCGCTCCCACAATCTACGCCAGCGCGTCGATACCGGCTTCCGCATACTTTATGCGCTCCCATGATGAGGAGATGCCAGAGCCTGCCGTGGCAAAGCCGGCTGCGCCTGCCTCGACAACTCCGCGCAAGCCTGTAGAAGCTCACGCGCCCCGCACCCCGGCCGCGCGCAAACCGGTAGTAAGCGGGAAAGCCGCTGCTGCCCGGCCCCATTTCAGCCGCCCGGCCGCGCACACTCGTGATCGCAAGCCTGCGCAATCGTCATCGAGCGGCCGTCCGGCCCGGCCAACCGGTTCGCGCACCGCCAATAGCGCCCGGCCTGCTTCTGCTGCTCGTTGGAGCGCCAAGCCGGCTGCACCCTCAAACGGCAAGCGCAACGGCGCTCATGCCGGCAACGGTTCAAATAACGGAAACGGCAGGCCGGCTGCTCGCCCGGCGGCTTCCAGCGCACACTCTGCCAAGTCTGCCGCACCTGCCTGGAATCCGCGCAACGGAAGCCAACGCAAGGTTTATTCCAACGGCGCCAAGACTGCCGGCAAGCCCGGCGCAACTCCCCGCACCAGCAGCGCGCCGCGGAAGGATTCCCGGCCCACCGCTCGGCCAGCTCACGCAGGCAATAACCGGAAGCCCTCGATTGCCGCCAGCGCACGCGCTGGAAACAGCAAGAGGTTTGGCTTTCCCGCCCGGCCCAAGCAAGGAACGAAGAAGCGCGGATGAGTGCCCGCTCGCTCAGCTCTCCCAATCCGGCCCACAAAGTCATTGTCGCTATTGACGGCCCAGCCGGAGCGGGGAAGAGCACCGTCGCCCGTCATCTGGCCCAGCATTTTGGTCTGTTGAACCTGGAGACAGGGGCCATGTACCGCGCCTTCGCCTTCAAGGCGCTGCGCACAGGCCTTCCCTTGAATGAGAGCTCGGGCCTGGAAAGCCTGGCCGCCGAAACTTCCATTCGTCTCGAGCCGGGCGAGGACGGCAACCGCGTCCTGCTCGACGACGAGGACGTAACCGGCCTTATCCGCAATCAAACGGTCACCGACGCCGCCTCCCAGGTCAGCGTATGGCCTGCCATTCGAGCCTGGATGGTCTGTATGCAGCAGGAGATGGGCGCCAGAGGCGGGGTGGTCATGGAGGGCCGCGACATCGGCACTGTGGTCTTTCCCCAGGCCGAAGTCAAAATCTTTTTGGACGCTGCTCCCGAAGTGCGGGGCCTGCGACGCTTCGATCAGCTTGGACCCAAGCCCGCTATCCAGCCACAAGAGGTGATCCGCGACTTGCGCGCCCGCGATGAACGGGACCGCAACCGCGCCGATTCTCCGCTCAAGCCGGCCCCCGACGCCGTTCTGCTGGATTCAACCAATCTGACGCTGGAAGAGGTGGTAGCCGCCGCCGAGGCTATCGTGGCCGCAAAGCTTCCGTCCGTAGCCTCCAGCAGGCTGTGAGATTCTGGCCTTTTATCTCCGCTTTCCTGCGCTCCTTTTGCAAGAATGACTGGCACGCGCATCCCTGCTAGGATGGGGCTGTTCCTTCCAATCGGCAGACAGCAAGCGCCATGTGAGTGCGTTCCTGTTTTTCCTTGCGGTATTTCCCTTTGATTTGCGATAGCTGGAGGCTGGTATGGCCATCTATTGCTGTGTTTGCGGCTTTTTGAAGTTTCGCACTTCGCGTCTTCGGTCGTCAGACCTGTCTCAATTGCTTCTCATGCGCTTGCCGGTGCGCTGCTTGAACTGCGGCGAACGTAACTTTATGTCGGTTTCGCAATTCCTCACGCTGCGCCGTATGCGCAAGGCGCGCCACAGAGAGCGTCAGCAGCGCAGCGCAACGTAGCGAGCGTGTCTGTCCCTCTTTCGTGCGCTAGCGCCAGCATCGGCGTTTAAATGCCGGGGCGAGTCGCATACCGGAGCGGCATTTTCCGGCAGGCGTTTTCATTGCTTCGCACACGCCGCGGCGAAATACGATAGGCTCGTAGATGTATGGAAATCACCTGCAACCGCTGCCACCAGGCCGTCCTGGCCGAAAATAGCTACTGCCCCGCCTGCGGCTTGCCGCAACTGGTGTACGGAGCTGACGCGCCCCTTGGGCAAGCCCAGCCGGTGCGTTGGGATGAGCCGGTGCGGGATGCGGGCAGCGTAGATTGGAAGCCGGCGCTGCGCGCGGCGCTGCTGCTGGCGATTCCTGCCGGTGTGCTGTCCTTCGGACTCTCGGCGGTAGGCCTTTTGGGATTCGTGTGGATGGCTGTGGCGGGCGCCTGGGCAGTTGCAATTTACTTGCGCAGCCAGCGGCCGGCGTGGATCACCATCGGAGCCGGCGCACGCATCGGCCTGGTCACCGGCTTGCTGGGAGCGTGGGCAGCCGCGGCGACCATGAGCGTCTCGCTCTTTGCAATGCGCTTCTTCTTTCACCAGGGCAAAGTATTCGACGACTTCTGGCAGATCCAGGTGAGCGAAAAAGCCAGCCAACAGTGGGCGGCCGCTGGGATTGATGCGCAGACGATTCTCGCGGCCAAAACGCTGCTGAATTCCCCGGAAGGGCGTGGCGGCGTGACCCTTAGCATCATGCTTTTTCTGGTCCTTGCCCTGGTGGTCTTTGCGACCGCGGGAGGCGCGCTGGGTGCGCGGCTGATGGGGCGCACGCGGCAACCGGAGGTCTAAGGGGCGGTTTTGCGCCTGCGGGCGGGCTCTCCCTGCGCTGCAATCGCCTGATTTCCTGGCCTTGTCCACGCTCCTGGATTCGGTTTTATTTCTCCACAACTTGCTCGCAAGACCAAACCCTCGTATCATCCTGCGAGAGGCTGGCTGCGACAGCCAGGCAAGAGAACATCCATGAGCGAAGCTGAAAGTAAACCCTCCCTGCGCATCAAGGGCAGGCTGATGTCCGCCTCGGAGGTCGAACGCACACTGGTGCGCCTGGCCCACGAGATTGTTGAAAAGAGCAATGGCAGCACAAACCTGGCCCTGGTCGGCATCAAGCGCCGCGGCGTTCCGCTGGCCGAGCGGCTGGGCAGGCTGATCTCCGGCATCGAGAAGCGCACAGTGGACACCGGCGTGCTCGACATCCAGTTCTACCGCGACGATCTGACGACCGCAGATGTGCGCCCGGTGGTAACCCCAGGCGCAATCGGCATCGACATCGAGGGCCGCGATGTGGTCATCTGCGACGATGTGCTCTACACCGGCCGCACTGTCCGCGCCGCGCTCGATGCACTCTTCGATCACGGCCGGCCGCAGCGCGTGCAACTGGCTGTACTCATCGACCGAGGCCACCGCGAACTGCCCATCGAGGCCACCTACATCGGCAAGCATGTGCCCACCAGCAGCCGCGAGATTATCGAGGTCAAGTTCCAGGAGGTCGACAACGACGAGCAGGTCCTGCTGGTCGAACGGGTCGATTAGAACCCTCGTTGATCAAGCTGGCGCGCTGGCCGTACTGGCAGGGTGGAGATTTCCCTGGGCAGCGTTTTGAATCGTCGCCAAGATTCTCCATGGAAGAAAATTGACCTTATGTGGGCCAGGAGAGCGTCGGACTGAAACTAACTCCTAAATCCAACCGCGCAGGGCATAGTAGATGATCTTGACGGATTCGACCAGCATCGTCTCGAAGGCGGAGAAGCGGCCGTTCCAGTGCTCGGTCGAGTGAAGCACATCCGGAACAGCCATGGGTGTGACTTCAATGCCCTGCTTGCGGAATACGTGAAGCGCCCTGTACATGTGAAAGTCGCTGGTGAGCAGAACCTTCTTGCCGGGCATGCCCTGGATCAGGCGCGCCGTCTCGATTCCGTTTTCGCGCGTGCTGGTGGATCGCCACTCGGCAACAATGGCTTCACGGGGAATGCCCTCAACGATCAGGAAGTTGAGGATGCCAGGACCGCCGCCGCTGATCACAATCTTCTTGAAGCCTCCTGTTTGCCATGCAAAAATCGCTTCCCGCGCACGCCAATAAGAGGAATAGGAGATGCCGCCCCGGTCGTCGCCAGCCGCGCTGAGGAGAATGAGCACGTCGCCTGTTGGCCGCTCAATGGGACCGGCGTAGGCCCGCGCCCACCACGAGACGACAGGTGTGGCGATCACCAGTACGGTGATGAGTCCGATGGCCGCGAACACGCGGTTGAGCCAAATGCCGGCCTTGTGAAGCATTTTCATATTGTCGCTTTCTGGCGTGCGGATATGAGCGATTCAAAGATCTCGAGCAGTTCTCCCGCAACCGTCTCCCAGCTTCGGCTGCCGTGCGCGGAGATGGCCTTGGCGTCCCAGGCTCTATCGAGGACCGAGGCAAGGGCTTGAGCCAGCCTGGATGGATCGCGAGGGGGCACGAGGCATCCGTACTCATCGCTCAGTATCTCAGGAATGCCGCCTACATTTGTGGCGACGACCGGCCTTCCGCTCGCGAGCGCCTCAACCACCACATTGGGGTAACCCTCCATGTAACTCGGCAGAGTGACCAAGTTGGATGCCGCCATCCAGACAGCGACATCGTCGAAGGCGCAGCCGGGCAGGGCGTGGATATAGCTGGCCGCATTGTTGGCCTGAATGGCGCCTTCGATCAGAGGCCTGTCCGGTCCCTCGCCGACCATATATACATGCAAGCCAGGGCGAAGAGGATGCAGCGAAGCCGCCGCTTCTACGAGTTCGCGCAGACCCTTTTTCACGTCCATGCGCCCTATGTAAACGACGGCCTCTGCGTTGCGATCGATGTGCAGCCTTCGCCTCGCTTCAAGACGCTCCCTCGGGTGGAAGACTGAAGCATCGCAGCCACTGAGGATGGCGCGCGTCTTCTCCGGCGGGGCGCCCATGGCTACCATTCTCTTGCGCAGATCGTCGCTGATCGCGATCAGAAAATCGGCTTCGCGCAGCACGGTGCGCGTGTGCATTGCTGAAAAATGGTCGCGAATGTTGTGGACATCGGACCCAACGGCCATAGCGACGACGGGAACACCGAGTGCTTTGCCGATCTTGAGCGCGGCATATCCGTCAGGGTAAAGAAAGTAGCTGAAGATGAGATCCGGAGCAAAGCTGCGGACGTGAGGCAGTAGGACGCGGGCGGCCATCCATCCATTGAACGGCCGGGAAACCAGGGGCAGCACTGGGTAGTTGTAGTAGCCGGCCTTCACCCCCGGCAAGCTGTAGGAAGTATCGAAGGCGTCATAAATGCGGCTCCGTGGCTTGAGTAAGGATGGATATACAGCGTGAGGATAAAAAACTCGCACATCGGAGCTTCCGGAAAGGACACGCAGAGTCTGATATGCTGGCCGGCCGTGCGTGGGTTGCGCCGAGCTGGGGAAATGCGCAGTAACAACAGCAATCTTGAGCATAACTATTCTCCAAATCCGATCACTGCGGCAAGGTTGAGGACTGTAGAGCCTGCGGGACCGGAAAGGTTCGCCGCAAGCCTTCGGCGACACCTACCCGAGGCGTCCATCCTAGCTGCTGCTGCGCGGCCGCCTGATCAAAGTTATGGAGCGGGCGGATGGAGCGGATGCGGTATCTCGACAAGGGCACGCTGCGCTTAAGCAGGCGCCCGAGCGCCTCGATTCCGACTGATGCGGTCATCAACACGAGTTTTGGAATGTAACTGGCCTTGATCTTCGGCTTGGCTGCCTGCGCGATCTGGATGAACTCCCGCTGCGTGACCAAGGCCGGGTCAACCAGGTTGACCAGCGCGCCTTCCAGGCCAGGACGCGAGGAACCAAGCAGAAGCGCATCCACAACGTCGTCCACATAGACGAGCGGCAGCGGCAGGGAGCCGTTTCCTACAACAATCCAGCGGCCGAACATGGCAAAACCGCCGGCCGGGCAACTGGGTTCAACTTCGGGACCGAAGATCACGCCGGGACGAATCACGACTGCGGGCAAGCCTCGCTCCTTCGCCGCAGCCATCACCATGCGCTCGGCTTCGAGTTTGGTCTGCGTATAGGCTCCGCGCAGTTCGGCGTGAGGTTCGAGCGGCCACGCCTCGGTGACTTTGCCAACGCGGCACACGGCGTGCTCGAGCACGCTCACCGAGCTGACGTACACCATGCGCTGTACGCGATGCTTGAGACAAGCGTCGATCACGTTGCGGGTTCCGACAGTCGTGCCGCGCTGGAAGTCCGCCGGGCTACCCTTCATCGCAGCTCCTACATGGAAGACCGTGTCCACACCGTCGACGAGAACATCGACGTACTCGGGGTCGCCAAGGTCGCCCGCGAAATAGTCGACCCCGGGAAGCGGATCGCCGGGAATCCGGCGAACGCCCGCGCGCACTCTCGCACCCTCTTGCAGCAGGCGGCGCACCAGCGCGCCGCCGAGGAATCCGCCTGCCCCAGTCACAAGCACATCAGCGGGAGGACGCGGCGTCAACTGCGCCTGCCTAAGAGCATCGCGCTGCCGATCGGCTTCCTCGCACGCCGGCGCCATCGCCATGACTAGGCGCCGGCCCTCCTCAGGGGTCACCGGCACTGCCGTGCCTTGTTCCAGCGCGGCGTAAAACTCGCGGATGTTCTGGTGAATGCCCGGCGCCCCCGGCAGTCGCTTGGTCATGAATCGCAGCACATTGCGCGGCACCTCATAGAGGCTCGCTGCGGAGTTGCGCATGGCGCAGATCACCGGAGAGGCGAACTTCGGCCCTGGAAGCAGCTTTGTCACGTAGCAGGTCTGCAAGAAGCAGTCGATCTGCATCACGCCGCGTGTGCCATGTACGATCACCTGGCTGCGTATCGGGCGCACGTTCCATGAAAGATACAAGCGAGCCTGGCCCCGCTCACAGTTCACCCTTGCCGTCCACTCGTCGAACACAAGGTTGCTGTCGAGCCCGGTGGAGCGGAAATCGATCTCCGCCGACGTGACCTGACCCAAAAACGCCTCTGCAATGGCAAGGCCATGCACACCGAGGTCTTGCAAGGGATAGGAGCCTTTGCGGTACTGAGGCGGGAGTTTGCCGCCTCCCGGCCACGCCGGATAATCGGAGCTGCGATGAAAGTCGAGCGAGAGAACCTCGCCGATGCCTCCGCCACGAACAATCTCCACGCCGCGCAGCACAATCGGGTCAAGTCTGGCGGAGTGAACCACGCCCAGAGTGCGTCCGCTGGAGCTGGCGGCTGCCATCATTCGCTCACACTGCTCCGGCGTCTCTGCCATCGGCTTTTCGACCAGCACGTGCGCGCCCGCCTGCAAAGCCTGGATGCTGACCTCCGCATGGAAAGGGGGCGGAGTCAGCACGTGGACCACATCCACGCCGGAAGCCAGTAACTCCTCGACGCTCCCGTAGGCGCCGGGCAGGTTGAATGCCTTGGCGGCAGCCTCCGCCTTGTCCAAGTCAAGGTCAGCTATCCCGACAACCTGAACCGAAGCAATCGACTTGAGGGCGCGAAGATGGTGCGCGCTGACATAGCCCGCACCGATGATTCCAACTCGAAAATTAGTCATGGCGGCGGAAGCTCAAATCAATCCAGGTATCTGCGAAGGGTGGCCAGAGCGGCATACTGAGATGATACTACTGAAAATGGCAGCCCTTGCAGTTCCTTGATATTTTCCCCGGAGATGGAACGAAATGGGAAAGGCTGCTCCCGCGCGCGACTGCTCCCGCTGCGGGCATCGCAACTGCAATCTTCCCGGTCAATGAACCGGCATGGCTCAGACGGGCCGCAGCCGATTGCTTTCAAGGATTGCTTCAAACTCGCGGCTGGCGGCTTCCCATGAATTCATGCCTTGCATCTTTTCCAGCGCATTGTTCGCAATGGAGCGCCGAGCCGCATCCTCTGAGAGCAGGCGAACGCAAGCATCTGCAAAGCTGGAGGGATCGTCCTCAATGACGATGTCCGTGCCATCCTCGTAGCTCAGTCCCTCCGCGCCCACAGTAGTGGAGACAACAGGAACTCCCGCTGCCATGCACTCATAGATCTTCAATCGGGTTCCCGAGCCGATGCGGATGGGCACAATAGAAATCTTCGCTCCCCATAGATAGGGCCGCACATCTTCCACCGTGCCGCTGACAGTTACCCCAGTCAGCCCCTGCACTGCCTTCAGCACCCGTGCGTCGGGCGAGCGTCCCGCAATCATCAATGCTGCGCCGGGCAGCCGATCACGAATCAGGGGAAACACCTCTGAAAGGAAAAACTCGACCGCATCCACGTTGGGGAGAGAATCCATCGACCCGCAGAAAACCATGTCCGATAAGGGAAAATCTCCGCGGCGCGGCGCAAAGTATTCCACATCGACGCCCGTCGAAATGCTGGAGACCGATTCGATTCCATACATACGCTTGAATTTGGAAGCGTCAATCTCCGACACTGCAATCACGTGCTTCACGGCGCGGCATATCTTCCCCTCATATGCCTTAATCTTTGCAAGCTGCATCTTAAAGAAGAGCTTCTTAAGGGGATTGCTGTTCTGCTCCACATGCCGTTGCCAGATTGTTGTCACCACATCGTGCTGAAAAAGCACGCACTGCCCCAGATCGGTCAAATTCTCAGCCGAAAAAAGAAAATCACAGACGATGGCATCGTAATGCTCGGCGATGGTCCAGGCATCGATCATTTGCCGCAGCTTTCTTGAGGAGTAGCGAAAGACCGCCATCGGCTGAGGATGCAAAAAACTTGCCGCCAGTTGAGGAATGATCCCAATCGACCTTCTGCCGGGCGCGGAATGTTCCGCGAAAAAATAGCGGCTGGAATACTCCTGGCTTCGCTGAGGCCCCTCAAGATTTCGGGGATCATTGAGCGCCGCAAAATGAATCTCATGGCGCTGGTTCAACTCCTTCAGCATTCCCAGCGTGCGAATCTGCGCGCCACGATCGGTCGGGTGCAGAAAAAATGGGCAGACCCAAAGAATCTTCATCGTTGCCGGATGACTCCTCGCCAGAAGGATGGACAGAGCGTTGTTCTATGACGATCCGCATTTCAATGATATACTCCCCTCGTGTGAGGTAGGGTTGAACGGCATGAAGAGTAAGCAAAACGTAATTGTGATGGGTCTGGGATACGTTGGCTGCGTGAGCGCCGCGTGTTTTGCTGAAATTGGACACAGCGTACTCGGGGTGGATCGCGACAGCAATAAAGTGGAAGCGGTTCGGAAGGCGCAATCGCCGTTTTTCGAAGTCGGTCTGGACAGCCTTATCCAAAGAAATGTTGCCGAAGGGCGGCTCAAGGCCGGGCCACTCGATGAAGAGGCCCTTGATGCGGCAGATGTCGTGATGCTTTGTGTCGGCACACCCTCGCAGGCGAATGGAAACATCGACCTCAGCTATCTGCGCCGGGTCTGCGATGACATCTCGGTCCTCCTTCGCCCCAGGGCAAAACGCCTGGTCATCACCGTACGCAGCACCGTCTTCCCTGGGACATGCGAAAGCCTTCTTGAGACAGTCTTCGCCCACAGCAAGGACGTGGACATCGTCTCCAATCCGGAATTCCTCCGGGAAGGCACTGCCGTGAAGGACTTCATGGAGCCGTCCCTCTTGGTTGTCGGGGGAAGCACGGATGAAGCTGCGCAGTCCGTGGCCAACTTATACGCCGGCCTTCCCGGCGAGGTCTCCATCGTCTCGTTGCGCACTGCCGAAATGATCAAGTACGCTTGCAACGCCTTCCACGCATTGAAGATCGGATTTGCAAACGAGGTTGGCTCGCTCGCCTCCAGCCTGGGCGTCAACCCCGATCAGGTGATGGCGACCATGTGCAAAGACACGAGACTGAATATCTCGCCCGCCTATCTCAAGCCAGGCTTTGCATTTGGCGGATCGTGCCTGCCCAAAGACTTGCGCGCCCTCACCTTTCGCGCCTCCAGGCTCGATCTGAAGCTGCATCTGCTGGAGTCCATCCTGCCGTCCAACGACGAGCACCTCAAGCGCAGTATTCAGGAGGTGCTCGAACTGCCGGGGAAGCGGATCGGCATCTTCGGGCTTGCCTTCAAGGAAGATACCGACGACCTGCGCGAGAGCCCGGTGATTACTATCATTGAGCATCTGATCGGCAAGGGAAGGACCGTGAAGATCTATGACCCGCACATCCAGCTCGACGAGATCTACGGTAGCAATCTCAGCTTCGTGGTCTCAGCGTTGCCTCACATCGGCAGGCTTCTGATGCGCAGCCTCGATGAGTTGATCTTATCCTCCGACACGCTGGTGATCGCACAGAAGCCTTCCGCCGAGGCGCTCGGGCTACTAACTGCCAGTGGATTGCCGATCTTGGATCTGACGCGGCTCGCAATGAAGCAGCGCTCGGAGTTGGCAGCATTGGGATAAGGAATCTCGGCACGAGTCAAGATTATGTCAGGGCACGGCTTTAGCCCTGCCGTAAAGGCTCTCCAATTAACGGAGCTTTAGCCCCTGATGGAATACCGATCAAGCAAGTTGGGCTTGCGCAGAGATTCCATAACGTGTTCCTGGCAGGTCGCGACATCTCCTGCGGCTAGGCAGCCGGCCCTGGATCGGGGTTGCGGCCATGAATCAGTGCATCGGCAGCCTGGTACATCTGCCAGGCCGTGGCCCAGTGTATCTCGATGCCTCTTCGGCCAGCTTCTTCCGCGAGCCAATGGAACAGGTTGCCGAGGCCGCCGTTAAGCAACGGACCAAAATTTCTCTCCTGCGCACCGTGGGTGTAGAGCTTCAGAAAGATATCTTCCCCGATGGTGGGAGCTAAGTTGAACCACTGGCGTACCCTCGAAGGCGTCGGCAGGTCGTAACCTGCAAGTTCGCCGGTTTCCAGGCGCGGCACAAGCCGTCCGCCGAAGCGCAGGCCGAGCGGACCGGTAATCATCAGCAGGTCGCCTTGCCTGCCGCCGCCAACCGTGGCTTCGATCCCGCGATCAAAGGACTTTGGACGATTGCCGGAGTCGTCCGTGCACCAATAAATCTGGTTTACTACGCGCCCCTGGGTCGCCGAGGGAGCTGAGGGCATGGTGAAATCGGCGTAGCAGCCAAGATCGCGCAGCAGGGCAATCTCGCCATTCAGGCCGCACCACTTGCCGTCTGGACGCGAGTTGTCGAGCGCCCAGTTGCCATGGATGAAACCGAAGACAGTGCGGCCGTCTTGCTGCCGAAGCAGACCGTGGTCGCCGGTCAGGCGGCGGCAGTATTCAGAGACTTTCCGAATGAAGGAATCGCGCTGCTCGTTGTCGTGATGTAGATGCACCTCCACATCCCCGACGCCGAGGCGGACCATCTCCGCGATGCCGTCGAGCAGATCGCGCCGGTACTCTTCCTGCGGGTAGAAAAAGCTGTATTGCGGGCACTGGCCCGCGGCATCCCGTGGAGCGGCGTCGGCAATGCGCGGCCACTTCTCACGCCACCGCGCGACGCGGCCAAGCGCGGCTTCAATAGATGCGCCCATGCCCAGCGGTTCGTAGTGATCGGTAATAGCAACCCAGGCACGCTTCGGCTTTGCGGATCGCACGCTTCTCCGCATGCGGTCTATCAGATACGGCAAAAGCCAGATCTCTGCGTGTCTAGGAAGCTTCATGGGATGGATTTTCCCTTAATGTGCATTCGCAGCTGCCGCGGGAACGCTGCAATCAAAGCCAGATATTAAAGTATCCATTACGCTTCTCTTGTCTGTCAAAGCCCTGAGGAGAGAGTTTCAAACGGAAAACAAGAAACTTGTGGCACCGACTATCAGGCAATTCAGAGCGAAAATGCTGGTGCGCTTCGAATTTATCAATTATTATCGGAGGATAATGTTAGGGCGAATTCCGGCCGGTCGATGGCGGCCGCAATCATCTTCTTGGAACCCATGGAGAGGTCAATTTGAGAAACAGCGCCGACTTCAACAAGAACAATCTGGATTGCCTCCGCTTGATCTTGGCGTCCATCGTTGCCTTGTTCCATGTTTACGC
>Ga0302319_10013932_pt1 | contig 15041 bp, 12 predicted proteins | sample Bog_T0_2_FD_203319 | JGI IMG/M metagenome (GOLD analysis project Ga0302319, IMG submission 203319) | Peat permafrost microbial communities from Stordalen Mire near Abisko, Sweden - Bog_T0_2 | ecosystem: Environmental > Terrestrial > Soil > Wetlands > Peat | place: Sweden: Abisko, Stordalen Mire... | reverse complement strand
CTGCTCGCAGGTGGGTTATGCCGGCCTGTGCATACACATCCTTCAGCAAAGCGCGCAGATGCTCCTCAGCAGCCTCGGCACCCACGCGAAGCCGCTTGATGGAACCGTTTTCCGCGTGAGCCAGAACTCGTTCGCCGGCAACGATCATGCCGCGTGTCCGAGTTCCTCCACCGTCAATTCCCATAACCAGGTTCATCATTCACTTACTCCTTCGATTCCCTCTCGTGGCGCTCATTTTTCCTGATCGGCGCCACCGTCGCGCAGAGTTCCGGCCAGCACATTCAGGCTGCCATCAGTCTTGGGAGCAGTGAGTCCAAGAAGGTGGGCAAGCCAGGGATACAAATTGACATTCTCAAACGGTGCAACTGTCTTGCCCGCCACAATATCTGGACCGGCGGCAAAGAAACTGGCCTTCATTTCTGGCATCTTGTGGGGATCGAAGCCGTGCGCCCCGATCGTCGGCGGACGATCCTCCTTGCCCGCTGCAGGACCGTGGGCACGAATGTCGAAGGGGCCGGTGGCAATCACCACCGGGTCGCCCTCGCGTGGATTCTGGTTGAAGTTGAGACCGGCCGGAACATCCTTTCGACGGTAGACAACAAATTGCGACGAGGCTTTCTTCAGCTGGTTGTAGACCTTGACCCGATCCTCTTCGGTCTTGCCGTAAAGCAATGGGCCGGCGGTCTCAAACCCGTTCAAATCCGCGAATTGATCCAGCGTGACCCATCCGCCTTCCGTCTTGACCATGCCGTGGTCGCTCACCACGACCAGATCGATAGGCAAACCGGTCGAGTCGAGCGCGGCCTTCAGCTTGCCAACCAGCTCGTCCACCTTGAGCGCCGCGGCTTTGGTAGCAGGCGCCTCGGGGCCGAACTCATGGCCTTCGTGGTCGGGTTCGGAGTAGTAAATAGAGATGAAGTGAGGGCGATCCGCATCCGGCAACCGGAGCAATGCCAGGGCGTCATCGATTCGCGCTTGTTCCACTGCATCCGTAGCCTGAGTCTTGGAGTCGAATTGTGCGTACCAGGTGGGCCTGAATCCGGCGATCTCCGCCTCGGAACCCGACCAAAAAAGGCACGCGGTCCGCATTCCCTGGCTTTCTGCCAAACTCCACAAAGGAACGCCCGTATACCACGTTCCATCGGTCACTGCCTTGGCATCAGCCACGGCGTAGCGGGCTTGCCTGGTCTCGTCGTAAAAGCTGTTGGCGACCACGCCATGGTGTTCCGGGTAAAGACCCGTCACTATCGTCAAGTGATTGGGAAACGTGAGCGAAGGAAAGCTCGGGAACATTCCCTCCGGAGCCCAGACACCACGTTTGGCGAGGGCCAAAAGATGGGTGGCGCCATCGCGTCTTGCATAGTCCCAGCGGAAACCGTCCAGCGAGACCAGCACCACGTAATGCTGGCTCTGCGCCTTCGCCGAGTTGGTTCCATGCTCGACATGGACCAGCGGCAGAGCTTGATTTTGACCAGCAACAACGTGCGACTGCTGAGCCGGCTGCTGCTGAGCGGACAAAGCCAGCCCAACAGACAAAACCAGCGACAGAACGGCCAAACGGCTCCAGGCCCGCAATCGCATCAAAACTCCCCCCGCATCAGCTTACCGCACGGCATCGGTCATCTGGCCGGGATCGGAGGCCCGAGATCAGCTATAAGCCGGAGCTTGAAGACAATGGAACGGAACTTCGGTCGCAAGCACGCACGAAAGCCAAGGGCCAGCTCAAGAGCTGGCCCTTCAAATCGCACAGAACCGCTTAATTCTTGTGGTGTGACCTGCCCAACGAAACCACCTCCAGGGCCACCGGAGCCAGCCCCGCCTTGGTGATATTCAGTTCCTGAGCAGCTGCAAAGGAAAGGTCGATTATGCGCCCCTCGTCGAGTATGCCCCGATCGTTGATGCGCACAACCACTGACTTCTTGTTGGAAAGGTCAACCACCCGCACCAAAGTTCCGAAAGGTAGTGTGGGGTGACAGGCCGTCATGGCGTACATGTCGAAACGTTCCCCACTGGCCGTGCGATGACCGTTGAGAACCGAACCATACCACGAGGCGATTCCGCGCAGAATATCCTTTCTGGCGTTCCCGGCGGTTTTTTGAGGCGCAAGCGAACTTGGCGTTGCGCTCAGCGTCGGAGGCCCGGGAGGTGCTGTGGAAGCGGGTCGGGGAAGCCGCGCATCCGCGTGCACCGGCGGCGTGGACAGCGTAACCACCACGGCGGCCAGTACAAACGACGAAGCTCCCGCAAGCAGGCAAATTCCAAGCGGGGTCTTCAGACTCGTGTTGCGTGTTTTCCTTCGAATAACCATCCGCCCATTTTACCAACTTGATACCCTTTTACGCACTTGTTAGCAAGAAGTGCAAGAGGTATTTTCGTCCGAAAAAAAGGATTGACCGCACGATTTTCAGCATAAGTACCTCATTATACTAGCGTTACAATCTTAGCAAGGGTCGCGGCAGAGTGCCAAACTTTCACCCCGGACCAGGTCATCCCCACACCGAAAAGCCCTCATCGGAGGCCTCAAAACAACCTCCCTGCATGGCGCCTTTCTCAACGGACGCGACCGGCGCCGAAGAGGTCTTTCCCGTCCGGCGGAATAGGTTACGGATCGTCTGCTCGACCCACGCGCCGCGAATTGCTCAGGGTCGCCAAGATTCAGCGACGCGAATGGTAAACCGCCCGCCCAGAGAAGATCAAAAGAGTTGACCAAGTGTGTTCCCGCGCCAATCTTCTGACGCGCCTTTTGTTTTCCTGGGGTTCCAAGGCATGACGATGAATACATGGCCGGGCGGCGTGTCAATAAGCCGCGGGTCATGGAATCTCTGCAGGAACCCTCCCATGCTGGTAAGCGCGGCTCCCTTCTTTGTCTTCCTGGTGGCAGTTTGCTTGCTTTACTGGGCCGCCGCCGGGTCTCGGCGGCTTCAGTTGGCGGTACTGGTCGCGGCAAACCTGTTTTTCCTGGCCCGTTTCAGCCTGGTTTATCTGGCGCTTCCCCTGGCCGCAAGCACCGACTTTTTCGTCGGTCTTGGATTCGGCCGCTGGCGCCAACCAGCCATCCGCCGGCTCCTGCTTGGGGCTTCGCTGCTTCTGAATCTCGGCTTGTTGACCGCGCTCAAGCTCATCCCGCTCTTCACCGCCGGCCGATTCGCGTGGCTCCTGACGCTTAGCCTCTCGTTCTACTGTTTTCAGTCACTTACCTACACCATCGATCTCTACTTCGGCGAAATGCAACCCACGCGCAGTTACTTCGCCTATCTGGCCTCTGCCCTGTTCTTCCCTTCCATGACGGCTGGGCCAATTCCACGCACCCGCAAGCTGTTGGAGCAATTCTCCCGCCCCTTCGCGCTCAGCGTCGAGGACAGCGGCAGCGCTCTCCTTCTGATTGCGATAGGCCTGGTCAAAAAGCTGCTCATCGCCGACTACCTGGCCAACAATCTCGTGGGTCGCGTCTTTGACACGCCCCCACTCTACTCCAGTGTGGAGACCCTGGTCGGCATCTACGGCTACGCCCTGCAGCTCTTCTTCGATTTCTCCGGATACACTGACATCGCCATAGGCGCAGCGTTGCTGCTCGGCATCCGCCTCCCTGAGAACTTCCGCCGCCCCTATCTCGCCGTAAACGTAGCCGAGTTCTGGCGCCGCTGGCACATCACCTTCTCAGAATGGCTGCGCGACTACCTCTTCGACGTGCTTCCCAAGCGACGCAAATACCCGGTCCTGTCCTACAGCTACGCCTTCCTCATCACCTTCATCCTCGGCGGCTTGTGGCACGGAATTTCCTGGAACTTCCTCATCTGGGGCGTGTTGCATGGGCTGGCCCTGGGAGTGGTCTTTGCCTGGAAGCGCATACGCAAACTCCCCTCACCCGCCTGGTGGGCCAAATTGCTCGGCGGCCTCGTGACCTTCCACTTCGTTTGCTTCACCTGGATCTTTTTCCGCGCCACGTCCCTGGAAAATGCGCAGGCAATCCTGCGTAGCCTGGGCGCCCTCACCTGGTCGGCGGATAATCTTACCCCCCTCCTGCTGGGCGTCATGGCTCTCGCCGCCGTCATTCACTGCTTCCCGCCGCGCTGGTTTGACATTTCAGCAGGCGTGGCTGCGCGTATGCCCTTCTGGGTCCAGGGATTGGCGATGGCCGCCCTGATTTTGATCATTCAAACGCTGGCGGGCCGCGGATCCGCTCCCTTTGTCTATGGCAATTTTTGATTTTTCCGAACCCGACTCTGCCCAGCCCGATCCCGACCAAGCCGGACCAAACCCGCCTGGCGGGGGAACTCGCTTTCCGCTCAAGACGGCACTCGCCACTCTGGTATTGGTGGCCGCGTTGGCGGGCTGGCGCCACTTTATCGACCGTGGCAAAGGCTTTGATCCCGCCATCTTCGCGGAGACGTTTCAGTTGCACTTGCCCCACCCACCTGCTCCGGCCGTTCCCACTCCTCCCGCGAACCAACGCAGCAATCAGCAACTGCCGCCAATTTCCCCGGTATTTGTCGATGATTCGAACAGCCTTGACCCATTTTTTGCCGCGCTCTGGAAGCTGGAACAAGGCAAAGCAGGAGGCGTGGTTACCATCCTGCATTATGGTGACTCGCCCACCACCGCCGACCTGATCACCGGCGACGTGCGCGCCCAGTTGCAAGGCAGGTTCGGCGACGCAGGCCGCGGTTACACGCTCATCGCCAAGCCCTGGGCCTGGTACGGCCACCGCGGCGTGGACATCAGCGACCACGGCTGGAAGATACGTACCGGCGTCGGCCTCATGCGCGAGGGAATCTATGGTCTGGGAGGTGCGGCCTTTGAGGGGCAACCCGGGGCCTGGAGCAAGTTCAAGCTGACCGTGTCACAGCAGACCGTCGTGGAAGTGGAGTATCTCGCCAAACCCGGCGGCGGCACTTTTGCCGTCGAGGCGGACGACCAGCAGATCGCAGCCCAGGCCACGCGCTCCGAGACGCAGGCGATCGCGTCGGTCGAGGTCAACCTGCCACCTGGTACCAAAATCGTCTCCATCCGCCCCACATCGGGAACCGTAACCTTGTTTGGCGCGGACTTTCGCCGCGGAACCAGCGGCTTGCTCTACGACAGCCTGGGCCTGAACGGCGCAACCACCACCGTGCTGGCGAGGGTCTTGCAGCCGGTCCTGTGGAAGCAGGAGATTGAGCACGCCGCACCTGCGCTGGTGGTGGTCAACTACGGCTCCAACGAGAGCAGCTTCGGCGTGTTCGTTCACAAGCAGTACGCGGCGGAGTTGCGTCTGGCCATACAGCGCCTGCGCCAGGACGCCCCGGGCGTGCCCATCCTCGTGATGAGCCCCATGGACCGCGGCGAACGCACCGGGCTCGATGAAATCAAAACCATGAGCACCATACCTGAGATCGTCGCGATTCAGCGCCAGGTGGCTGCTGAAACCCACTGTGCCTTCTTCGACACCTACGATGCGATGGGCGGCGATGGCACCATGGCCCGCTGGTATGCGGCCAGCCCCAGGCTGGTAACTGCGGATTTCCTCCATCCCACACCGCAGGGCGCCACCATTGTGGCCGGCCTTTTCGTGGATCAATTGGGGCTGGGATACAATCGATGGAAGATGCAACATGGAATTGGCCTGCCAGCCACAAACCCCGTAAACCCCCTCAAGGCTGAAGCGCCCAAAGCAACGCCACCACCCACACATGCCACCCGGCACACCGGCAAGAAGGCCAGGAAAGGATGATCCCTCGTCCTCCAACCCGGCATCGCCCATCCTGGTACCGTCCATCCTGGTACCGTCCATCCTGGCATCGCCCATCCTGGACGAGTAGGGTCCTATTCGCCGCCATGCTGGCCATGTTCGGCACAAGTCTGTTCTCCGCGGTTCCGGCGAAAAAGAAGCATCACACCCCGATGGCAAGCCAATCCAGCGCCAAGGGACACAACACTCGGCCCACCACTTCCCGAAGCGCCGTCGCCGGAAAAGCCGCAACGGGCAAAGCGCTTCATTCCCGGCGCGCACATTACTACGCTGGGCCGCGCCTTGACCCCGCGCACAAAGCCGAACTACTTGAACAGATCAGCACCCAGCTCAAGGACCCGGCCGCGAAGGCCATTGCTTACACCTCCGCGCTCGACGGGTTCTACGCCCAGCTCGAGTCCCATGAGTCTGAACAGAAAGACTCCGCACCCCAAACTGGAACAGTGCGTGTCTTGCAGTTCGGCGACTCGCACACCGCGGCCGATATGTTCACCGGCGAAGCGCGACGTGTCTTCCAGCTGCAGTTTGGCGACGGCGGCATCGGCTATTCCTACGCCGGACATCCCTTCGCCGGTTACCGCATCCTGGGCTCGCAGCGATCGCAATCGGCGGGATGGAAGACACAGGGAAACAAGTTCCTGCAACTCGGCGACGGCCAAACGGGCCTGGGCGGCATCAGTATCTCAACCAACCGCGCCGGCGAGCGCGTCACCCTGGATGCGCCCTGCGCCACACTTGAACTCCAATACCTGGAACAGCCCGGCGGCGGCAGCCTGCGCTTTACTGACAATGGTGGCGAGCCTGTCGAGATCCAAACCGACGCTCCTGCCGCTGGCCCCGGCACCTATACCTACTTCTGCCCCTCCGGCGACCACCATTTTGAAGTTATCACCGAGCAGAGTGCGCCGGTAACTCTTCTCGGCTGGGTTGCAACTCAGCCTGGAGTTACCTGGGAATCGATCGGCATCAATGGCGCTGAAGCTCCCCTCATTCTCAAGTGGGATCAAACGCTCTTCTCGCGCTATCTCAAGGATAACTCCCCGGCATTGATCGTATTGGCCTACGGAACCAACGAGGCGGCCAGCTCTTACTGGGACGAAGAGACTTATCAGCAGACCTTTGCCTCCATCATCGATACCATTCACGGGTATGTGCCGGAGTCGTCGATCCTGGTGGTGGGTCCTGCGGACCGCTCGACGACCCTGCATCGCGGCTGGCATCCCTTCGCGGGAACGGATCGCATAGTCCGCGCGCAGCGTGCCGTTTGCCGAACCCATGGCTGTGCTTACTGGGACCAGCGCGAGCGCATGGGCGGGCTCGGAGCGATGCAGCAGTGGGTTTACGCAGGCTGGGCGCAACCGGACCACACCCACTTCACCGGCGACGGATACCGTGCCTTGGCCGACGCCCTCATGGCCGACCTCATGGCCGGCTATCAGGCCTACAAGGAGCGAAACCCGGCCGGCAGCGAGACTACAGCACAAGGAGCGATCGATGGAGCCAAAGGCTCGAATCCTTAGCGTTCTTCAGCGAGTTACCGGAAAAGAGACCAGCCCAGGAACGGATGAGTCGCTCTTTGTCTCAGGGTTATTGGACTCCTTCGCGCTTACTGACTTTGTTACCGGCCTGGAAGAAGAGTTTGGAGTCACCATCCCTGACTCCGACTTATCCGCACGCAAGTTCGACACCATAACTAAGGTAGAGTCTTACCTTGCCTCCAGGGCATAACTCATGGCTTACCTGCGCGCCTTCGGGTCGTGGCTGCCTTCGCGCCGCGTGAGCAATCGAGAGATTGCCTCGCTCGTGGACGCAACGCCCGAATGGATCGTGGAAGTTTCCGGCATTGAGGAGCGCCGTTACGCTTCCGATGAAGACACCGTAGCCGGCATCGGCCTGCTGGCTGCGCAGGATTGCCTTGAAAAGGCTGGCGCGACAGCCGCGGAACTGGGCATGATTCTAGTGGCCAGTGGCTCCAGCGACCGTTTTTGCCCCGGGCCGGCCAGCCAGATCGCTTCTGGTCTTGGCCTCAATGCGACGCCCTCCTTCGACATCCCCGTAGCCTCCGCCGGATCGCTCATCGGCCTCGCCCTGGCCGCCAAACTCGCACCCAGTGCTGGCCGTGTGCTCGTAGTGGGAACTGAGATCATGTCGCGCCGCATCAATCTCACTCCCGACGGCAAGAACTCGGCAATTCTCTTCGGAGATGGCGCTGGTGCCGCATTGGTGGACGCTGAAACCGGCTTCGCCCGCATCGCAGACTCCTGCCTCTACACCGACGGCGCTTCTGCAGAGACAATTTTTGTTGTGGACGGGCAGTTTCACATGGATGGTTCGGCAGTCATCATGCAGGCCTCGCGCAAAATTCCCCGCGCCATCAACGAACTGCTCGCCCGCAACGGGATCGCCGCCGCTGAGGTTGAAGCATTCCTTCTGCACCAGGCCAATCTCAATCTGATTGTCCGCGTGGCCACAGCAGTCAAAGCTCCGCGGGAGCGCTTCTTCACCAACATCGCCCGCTACGGAAACACCTCGTCCGCTTCATTGCTGATCGCCGCCGATGAGTGGCATAGTGCACAAGCGACCGCCCCCTCGGGCCCGCTCATCTTCTCCGCTTTCGGCACCGGACTGAACTGGGGCGCGTTGCTGGCCCTGCCGCGGTAGAACATAATCCGCCAAATTCAACGTACTTTCTGAACCCCTATAGCAAACGCAAAAACCTCAACAAAAAGAAGATTTCCTGTCGTATATGCGAATAGGTATAGTGCGGGCAGGGGCTTTCCAAACCATAGAGGATTCCGCATTGCCGCCACGCCTGGGCTTGTCTTGTCTAATCTGGGGAGTAACCCACACCACTGTGCTGGAGCCTGCTTTGGCATGAGAGCCCTGCGGCTGGAATCCATCGACCTGCTCCGCGGCGTCGCCATGATCCTGATGGCCCTCGATCACACTCGCGACTTCTTGGGCGTGCCCGGAATCAGCCCCACAGATTTGTCTCGCGCAAGCGCCGGATTGTTTTTCGCCCGTTGGATCACCCACATCTGCGCCCCGGTGTTCTTTCTGCTTACCGGCACCGCCGCGTGCCTTGCCTTGCGGCACAAGTCAAAAAGCGAGCTCTCTCGATTCCTCTTCACGCGCGGAGTCTGGCTCATCTTTCTAGACGTCGTCGTGGTCCGCTGCTTCGCCATGCAGTTCAATTTCGACTATCACGTCACGATGCTGGTCGTTCTGTGGGCGCTGGGATGGGAAATGATTGTTTTGTCATTACTCGTGCATCTCCCCAAGCCTGTCGTTACCGTGTTCGGCGTCGTGATGATCGTCGGCCACAACCTGTTCGATGGTCTGCAGCCTTCCCGATTGGGATGGTTCGGGCCCGCGTGGAATGTTCTCCACGTGCCGGGGACCATTTTCTCAAGCAATGGCCATGTCGTCTTCGTCGCCTATCCCCTGATTCCATGGGTAGCAGTAACGGCGGTTGGATACGGCCTGGGGCAGGTTTTCGATTGGCCGCGCGAACGTCGCAGGGTTTTTCTGCTCTTGCTCGGAATCAGAATCACGGCGGCCTTCGCAATTCTTCGCGGCATGAATGTGTATGGCGATCCCGCACGCTGGACGTCGCAGAAATCTGTCGCTTTCACCATGCTCTCGTATCTGAATACAACCAAGTATCCGCCGTCGCTGTTTTTTCTGCTCATGACGCTGGGACCCGCGATGCTTTTGTTGTGGGCCTTTGACAGGGAGACCCCGCGTTGCCTGCGGCCTGTGCTCATCTTTGGCCGTGTACCGCTGTTTTATTTCGTTCTTCACCTGGCACTCATTCATCTGCTCGCGGTCCTGGTGTGTTACGCGCGCTACGGACAAGTGCACTGGATGTTCGAGTCGCCCACCCTGGGACAATATCCATTTACCCCGCCGCCCGGATGGGGATTCAGCTTGCCCGTGGTCTATTTCGCCTGGGCCGTCGTGGTCATCGCACTCTATCCGCTCTGCGCCTGGTTTTCAGCATTGAAGCAGCGCCGCACCGACCCTTGGCTCAGCTATCTTTGATAGCACCACTGCGAAGACCCCGGTCATTGTGGTATACGTTTCCGCATGACTCGCCGCAACGTTTTCTCCGCCGCTATCTTCACCATTCTTGCTTTGACCGTCCCTTTTTCAAGCCCCTCTTGCGCGCAAGATCCCGCACCAACGCCGCCCATGGGATGGAATAGTTGGGATGCATATGGCCTCACCATCGATGAAGCCGACTACAAGGCCAACGCCAGCGTACTGGCGGGATTGAAGCAATACGGGTGGGAGTACGCCGTCATCGACGAAGGTTGGTACATGGAGAATCCCTTCGGCGACAAGGTGGAGACGCGAAAGTACGTGTGGGACGCAAACGGCATTCTCATTCCAGCCGTGAACCGGTTTCCTTCCGCTGCCGACGGGGCTGGGTTCAAGCCCCTGGCCGATTGGGTTCACGCGCAGGGACTTAAATTCGGTATCCATATTGTCCGCGGCATTCCCCGAGGAGTGGTGAAGGACAATCTCCCCGTCGCGGGTTCCACATTTCACGCCGCCGATGCAGCCGACCTGTCCGCCACCTGCCCGTGGGATGAGGGCAACTATGGAGTCAGCGACACGCCGGCCGGCCAGGCTTACTACGATTCCATGTTGAAGAAATATGCGGAATGGGGTCTGGACTTTATCAAGGTGGACTGCATCAGCGACCATCCTTACCGGCCGACCGAAATTAAGCAGGTCGCCGAAGCGATCCGGAAGACAGGGCAGCCGATTATCCTGAGTCTTTCACCGGGACCAACAGCGATTGAGCACGCGGACTACGTGGGCAAGTATTCGCAGATGTGGCGCATTGCGGACGATCACTGGGACGTATGGCAGGCCACTCACAAGCCCGCAGAGGGAGAGTTTCCATTCGGCGTGCGAGATGCGTTCGACCGCCTTGCAAAGTGGGCTCCCCATGTGAAGCCGGGCAACTGGCCAGACGACGACATGCTGCCGTTCGGTTGGCTCGGCCCGCATCCGGGCTGGGGCGATGCGAGGCAGTCACGCGAAACACACGACGAAGAGCGGACGGAGTTTACGGCTATCGCGCGCTCGCCGCTGATTCTGGGAGCGAATCTAACTAAGCTTGACGACTTTACGCGTGGGTTGATTACCAACAAGGAAGCTACCAGCATGAATCAAAGGAGCATCGAGAGCGGGCCCGCGCGTATGCCCATGAATGACGGGTATCCTCTTCCTTGGCAAGCTTGGTATGCGCGCACGGGCGGCCCGCATTCCGAGACATACCTGGCCGTGTTTAACCTGAGTGAGGTTGCGGGAAAGTGGGATGTGCCCTGGCTGACTTTCCATCTGTCAGACAAGCCGCATGCGGTTTACAACATCTGGGTCCAGAAGCACGTTCCATCAGCCAAAGAGCTGCATGTTGAGATTCCCGCGCACGGATGCGCGCTTTACCGGATCGAATAGGCCTTTCCGCGAACCCCGTCATGCGAAACTGGAATGTCCGGCAGATGATCCCAACTGGCCTCCTCTCCGGCAGGATTACAAGATGCCTATTCTGCGTTCCGCCTTTATAGCTCTCTCTCAGAATCGTGCCTTGCGCAGCTTCAGTGAGCGCTCCAGCATCGGCCGGCGCCTTAGCTCGCGATTCGTGGCGGGTCTGGAGATCGACGACGCCCTGCGCGTCGCCCAGGCCGTAAATCAACAGGGAATGGCAGTTACATTGGATTCGCTGGGCGAAAGTGTCAGCTCTGAGATTGAGGCGCACAAGGCCGCTGAGATCTACCATCAACTACTCGACTCGATTGCCGCACGCAAACTCGACGCCAACATCAGCGTCAAGCTGACCCAGATGGGCCTGAGCCTCTCACCGAAGCTGGCCGGTGCCATCGCAGAGAGCCTGGCCAGGCATGCCGGCGCCACCGGCAACTTTCTGCGCATTGACATGGAGGACTCGTCCCTCACGCGGGTGACGCTGGACATCGTGCGGCGAATCCATGCGCGTCCAGAACTGCGCGGGGCCATTGGAATCGTGATCCAGTCCTACCTGTACCGATCGCAGGCAGACATTGAACAGCTGCTGGCCGACGGCATCCGTGTGCGGCTGTGCAAGGGCGCGTACAAGGAACCTGCCGAGGTCGCGTTTCCGCGCAAGGCCGATGTGGATGCAAATTATGTGCGGCTCACTTGCATGCTCCTGGACAGCCCCGTCTATCATGGCCTGGCAACGCACGACGAGGCGATGATCGAGGCAGCGAAATCATTTGCCGGCAAGCACGGGATCGAGCCCAGCCGATTCGAGTTTCAGATGTTATTCGGCGTGCGCCGCGACTTACAGCGAAGGCTGGTGAACGAGGGCTATAACGTCCGCGTGTACATTCCGTTTGGGCACGAATGGTATCCCTACTTCATGCGGCGGCTAGCTGAGCGCCCTGCGAATGTCTTGTTCTTGGCTAAGAACTTTTTCCGCTCCTAGATGGCCGTTATCTTCCCATTTCGATAGATGGATGCGGACATCGGGCAGAAGTCGGTATTTACGATAGAGAAATGCGGGCTTTTCCTGATTGAGCCCAGAGGATAGATGTGGCCTTAACCGCGGCTGGATTCCTGGATGTTGCGTCTACCTGCCTTGTGCCTGATTCTTGTCAGGAACGACACCCGGCACGCGCGACATACCCATGGATAATATCCGAATAGCGGATAAACTACTTGCCGCAGAAAGCCCCTTCTCTCCAGGCGATGCGTGCGATTTCCGCCGCACTCGGGACATTGGATGCCAGAACTCCCTTCGGCAGCCTTGGGTGAACTATCTGATCGCACAACACACTCCTGAGTAACAGCCCCGAACAATTGAATCCAACCGAAATCGTACATGCTCTCGGATGATTCCCGGGGATTCTTGCTCCTGCCAAAAGGCAGAAAACACAAAATCAGCTCTGCGAAATCCTGTCATTTACACTACCGAACCTGAGTCCATTGAGGAAGCCGATCCTCTTGCAATGAAAGATCAATAGTAACTCGAAATTCCGCACTAGAGTTAGTTACGGATGGGCGACCGTTCACCGCCTGTGGCGCAGATCCTGTCACTTACTCCAAGCTAAAGCCTGGCCAACCCTTGCATAGCCAGATCCGCCACCGCCCGGGCTAGTGTCTGTGAGTCATTCAGCGACTCTGGCCGCTCCAGCCGGACGCCAAGTTTGGCGGCAAACCCGCGAAACAGCATATCCACGTCGTAGAGAATCTCAACATGGTCGCAAAGAAAGCCAATAGGTTGAAGGATAAGCGTCTTCACACCCGCAGCGGCAATCACGTCTATCGTCTCCTCAACAGAGGGCCCAATCCATGGTCCACCGCTTGCACCCTGGCTCTGGAAGGCAAACCACCACCGGGAAATCTCCGGCACGCGCGCTGCCACCAGTTCCGCGGTGTGGCGAGCCTCCTCTGCATAAGGATCCGCTCCTTCGCCCGGCCACAGGCGCGGCTGGGCCGCCTCTGCATCGCCGGCAGGCGGCGGTTGAACCGTACGGGTTGGAACACTATGGGCCGTGAACAACACCGGCACAGGCTCGCCGGTTTCGGCAGTCAGCTTCTTCAGAATGGGGCGCAGCCGCTCGGCAAAAGCTTCGGCGAGCAGCGGATGCTGGGCCCAACCTTCCGTGAAGTCGACGCGCAACGTGCCGGCCTCGGCCTGGACGGCGCGGCGGTAAAGTCCCACGCTCGTGCGGGAGTTTTGCGGTGCCAGGCAAATGACGGCCGCCTCATCAATGCCGTCGGCACGCATCTGGTGCACAACGTCGGGAATGTACGGACGCCAGTTGCGCATACCCACGTACACCGGCACGGGCGTACCTCCCGCGGCCAGTTCCGCTTCAACCAGGCGGCCCTGCTGAAGCGTTATTTCCGTCAGCGGGCTGCGGCCGATGAGCGTGTAGCGATGCTGAATCTCTTCAATTACCTGTTGCGGAAGCGGGCGGCCACTCACCACGTTGCGCAGGTACTCGGGAATCTGTTCGACGGTGTCGGGGGTTCCGTGGGCGAGTAGCAAAACAGCTTGCTTAGGCATCTCCGGGCTCCGCACTCGCTTTCAAGCGAAACTCGCGGACCATGCGCACAACGGCCTGCACGCTCTCCACCGGCGTCGTGGGAACAATCCCGTGGCCTAGGTTGAAGATGTGCCCCGGCCGACCGTAAGCTGCCCGGAGAATCTCTTTCACGCGCAGCTCAAGGACTTCCAGCGGAGCAAACAGCGTGATGGGGTCAAGGTTGCCCTGCACCGCGTGACCGTGGCCCACGGCGCGCCAACCCTCATCAAGTGGTTGACGCCAGTCCAGGCCGATGACGTCCGCGCCGGTGGCCGCCATCTGAGGCAGCAGGCCGGCGGTTTCAACGCCGAAGTAGATGACCGGCACGCCCATCTGCTGCACCGAACGCACCAGGCGCATTGAGGCTTCGAAGGCGTATTCGCGATAATCCGCAAGGCCAAGAGAGCCAACCCAACTGTCGAAGATCTGGATCACATCGGCGCCAGCCTGGACCTGGAGGCGGCAGTACTCTTCAAGCACTTTGACAATCTTGTCGAGGAGCAGGCGCCAAGACAGCGTATCGCGATACATCATCTGCTTGGTATGGATGTAATTCTTTGATCCACCGCCTTCGATCATGTAACTGGCCAGCGTGTAAGGCGCCCCGCAAAATCCGATGATGCCGAGCCGATCGCGAAAATGGCCGGCCACCTTCTCAATCGCACGAGCTACATAAGCCAGATCGTCTGCGCGGTCCGTGCGGAGAGCGCGCACATCTTCCGCGGTGCGGACTGGGTGGTGGACCACCGGACCCTCGCCGGCCTGGAACTCGAAGGGCAACCCCATCGGTTCCAGGGGAAGCAGCAGGTCGGCAAAGATGATGGCTGCGTCCACACCCAGCTTTTCAGCAGCGGTGATCGTAACTTCGGCCGCCAATTCCGGCTGCTTGCAGATTTCCACGAGTGTGTGGTGTTTGCGGACATCGCGGTACTCCTGCATGTAGCGGCCGGCCTGGCGCAGAAACCAAACCGGAGTGCGATCGACGGGACGGCGCAGACAAGCGCGGATAAAGCGGCTGCCATCAAGGATGGTATCGGGGACAGCTTCGACGACAGCAGGCATTTCGTTGGTTGGTTCCATATAGAGACGATTCTACCGGGCTCAGCAGGCTAAGCAAATCGGCATAGGGGGGGAGAGTCGCCCCTCCTCCCCTGCCACACCACCGGACATGCGGGTCCGCATCCGGCGGTTCGGTCGGATTGAGCTAAGAAGCAGCGAACAACCTT
>Ga0302319_10013931_pt1 | contig 15041 bp, 13 predicted proteins | sample Bog_T0_2_FD_203319 | JGI IMG/M metagenome (GOLD analysis project Ga0302319, IMG submission 203319) | Peat permafrost microbial communities from Stordalen Mire near Abisko, Sweden - Bog_T0_2 | ecosystem: Environmental > Terrestrial > Soil > Wetlands > Peat | place: Sweden: Abisko, Stordalen Mire... | reverse complement strand
GGTTGGTTTGCCCGGCGATGTCCTGAATGATGCGGACGACTTCGCCGATGCTTTGTGTCTCAGCGCCGAGGCGGGTGATATCGCTTGAGGCAGTGCGGACCGAGTCGCTGATGCGGTCCATTGCGCCGCGAGTGTGATCAAGGACTTCGCGGCCGTTCGAGGTGGCGGACACGGCTTCATTGGCGGCGTGGGCGGCCTGCTCGGCGTGCTGGGCCACCTCCTGTACGGCGGCGTTCATCTCGGCGATGGAAGAGGCGAAGTGTTCAACGTTTTTCTTTTCATTATGCGAGGTGGCGGCGATCTCGCTGGAAGTTGACTCGATTTGTGCGCCCGCGGCGGCCACCTGTTCCGAGGAGCGCGCGACCTCGATGAGGGCATCGGACATGGCGTGTTTCATGCGATTGATGGCGTGGATGGCCGTGGCCAGCTCATCCGTGGTGGTGGGGTGACCGTCGTCCCCGGAGAGGTCTTGCAAGGCCATGGCGCCGACCATGTCGACGGAGATCTGAACGTTGCGTGTGATGGAGCGAGTAAGGAGGAAGGCGACCGCGACGAGAATGACGAGCGCAACGGCAAGGGAGGCAAGTTCCCCGATGCTGGTCAGGCTCTGCAAGTCGCTGTCGGCCTGCTGCTGTGCGGTCAGGTTGGCTTGTGCGGCAGCCTTCATGGCGTCGAACTCGCCCTGCATCTGCTCGAGCAGTCGGTTGTCTTCTCCGGTGGCAAACAAGACTTTTGCGGCGTCGAAGCCCTGGTCTTTGCGGGCGGCGTTGAGTTTGTTGACAAAGGCACGGCGTTGATGCACGAACTCAAGGTACTGGGCAAAGTGGGCGGTCTGCGCGGGGTCGCCGGCGATGGCGGCCTGTACGCGGGCGGCGACTACGTCTGCGTCCTTGCGCATGGCGGGGATGCCTGCGATCTGGGCCTCATCTCCAGAGATGAGATAAGCGCGCTGGACGACCGTAACCTGCCGGACATAGGCTATCAGGTATTCGAGGTCGTAGAGCACGTTGTCGGTCTTCGCGATTGCCTGCTCGGTGCCCTCGGCGCGAGTCCTGACCCAGTGTTCAAACCCGGTCCCCGTCAACATCATCGCGGCTATAAAGGCAAAAGCCAGGTAGAGTTTTTTCCTGATCGTCCATTGCATTGCGTTCACGCTCCAAACGGGACCATCGGCAAAGCGGCGGCGACCCTTTAGTTTGGGAGGGACGAATGGATAAGGTGGTCAGCCCCGGCGGGTGGTTCCCGGCCGGGGCTGTCAGCGGTGGTTTGAGAGGATTCGGCAAGAGGATCCTATAAGCCGAATTCTGTCGTGTGCGGTCATTCCTCTAGGCGCCGCGTTGCCGCGGACGCTCATCAGCGACCTACCCGGAGGTTTCACCGTTGCATGGAGCAGCCTGTGAAAGCACTGCGCTCTGCAAAGAGCCGGTTGAACGCATCGGGCCGATGCGCAGCGTCGCCTGGCTCTCAGCGAACGCTTCCCTCCCTATTTGGTCTTGCTCCGTGTGGGGTTTACCCTGCCCCCGGCGTTACCGCCGGAGCGGTGCGCTCTTACCGCACCTTTTCACCCTTACCACTGCGTGGGGCAGCGTTGCGGACAAGTCCGCAGGCCATCCCAGGTCGTCCTCGCGAAGGAGGGTTAGCAGAGGCGGTATCTTTTCTGTGGCACTGGCCGTCTGCGGGCCTTGAAGCCCACATCCCGGACGTTATCCGGCACACTGCCCTGCGGAGTTCGGACTTTCCTCCCCCGGCAAACCCTCGCCGAAGCGAGACAAGCCGGCAGCGACCGCCCGGTCCTCCTGCCTGTTGATAGTTTACCGCGAATCAACCCCGGTAGTTGCTTTGGCGACCGTAATATCCACACCGCGATTGCCTACAATGGCGTTGATGATCATGACAGAATCCCATCCGCTCAGCAAGATCCTGACCAGCCACCTGGTCCAGCGACTGGCTGGGGACCGTTACTACCAGCGCGGCGTGGACTATCTGCGCCGGGGGCGTGTGACGGAGTTCGAAGCTTCGGATGACAGCATTGAGGCGATTGTGGAAGGAACCGAGGAGTATGCGGTCAGGCTGACGGCCGTCCCGGATGGGCTGGAGTGGGACTGCAACTGTCCGCTGGGGCTGGACGGGGAATTCTGCAAGCATTGCGTGGCCGTGGCGTTGAAGTGGCTGGAGGGGCAGGCTGGAGTTGGCGTTCCAAAGGCCGGAGGGACGGCAAAGAGACCCAATGCCGCGAAGGTTACGGACGAGGATATTGCGGCCGCCCTGGATGCGGTGGACAAGGCAGCGCTGGTCAAGATGGTTCTGGAATGGGCCGAGGACGATAGGTTTCTGAAGGACCGGCTGACGCACAAGGCTGCACGGAACAAAGGTCCGGAGGCGGCGATTGCGCAGGCCAGAAAGACGCTGGAGAAGGCAATCCGCGTGCGCCGATATGTGGAATACCGGGAGATGCGCAGCTATGCCGCAACCGTGGAAACGGCCATCGATTCGGTCGAGGAGTTGCTGCGGGCCGGGCACGCGTCCGGCGTAATGGAGCTGTGTGAGGCTGGGGTGCGCTGGCTCTCCGCCGCCTGCGAACAGGTGGACGACTCCGATGGCTACATGAGTTCCTTGATGGATCGGCTTCACAACATGTACTTGCAGGCCTGCAAGGAGGCGAAGCCCGATCCCAAAGCCCTGGCGGCGAAGTTGTTTCAGAACGAGCTGCGCGGCGGTTTTGACGCATGGAGCGGATCCCTGGAAGCGTATGCCGAAGTACTGGGCGAGGAGGGGCTGGCGACTTACCGCTCCATGGCGGAGGCCGAATGGGCCAAGGTTCCGTTCAACACGGAAGCGGGCGCTGCTTCGGATGGCCAAAGCTACTTCAAAATTACGGAGATCATGAAGACATTGGCCCGCAGGTCGGGCAACATCGAAGAGCAGGTTGCGGTGCTGGAGCGGGACCTGAGCAATGCGTACGGGTACCAAGAGATCGCAAGAATCTATAGGGAGGCATGTGATTATGCCAAGGCATTGGCGTGGGCAGAACGCGGGATGAAAGCCTTCTCCGGCTATTATGGCGCGGGACTACGCCGGATTGTGGCCGAAGAGTATCGTCGCGCGGATCGTCACGCGGATGCTCTGAGGATCGTCTGGGTGGAGTTCCGCGACGCTCCGAGTTTGGAGGGCTACAAGCGGCTGGAGGAGTTCGCCCTTGCCGCCGACGATTGGGAGGAATGGAGGGCGCAGGCGCTGGCGCACGTGCGCAGGACAGTTGCGGGCAAAGCCAGAACGCCCGACAAAGTGGATGTATTCATCCAGAAGTGGGGCAGGAGGAGCGACCGCTCCCTGCTGGTGGAGATATTTCTTCACGAGGGCAAGGTGGAGGAGGCCTGGGACGAAGCGAAGGCCGGTGAATGCAGCGAAGGGCTGTGGCTGCGCCAGGCGGAGCTGCGGGAAAGGATGCACCCGGCCGATGCACAGGCCATCTATTTCAGGCTCGGAGAGAGGGACATCCAGATGGCGACCGGGAACTACGACTCGGGAGTTGCACTGCTGGAGCGGGCGGCCGGCGCGGCCCGCTCCGCCGGGAAAAGCCCGGAATTCCAAGCCGCGCTCGATTCCCTGCTCGTTAAGTACAAGGCCAAGCGGAATCTGCTCAAGCGGGTGGATGTGCGGCGGAGGCTTCTCTACCTGCCCGCCTCAGTCGTGTGAGAGATGCCGGCCGGCGACTCAGCTCGTGTTCCGTTTGGGGTGGGTGCGCACTGACTTCTCGATGGCGTTCCATTTGGCGCGGGTTTCTTTGGCGAGCCTGGGGTTGGTCTTGCGCTCCAGGAAGGACAGCTCCTTTTGCATCTTCTGGAAGTTGGCCAGGCGGGCGGGGTCGATGCTGGCGGACGTGACGGCGCAGCCGGGTTCGGCGTTGTGGGTGCAATCGCGGAAACGGCAGTTCTGAGCAAGAGCCTGGATGTCGTCGAAGCTGGCTTCGAGGGTTTGCACCGGCTGGTCGGGATTGGCCCAGAGTTGCACTTCGCGCAGGCCGGGCAGGTCCATGAGGAGCCAGTTGTTGGGCATGCAGAAGAGCTGGCGGGTCGTGGTGGTGTGGCGGCCGCGGCTGTCCGAGTCCCGGACGGCGCTGGTGGCTTGGCGCTCGTCGCCGAGGAGGCGGTTGAGGATGGTCGACTTGCCGACGCCGCTGGAGCCGATGAGGGCTGCGGTCTGGTTGGCTGCGAGCTGGGCGGGCAGGGCGTCGAGGTCTTCATCAGCTTTGGCGCTGATGGGCAGCACCGTGATGGCGGAGCTGAGCGCCTGGACGGAGGCTACGACTTCGGCGAGGTCGAGGTTGAGCGAGGGGGCGAGGTCGGCCTTGTTGAGCAGGACTACGGGGCGAGCGCCGCTTTCATTGGCCATGACCAGGAAGCGCTCGATTCGGCGGGGGTTGTAGTCGCGGTCGAGGCCGCTGACGATGAACAGGACGTCGATGTTGGCGGCCAGCACCTGCTCGCGGATTTCGCGCTCGGGTTGCTTGCGGGAGACGCAGGTTTGGCGGACAAGGACGTGGTCGATGACGGCTTCGTCGGGGCGGAGCAGGACCCAGTCGCCTACGGCCGGCCAGAGAACGCCGGGCTGACGCAGGAGTCCGCCGACGCCGGCGTTGATTTCGGTGGGCTGTTCGGTGTCGGACGCGGTCCAGACGGTGAAGCGGCCGTGGTTTGCGGAGGCGACGCGGCCGGGAATTCCAGCGGGCGCGCTGGGAAGCTGGGCCAAGCCGAAGAGCTGAATTTGGAAGAACGGATTCCAACCAATTTGTTCAAGATGCACGGGGACTATCCTCTCTTTTTGGATGCCAGGAGACACGCCACCGCGAGCCTGAAACCGCGGGGCGGTGGGTGAGAGGAAGAATTAGGCAATGTCGTTCAGCGGCACTCCGTGTAGGGACACTGTATCAAATTGGAATGCCGGCCTGTCGTGAAAGGAATCCACGGAATCATTTGAATCTCGGTGCGGCAGGCGGTTATCCTTTGTGCTAGAGCGTGAACCGATGCCTCCCCAGGTGAGCTGCCTCGCCGGCGCTGCTCTTACAATCGTGGATTTTCAAATCAAGAAGGAGAGGTTACATGAGAATTGCTGGAGCGATTGCGCGGTATCTGCTGGGGTTTGCGTTTCTTGTGTTCGGTTCGAACAGCTTCTTCCAATTCATTCCCCAGGGGCTTCCCCAGCCGGGAAATGCCGGGATTTTCATCAAAGTCCTGATGGACGCGCATTTCTTCTATGGGGTTGGGCTGGTGATGGGGGTGGCAGGCATACTGCTGCTTTTTAACCGCTTTGTGGCGTTGGGGCTGACGCTGCTGGGGCCGATTCTGTATAACATTCTTCTCTTCCATATCACCATGGCGCCGAGTACGATCGGGGCTGGCGTGATTTGCACACTGCTCTGGGCCCTGGTGGCGTGGCAGCACAGGGCGGCGTTTGCTCCGCTGTTCAAGGCCAAGCTGGATGTCTGAGGCGCCGCGCGATCTTATGGTCAGGCGCGCAGGTAGCTACAATCTATAGCAGCGATGATTCAGTATCTGTATCTGGGGCGGGTGGACTACGCCGAGGGGCTGCGGCTGCAGGCGGAGGTCTCCGCCCTGGTGGCTGAGGGGCGCCTGAAAAACGTGCTGCTGCTGCTGGAGCACCCGAAAGTGCTGACACTGGGTAGGAATGCCAACCGCGCAAATGTGCTGGCGAGCGATGAATTGCTGGCTGGGCGCGGGGTTACACTGCACGAGATCAACCGCGGCGGAGATGTGACCTATCACGGGCCGGGACAGTTGGTGGGGTATCCGATCTTCGATCTGCGCACCCTGAAGAATCCAAATGGCGGGCGGATGGGGCCGGTGGACTTTGTTCGCGGGATGGAAGAGGCGCTGATCCGCGTGTGCCTGGAGTTTGGCGTGAGGGCGGGGCGGGTGGAAGGGCTGACTGGTGTGTGGTGCGGAACGGCAGTGGTCAGTGATCAGTTGTCAGTTGTCAGCTCTCCGGATCAAGCCGCTGGGAGAGAGCGGAAGATTGGGGCGATTGGGATTCATGTGGCGAAGGGGATCACTTCACATGGGTTTGCGCTCAATGTTTCCACGGATCTGCGGGATTTTCAGCTGATTGTGCCTTGCGGGATTGCGGACCATGGGGTGACCAGCCTGAAGTTGGAGATGGCTGGGGTTGGGAATCCTGTTCCGGAACTGGAGCGGGTGGCGGACCAGGCGGCGCGGCAGTTTGGGCAGGTGTTCGGCGAGCAGGTTCTGGCGGTGGAGAGCCTGGAGTCGCTGCGGGGGCAGGCTGGGCCTCCGGTATTTCCCGCCGAGGACACGCCGCTGCGGGTGCCGGCTGAAGTGGAACGGCTGGCTGGCGTAGAGCGGCAGCATAGGGCCTGATTCAGCTGTTGAGATTTATAATCCGGCTGAATGCGGGTGGGGAGTTTTTGTCCCGCAAGTCGAAGAAAGGGATCAAGAGGATCAATGCCAACCGACGTTGTGATGCCCCAGATGGGCGAATCGATCTTTGAGGGCACCATCACCAAGTGGCTGAAAAAGGCCGGCGACTCGGTGGAAAAGGACGAGCCGCTATTCGAGATTTCTACCGACAAGGTGGATGCGGAGATTCCTTCGCCCGCGGCAGGCGTGTTGAGCGAAATCAAGGTCGCCGAGGGCGAAACGGTCGGGATCAATACGGTGGTGGCGGTGGTTTTAGAACAGGGATCAGGGATCAGGGATCAGGGATCAGTAGAGGCTGTGGTGGGGCAAGCAGATTTGGCGGGGATTGAGGTGGTGATGCCGCAGATGGGGGAATCCATCTTCGAAGGCACGATTACCAAGTGGATGAAGAAGGTCGGGGACGTTGTCGAGAAGGACGAGCTGCTGTTTGAAATTTCGACCGACAAAGTGGATGCGGAGATCCCTTCGCCTGCGGCGGGGGTTCTGAGCGAGATTCGAGTGGAAGTGGGAGCGACGGTGGAGATCAACACTGTCGTGGCCGTCATCGGGGGAAAGGGACCAGGGACCAGGGAACAGGGAACAGGGGTGGCTGACGAGGCTCTGACGCCTGTATCGGCTCTGCCGGAGGCGGCGGTTGGGGAGGCGGAAATTGCGGTGATTGCGAGCGACGGGCGGCCGGTGCGGTCGTCGCCGCTGGTGAGGCGGATTGCGCGGGAACATACCCTGGACCTCGGGCGCGTGGCGGCCGCGGTTGGCGGGTCGGGTGCGGGAGGACGAATTACGAAGGACGATGTGCTGGGGTATTTGAGCAAGTTAGGGGCGGGGGGAATTGCCCCAGCTGCGGCCGTGAAGGCGGTGGTTGCTGCTGCGCCTGTTCAGGCGCCTTCCACATTGCCGGGGACGGTTGTGCCGCTGAGCCGGATGCGGGCGATTATTTCCGACCGGATGGTGGAAAGTGTTGATATTGCTCCGCATGTCTACTCGGTTTACAAGGTGGACATGACACGGATTGTGCGACTGCGGGAGCGCGAGCGGAGCCGCTTTGAGCAGAAGCATGGGGTGAAGCTTACGTTTATGCCGTTCATTGCGGCGGCGGCCATTGAGGCGCTGCGCAGGCATCCGATTGTGAATTCTTCACTCAAGGACGGGCAGATTCACTATCACCAGAATGTTCATCTGGGCATTGCGGTTGCTTTGGAGTGGGGGCTGATTGTTCCGGTGGTGCGGCAGGCGGAGACGCTGAGCTTTGTGGAACTGGCGCGGACCATGGCCGACCTGGCGGAGCGTGCGCGGACGAAAAAGCTGAAGCCCGAAGAGGCGTCGGGGTCGACGTTTACGCTGACCAACTCGGGGGTGTTTGGCGGGGAGTTTGGCACGCCGATCATCAACCAGCCGGAGTCGGCAATTTTGGCGATTGGCGGCCTGAAGAAGGAAGCGGTGGTGATTACTGACGCCGAGGGGAGCGATGCGATTGCGATTCGGGCGATGCAGAGCTACTGCCTGGGGTTTGACCATCGGCTGATCGACGGGGCCGACGGCGGCAAGTTCATGAGCTTGTTCAAGCGGGTGCTGGAGGGATGGGACCGGGAGATTGGTTAGAGGAGCTTCCGGAACTCTTCCAAGCTAAGCCCTGCGTCGCGAACAATACCGCCCATCGTGAACGCGTTGACTGGGTTATGCCGTGGGATCGTGAGAATGCGCGTCCCGTCCGTCATGACGATGTGGGCGCCTTGGCGGAGAATCCGGAATCCTGCCTTTTCCAGCGCGGCAACAGCTCTCAGATGGTTGATTCCCGGCAGCTTCGACACGGCTTACTCGATCCGGCCTGGTTTTAGACCTAGCCTAGGCAATCGCGATTTCTACGATGCGGCTCACTTCATCGCGCGCTAGTTCCTCGGCAGCGGCAACGTATTCTTGGATCGCTACCGCGATGCTTGCCAAGGCTTCATCTTCAGTCGCGCCTTGTGACCAGCAGCCAGGGAGGCCGGGACAGGAAACGCTGTATCCCTCTTCGGATTTGCGCAAGACAACGCGGTAATTCGCCATGGCAGTAATGTTACACCCTTGACCAAAGTCCGAGTCTTCTCCTCATGCTCAATTCGACACGGTGCTCGATGTTATCTGCTTTGCCAGCAGCGACTCCGGGGTCGCGTCACCATACTCGCTTCAAAGGCCTGCGAGACCGCTTTCCCGGCCTTGAGCATCGCCTCGCGCAGCAGAGAATCCAGAGCCTCCGAGTTGGTGCGCAAGTTCCGGCGCTGACGGGTTTCGGCAATGAATGCCAGCAATTCCAGCGTCAATGTGTAGCTCACCCTTATCTTTCCCGATTTTGTTCTCATTGCTTCCCTTGCCGGTTTGGCTCTCCGCTGGTTCATCGGCAAAAAGAGCGACGGAATGAAAGCTTGTGTCCTGAGTCTAAGGTTCTTTCAAAAATGAGCGAAAAGCAAAAGCAGATCCTTCGACTCACCACCCCCAAACTGAAAAGCGTTTGGGGCCCCGTTCGCTCAGGATGACAGCATCAATTCTGTTATGAATCTTGAACTCAGGACACTACTTTCCAGGCGCCCAGGCGAGGCCGTCGGTGGATTTTCCGGTGGGGATGAGGCGGGTTTGGGTCCAGTCGGCCAGGTCGATTTCGGATACCTGGTTGCTGTGCTCGCAGCTCACGTAGGCGGCTTTGCCGTTGGGGCGGACAACTACTTCCTGGGGGTAAATGCCGGTGGAGACGGTGCGGACAACCTGCATGGATTTCAGATCGACGACGGCGATCTTGTTCTGGTCGGGAAGGGTTACGAGCAGGAAGCGGCCGTCGGGGGTGGGAGCGGTTCCGTAGGCGAGGCCTTCGAGGGGAACCCATTTGGCGACGGAGTTGGTGGTGGTGTCGATGACGGCGAGTTGGGGCTTCGTCTGGTCGGCAGTGAAGACCCAGTGGTCGTCGGGGGAGATGGAGATGCGCTGGGTGTTGCCGGAGATGGGGATGATTTTAAGGACTTTGCGGTTGGGAATGTCGAGGACGGAGACGGTGCCGGGGCCGACGTTCGCGGTGTAGCCGCGCAGGCCGTTGTGGGAGAGCGCGAGCATGTGACTTTGGGGCTGGCCGGTGGGCAGGGCCCCGAGGATCTTGAAGGTTTTGGGATCGATCAGGGTGATGGACTGGTCGAGCTCGGTGGTGACGTAGAGCAGGCCGTCTTTGGGCCCGATCAACGGGCAGTGGGGGCGGACGCCGTGGTCGAAGGAGATGGTGTGGATGACCTTCTGTGCGGCGATGTCGATGACGGCAATGCTGTTGCCATCCGTGCCGGGTGCGCCGACGCCGGAGTTGCCATAGATGGGAACAAAGGCGAGGCGGCCATCGGGCGAAGCGATGACTTCGTGGCCGGTGACGCCGCCTTCAGGGACGCTGGCGAGCACTTTGCCGGAGGCGGGGTCAATGATGGCCATGGATTGCTGGCCTTTTTCGGCGACCACCAGGCGGTCCTGCTGGGCCGGGACGGTTGTAGCGGCGAGGGTTATCGACAGCAGGGGAAGAGCGAATTGAATTGCGCGCACAAAGCCTCCGGGGATACGGAATGAGTGTACCCCAGCGCGCTTTCGGCGGCGAAGGCTCAGGAGTGCTGTGCCCATGGATCGTAGGTTCCGGCGCCCCAGGTGTAGCCTTCGGGATCTTTTACGGCGAATTCGCGGCTGCCGTAGGGCGTGTCCTGGAGCGGGCGAACGATGGCGGCACCTGCGGCCACGGCCCTTGCGTGGACGGCCTCGATATCGGAGACGACCAGGTAGATGCCACCCGTTTCCGCGCCGCCAAGGTCGTTGGGGGACTGATAGCGGATGGCGTGCTCGTCGTCTTTTGCGGAACCGAGCATGATCATGCCGCCGTTGAGGGTGAGCTCGGCGTGGGCTATGATTCCGGGTTCCGCTTCATAGACGGCGCGACGCTCAAAGCCGAAGATGTTGCAGAGCCAGTCGATGGCCGCGGGGGCGTTGCGATAGCGATGGCTGGGGATGACGGTCGAATTGGGCACGGGTTTCCTCCTGTAGGGTTCCTGACTGGGGAGCAGGTAACTCACACTGCAAGAATGGCACCGGCAGCGGAATTCATCTTGGAAAAATCGGAAATGGGCATCGAAAACGCGCCCCCGCTCAGGCGACCGGGATGTGGTTGGCCCAGGGGCGGGAGTGCGCGGAGTGGGAGTAGGTGGTGGCGTCGATTCCAGAGAAGGCGCGGAACTCGTTGGCGAAGTGGGACTGATCGTAAAAGCCGCACTCGAGAGCGAGGTCTGCCCAGGGGATTTCGACGCCGGCGTGCAGTTGTTGCACGGCGCGCTGGAAGCGGAGGATGCGCGTCCAGACTTTGGGAGGGAACCCGACCTGTTCGCGGAACACTTGAGAGAAGCGGCGCTCGCTCCAGCCGGTGGATTGCGCGACCATGCGCACGGTGGAGACGCCGGGCGCCTGGCGGAAGCGGGAGAGCGCGAAATCTATCACTGGATGGCGAGCGACGGAGCCGGTGAGTCTCTCGAGCAGGAAATCTTCGAGTGTACGGAGCCTGGCCTGGGGGGTCGGAGTCTCGCGGAGCCGATCACGAAGCGATCGAGCTGAAAGGCCCCAAATGTCCTCGAGACCGATGCTTCGATTGCTGAACAGGTTGGCCGCGTCGCGCATAAATGGGGAAAAGCCCCCGGCCTGGAAGACGACACCGATCAGGTCAGCCATGTCCGCTGTGTCCACGATCTCGTAGACGGATCGACCGCCAATAATCTGCGACGGGGAGCCGCGACGCGCGGGTGAATTCTCAGAGCAGTCGAGCAGGTAGTCGCGGGCGAGGTTGAGGATGATCTGTACATTGCCGGTGGGCAGAATGCGTTCGCGAGTGTGCGCGGCATCGGAGACGCGGGCGTACCAGAGCGAGCGGATGCAGCGGTTGAGCGGCGGGGCCGGGATGTGCTCGAGATAGAGCATAGCTCTCTGGTGCTCCTTATAGCATGGCGCTTGGGGCGCACGGAAGCGACATTTGTAAGATGCACGTTGGGCACCCGTCGGGTATGCTTGGCGGCATGGGGCTGCCGCGCCGAGACGCTGAACTGGTGCAGATTGTGGAGGCGGCGCTGGCCGGCGCGGCGGCGCGGGCCGGGGAGTGGCTCGCCTGCCGCATCGGGTGCACGCAGTGCTGCCATGGGGCGTTTGCGATCAATGCGCTGGATGCAGCGCGGTTGCGAGCGGGGATGGACGTGCTTCGGCAAACCGAGCCGGACGGGGCGGCGGAAGTTGAGCGGCGGGCGCGGGGATGGATCGCGGAGCATGGGGAGGATTTTCCCGGAGATGCGCAGACGGGGCGGCTGGGCGAAACTGAGGCCGCGGAGGAGCGGTTTGAGGCGTTCGCCAATGAGGCGGCCTGCCCAGCGCTGGACCCTGCAACGGGACGCTGCGATGTATATGCGTGGCGGCCGATGACCTGCCGTGTGTTTGGGCCGCCGGTGCGGATGGAGGGCGAGGGCGGCAACGGACTGGGTCATTGCGAGTTGTGTTTTGTTGGGGCTGGGCAAGGTGTGGTCGAGGCTTGCGAGATGACCATTCCGCATGATCTGGAGGCGGCGGTGCTGGATGAAGTTGGGGATGCAGGGGAGACGGTTGTGGCGTTTGCGCTGCTGAGATGAGGGGATGCCCAAGCGGGGTAGACTGGTGGGTGGATTCCCTGAGATCAACGCGTCCTTGCTGGGTGGAGATTTCGACCAGCGCTTTTGAAGACAACTACCGCTATTTGAAGAGCCTGGCCGTCGGCGCGGAGCTGCTGGCTGTGGTCAAGAGCGATGCTTATGGGCACGGGCTGGCTCTCTGCGCACCGGCGGCGGTACGGGCTGGGGCTGGCTGGCTTGGGGTGACCTCCGTCGAGGAGGGCTCAGCAGCGCGGGCACTTTGTCCAGAGGCGCGCATCCTGGTGATGAGCGGGTGTTTTCCGGGAGAAGGCGCGGCCCTGCTGAAGCTGGGACTCACGGCAGTGGTCTGGGAGCAGTGGCATCTGGATGAGCTGGAGGATGCTTCGCGCACGGCGGGCGCAGGTTCAGTGCCGCTCCATCTGGAGATCGATACGGGGATGAGCCGGCAGGGTGTGGGGCTTGACCGTTTGGACGACGTTTTGGCGCGCCTGGGGACAGACAAGCCGTTGCACGTGGAAGGCGTACTAACCCATCTCTATTCGGCCGACGAGAGCGACGGCGTGACGACTGCTGAGCAGATGAGCCGGCTGGCGTCGGCGCTGGGGAGAATTTTCGCTGCTGGATTACGACCGGAATGGCTGAACGTAGGTGCGTCGGCTGCGCTGCTGAACGGCGGAGCGGAACCAATCAAGGCTTTGGCAGCAAAGTGGGGCATGAAGGCGATGCTGCGGCCGGGGCTGGCACTTTATGGAGTTGCACCGGAGTTTATTCCCGATGAGCCGGAGAGTGTGGCCGCAGCGCGGCAGAGGCTGAAGCCGGTGCTGAGCTGGAAGACGCGGGTGGTGGGGGTGCGGACGATTTCTGCGGGCGCGGTGGTGGGGTATAACGGGACATTTGTGGCAACCGAGACGATGCGGCTTGCGCTGCTGCCGGTTGGCTATGCGGACGGGCTGGACCGGCGGCTGGGCAACCGCTTCAGCCTGCTGGTGCGCGGGGAACGTGCTCCGCTGGTGGGGCGGATCAGCATGGACCTGGCCGTGCTGGACGTGACGGAGATTGAGGGTGTCGCGGCAGGGGATGAGGTTGTAATTCTCGGACCGCAGGGCGCGGAGAAGATCAGCGCACTTGAACACGCCGAGGCTACGGGCACGATTCCGTGGGAGGTATTTACGCGGATTGGGGCGAGAGTGAAAAGAACAGGAGTTAGGGGTTAGGGATCAGGGGTTAGGCAACGGTCTCTGGCGTCTCTTGCGGGCAGGAGGAGGATACGGTGATTGCGGCTCCTACGGCCGCGATCATGGCATCGCTGCCAATGCAGGAGTTGAGCAGCAGGTGGTAGAGGCCGCGTGCGCACCACTCCTGTTGATAGGCCTTGCGGATGACGGCGGCGCGGCGCTTGTCGAAGGCAGCCAGCATTTGGTCGGCCTGGTCGGCCTGCTTGGGAAAGGCGTTGACGAACCAGGCGCGCTTGGCGGCCGCCGTGGCATAAACGAAGACATGGAAGCAGCCAGGCTGGTTGGCAAGAGCGCAGGCTGCGCCGCGGCCTACCAGGACGCAGTTCCCTTCCTTTGCAGCCTTGAGTATCTCCTGCCGAATCAAAGACAACATGCGCTCGGAGTCGAAGACCTGGTCGTCGGTCAGGCCCGACATGGAGTAGCCGGAGTCGTGCCAGAAGACCTTGCCGTAGCGGTAGTACCAGGGATCGAGGCGCTCGTCGTATTTCTTGGCCAGCTCCGGGGAGACGCCGGCTGCGCGGGCTGCGGCGCATGGCAGATCAGCGTCCAGGAGGCGCCAGCCGAGGTGGGTAGCCAGTTCGTGAGCAAACTCGCCGCCGCGGGAGCCGTACTCCCGCTCGACAGTGATGACGTGGATGGGTGCGTGGGCCATGGGGAAGATTCCTCCGACGAAGGGAGGATAGCAGAAGAACAGTTGACAAGGAACAGGGATTAGGAGCCAGCCCCCGGGCGCTGTGGGGGTAAGATGGCTGGCAGTTGCGTTGTGCGACCAGGGAGGCTGCGAACGATGAGCCTGGGCTTCAGGGTGGCGGTGCGAGCCGTTGTGGTGTTTGCGCTGGCGGCAGGAGTGGTGTTTCTGCCTGCGGGGACTTGGCGCTATTGGCAGGGGTGGGCGTGGTTAGCAGCGTGTTTTCTCCCCAGCATACTGGCCTTTGTCTATTTCCTGCGGCACGACCGGGAGCTGGTCGAGCGGCGATTGCGCACCAGGGAGAAGGTAGCCGAGCAAAAGCGCCTCATTCAGTGGATGAAGCCGCTGTTTCTGGTGGCCTTTCTCCTGCCTGGCTTCGACTTCCGGTTCGGTTGGTCGCGCAATCTGCTGGGAGCGGCGCCGATGTGGCTCTCGCTGCTGTCGACTGTGCTGGTGGCTGCCGCATTCGTTTTTATCTTCTGGGTGCTCAAGACCAACAGCTACGCCGGGCGCACGATTGAGGTGGTGACCGGGCAGGGAGTCATCTCCACCGGGCCGTATGCCTGGGTGCGACATCCGATGTACACCGGATGCGTCGTACTGCTCCTGTTCACTCCGCTGGCGCTGGGGTCATGGCTGGCGCTGCCGGTCTTTGCTCTGCTGGTTCCCTTCTACGGCATCCGGCTGCGGAACCATGAGAAGGTGTTGCGCGCGGAGCTTTCCGAATACTCGGACTACTGCACCAGGACGCGTTACCGCCTGATTCCGTTTGTCTGGTGAGAGACGGTCCGCGGCATTTCAACGTAAGAAATATGCCGACACCTTGACGGTCTACACAACTCTAGTGTAGATAAACATAGTATGGGTAAACCGAACGATCTCGTTCAAGGGACGTTGGACCTTTTGATTTTGCGGACAATTCAGCTGGAGCCGATGCATGGCTGGGCGATTGCGAAGCGGATTCAGCAGGTTTCGCGCGAGGTGTTGCAGGTGCAGCAGGGCTCGCTCT
>Ga0302319_10013929_pt1 | contig 15042 bp, 15 predicted proteins | sample Bog_T0_2_FD_203319 | JGI IMG/M metagenome (GOLD analysis project Ga0302319, IMG submission 203319) | Peat permafrost microbial communities from Stordalen Mire near Abisko, Sweden - Bog_T0_2 | ecosystem: Environmental > Terrestrial > Soil > Wetlands > Peat | place: Sweden: Abisko, Stordalen Mire... | reverse complement strand
CTCAGGCCGGAAGTCCTCAGCACGGAAGTGATGTAGCCGGTAATCCCGCTCCAATGCCGCTTGATCTCTCGCTGGATGTTCACTTCCTGAATCCGGAGATTCTCGTGGACGGCCGTCGGGTCTCCGGTGGAGCCGTGAAACAACGCGCCTTCGAGATCGAACGAATCGCCCAGGCTGTGAGCCGGATCCACGCTCATCATCAGAGTCTTGCAGCCGAGTTCCGCGAGCCTCACTCCGGTGGCTGCCGCGACGCTGGTCTTGCCGACGCCGCCCTTGCCGCCGAATAACAGAATTCGTATTGTTTAATCGATCTCCAGGCTGTCGTGTGCCTGAGCTTCACTTCGAATGTTCGAGTTGACTCAGCGCGCTCAGGACTTCGCCGCTGTGAGGCGCGGGCGAGACGCCCCTCCACACGCGCTCAATCCTGCCTTCCGGACTTACCAGAAACGTGTTTCGCGAGGACAGCTTGAAACCGAGCAGGGAAGTCAGCGAGTCGTACTGCCGCGAAACCTGCTTTTCTGTATCCGCCAGAAGCTTAAAAGTGAGGCCCTGTTTGGCGCAGAACTCCCGATGGCTGCCCGCGGAATCCACGCTCACGCCAATGATGACCGCATGGAGTTGTTCGTACCGGGCGATATCGCGCTGGAAGTTGTGCGCCTCTATTGTGCAGCCCGTCGTGCCGTCTTTGGGATAGAAGTACAGCACTACCCACTTGCCTCTGAAATCGTGCAGGCTGATCCTGCTCCCGTCCTGGGATGGCAGGGTGAAGTCGGGAGCCGTTTGCCCGACCTCGGTCGCGGCAGCGGCGATTATTCCCGCGGCAAACAACAGGCCGAGCGCTTTGATCTTCATGGAACTCTTTCTCCGGGCGACGGGCTAATAATTTGATCTTAAGTCAATTATATTCTACTATGGAGAAACCAGAAAACGCCGGTTTCTCCAGCCGAAAGGATCTGAGAAAAATCGGTATTGAGAGGAAAGTAAGTTTTTCGGCATGGTATCGGACACAATCAACACGGAACTCGGCAAGTACGGGATCGGAGCAAAGCTACGGCGGCTTCGGCTGCGCAAGAGCATGGGTCTGCTGGAGTTGAGCAAACACACGGGGCTGTCCCTCGCGCTGCTCTCGAAGCTGGAGCGGGACGTAATGTATCCAACCCTGCCCACGCTCGCTCGCATTGCCATGGTCTTCAGCGTCGGACTGGAATACTTTTTCACTTCCGAACCGAAGCCGGTACTTGAGATTGTCCGCAGGAAAGACCGGCTGCGATTCCCGAACGATCCGGACGCAGATCCCGTCGCCTACTCCTTCGAGAGTCTGGACTTCCCGGTTCCCAACCGAGTCCTGAACACGTTTTTCGCCGAATTCAATCCCCTCGCGCCGGAACAATGCCGGATGCACGAGCACCCCGGAGTTGAGGTCATCTACATTCTCGCCGGAAAACTGGAGTTGCGCACCGGTGAAGACGTCCATGAATTATCCGAAGGCGACGCTGTTTATTTCGATTCCGGCGTCCCCCATGCCTATCGCCGCGTCGGAGCAAAGCGCACCACAGCCATGGTGGTCTCGCTGCCGCCGCGAGCATAAGAGCGGCAACTGCAGCCGCGGGACAACGGAGAGCGGACCTACTGTCGACCCGTTGCGGCAGATCGTCGCGGGCGACGGCTTCGGTGGACCCGGGTAGAAGGCGCTTTCCTGTCGGAGCCCGGAGGCGCAGACAGAATAGCCGGATGAGGCCCTCAGGCCGGAGGCGGTGTCAGGCTGTCCCCGGAGTCTGTTATACAGGGGAGTGTGAGAACCCGCATAATAACGCTGTTGCTGCTGGCCGGCGTTTTGTACGCGCAAACCCCGGCGCCGGCACCCGACTCGATCGATCCGCTGGGCCGGAATAGCCCGCAAGCTTCCATCTTTCACTTCCTGGAGGCCTGTCATTCGCGGGACTATTCGAAAGCCTCGTATTATCTGGACTTGCGGCGCATGGCTCCGGCCGACCGGGCAAAAGCCGGCCCTGAACTCTCCGCGCAACTCGAAGATCTGCTCGACGACACCCCCTTCGACATCGCAACTCTGAGCCGTGCGCCTGAAGGCGATCAGTCGGACGGCCTCGGAACCTACTTCGAGCGTCTTGCCACTTTCCATATCGATCAGCAGACGCAGGATCTGCAGCTCGAAAGAGTGGAATTGAAACCCGGCCTGCGAGTCTGGCTGGTCTCCGCCCCCAGCGTCGCCATGATACCGACTGCGCACAAGGTCATTGCTGAAACACCCTTTGAGAAGGATTTGCCCCAGCCCCTGGTTGCGTTTGAAATCCTCGATACGCCGGTGTGGCGGTGGATCGCGCTCATCCTCATGAGCGCCGCGCTCTGGATGCTCGCATCTGTAGTCTCGCGGGCAATCGTCGCGGCAATCCGGCCTCTCGTGGAGGTTCCGCGTCTCAGAGGGCCGCTCCGCGTGGTTCTGGCCGTGACAGGTTTCCGCTTCGCGATGGAGCTCGCGCCGCCCTCGTCTCTATTGCGTCTTTTTATCGAGCGTGGACTCCAACTCGCTTTCTATCTGGCGCTGGCGTGGGCTGCCGGCGTGATCGTCGATCTGATTGCGGATCGTTGGCACTCGAGGCTCGATCCGCGGATGGAGGCGGTGAGTTTCTCCGTTCTGCCCCTCGGCCGACAGGTTTTGAAGCTTTCCATTTATCTGGCCGCGTTTCTGGCCGTAGTCCGCGCCTGGGGTTACGACACGACGACGATTCTGGCGGGGATTGGCGTCGGCGGTCTCGCCGTCGCGCTGGCGGCGCAGAAAACGATCGAGAACCTTTTCGGCGGCGTCTCGGTGATCAGCGATCGGCCGGTGCTTGTGGGCGACGTCTGCCGCTTTGGCGACCGCGTCGGCACCGTCATGCACATCGGTCTGCGCTCCACTCGGATTCGCACCCCGGAACGCACCGTAATCAGCGTCCCGAACGCTCAGTTCTCGGCCATGACGCTCGAAAACATTTCCAGCCGCGACAAGATCTGGTTTCATCCCATGATCAACCTGAGGCGCGATACGACCCCGGCGCAGTTGACTCAGGTCTTGACATTGTTTCGCGAGGTGCTCGCCAAAAATCCGAAGGTGGAAGCGGGGTCGATTCCGGTGCGGTTTACGGGTGTGGGACCTTATTCGCTCGACATCGAGGTGAACGTCTATGTGGCGACGGCGAACTTCGAAGAGTTCCTTGGGGTGCAGCAGAGTTTGCTGCTGGAGTTGCTCCAGGCGGTTGAGGAGGCGGGCGCGGCTCTCGCGGTGCCGCTGCAGGAGAGTGTGGAATCGCGGACCACTTCGCCCGCGTGACAGTTCGGACCGCCAAAATCGGTATACTGAATCCAGTCGGCGCGGTATGGCCGATGTTCGCAGAAGTTCTGAAACTACAAGGGAGATTCCAAATGAAATTTGCACTGCCGGTGTTCTTTGGTCTGTTGACAGCTTCAATCGGCGCATTCGCGCAGGCCCCGGACCAGGCCGCTATCGATAAGGCTCTGCTCGCCTCCCCGGCAAACATGAGGGCCGCGGCTACCGTCATCAAATGGAAGCCCGACTTCACTTACGAAACCCTCCGAAAAGGCACCAACCGCCTGGTCTGTTACGACAGATCGGGACAGCCGGGCCAGCAGCCATTCTCCGTGGAATGCACCAGTCTCGCCAATCTCGACAGGGCCGCCCAGAACCTGAGACTCGAAGCGATCCCCGACAAGAAGGCGAGTCTGGCGGCATTTGACGCCGCTGAGAAGGACGGGACTCGGGTGAAGCCGGAGTTTGGATCTGTTTGGTATCACCTGTCGGGCGCCGATCCGGAGCATACCCGGACCCACATGACAATCGCTGTGCCGGGCGCAACTGCGAAGACGCTTGGTCTGCCCGAAGCCAACAGCCAGGGCGGCGTGTGGATTATGAATGCCGGAACTTCGACTGCCCACCTCATGACGCCGGGCGAATAAACTCCGCAGACGTGCCTGAATGAAGTATTTTTTCTCCAGCCTGCTCATGATTGCTTTGCTCTCGGGAGCACAGCCGGCAAGGCGTCGGTTCACCGGTATTGTTACGGACAGCATGTGCGCTACGGCTGACCATTCCCGCATGAAAATGGGGCCAACCGACGCCGAGTGTACCCTCGCCTGCATTGAGGAGCACGGTGCCCTATACGTGATCTATGACGGAAAAGAAGCCTATACTCTGAGCGACCAGCGGGCGCCCGAAAAGTTTGCCGGGAAAAAGGTGACGGTCACGGGCACGCTGGACGCTCGCACTCATACCATTCGCGTGGATTCCATCACCGCGGCAAAGTAGGCAGATTCAGTTCCCGTTGGCAACGCACGCCGTGTACATCGACGTGCAAAGATCTACCCACCTGAGATAGACTCTCCGTTTGAGGTTCCCTATGAAGAAGAACATCGCATTGGTTCTGTTCACGGCCCTGTCGGCCATCGCCGCCATCTCGCAACCGGTCGCGGTAACCGGAGGAAAAGTCTCCGGCGTTCCGGCTCGCGACGCATCCATCACCGCGTTCAAAGGTATCCCTTTTGCCGCGCCGCCGGTGGGTGATCGGCGTTGGCGCGCGCCGCAGCCTGTGGTTCCCTGGCCCGGAGTCAAGGCAGCGGACAAGCTCAGCCCCAGTTGCATCCAGACCATCGTCACAGAGAAGAAACCCTGGACCTACGAATTCATGGCCCACAATGACGTCAGCGAGGATTGCCTTTACCTGAACGTCTGGACTGCGGCGAAGAGCATTGGCGAGAAGCGTCCCGTCTTCGTGTACCTCTACGGCGGGGCTTTCACGGAAGGGTCCACAGCCGTGCCCGCATATGACGGTGAGGGGTTGGCGAAGAAAGGCCTGATCGTGGTCACCATCAACTACCGCGTCGGGATTTTCGGTTTCTTCGCGCATCCGGAATTGACGCAGGAATCCGATACGAAGACATCCGGAAATTACGGTCTCCTCGATCAGGTTGCGGCGTTGCGTTGGGTCCGCGACAACATCGCGAAGTTTGGCGGAGATCCGGCGCGCGTGACCATCGCGGGTCAATCGGCCGGCGCCAGTTCCGTAAACGCGCTGGTGGCATCGCCACTGGCGAAGGGTTTGTTCGCACGCGCGATCGCGGAGAGCGGCGCAACTTTGGCGGGCGGCACCGGCGCGGCGGGAACCAAACGGGAGCAGGCCGAGCAGTCCGGCGCGGCGTTTGCTGTGGCGAAAGGCGCGAAATCGATCGCCGAACTGCGTGCCTTGAGTTGGCAGAAACTGACCGAACCCCTGCAGGGCGGGGGGCGCGGCGCACGCGGAGGTCTGATTGTGGATGGTTCGTTCCTGCCGCAATCCGTTTCCGAGATCATGGCTCAAGGCAAGCAGAACGACGTGCCGACGCTGACGGGTTGGAATAAGGGAGAAGGCGGAGCTACGCCGAACCCAACCGTGACGGCTGCGGCCTTTCAGGCCCAGGCGAAGCAGCGCTACGGAGATCGGGCCGACGAGTTCCTGAAGCTGTATCCGGCGGCCACGGACGATGAGGCCCGGGTTGCAGTGAATGAGAGTTCCTGGGATCAGCAGAGAACGGGCGCGTACTTGTGGGCGCGAAATCGTGGGAAGACGGCCAAGACGAACGCTTATACTTATTTCTGGGATCACGCCCTGCCGGGTCCGGATGCCGCGCTCTATGGCGCGTTCCACACTTCCGAAGTGCTGTACGCACTGAATACTCTGTATATGTCGGAGCGGCCATTTACGGACGTGGACCGCAAGATCGCGGATCAGGTGTCTTCGTACTGGGTGAACTTTGCCACCTCGGGTGATCCCAATGGCAAAGGGCTGGTTGCGTGGCCGGCAGTCGGGGAAAAGGCGCAGACGATGGAGATCGGCGATAAGCCAGGGGCCATCTCCGTGGCCGGGAGCGCGGAGAAACTCGCGTTTTGGGAGAAGTTCCTGACGCGTTAAGGCGGACCAGTGCACGCCCGCGGTAGCGAAGGCCCGGTTGACGGCGGCAACCCCGGAGGCCTGACCGCCACGTCCGCCGTGAGGCCTGCCTCAACCCCGCCGTCGAATACCATGGAAAGTGACCTTTGCCATCGAACCTTACCGCCATTGAACTGGAGTCCATCCTCCCGGCAGACCTGCCGAATCGCGAACGAGTCGTCCTCGCGGCGACCAGACACCTTGAGCTTCTGGCCGAGGTCAATGAGGTCATGAACCTGACCCGCATCACGACGCCTCGCGACGCGGCCATCAAACATATCCTCGATTCCGTCATGCCCTGGCGGCTGTTTAACGGCGCGAAAACCGTGCTCGACGCTGGTACGGGACCCGGCTTCCCAGGCCTGCCACTAGCGCTCACCTTACCCGACACGCGCTTCACCCTGGCCGAATCAACCGGCAAGAAAGCCCGGTTCGTCGAAAGCGTCATCGCCGATCTGAAAATCGCCAACGCCCGCATCTTGCCGGAGCGAGTGGAAGACCTGGGCAAGCGCGACCGATATGAAATCGCCACAGCGCGCGCCTTTGCCCCGATGCCGAAAGCACTCAAGATGCTCGCGCCGCTGTTAAAGCAAGGCACGCGGGCCCTTCTCTATAAAGGACCCGACGTGGAAACGGAAATTGCCGAGGCCGACCGCGAAGCGAAGTCGCTCGGCGTGAAGTTTCAGATCCTGATGCGCTACGATCTCCCGGATGGCCTGGGCTCCCGAACCATGGTTCAGGTCGCAAGATAGCGTCGGCATAACGCGATTGCGGCCACCCTGCCGAGGCCTTCCTGCGCCGCAGTTTTGTGCCCGCTGTTCCAACTCCTCAGCGAGTCGCAGTGACGATCAGCACTTCAGCCGGAAAACTCATGCCTGAGTCAGTCGTATATTCGCTCAGTGATTCCAGCATCTCGCGAGTCGTCTGCTCCTGCTCCTCCGGCGAGAATACGGCGAATGTCTCACGGAGCTTTTCGGATATCTCCAGCCGGAGTGGAAGGAATTCCTTCACAGGCATCGGCGCCTCAATCCGGAAATGCAGCAAATGCTCAGCCGCATTCGGCGCGCCGGCTTCCACTACCAGTTCCCGCAATTTTCCCTCCGGCGCGAATCGGAACGGGTCTGGCGCATCCGGGTCGGGCGGTGGGGAATCGACATGCTTCCTCATCACCCGCGAAAGCGCCCAATGAAAGGGATTTCTCTCCGCGGAGCACCAGACCGCAAGCGCCAGTTTCCCGCCAGGTTTGAGCACCCGCAGCATTTCCCGGATACCCTCCGTCGGCGACGCGAAGAACATCACGCCAAACCGGCTCACCACGGCGTCGAAGGTGGCATCTGCATAAGGCAACGGGTCGGCAGAGGCGACTTCGAACTGCACGTTGTCAAGCCCCCGGCGTTCCGCCTCGCGCCGAGCGGCTTCAATCATGCCGGAAATGGGATCGACACCATAAACCCTGCCCTGTTGGCCGACGGTCGCCGAGAGACCCAAGGCAGGTTCGCCCGGCCCGGTCGCCACATCCAGAACCGACTTCCCCGCCGCAACACCAGCGTATTCCGCGAGCGCCTCCGATACGGGCGCAAACATATGCCGGATGATTTCGCGGTGCTGCTCCCAGAATGGGGCGGAATCAGTCCACTTCTTAATAACGTCGGAGTCGGGTTGCATGGGATTGAGGATCGCTGCTTTCCCCATGGTAATGGAGCGCCAAGCGGGCCAGCTTCAGCCGGTGGTCGGCGAGCATCGCCCGGCCCAACAAGCTCATCTGCGGATCCCTTGTAGAATCATGCAGATAGGGGCGTATACCTAACTACCTCCTGGCCTCCGGCGATGCCGGATGGAGCGTGGCGGAGGGCAGGCCCCGGGCATTTCCGTGCCGCTCCATTGCTGTCGCGGCCCGGAAGCGGTTGGGCGGCTCCTCATGGTCTTTCATTTGTCCATCTGCCGCCAGGCAGAGGGCTGCCGCTGAAGCATGTGCCGCCTCACACGCCAGGGGCCGTAGTGTCGAATGGCGCAACTCCAGGCACCAGCTTCAGTTGGTGGTTACGGAATGACGTTTCGTTCCGCGACTTTGAACTTACTTTGCTACCGCGGCCTTCGCGTCGGAACCCGACTGGCTTGGGCGGCAAAAAGCCCGCAATGACAGCCCAGCCACCAGTCCGGCCGAAGCAGCCACCACCAGGCTCCCTGCCAGGTTTCTTTGCACGGTGTCTCGCAGGCTGGCGAGTACGTCGCCTCCGGCGAAAGTGCGCACATACGCGGCGGACGAATCCAGTCTCTCGCCGGTTTCGTGAGCCAGGTCGCTGATCGCGCCCGAGCCTTCGACTCCGGCGGCGCGGACCGAGTCGGCCGCGGACTCAAGCGATTCGACAGTCCGCCGGCGGATGCCGTCTGTCATATCGTCATGCTCCAAATCCTGAAACGATTTATTCATAATGATTTCCTGTTTATGCGCCCTGCGCGCTCGAACGAATCGACGGCTTTTCGGAGACGAGAAAATCCGCCCTGGCCTCGCTGGCTGACGCGACATCGTCGGCGCCGGTATCTTTCAACAACTCTTCGGCCCGCTTGACCCACTCTGAACTGTCGCAATGGACCGAGAGCAGAATGCCGCCCTCTTTGATGCGGCCTTCGTAGCGCTTTGCCTCATACTCGGGCATTCCCATTCCGATCAGTGCGCCAACGATCGAGCCGACCGCTCCCCCTACGCCCACGCCGGCAAGCAAGGCGATGATGGGACCCGCCGCCACAAACGGCCCAATGCCGGGAATTGCCAGCAAACCGATTCCCGCCAACCATCCCAGTGCGCCACCGACCACCGCCCCCGAACCGCCGCCCGTCACCGCGCCTTCCGGCGCCTTGGTTCCCTTGTCAATCGCAAAGTCCTTGGAACCCTGATTCTCCGGGAACAGAACCGAAATGTCCGTGCTCCGGAAGCCGCGCTGTTTCAACGTGTCCACCGCGTCCTCAATGCCGGACCGATTCTTATAAAGGCCGTAAACGGCTGTGTTCGCTGACATTCTGTATTTCTCCTCTTCGAGGGCCGGGAATTGCACGTTTGAGGCCGAGCCGGCAGGCGTCCGAATGCGTAGCGCAAATCCGGGAAACGACGACGGCCAGGAACGGAGCAGCGCGTGCTTTGACAAGCCCGACTGCGCGGAGTCCTTTGAGAGTACGCCAGCCCGAGAGGAAGTTATGCGATCGAACTCAATCATTGCAATTGCAGGAGTTATCCTGACAACCGCTCTTTTCGCGGTCTCTGCTATTGCTCGCGATCACAGCGAACTGAACGGCGTCTGGACACTGGTCCCCGCCAATAGCGACTTTGCCGGACAGCCTGTCGTTCAAACCGGCACAGTGACCATTGCCGATCGCGAGGGGGTGATCATCGTCTCTCGCAGCTTCGTCTATGCGGGAGCTGCCGAGACCTTTTTCTACCGCGACGTCACCGACGGTGAGCACGGCGACACCTTTCACACGAGCAAAGATTTAAAAAGCAAGACCGATTGGGACCACGATGTCCTGAAGGTGACCACCACGCAGTCGGGCGTCGTGACAGTGGAAAGCTACAGCCTCGGCCCGGGTGGCGAAATGCGGGTCGGCGTAGTAACACCGGGGCACAAACCGATCTCCCTCGTCTTTCATCGGAATTGAACCGGAGACGCCGGAACCCCCGACTGAGCCCTCGTCGCCGCGAGTGGCGTTCTGTGGTCACGCGACCAAATATCGTCACCCGGAGGGGACTCCGAACTCCTGGTTCTCGCGGAAGTTGGCATGAGCCCGCCGGAGTGGGAGGAAAAGCGTCGGCACGAGAGCCGACGCGGCAGACACGAGGCGTCTGCGCCACACGGCAGACAACATTTGGGTCAGATCGATTTCCCCGGGCAACCGAAATCCCCCATGACATCCGGAGTTCGGAGGATCAACGCGCTTACTGCGTTTTCTTCTGGTCCGATGTCGTCGTGCGTGTAGTCGTGGACTGTGTGCTGCCACCATTCGGGTTTTCCTGCGACGGCGTATCCGTGTGGGTATCCGTCGTGGTCGACGAGCTTCTTTCAACGGAAGTGCTGGCAGGAGCGGGCTCGGCGGAGGTGGACGCCGGGGCTGCCGGAGCGGCTTGCGAACTGGCTGCGGGGGCTGGCGCCGCGGACTGCTGGCAGCCAGCCAATATCAGGCCGAGAGCGCCCGCTGCGAGAAAGGGCAGCTCTTTGTAAATGGCTTTGTTCATGACGCGGGATTCCTTTGCGAACGGATTGGGTGGCGTTTCCTCGGGGAACGAATGCAATTCGGCCTCCAGGTTGCAGTTCGGTGGGCAGGTGCCGCGCCTCCTTCGTTTACGCGGCCACTTGCTCGTCCACCACCATCCGGATCCACGCATCCATATGAGACGCCGATCCTCCGGTATACAAACCGGCAATGGGCGATGCAAGGTCGTAATCGAACGCGGCCGCCACCACAACGTGCCCGGTCGTCACCGCGATCCCGCGCGAAGGATCGTACCCCCGCCAGCCGACTCCCGGCAAGTAGACCTCAGCCCATGCGTGCATGTACGCGTCGGACCGTCCCGTCGACGAACACTCGTACCCGCTCACGAATCTGGCGGCAATTCCCATCACCCTGCACGCGTCGCAAAACAGCACAGCCAGATCGCGGCACGACCCCTCCTGCTGGCTCAATGTCTGCGCCGATTGCCAGGGCGCGCCTTCCGGGCGGATCACCTGTTTCATCGTCCGGTAGATCTGCCCGCTTAACCCGGATAGAAATGTGAGTGCGTTTCGTTGCCCGCCGGCGGCCTCGTTCGCGTACCGCTGAACGCCCTCCGCGACGTGCGTGCAATCCCGGTAAGCCGCGAGCGCTGCGCTCAGTGGCTCCCGGTACCACAGGGGAAGGCTCAGCGACTCGCCAATGATGACGTAATCGAATGGGTTCTCCCGAAGCATCTCCACCGTGAACCGGCTCATTACCTTCATCTCCGTGGTGACCGCGTCGAACCAGGCGTTCAGCGTCAGATTGCCATCCTGGTCCAGGCATTCGGTGCTGCCAGTCGGCGTCGGCGTGATCTGAATGTCGAACGCAGTCAGCCTCTGCGTGTTGGTCATGCGCGGTCGCAGACGGAAGGTCTGGGGTTCCAGATGTACCGCGTGATCGTATCGGTACACAGTGGAGTGCTCAACGGAAATCTTCAAGTGGGCGCCTCATGCCCGCGCTATCGGGAATCTTTCGGTTCTCTGCCTGCAATTGGCGCTCCATTACCGGTGGATAAACCCGCGCCTGATTGGGCCATACAAATGCCTTCCCCAGTCTCATGGAAAACTCGCATCCGGTCCAGGGTGGGCACAAAACGATTCTGTTCGCCGACAACATTCCGTCGGTTCTGTACGACGTCTCCGCGTTTCTGGTCAAAGGAGGTTACCACGTCCTGAGCGCCCGCACCGGCGAAGATGCCATCCGGCAAATGAATGACTACAAAGAGGAGATCCATCTTCTTTTGGCGGCATTCGACATGCCCGAAATGAATGGTCTCGGGTTAGCCGCTCAGGTGAGTTTGAAATGGCCGGATGTCAAGGTGTTATTGATGTGCGAATTCAACGGCGGAACCCTGATTCTCAATGAGGGCTGGCATTTTCTCCCCAATCCATTCGTTGAATCGCAGCTAAGCGCCCTGATTCTCACACTTATCACTCCAGCCAATGCGATCCCGCGATATAAAGAGGCCATCGCAAATTCCGTTGCCGCGGTGGCGTAACGGACAGACATCTCCCCTGGGGTGCCGCGCGGATGCCGGACCCGGCCCAAACGCTGTCAGGTGAGAGCGGCCCGGATTCACGAACCATTGGGCCAAAACCTGCATCTACCCAATCCAGTACTCGGGATAGCTTCCCATGGCTTCAGCTTCGTCTGTCCCGGACTCCGCCGTGGGGACGCCGGCCGTGGTAAGGTCCGCGCCGTCGGCGCCCGGCGCGGCCTGTTTCTCTTCAATGATCGAATACTCATCCATCGGAACACGTCCTTCGCAAGTCGTGGTGACCGCTGGTAGCCACCGGAGAAACAGAAACCCGTTGGGCCGGATTGCGGGTTATTGCAACCCAGCCCAACGAAAGGACGGCACTTACCGACGAATGCACACGTCGGGCAAGAGCGCTATCCTGGTTGTTAATGCCGAGTCTCCCGCACGCGGCGGACCAACTCAAAAGCCGGCAGCCGGGCAGGGAGTGACGAACATCGCCCGATCGGGGAGTCCACTTCCTGATGCGAACCCCGGGTGTGTTGAGCTGGGTCTGGGCGTGTGGGTGCGACAGCCGGTTTGCGGCGCGGACGCCGCGCGAGCCGGCGCTTTTCGTACGTGCGATCCCGCGCCAGTTCAGGCGCCGGCAGCCCGTTATTCGTCCGCCCTACGAACGGCCGTGAAGCGCGCGGGGATTCCCGCATTTCCGCAATCCTGAAGGTCACCGGGTGGCAACTCCCACTGGTGCGCAGAATGGCAGAACGCGGCTACCGCCGCGTGTCCAGTGCCCTCGGCAGGGACACGGCCCCAACCCGGCAGAACCCGTACCTTCGGGCACATAAATGTAGAAACTCCAGGGTCGAACGAAGCTCGACCAGGCCGATTCACAATCGGCCGCGGGTTAACCAACCTGGTTAACCAACCCGCCCCACAGCGCAGATCCAGCGGCCTGGATTATGTAGAAACTCAAGGGTCGAGCGAAGCTCGACGAGGCCGTGCAGCCCGTGCGGCGTCAATAATAGCGGAGGCGGGCGATATCCGTAAGCATCGGCAGCGTGTAAACTCGTGCGAGAGGCCCTCTGCTTTTGGGCGGGTGAATGAGGACATACATGGACGCAAAACCAATTATCATGACCGTTGGCTTTCAGGCACGCCCCGGGAAGGAGGCGGAATTGCGGGAGGCATTGACCGAGGTCCTCACGCCAACCCGACAAGAGGATGGGTGCCTGTTTTACGACCTGCACGTCGCGGCTGACGATCCGTCGAAATTCCTGTTTCACGAGAGCTGGTCGAGCAACGCGCATCACGAAGCTCACGACCGGACGCCGCATATTCAGCGCCTGCGGTCACGGATCGGAGAACTCTCGCTACCGGCCGACAAGCACTGGTGGGAAAAGATCGGCTGACGGCCGTTCAATGCTCCAGTTGAGCGATATTTCGCACCCCTGGCGTGACGCCGCCGGCACCGGCGTTCTCATCCAGTTCCAGGCGCAGATAGTCCCAGACCACGCCGCTTTGCAGATCCCCTGCCGGCACGGTAAAGGTCATCGTGTTCTCGCCCGGTTTCAACAGCGCGGCGTCGAACTTCAGTGTCCGTTCCTGCCAAAGGCCGCGGTCGGTGTTGTAGCGAATGGCGTCGCTGTTTCTCAGCTGCGCATTGTCGGCATCGCTGCCGTTGCCGATCGCCCCGGCGCTTTGCCCGTTCACGGTTACAGCCAGCCCGTCCCGCATCCCATTCACGCCCGCCAGTCCGACCCGAAGGGAGGCCCTGCCCTGCTCCTGCTTCGCCATGTTGAACTTAATGGTCCAAACGGTCTCCCGGCCGCGACCGTAAACCACCCAGGGACCGTGCTGATCCGTCTGCGGATACTGATCCAGCGACTCGGCTTTGACCCATCCGAAGCGCTGGTTGGCCGGGTCTTTCGCGTCCGGATTGACGAACGACAGGTTGGTCGCGTGCGGAACCTGTTCGAAGAACCAGTCCTTGTGCCAATCGCTCTTGCCCACGGTATACGTCAAATCGTTCGGGAACAGCAGGGCATAGCGCAGGTTCCAGCCCCATAGCCAGTAGTTCTCGCCATCTCCCTTGAAGAATTCATTGGCGGAACGGTTGGGATAGCCGATCTCCCACACCTGCCTTCCGAAGCGAACAGGCGTCCACACCAGCGTGCCGAGGTCCAGTGTCTTGCCGCTTTCAATCGTGACATTCGTCCGCGCAAACTCGCCGAGCACGCCATCCGCCCACGCATGCAGCGTGTAAGTCCCGGGCCGAATCTTTGTTAGAGTGAACTTGCCGTCCTCCGCACCGTCGTCGAAGAACTGGTAAAACCGCGCGTCATGAAGCCAGCTTCCCGGCCCAGTGTTGCCGCGGCCGGGACCGCTCGGCGGAGCCTCGGCGTCGGGATGCGTCAGGCCCACCATCAGATTCGGTAGTTTCTGCGAGGTCAGCTTTGAACTCCCCCCGGGCGCCAGTGGATCGACCAGCGCGATCCGCCCGGTCACGTTGCCGCGCTGGGCCAGCGGCGTATAATCGGCTCCCCTCACCCAGTCGTAGGGCCACTTGGCGTTTTCTTTTTTCGCCTGCGCCGTGGCGTCCTTCCATAGCGCGTTCGCATTCGCTGTCCAACTCGCCGGGACGGTCGGATTCCCCGCCGTAGCGGCCAGGGTCTGAAGTTCGGCCTGCGTCACAGGCATCGGCTTGTCGAGCGAGTTCGCGTAGACAAAGATCGGCCCAACGACCTTGGTCCACTCCTCGCCCGCGGCAATCGGAGCCGTCGCCCCGCTGTAATGGCCGCTGTGCCAGTAATCGAGAATGATCGGCTCCGGATTCCCGTTGTCGCCAAAGTGTGCGTCCAGATCCAGCCGGGTCGGGCCTCCGCTCAGGTACTCGATCGTCGGGTTGATGAACCACATCCCCACATGGTTCTTCGTGCTCGACCAGCCATACGCCTTTGTGTAGCCCTGCATGCCCGAGTAGCTGTATTTATGCTCGACGGAGTTCCTGTAAACTCCCTTGCTCATAATGCGCTGCTCTTTCGCGTGTACCACCACGCCGGTGCCCCAGTCCGTGGGAGCGGCCTCCAGCATGTTGCGGTCCTTGTCCACGGTGATCCAGTCGAAGTCCTGGTTCAGGCGGGTGATGTAGCGATCCTCCGCGCCCACCCCGGCCGCCGGGTAGGAAGCCGGATGGCTGATTATCGAGTAGACATAAATGCCGCTGTCGCCCTTGCCGAGTGAGTAGCGAATCTCGATATCGCAGAGAGTGCCGCCGCCGGGAGCGTCGCGAGTCATCATAAACGTGCCGCCGGAGAGGCCTTTGATCGAAACCTCCGCCCGCGTCCC
>Ga0302319_10013928_pt1 | contig 15043 bp, 15 predicted proteins | sample Bog_T0_2_FD_203319 | JGI IMG/M metagenome (GOLD analysis project Ga0302319, IMG submission 203319) | Peat permafrost microbial communities from Stordalen Mire near Abisko, Sweden - Bog_T0_2 | ecosystem: Environmental > Terrestrial > Soil > Wetlands > Peat | place: Sweden: Abisko, Stordalen Mire... | reverse complement strand
GCCGGGATTTTGCGGGACACGATCTTTCATAAGCTGGCGCCGGAAGATTTCGAACTGGTGCTGAACGTCAACCTGCTGGGACCGTTTTATGTCAGCCGCGCGGCGGCGCCGTATTTCAAGGAGCAGTCCGCGGGGGCGTTTGTGCATATGACATCGAGCTCCGCGCTCATCGGCAATTTTGGTCAGGCGAATTATATCGCCGCCAAGGCCGGCATTATCGGCCTGTCCCGGTCGATCGCGCTGGATATGCAGCGTTTCAACGTCACCTCCAACTGCATCGCACCTTTCGCGTGGACGCGGATGGTGAACACCATCCCGACCGACACGCCCGAGCAGCGCGAGCGCGTCGAGGGGTTGAAGAAAATGGTGCCCGAAAAAATCGCGCCCTTCGTCGTGGCGTTGTTATCCGACAGCGGCCGGGCGCGGGTGAATGGGCAGATATTTGGTGTGCGCAACAACGAGATATTCTTCTTCTCGCAGAACCGGCCGACGCATATCGCGCATAATGGCGATGGCTGGACGCCGGCGACCGTGATTGAACGCGCTTTTCCGATGCTGGAGCCGCATTTCTTTCCGCTGGTTCGTTCCGGAGAGATCTTTTCCTGGGCGCCGTGCTGAGCCATGCCGTTTGATCGCGACTATCTCAAAACCTACGCCTTTTCGGAGTCCACCCAGGCCTATGAAGCGCGCGACACGATGCTCTACGCGCTGGGCCTCGGGCTGGGCGCGGAGCCGACCAATCCGGGCCATCTCAAATTCGTCTATGAGAAATCGCTGTGCGCCTTGCCCACCATGGGCGTGGTGCTGGCGCATCCGGGGTTCTGGGCCGGCATCGAGGAGCTTTCCATCGATTGGGTCAACATGCTGCATGTCGGCCAGGGCCTGACCATCCACCGGCCGATTCCGGTGCAGGGCCGCGTCATCGGGCGCTCACGGGTCGCCGAGGTGTTCGACCGCGGCCCGGGGAAAGGCGCGCTGCTGCTCTACGAGCGCGACGTTTTCGAGGTCGGCGGCGGTGAGCATGTCGCAACCGTGCGCCAGACGCTGCTCTGCCGCGGCAATGGCGGGTTCGCGGGCGTGCCGGCGGAGATACCGAAACCGCATATCGTGCCGGCGCGGACGCCGGACCATGTGGTCGAGCAAAAAACCTTGCCGCAGATGGCGCTGATCTACCGGCTTTCAGGCGACATGAATCCGCTGCACGCCGACCCCGAGGTCGCCGGCAGGGCCGGCTTCTCGCAACCCATTCTGCACGGGCTGGGGACCTTCGGCATCGCCGGGCTGGCGTTGCTGCAAGCGGTGCTGGACTATGACCAGACCCGCCTGCGCGCGATGGATGTGCGCTTCACCGCCCCGGTATTTCCGGGCGAGACGATCCGGACCGAATTATGGCTGGACGGCGAGACCGTTTCGGTGCGCTCAACCGCGCTCGAGCGTGGCAAAGTTGTGCTTGATAATGGACTATGCTTGATTGCCGGAAAAACAACATAACCGAGGAACCGCCTGATGGCGAATGCGGGCAAAGTAATCATCACATGCGCGGTGACGGGTTCGATCCATACGCCGTCGATGTCGCCGCATCTGCCGGTGACGGCCGACGAGATCGCGCAGGCCGCGATTGAGGCCGCGGAAGAAGGTGCGGCGATCGTGCATCTGCACGCGCGCGATCCGCGGGATGGCCGGCCGGACCAGTCACCGGGGGCATTCGAGCCGTTTCTGAAAGTGATCAAGCAACGCTCGGGCGTGGTTATTAACCTTACCACCGGCGGCTCGCCCTATATGAGCGTCGAGGAACGCATCCGCCCTGCCGCTTTGTTCAAGCCGGAAATCGCTAGCCTGAATATGGGTTCGATGAATTTTGGCCTGTTTCCGATGCTGCAGCGCTTCAAGGATTTCAAGCATGGCTGGGAGCGCGAGATGCTGGAGAACAGCAAGGATCTCGTGTTCCGCAATTCCTTCAAGGATATCCGCTACGCGCTGGAGACGCTGAACGAGACCCAGACGCGCTACGAGTTCGAATGCTACGACACCAGCCATCTGTATAACCTGCATTACTTTTGGACCGAAGGGCTGGTGCAGGCGCCGTTATTCATCCAGACGGTGTTCGGGCTGCTGGGCGGCATCGGCCCGCATCCGGAAGATCTGATGCATATGAAGCGGACGGCTGACCGGCTGTTTGGTGAGCATTACCGCTGGTCTGTGCTGGGCGCCGGAAAAGCGCAGATGCCGCTTGCCGCGATGGCGGCTGCGATGGGCGGCAACGTCCGGGTTGGGCTGGAGGATAGTCTCTGGATCGGCAAGGGCCGGTTGGCGCCCTCGAACGCGGCGCAGGTCCGGCAGGTCCGCAACATCATCGAAGGCCTTGGGCTGCAGGCAGCGACACCGGATGAGGCGCGGGAGATCCTGGGCCTCAAGGGTGCCGACCGGGTGAATTTCTAAGCCGTGAGGCCGCACCATGCACCCACGTGAAACGGCACGGCTGTATCCGGACAAGCCCGCCTTCATCATGGCCGGGTCTGGCGTCACCGTGAGCTATGGCGCGCTGGTGAAGCGCGCCAATCAGACCGGCCGGTTGCTGCGCGGCCTGGGCCTGCGGCGCGGCGACCATGTCGCCAGCCTGATCGAGAATCATCCGGATTATTACGTGCCAGTCTGGGCCGCGCTGAACACCGGCCTGTATTTCACCAGCATCAGCACCTTGTTCACGCCGGCCGAAGTTGCTGGCATTCTGAATGATTGCGGTGCAAAAGTGCTGTTCACCAGCCTTGCCATGGCGCAGCGGATGCGGGCCGTGCTGCCCCTGGCGGGCGGCCTGCAGGCGGTGTTCATGCTGGGCGGGGCCGAGGCGGGTGCCACGGATTTGGATGCCGCTATCGCCGGCCTGGACGACTCCCCATTGCCCGATGAGCGCCAGGGCGCGCTGATGGTGTATTCTTCCGGCACAACCGGCTCGCCCAAGGGCATCAAGCCGGCGCTGCCTGACCTGCCGGTGGATGTGCCGATGGGACTGGTTGCCGCGCAGTTGAAACTTTTCGAATTCAGCGAGGCGACCGTGTATCTCTCGACGGCGCCGCTCTACCATACGGCGCCGCTGAAATGGAATCTTACCGTGCAGGTCTCGGGCGGGACCTCCATCGTGATGGAAAAATTCGACGCCGAGGCGGCGCTGGCGCTGATTGAAAAATATCGCGTCACGCTGGCGCAATTCGTGCCGACGATGTTCATCCGCATGCTGGCCTTGCCCGAGACGGTGCGGCGCAAATATGATCTGTCCTCGTTGCGCCAGGTGGTGCATGCGGCCGCGCCTTGCCCGCCGGACATCAAGCGCAGGATGATCGAATGGCTCGGACCGATCATCGACGAATACTATGCCGGCAGCGAAAGCAATGGACTCTGCCTGATCCGCTGCCACGAGTGGCTGCTTCGTCCCGGCTCGGTCGGCCGCTCGGTGCGTGGGCCGGTGCATATCATGGCCGAGGACGGCGAGACCGAGCTCGCGCCCGGAGAACCTGGCATGATCTATTTCGAGGGCGGCACGCCGTTCCAGTATCATAATGATTCCGCGAAGACCCAGCGTGCGCATAACAGCCGGGGTTGGAGCGCGATCGGTGACATCGGCTATGTTGATGCGGACGGCTATGTGTTCCTGACCGATCGCGCGCAGGACATGGTGATTTCAGGCGGCGTGAACATCTATCCGCGTGAGGCCGAGAATGTTCTGGCGGCGCATCCGGCGGTGTTCGACGTCGCGGTTATCGGCACGCCTGACGCGGAGTTTGGTGAATCGTTGCGCGCCGTGGTGCAACCGGTATCGCTTGCGGCGGATCGGGCTGGGCTGGAAGCCGAGCTCCGGGCGTTTTGCGCGGCCCGGCTCGCCGCCTACAAATGCCCGCGGTTTTACGACTTTGTAGACGAATTGCCCCGTCTGCCGACCGGCAAACTGCTGAAACGCGCCTTGCGCGACAAATACTGGGGCGGCCGCGCGCCGGTTGCCGCCATCGCCGCCACTGCCACGAAAGGATGCAGCCATGAGTGAGGATTTACTCACCGAAGTTAAGGACGGAATCGCCCGGATGACGATCAACCGGCCCGACCAGCATAACGCCATGTCCGGCGAGATGTTGCAGGAGATGCTGGAATTCGTGCTGCATATTGAAACCCTGCCGGTGCGTGCGTTGTTGATCACCGGCACCGGTCCGCATTTCGCGGCGGGCGGCGACGTGAAAAGCTTCGCCTCGGTGATCGCCATGGCGCCCGAATTTCTGCGGGCGGATTTTGAACACCGTTCCGAGGCCGCGGCGCCGCTCTGGCTGGCGCTGGAACGGCTGCCGCAGCCGGTGGTATGCGCGGTACGCGGCTACTCGGCGGGTGCGGCGCTGAGCTTTGTCGCCGGCGCCGATTATACGATTGCCTCCGAAACGTCGAAATTCCTGCTGGCGCATGTCGGCATCGGGCTGGTGGCGGATGCGGGCACCACCTATCATCTGCCGCGCGCGATCGGCATACGAAAGACCAAGGAATTGGCCTTCTTCGGCGACCGGATCGATGCGCAGCAGGCGCTGCAGATCGGCCTTGTCAACAAGGTGGTGCCGGATGCGGCGCTCGAGACCGAGACGGAAACCATCCTGAAGCGTCTCGCGGCGGCGCCCGCCGTTTCCCTCGCCAATGCCAAGCGTCTGATCAATGCCTCGCTCAATAATACCATGGATGAACAACTGGTTCTGGAGACCGCCGCGGTGGGCAATTGCGGGGCGTCGGCGGATCTCAAGGAAGGCGTGCGGGCATTCATCGAGAAGCGGCGTCCGGAATTCGGCAAGGCGGCGGTTTCGTAGGCGCCGGTTGGCGGATGCTGCAAAAACAAAACATTATACGAAAGGACCCGAGATGATTCATGTGGACGCAACCGTTGAGATAAGTGAGGAGTCGCAAAAGATTCTGCTGCCGATGATGCGCGAGGCGATGGCGGCCACGGTGCTGGAGGATGGCTGCCTGGTGTTTCGATTCACCGCCGACCTCTCATCGCCGAACCTGTTTTACATGTCCGAGCTATGGCAAAGCGAAAGCGCATTGCAAACGCACATGCAGGCGCAGTCCTTCCAGAGCGTGATCGGGACCTTGATGGCGCAGGCAAAAATCCTCAACATGGTCACACGCAAGGGCGAACTTGCGCCTTATGATCTCGCACTTCCAGTTTGACGTGAAGCGGCTAAACGCTCGCATGCCGGAACAAAAATGAGCGAGGGGGGAAACATGAATATGAAAGATCATGTCGTTATCGTGACTGGCGCCGGCGGCGGCATCGGCCGTGCCACCGCGTTGCTGCTTGGCAAGCTGGGCGCGCGGGTCGTCGTCAATGATTATGGCGGCGATACCGCCGGGCAGCCCGGTGACATCGGCCGCGCGCAGGCCGTCGCCGATGAAATTCGCGCGGCGGGTGGCGAAGCGACGGCCAATGCCGAGCCGGTCGGCGCGGTGCGGGCCGCGGAAAATATCCGCGACGCGGCGCTTGCCGCCTATGGGCGGATCGATGCGCTCATCAACAATGCCGGGATCATGGCGATCGGCGACGTGGACGAGATTTCGGATGCGTTGCTTGATCGTGTTATCGAGACGAATTTTCTCGGCGCGTTTCGTCTGTTGCGGGCTGTCTGGCCAGGTATGCGGGCGCGCGGCTATGGGCGGATTGTTAATGTTTCGTCGAGTTCGCTGCTCGGCTTCGGTGACCGGGCGCCCTATTGCGCCGCCAAGGCGGCCCTGATTGGCCTGACCGCCGATGCCGCGGTCAGCGGCAAGCCGCATGGCATTCTCGTCAACAGCCTGCTTCCCGCCGCCTTCACGCGCCTGACCAATGGCCAGGCCGGCGGCGCAGACGCCGTAGATCCGGCGATGTGGGAGATGCTGCGCGAAAACTTCGCGCCGGAATTCGTCGCCTCGACCGCCGCCTTTCTGGTGAGCCCGGAACTTTCCATCACCGGCGAACATTTCGTCTCCGGCGCCAATCGGGCCGCGAGGTTGGCGCATTTTGAGACGGCGGGCTGGCGCGCGCCCGGTCTGACGATGGCGGATATCGCTGCAAACATCGCCGCGATCCGCGATACCAGCCGGGGCGCCTTCGTGGCGTCGGGACAGGAAGAGCTCGCGCAGTTCATGCCGGCGCTGGAAGCGATGGTGCGATGATGGACATCCAGCCTCGATTTGCGCAGTTCGGCCCGGTCATGCAATTGGCGTTCGTGCCGAAAGATATCAACGCGGCGCTGCATTTCTGGACGCAGACCATGGGCGTCGGGCCATTTTTCAAGTTCCCGCATGTCGCCTATGAGCACTTTGCCTATGAAGGGCAGAAGCGGGACGTCGATTTCTCGGTCCTGACCGCCTACTGGGGCGAAATGCAGATCGAGCTGATCGAACAACATAATGCCGCGCCCTCAACCTATACAAAATGGCAGGCGGCTGACCATGACGGCCTCCATCATGTCTGTATCGCCGTGGAATCCGTGGACGCCGTGCGCGCGCATGCCGCGCGAACCGGCGCCAGAATTGCGCAGGAAATGCGGATGGGCGGGCTGGAGACGATCTATGTCGATAGCGACGATGGGCCCGCGCCGTACATCGAATTTGCGCAGATGCCGCCGCAGTTTGTTGGCTTGTTCGACATGATGCGCGGCGCGGCACGGGGTTGGGATGGCACGGACCCGGTTAGAATAATTGGCGGGGCGTGAGGGTTTTCGGTCAGGAAGGAAGCCGTTACGTTTTTTGAAAAAAAAGGGGCCCCGCCCGCGGCAACCAAAAAACTTTTATCCTATCCGGCTGGCGTGATAGCTGTTCTGTTGCCATGTTCCGGATTTTTTCACCCAGACCTGCGTCGCCACAGCTTGCATCTCCACGACGGCCCCGTTGCCGCGGATGCGCATGGTCTGATTGAGCGGGCCGGTGACGATGGCGGTATCGCCAAACATCCTGATCTGCAGCTCCGGACGCTCGATCTTTAAAAAATCGAGTTTTTCGCTCACGCTGTTTAGGAAAGACGTCTTGCTGTCGATCAGTCCGTTGGCGTGAACATGCACGAGATCATCGGCCAGCAGGCTGGCGAGCTTGTTACAATCTCCGGCTAAGAGTGACGCGATACGCGCATCCTCGGCGCCGCGGATTTCGGCTTCTTCATTCATGATGGAATTTCCTCCTGACTAAACTGTTGCAACTGCGTTTACGCCGGAAATCTACACGAAACGGAATTTTAGTTCCAGCTTCCTCATCTCTCGATACCGGTTTTATACCAGTTAGCCTGGGCTGTGACTCATGGCTGCTGCGGCTCTCAAAAGCAAAGGCGTGGATGGCCGTGGGCGGCCCCGCCGTGTCAAGCACGGCCATGACGAGGTGAGCGGATGGGTCATGGGCCGTGATGGTTGGTATAAATCGTGAATCGGCCTTAAAGCGATCATACTCTTGCGCGCTCCGTACAGGCTTCCTTGATTTGAGACCGCAGCCATTTGTGCCTGGCGCCGTCCTGATCGCGCTCGTGCCATAACTGATAGACCACCAGGTCATCGACGGGAAACGGCAGGGCCATGATCTTGATCTGCGTCAACGATGCGAAGCGTGTTGCCACGCGGGCCGGCGCCGTCAGGATCAGGTCGGTATCGATCAACATGAATAGGGCAGCTGCAAGACTATGCGTGCGCAACAGGATGTTGCGCTTGATTCCTAGGCGCTTCAATGCGGCGTCAACCTGGGTCGGGTGGGAAGAATCCAGCAGTCTGAGCTGGAGATGTCGCGCCGCGGCATAGGTTTCGAGTAGCAGCTCACCTCTTGCAAACGGGCTGGCCGCGTTCACGACGCAGACAAATCTGTCGGCGTATAGTTTCTGACGGATATAGGGGCCGCTTGCCGCCGGAATCGGGCCGATGACAAAGTCGACCGATTCGTTTTGGAGTTGCGCCACGGATAGCCCGAGAAGCGGGACGGCTTCCAACCGGAGCTGCGGTGCAAGCTGCCCTGTCCGGCGTAAAAGGTTTGGCAAAAGCAGGAATTCCTCCGTATCCAGCATCGCCAGACGGATGACGCCGGACCAGTCATTCAGTTCCAGGGCCGGTGGGACCAGTGCCGAGCCGAGGTTGGCGAGCGCCTCATGCAGGGGCGCAACCAGCGCCGCGGCGCGGGCGGTTGGGCGCAGGCCGCCGGCCGTGTGGACGAATAACGGGTCATTGAAATATGCGCGAAGGCGCGCCAGGGCGCGGCTGATGCCGGGCTGGCTGATGCCGATTTTTTTGGCCGCCCGGGTCGCATTCAGTTCAGTGCCGAGCGCATCCAGAACCATCAGAAGATTCAGGTCGAGCCCCTTCAAATTCATCTGACTCATCGCTTTGACCCGTATCCAGTCTTCAACTTTGCACGCTGATCGCCAAAAGGCGCTAAAATACGGAAATGATATAAATACTATATCTCTTTTGCATTATAGGCTGGGGCGCCGCGCTGGTAAACAGGTTTTACAAAAAAACGGAGAGACGATGCGCCAGCACGCCAGGATCGACAGATATGCATATGTGTTCCACGCGCATATTGTCTGTCCGGCGGATTTGGCAGCCCTGCACCGAATTTTGGGTCGCCGGATTTGGGTCTATGAGACCTGAGTGATCACCTTGTTCGACCCGCAACGCAGGCCTGCGTGACGTGATGGCGGAGCAAAAATCATCGCTGAAACCAGCCGGAGGATTTGGATAAGTGCCCATCGCCACCACGGAAGTTCTGATCATCGGCGCCGGCCCCATCGGGTTGACGCTCGCCCTCGATCTCGGACTGCGGGGGATTGCAGTCATGTTGGTCGATTCCAAGGCGGACCTCCTGCGGCTGCCAAAAATGGAGCGGAGCAATCCTCGGACCATGGAGATTTTCCGCAGGCTCGGTATCGCTGAGCAGATCCGGGCGGCGGGCTATCCGGCGGATGTGCCGATGGATGTCTGTATCGTGACGTCGATGGCCGAACCGCCTCTGCTGCATCAGGAATATCCTTCGGTTTCGGAGACGCGTGCAAAAATCTCGGCGTGTTATGACGGGACCATGCCGAGGGAGCCTTATCAACTCATCTCGCAGTACACGCTTGAGCCGATCCTGCTGGCGCGGGTTAGAACGCTGCCAAACGTGACTGTGCGGTTTTCCACGGAATTTGTCAGTCTGACGCAGGATGAGACACAGGTGACGGTGCAGTTAAGGAATCTTGCGGACGATAACATCGAGGTGATTCAGGTGGCCTACGTGGCCGCGTGCGATGGCGCTTCCAGCCCCGTGCGCAAGGAACTCGGCATCAAAATGCAAGGTGCGGCGCAGTTGGGCGCCGTCACGAACGTGTTCTTCCGGAGCGAAGATCTGTTCGAGAAGGCAACGGTCCCGCCGGGGCGGCATTATTGCTTCGCCGGTCTGGGTGCCGGCGGCGGCGCCGCGGGGACCTTGATCGTGCAGGACGACCGCAGGCATTTTGCGTACCATACCGTGACGCCGCCGACGGGAGATTTGGCGGCGGAGATCCGGCGGCTCACCGGCCTCGATATACAGCCGGAAATACTGCACGCCGGAACCTGGGTGCAGCATATGCTCGTTGCGGAACGCCATAGCCTGGGCCGGGTTTTTCTGGCCGGCGACGCCAATCATATTTACATTCCCGCTGGCGGGCTGGGGATGAATACCGGCATAGGCGATGCAATAAATCTCGGCTGGAAGCTGGCGGCGGTGCTGCGGGGCTGGGGCGGCGCCGGGCTGCTTGAGAGCTATGATCATGAGCGTGGCGCGGTCGCGCGGCGGAACCTTGCGGCGGTGAGCCATGCGGTTGACGGCGTCAGGCAATGGCGTGGAATGCCGATCACCGAAGAGATACGCCTCGACTCGGCAGCGGGCCGGGCGATGCGGGAGAAATTTACCCGGGAAGCCGAGCCTTTGAACCGGCGGGTGTATGAAATGCATGGGGCAGATCTTGGTTATCGCTATGTCTCGCCCGTGATTTGCGATGAGGCTGGAGATCCGCCGGCCAATGACACCTACCGCTACCAGCCGAGCACATGGCCGGGGTCGCATCTGCCGCATGTCTGGGTAGAGCCGGATGTTGGTTTATTTGATCTCCTGGGGCCGGGTTATACGTTGCTCCGGCTCGGAGATGACGTCGCGGACTCCGCGCCGCTGGCAGCGGCTTTTGCAAAGCGGGATGTGCCGCTTACAATTCTCGAAATTGACAGCACCGCGATTAGGGAGGTTTATCAAAAAAATCTGGTCCTGGTCCGGCCCGACCTGCATGTTGTCTGGCGGGGCGATGAACTGCCGCCCGATGTCACGGCGCTGGCCGCGCGCGTGACGGGGCATGTTTCGTAGCAGGTCCAGCAAAACCCGTACCAACATCGGAGTCGGCCCATGACCGCCCACATCATCTTTTTTGTCGAAACAATCATTGACGCTGACCGTTTGCATGCGTATCAAATAGCGGCGCGTCCCACGCTGGAGGAGGCGGGCGGCCGTGTGATTGTCGCTTATGGCAAGCAGGAAGTTGTCGAAGGCGCGCCGCTGGCCGGCGTTGTTGTGATTGAATTTCTAACCTATGAGGCGGCGCACGCCTGGTATCACTCGCCTGCCTATACCGAGGCGGCAGAGATTCGCAAAACCGGCGGCGCCGTCTGCCATGCCGTAATTGTGCAAGGCAGGGCCGCGTGAGGAGTGTGAGTGCAAAAGTTTTTTGGTTACTTCTTTCAAAAAAAGTAACTACTTTCTTGCCTGCCGAATTCGCTGGCCCCGTTTTGAGTTCATCCAGATGCCACGTATCAAAAATGTGCCTACAATTGCCGCCCGCGGCCAAAGGGCCGCGAGGACACTGACAACCACCGAGAGCGAGGCTCGCCATGCTTGATATGCCAATACAGAAGGACAGTTTCAGCGACTATGTCAGCATCGACCGCGGCAAGCAGCGCTTCCGGGTCGACCGCACGGCGTATTCCAGCACCGAAATTTTTGAGCGCGAGCGCCGTACCGTGTTCGCGCGCTGTTGGCTTTATCTTGGTCATGACTCGGAAATTGCCAAACCCGGCGATTTTGTGGCGCGCGCGGTCGGCGGCCGTGACCTGATTTTTGTCCGCGACCGGGAAGGTCAGGCGCGGGCTCTGTTCAACGCCTGCACGCATCGTGGCTCGACCTTGTGCCGCGATTCGGGTGGCAGCACGCGGGTATTTACCTGCCCCTATCACGGCTGGGTTTTCGGCCTGGATGGCGCCCTGCGCGACACTGCCTCGAAAAGCGGGTATGGTCCGGCCTTCAATGCGGACGGGCTCTACAATCTGGTGCCGGTGCCACGGCTGGAATCCTTCAGAGGCTTCTTCTTCATCAATTACAATCAGGACGCCATTCCGCTCGTCGATTATCTCGCCGGCGGCGGGGACTATCTGGCGATGATCGCCGACCAGTCGGCGGCGGGGCTCGAGGTGATCGCAGGCGCGCAATCCTTCAGTTGCTATGGCAACTGGAAACTGCTGATCGAGAACAGCTACGACGCCTATCATGGGCCCTCTTTGCACCAAAGCTATTTTGAATTTCTCGATAACCGCACCGCCTCCACCAACTCGGCGGCGACGCAATCGGGCTTTGGTCGCGGGCTTGGCAATGGCCATGGCGTGTTCGAGATCAAGCTGCAATCCGGCCGCCCGGTGGCGCAATGGATCCCCGCCTTCGGCGAGGCGGCCAAGCCCTTGATCGAGTCCGTGAACGCCGAGCTGATCGGCCGGCTCGGGGCTGAACGGGCCGAGCGCGTGGGCCAGCGCCAGCGCAATACCATCATTTTTCCCAACCTCGTGGTGAACGATAACCTCGCGGTGTCGATCCGCTCGGTCTACCCGCAGAGCCCGACGCGCATGGATGTGAAGGTATGGGCCGTCGGGCCGGCCGATGAGGATCCGCACATACGCAAAATCCGCCTGGATAATTACCTGACCTTCGTGGGCCCGGCCGGATTCGCGACGCCCGACGATATCGAAGCCTTCGAATTGTGCCAGCGCGGCAATGACCATGGCGCGCCCGGGCGCTGGAGCGATATTTCAAAGGGCATGACCGCGGACGAAGATTTTTTGCATGCCCAGGGGGATTTTATGGACGAGGCGCAGATGCGCGCCTGGTGGACGCAGTGGGACCGCTTGATCGCAGGCAAGGACCGGCTGAGCATGGGAGAGTCTTGAGATGAGCGCCGTCTTGGAGCACGACGAGGTCCGCGCCACCAGCCTGGCGGAGCGCGCTGAGATCGAGGATTTTCTTTACCATGAGGCGGCGTTGCTGGACCGCTGGGACCTCGCGGGCTGGGACGCGCTGTTCAGTGAGGATGGGTGCTATGAAATCGCGCCGATCAGTCTGGCCGGCCAGGACCAGCTCGACCCCGCCAAAGTGCTGTTTCTGGTCGCCGACGAGCGCAGCCGCATCACGCAGCGGACGATTCGGCTCATGAAAAAAAGCGCGCACGCGGAATATCCGCATTCGCGCACGCGCCACCTGGTCAGCAATGTCCGCAGCCGCGCCGAAGGCGACATGTATCTCGTCAGCTCGGCCTTCGTCGTCTACCGCATCCGGCGCGAGGAACTGATGACCTATATGGGCGAGAACCTGCACAGGCTGCGCCGCGTCGGCGGGGCGCTGCGCATCGTCTCCAAGCGTGCTTGTCTCGACCTGGAAACGTTGAAGCCGCAGGGGACGGTCTCGATCATCCTCTGAGATCATTTTGTTCGACAACAAGGAATGGGTAATCCAGATGCTGCAAAGCCAACGTCTAGAAACCGATATCGACTTCACCAAGGCTGCCGAGTTCGGCAACGATCTGCTGCCGATGCTCAACGAGCTGCGCGAGCAGGCGCCGGTGATCTGGAGCAACGCCCTGCAGGCCTGGATGGTGAACCGGCATGCGGATGTGCTGGCCGGGTTCGACAACGTGGTGCCGCTCTCCAACGAGCGTTTCCCGGAGGATTTTTTCGGCTGCATCCCGCTGGCCGAGCAGGCCACGCGCATACCGCTGCTGCGGACCACCGGCGACTGGATTATCGGGATCGACCCGCCGCGGCACACCCATGTCCGCACGCTGGCGCGCAAGGCGTTCAGCAAAAAGGTCGTCGATGATATGAGGCCGTATGCGCAGAGCGTGATCGACCGGGTCTTGACCGAGGCGGGCGCGCGCGATGAGGTGGATTTCGTCGAGGAGGTCGCGGTGGCGATCACCGGGCGGGTGATGGCGCGGCTGCTCGGCGTGCCGGAGCGATATGTCAGCCATCTACGCAGCTGGTCCTGGAACCTGAATGTGGCCCTCGGGCCGGCCCGCACGCCGGCGGTGCTGGATGACGCCGAGCAGAGCCTGCGGGAAATGAAGCAGATTCTGCAGGATGAAATCGCCGAGCGCCGGCGCGCGCCGCGCGAGGATTTTTTGAGCCAGTTGGTGACGGCGCGCGATTCCGGCACCGGCCTGACGGATGAGGAACTGCTGGGGGTCTGCTATGTCACGCTGGTAGCCGGCCACGACACCACCGCGCATTCCATGACGCTGGGGTTCAAGGCGCTGGTCGAGCATCCCGAAGCGCGCCGGTATTTGCTGGACCATCCCGAGCGGATCAACGATTCCGTGGGAGAGGTGATGCGCTACGTGGCGATGGCGACCATGCAGCCGAAGGTGGCGGCGCAGGACTTCGAGTGGCATGGCCAGCGCATCGCCAAAGGGGATTTCGTGTTTCTGATGATCGCGGGGGCGAACCGCGATGCCAGCGTGTTCCCGAATCCCGAAGTTCTGGACCTGACCCGTTCGACCGACCGTTCGCTGGTGTTCGCCAGCGGCATCCATCACTGCATCGGCCATCTACTGGCCAAGATGCAGCTCGGGAGTTTTTTCCCGGAGGCGTTTTCGCGCTATCCGGAGCCCAGGATTCTTGAAACGAAGCCGAGATGGCAGCCATCGCTCGCCTTCCGCGGGCTCGAGCATCTGGCGGTATGTTTCAAACCATCCTGAATGCCGGCGGCGCGGCGGCGCACGTCTGGTCCGGCAGGCAACGGCGGCGGATTTTGAGCTTCGGCGTGCTCGGCGTGCTCGGCGTACTGGCGGCGGGCGCCAGCAGCGCCGCGGCGGCCGGCAACGGCAAGGCGCAGATTTTGCGCATTGAGGAGACTTTGGCGGCGGCGCAGAACGCGGCGCAGGTGACGCCCTATCTGGACCCGCATTTCGTCTGGGATGATGTCGTACCCGGGGAATGGGAGGGCCTGCCGGCCGCAAAAGCCCATCTTGCGGCGGAATATGGCGCGGTCAAGAACCTGCACACGCGGATCGTCAAAATCTCGATCGATGCCGATGGTGAACTCGGGTTTGCTTACAGCATTCAGCAGATCAGTTGGACCGCCGCGGCGTCCGGACAGCTTGTGGCGTTTATCACGCGGCAGACCGATTGCTATCATCGGGTCGGCGAGCGCTGGCTGATAGTCTACCAGCATGTCTCGTTTCCGGTGGATCTCGCCTCCGGCAAGGCCGTGTTGAACGAGTCGCTCAGCCCGAAATCGGCGGGCTTCTAGCTCGCACCTCATTAGGAGAGTTCCAGAGCGCACCAACTGATTTTCAGAACAATGGGAGGGGAAAACAATGGACTTGCGGTTGCGCGGCAAAAAAGCCCTGATCACGGGCGGAACACGCGGCATTGGCCGCGGCATCGCCGATAGCCTGGCGGGCGAGGGATGTGACATCGCGCTCTGCGCGCGCCATGCAGACGATGTGGTCAGTGCGGTCGCCGCGTTGCGCGCCAAGGGCGTGCAGGCCTTTGGCGGCGCCGCCGATGTCAGCGACGCCGCCAGCCTGACGGCGTGGATTGATACGTCGATCGCCCATCTGGGCGGCATCGACATTCTGGTGCTGAATGTCAGCGCGCAGTCGCTGGCGCGCGATGCGGCCGCCTGGCGCGTGAGTTTCGAGACCGATCTGATGAGCGCCGTGCATGCCATCGAAGCGGCGCTGCCGGCGCTGCGGCGGTCGAACGCCGGGACGATCTTGTTCATCAACAGCATCATG
>Ga0302319_10013927_pt1 | contig 15043 bp, 16 predicted proteins | sample Bog_T0_2_FD_203319 | JGI IMG/M metagenome (GOLD analysis project Ga0302319, IMG submission 203319) | Peat permafrost microbial communities from Stordalen Mire near Abisko, Sweden - Bog_T0_2 | ecosystem: Environmental > Terrestrial > Soil > Wetlands > Peat | place: Sweden: Abisko, Stordalen Mire... | reverse complement strand
AAAGTTAAGCGAGGCGGGGCATCGCTGCCCCGCCCGTGTCCAAATCAGAACTACGCCGCCGTCATCATCTTCTTCATCCGCTCTTTCATCTCTTGGGGCGACACATCTTCCACATGAGTAGCAACGCCCCACAGATGTCCGAACGGATCGCGAATGAAGCCATTGCGGTCTCCATAGAATTGGTCCTGCACCGGCTTGAGAATCTTCGCACCCTCGTTTACTGCGCGATTCACCACACTATCGACGTCGGGAAGGTAAACATACAAACTCACCGGGCTTCCACCAACAGTGGCCGCGCTGGTGTGTCCCTCCCCCATGCTGGGGTTCTCATCGGCCAGCATAATGTGCGAGTCGCCAATTTTCAGCTCGGCGTGACCGATCTTGCCGTCCGGGCCATTCATGCGAACGGTTTCCGTCGCGCCAAAAACTTTCTTGTAATAGTCAATCGCCTCAGCGGCGCCCTTGACAATCAGGTAGGGAGTGACGGAATTGTAGTCTTTGGGAATATACGAAACTTTGCTCATGATTTTTCCTCCTTGGAATATAGGCTAGAGGTGGAGGTTTGTGGCGCGCATGCGGAGAAGCTGCGCGTCCCTGCACTGCCTCTATGAGAGCACAATTTGGGATACGACTCAAGACAAGTAAGCTGGGTCAAGTAAGCTAGGTTAAGATTTCCCTATGTCCACCAGCGCGATCTCGATGCGTCGCTCGGTAGCCGTGAATGCACGCCACAACCCGCTGGCGGCGACAGGTGTGGTGCTGGTCGTCCTCTTTGTGATCTTCGCCCTGTTCGCTCCCTGGATCGCGCCGCAAGATCCGGCTGCCATCGATCTTCCCGCGCGCCTCGACACGGCATCGCACGCCCACTGGTTTGGCACCGACGAACTGGGGCGCGACATTCGCTCGCGCATCATCTACGGCGCACGCATCTCGATGCTGGTGGGAAGCTGTGTCGTCGCCACCTCGCTCGTCCTTGGCCTCATCATCGGCTCCATCGGCGGCTACTACGGCGGAGCCATCGACCGCTTTATCAACGTGGTCTTGATGAATGCTTTTCTTTCGTTCCCCGGAATTCTCCTGGCCATCGCGTTCGTCGCCTTCCGCGGTCCCGGCATCTTCAATCTGGTTCTCGCGCTTTCGCTCGGCGGTTGGGTCGGCTATGCTCGCCTGGTTCGTGGACAAGTGCTCGCCGCCCGCGAACGCGAATTCGTCGAAGCCGCCCGCGCTCTCGGCGCCAGCGACCTGCGCATCATCGTTCACCACATTCTGCCGAACATTATTCAGCCCGTGATCGTGCAGGCCGCAATCGGCATGGCCGGAGCCATCCTCGCCGAAGCCACCATGAGCTTCCTCGGCCTCGGTGTGCCGCCGCCCACGGCCAGCTGGGGCGCCATGCTCAACGACGGCCGCGCTCACCTGTTCGACGCGCCTCATCTCGTTCTGTTTCCAGCGCTCGCCGTCATGCTCGCCGTGCTGTCGTTCAACTTCATCGGCGACGCGCTGCGCGACTACCTCGATCCCCGCTCACGGATCGAGGCCGGACTCTAGACCTCGCAACCCGCTCAAAACACGCCAAAACCATCTCTTGACATACATCGCATATTGCAATATATATATAGCGATCTGCAATATGAAGCTGGGAGAGAAAATCCGCTACCTGCGCGAGGTCGAGGGCTCGCTGCGCGGCCTGGATCGTCCCATGACGCAGCAAGAACTCGTGAAGGCCATCCGCGCAGAACTGCGCCAGAGCATCAGCCAGTCCTACCTGTCGCAGATCGAAAGCGGCGCCCGCCCGCACATGACGCAGTCTTCACGCGCGCGGTTGGCGAAGTTCTTCAAGGTGCATCCCGGTTTTCTGGTGGATGACCCGGAGGGTTATCACACGGAGTTGACCTCGGACCTGCGCACCACCGAGGGCCAGCTTGACGTCTGGCTGCTGCAGGGCTCGGAGAAATTTGCCGGCGACCCGGAAGTGAGCGACGTCCTGATCAAGGCGGCGCGCGAGAAAGACACGCGGCGAGCGCTGCTGCTGTTGGGCGCGATCCTCGACACGCCGGGCTTGGCCGAGCGTTTGCTGGAAGCGTTAAAGCCGGAACTAATGGTGCCGGGAAATCACCGCCGCAGTAAGCATGCTGGCCGCACCACGAGCGCACAGCAAAGGAGAATCCGATGAATCATTCCATGACCTGGGCGGATTTCTACCTAATCTGTTTCGCGGTGGGTTTCTGCTTCAGCTTCTTTTCGTTTGTGCTGGGCAGCCCGCGCGGGCACTTCCATTTTCCGCACGCGCATGGACCCGCGGGCGGAGGCCATGCAGGGCACGCTCCTGCAGGCCACGGGCCGGGCTCGGCAGGCAAGGGCTCACCGGCGGGGGACGGCGGGCAGGTTTCGCCTCTCAACCCGCCCACGGTAGCGGCGTTTCTGGCTTGGTTTGGCGGCGCAGGATACTTGCTGACCCGTTATTCAACGCTGCAGGTCGGGATAGGGCTGCTGGCTTCCATAGCAAGCGGACTCGTGGGGGGAGGAATCATTTTTGTGTTTCTCACCAAGGTGCTGACGTCAGACGAAGAGAACATGGATCCCGCGGACTACGAAATGGTGGGCGTGCTGGGGAAAATCTCCAGTTCCATCCGCGCGGGCGGAACCGGAGAAATCGTCTATTCGCAGATGGGCACGCGCCGGGTTTGCGGCGCGCGCAGCGAAGACAACAGCGTCATGGCAAAAGGCACTGAGGTTGTGGTCACGCGCTACGAAAAGGGTATTGCGTTCGTGCGGCTATGGAGTGAGATGTCAGGCGAAGAGTAAACCAGCGCGGACCAATTCGTCACACTTTCAGATATTTGTGGAACTGCATTCTTACGAGGAGGCGTTATGCCAGAGATGTCACGGTGGGTGGAAATGTGGATTGTTGTCGGGCTGGGACTGATGGCCGTCCTGTTCCTGACCAGCATGTTGGCCAGGCTCTATCGCAAAGCCGGACCGCACGAGGCGCTCATCGTGTACGGCTTCGGTGGAACGCGTGTAGTGCAAGGGCACGGTACGCTGGTTTTCCCGATGGTGCAGATCTGCAAGGACCTGTCGCTGGAGCTGATGTCGTTCGACGTGGCACCGCAACAGGACCTGTATACCAAACAAGGCGTCGCGGTGACGGTGGAGGCAGTGGCGCAGATCAAGGTGAAGTCCGACCGCGAGTCTGTACTCACGGCCGCCGAACAATTCCTGACCAAGACAGATCAGGAGCGCGAAGCGCTGATCCGTCTAGTGATGGAAGGCCATCTGCGCGGCATCATAGGCCAGCTGACGGTGGAAGAGATCGTGAAGCAGCCGGAGATGGTTTCCGACCGCATGCGCGGCACCTGTGCCGAAGATATGAACAAAATGGGGCTCGAGGTGATTTCGTTCACCATCAAAGAGGTTCGCGACAAGAACGAATACATCACCAACATGGGCAAGCCGGACGTGGCGCGCATCAAGCGCGACGCGGATGTTGCCACGGCGGAAGCGGACCGCGATACGGCCATCAAGCGCGCTCTGGCGCAGCGGGAATCGGCGGTGGCCAAGGCCCAGGCCGATCAGGAACGCGTGCTGGCGGAAACTCTGTCTCTGGCTAAACAGGCGGAATCGCAGCGTGACCTGGAAGTGAAGAAAGCACAATTCCTGGAAGTCACCAAACGCCAGCAGGCGCAGGCCGACAAGGCGTATGACATTCAGACCAACATCATGCAGCAGCAAGTCATCGCCGAGCAGGTGAAGGTGCAGCAGATTGAAAAAGAACAGCAGGTCAAGGTGCAGGAGGCGGAAATCAACCGCCGCGAGAAGGAACTGATCGCGACCGTGCTGAAGCCGGCGGAGATCGATCGGCAGCGGATTGAAACGCTGGCTGCAGCCGAAAAGCAGCGTCTGATCGCGGAAGCGGAAGGCCATGCGTCATCGATTCGGGCGCAGGGCGAGGCTGAATCCGAAATCATTTTCAAGAAGGGGGAAGCCGAAGCCAAGGCCATGAACGTGAAAGCCGAGGCTTATCAGGAATACAACCAGGCGGCCGTGATCGACAGGCTGTTCTCGACCATGCCCGAAATCGTGAGGGCGCTGGCCAGTCCGCTGGCGAACGTCGACAAGATCACTATCGTTTCGACTGGCAACGGCGATGCTTCGGGAATGAACAAAATTACCGCCGACATTGCCAAGATGGCGGCGCAGGTGCCGGCTTTGTTCGAGACCCTTTCCGGCATGCCGCTTGCGGAACTGCTGGGCAAAGTGCGGCAGATCGGCGATAAGACCCCCAAGCCCCCGGTGGTGGAGGCGACGAAGGCGTGACGGTCTCCCCTCCACGCGTGGGAATAGTTGTGCAGGGATGCTCCTGTAGGGACGCTCGTGCAGGGGTTGCTCGTGTGGGGACGGGCGCATTCGCCCGTCCCGCCGAGCGCAGCGAGGCGAGGCATTCGAGTCGTTTATGGCAAACAAATCCAAACACACCGGACTAGGCATTGCGCTAGGAGCGGCCCTGGGCGCGGTCGCTGGGGTTCTGGCCGGGCACATTGCAATCTGGCTGGGCATCGGGATCGCGATTGGCATGGCGCTCGGGGCCTCAATCCGGCGCAACCAAACACAATGCCCCGAGTGCGCCGCCTTGCACTCGTCACACGGGAATCGGTCACAGGAAATGAGCACGAAGCAGTTAGAAAACTAGAAACGACAAAGGAGTCCACCATGGCATTACTAGAGCGCGTTTCCACATTAGTCCGGGCCAACCTCAACGACCTGATCGACAAAGCCGAGGAACCGGAAAAGATGATCAAACAGGTGATTCTCGACATGCAGAACCAGCTTCTGCAGGTAAAGACGCAGGTGGCCATCGCCATTGCGGACCAGCACCTGCTTGAGAAAAAACAAAAAGAGAATGAAGACAAAGTCGCGGAGTGGATGCGCAAGGCCGAGTTATCGGTCGATAAGAAGCAGGACGACCTAGCGCGCGCATCGTTGCTGCGCGTGGAAAGCTATCGCGACATGAGCGAAAGCTTTACTCAGCAGGTAGCCGACCAGAAAGCGCAGGTCGAGAACCTGAAATCCGCGCTGCGGCAACTGGAGCAGAAGCTTTCTGAGGCACAGGGCAAGGCCGATTTACTGATCGCGCAACATCGGCGCGCCCGCGCCGTGGGCAAGGCCAGTGACGCGCGCCTGGCGATGGGCGACGGCTCGAAGGCGGCGGCCTTCGACCGCATGAAGCGCAAAGTGGCGCACTCCGAGGCAGTGGGACAGGCGAAGTCGGAGATCGCCGGCGACAACCTTGAAGACCGGCTGGCCGCGCTCGAAAAAGAAGATCGCATCGAGCAGTTGCTGGCGGAGTTGAAAACGCGGCGGGGAGCGTGACGGAAGCTGGACTCTCAGCGCGCTCGCGAGAATTTGATTTCAGGAGGCTCCATGGCTCGGCAGATCATGAATTTTTTTGTCCGGATGGGATTGTTGGCACTGGCGTCGGGCCTTCTCTTGCGACTCTTCGCGCACGCGAGCTATACGGAGTTCGCCAGCGGCTTTCTGCTAGGCCTATCCCTGGTTTTGATGATCGTGGGGCTGCTGCGGAAGTCACGGGGCGTGACGAAGTAAGGATTGGCGCTGCGCTTGAGAACTAGCATCTGCTGCGATCAAGCGGCAGCCCCCGGCCATGGATTGATCCGCCCCCGCTGGCATCCATTGACCATCCCGCCTGCATCTCTGTAATCTTGCAGGAGAAATCTTAGATTCAGATTGCGGGCTCGCAAGGACAATTCATGAAGCAAGTTGCAATTTTTATGCTGGCGGCGCTCCTGCTCAACGGTTGCGGCAACAACGCGACGCCAACGCAGCAGGCAGCTGGCGGCATTTGGGGAGCGCAGCTGTTGGGCGGCGAGGGCTCCGCCTCGGGTTACAGTTTCACCACGCAATTCACGTTGAGCGGCAATAATCTCAGCATCTCCTACTTCCAGTTTTTGAATCAGAGCACGGCCAACCCGCCCTGCTTCCCCGTCAACGGCGGAACCATTGCGGGGACCATGATCCTCACCGAGAATCAGACCAACTACACCGTGACCGGCCCGTTTTCCTTCAGCGTGCAATCGGGAGGCAACACACTGATGCTCTCCGGAAACGTGACAGGAACGGAGAATGGTTTGAACGGAACCGTGTTGTCTGGCGGCTTGGTCACCGGCACCTGGACCCTGGCCGGCGCCACTGGATGCAACGATACGACCGGCGGCAGCTTCACCATGACCCAGACCTAACGCCGCTGCATTCAGAACCAATCGCTGCGGTACGCCACCCACCATGCGATGAAGAGGATGGGAACGGTGGAGGCCAAGCCCCACCAGAGCGGCAGCAGAAAATCCGCCAGCAGGCCGAGCACGGTGAAGGTCATCCAGAAAATCTTCCGCTCCATAGAAAAGATTGTAGGCTTGGGCGTGCCCGGGGACAGCCGCGCTGAGGGGCCAGCACTTTCGTTTGATCGGCGCCCTGCTATAGAGTGGAAGCGATGAAGCGGTCCTTGCACGAAATTGCCGAGGCCGTAGAAGCGCGACTGCACGGCGACGGGAAGGTCGAAGTTGCCGGCGTGGCCAGCATCGACTCGGCCTCGCCGCACGATCTAGTATTTGTGGAAGAAGAAAAATATCTGGCGAGGGCGTTGCAATCTGCTGCCGGTGCGGTGATTGCCGGAGAGTTCGCCATCGCTGCGACGGGCAAACCGCTGCTCATCAGCAGTCATCCCAAGTTGGCTTTCGCGCGGGCAGAGCGCTTTCTGCACGGTAACCGCGGAGGACGCGACGCAGGCATCCACGCCACCGCGGTGGTGCAATCTTCTGCCCGTCTTGCCCCCAATGTTGTGGTTGAGGAACATGCCGTAATCGCGGAGCATGCGGAGATCGACGAAGGCTCGCGCATCGGCGCCGGATGCGTGATTGGCCGCGGTGTCAAAATTGGACGAGTGTGCAAGCTTTATCCTCGTGTCACCGTTTATGCCAGTACAACGCTCGGCGATCGCGTGATCGTGCATGCCGGAGCAGTTCTGGGCAGCGATGGCTTTGGCTACGTGCGCGACCCCAAGAACGGACGCTACGAGAAATTTCCTCAGGTCGGCCGCCTGGTAATCGAAGACGATGTGGAGATCGGCGCCAACACCACCATCGACCGCGGCGCGCTCGACGAAACCCGCATCGGCCGGGGAACGAAGATCGACAACCTGGTGCACATCGGCCACAATTGCCGCCTCGGAGAAAATGTAGTGATCGCCGCCCAGACCGGCCTTTCCGGCAGCATTGTGATTGAGAACGACGTGGTGCTCGGTGGACAAGTGGGCATTGGCGAACACGCGCGCATCGAAGAAGGCGTCCTGCTGGGTGGGCAGGGCGGAGTGCTGCCCAACAAAGTTCTACGCGGCAAGGGTGTGGCCTTCTGGGGAACTCCAGCGCAACCCGTGCGGCAGTATCTGAAGCAGTTGGCGGCGCTGGCGCGGCTGAGCCGTAAGAAAGATCAACCGAAATAAAAAAGAGGTAGGCGTGGCGATCGTTGTCGTAGGCGGGCACTCGCGCAGCGTAGGAAAGACCAGCGTGGTCGCTGGATTGATTTCCGCCCTGCGCGATTTCGACTGGACCGCCGTGAAGATCACTCAGTATGGACACGGAGTGTGCTCGGCGAATGGAGCGCCGTGCGACTGCGCCACCGCCGATCATAGCTGGGCAATTTCTGAAGAGAAGAGTCACGCAGGCGACTCTGACACCTCGCGGTTTCTGCTGGCGGGCGCGGCGCGGGCGTTGTGGGTACGCACCGAGCAGGGCAGGCTGGCCGAGGCTATGCCCGCGCTGCGACAGCGGCTCGAGCACTCGCGTCACGTCATAATGGAATCGAACAGCGTGCTGAAGTTCGTGCGCCCCGATTTGTATCTCACAGTGCTCGACCCAGGCACCGACGATTTCAAGAATTCTGCGCGGGAATTTTTGGACCGCGCTGGCGCCGTGATTCTGCACGAGAGTCCGGGCGCGAACTCAGCGTGGCAGGGAGTTTCGTTGAAGCCCGTGGCGGATCGGCCGGTATTCCGCGTCACGCCGCCGCCATACGTGACGCCTGACATCGTCGAATTCGTGCGCCGCAACCTCCGCGAAACTGCGAACTGAGAACCGGGTACTGAGAACTGTTTTTGTTATCCTTCTTGGTGCGGCATATTCATTCCAGCGCCTGGCTGTTGATCGGTTTATCGTCACTGCTGCAGATACTCATCTTCCCTCTTCCCGGGTTCTATGTTCTGTCGTGGTTCGCCTTCGCTCCGCTGCTGGTGGCGCTGTTGCGCGCGCGCCCAGCAGGGGTCCTGGAGATCGACGGCTCGGTCGATCTTCAGCCTGCAAAGCCGGGGCAAGCGTTTCTCCTGGCCTACATTTCCGGAATTCTCTGGTACGCGGGCACCTGTTACTGGATTTACGACACCATGCATCAATACGGCGGCTTGAACAAGCCGCTGGCCCTGCTCGCCCTTTTTCTTTTCTGTCTTTATCTGGGGCTGTATCACGGATTTTTCGGTTTTTTGTTGAGCCTGTCGGTTGGTCCCGGCCGCGATAACCGCCTCGCGCTGGTGGCCGCGCCCTTTCTTTGGGTTGCAGTGGAGTTGGCCCGGACCCTCGTCACCGGCTTCCCCTGGAATCTGCTGGGCACGGCGCAGGTGGATAACATCTCGCTTAGCCGCATCACCACCTGGACGGGAGTCTACGGGGTCTCGTTCGAAATCATGCTGGTGAACGTTGCCGTCGCGGCAGCCTTTCTGGTGCATAGAAAAAAAAGAAGGACGCTGCTGGTCGCCGCCGTGGCCGCCGCCGCCGTGCTGCAGGCAGGAAGGCTGGTCGATGCTCCAGCGCTGCCGGGGAATCACGCCGCGCTGCTGCTTCAGGAAAACATTCCCGTGGACGAAATCTGGACGCGCGAGGCTTTCGAGCACACTCTGCGCGAACTGACAGCCCTCAGCATCAGCGCAGTTGCACCTGCACCCACTCCATCCGGTCAAGCCAACTCCAGTCCGTCCAAGCCGGATCTGATCGTATGGCCCGAGTCCCCTGCGCCTTTCTTCACCAGCGATCCGCTGTTTCGCGATCCCATGAGCCAGATGGCTCGCACGGCGAACACTTGGGTCGTGACTGGCGCCGTCGGGACTACACCCGCGATGCAGAACGGAACGTCAGCGTCAGAAGTGTTCAACTCCGCTGCGCTGATCAGTCCCTCCGGCGATTGGACCACGCGATACGACAAAGTGCATCTCGTTCCCTTCGGCGAATATTTGCCGTTCCCTCGTTTGTTTGCTTTCGCTGGAGGCCTAACCAAAGAAGTGGGTGAGTTTCAATCGGGAAGATCGCGCGCCCCGCTCGATGCCGGCGGAATCAAGCTGGGAGTCTTCATCTGCTACGAATCGGTATTTCCCGCCGAGGTGCGGGAGTTTGCCAACCAAGGCGCGCAGGTTTTTGTGAATCTCTCGAACGATGGCTGGTATGGCGATAGCGGCGCCTACGCGCAGCATCTGAATCAAACCCGTATGCGCGCCATCGAAAACGAGCGCTGGGTGCTGAGCGCAACGGACACGGGCGTGACTGCCTCGATTGATCCCTACGGCCGGACCGTGGCGCGCCTTCCGCGAAAAGAGCGGCGCGCGCTGGTCGCGCCCTACGCACTCACTTCCGTAACCACGTTCTACACGCGGCACGGCGACTGGTTCGCCTGGCTGTGTGCGATAATTTCAGCAGGGGCGCTCCTCACGCGCCGCGCACTTTCCAGGAAAGCAAAAGGCCCGCAATGAATCAAGAGTTCGAACAGGAATACACGGCATTGAGTAAGAAGGTGCGCGAACTCCGGGAGTATCTTTGACGCCGACAAGGTCCGTCCGCAACTAGCCGAAATCGAGAAGCAGTCCGCCGACCCGAACTTGTGGTCTGATCCGCAGCGTTCGAAGCAGGTGATGCGCGAGAAAAAGCGGCTCGAGCATATGCTCGCCACCGATGCCGACCTGGCCCGCCGCACAGAAGACATTGCGGCATACTTCGAACTGGCGAAAGAAGGCGAAACCGTGGACGCCGACTTACGCCGCGAGATCGATTCGTTGCGCGGCTTGGTCGACAAGCTTGAGACCGAAACTCTGCTCTCCGGCCCCAACGACGCCCTCAACGCGATCGTAACCATTCATCCCGGAGCGGGCGGCACGGAATCCCAAGACTGGGCCGACATGTTGCTGCGCATGTACCTGCGCTGGGCCGAGCGCCAGGGATTCGAAACCGTTCTTTATGACTATCAACCCGGCGACGAGGCCGGCCTGAAATCGGCCACCTTCGCGGTGAACGGCGAGTACGCCTTCGGCCTGCTCAGCAGCGAAATCGGCGTGCACCGCCTGGTGCGGATTTCTCCCTTCGATCAAGCCAAACGGCGGCACACTTCGTTTGCCAGCGTTTTCGTTTCCCCGGAAATCGACGACAGCATCGAAGTCATCATTAAGCCCGAGGATATTCGCACCGACACGTACCGCTCCAGCGGCAAGGGCGGACAGCACGTCAACACTACGGATTCGGCCGTGCGCATCACCCACATCGCCACCGGCCTGGTCGCGAGCTGCCAGAACGAACGCTCGCAACATAAAAATCGCGAACGCGCCATGAGCATGTTGCGCTCCAAGCTCTACGAATTCGAAATGGAAAAAAAGCGCGCCGCCTCCAAGAAAATCGAGGACTCGAAACTCGACAACGACTTCGGATCGCAGATTCGTTCCTACGTGCTGCAGCCCTACCGCATGATCAAAGATCACCGCACCAAAACCGAGGTCGGCGATGTGGATCGCGTGCTCGACGGCGACCTGCAACCCTTCATCCGCGCGTATTTGATGGCGCGGCGCGGGGAGAAATCCTAGTGGCCGCAAAGCCGGCAAAAACTTCCACAGTGAAGCAAAAAGCGGTGAAGCTTGGCCCGCGATTTCTGCGCGCGTTTGATTTCGCAGCCGCGAAACATGCCGGGCAGACGCGCAAAGCCTCGACCACCCCTTACCTTGCACACTTGATGGGAGTCGCCTCGCTGGTGCTGGAATTCGGCGGTGACGAGCACCTTGCCATCGCCGCGCTGCTGCACGATGTAGTCGAAGATTGCGGGGGTGCGCCCATGCTGCAGGAGGTCCGGCGGCGGTTCGGGGATCGTGTGGCAAACATTGTCGAGGGCTGCACCGACTCTGACGCCGATCCCAAGCCGCCCTGGCGGGAACGCAAAGAAAATTACCTTCGGCATTTGCGCACCGCCGGTGCAGACACTAGATTGGTATCAGCCGCCGATAAATTGAACAATGTGCGCTCGATCCTCTCCGACTACCGCGCAGTGGGGGAATCGATTTGGTCACGGTTCAACGGAGGACGCGAAGGGACGCTTTGGTACTATCGGGCCTTGATGGAGGAATTTCTTCGGCGCAAGCCCAACCGGCTGATTCGAGAGTTGGAACTTGCGGTCGGGGAACTGGAAGCTACGGCGAATTCGGCCGCCGTTTCCCGTCCTCGCAAGCGCTTGCCCAGCACCTCCAGGAGATAAACCATGCCGCGCACCATTGATTTAATTCGCGCCTCCAAGCTGCCCTCGAACATGATGCAGTTTGCGGCGAAGGGCGCGCTGTCCGTGCCGCCCGACGAGAACATTGAGATCCTGGTGTACCTCGCCAAACACAATAAAATTTTTGGCGACCTCGCCCGCATGACTCTGGCCGGGTGGGACGAGAAAGCCTCTCTGGCTGCCGCTGCCGATCCCAGGACTCCGCGCGAAGTGCTCGACTACATGATTTCTCCGGAAAATCTCCGTCCCAAACTGCTGCCGGCGCTGCTGGAAAATCCTTCTGTCGCGGACGGTGAGTTGGCAAAATTTGCCATCTCCGCGTCGCAGGAATCGATCGACGCCCTGCTGCAGAGCCCGCGCATCCGGGCTGCAGCGGGCATTCTGAACGTTCTCCGGTCAAACCCTTACTTAAAGGCCCAGCAATCGTCGGTCATTGCGGATCTTCTGAACGCGAGTCAGGCCGAGCCCTCGCCCCTTCCTGACGCCGGACAGCCGCAAGTTAATGAACCAGCTGCAACCACAACTGAAACCACGCCTCCCGCCGCCCTCGAAGAAGCCGAAGACGTTCCCGATGAGACAATTTCCGCCTACCTCGCCGAGCACGCAACCGAGATCATCGCCGAGGCCGACAAACCCTTCCAGCCCGTCGGTGGCATCGTGGAGCTGCTGGGCAGCGATTATTTTCCCGTGACGGAAAACAAGCCGATGACGGAGATAGCGGGCACTGCGCCGCAACCTGCCGCTGCTGGCGCGACCGCCGGCGCGGCCGCCGCCCCGGCCCGCGCGAAAGTTGTCACACCGCAAGTCGGCCAGCGCGATAACACCGTCCAGAAGATCAATCGCCTGGACATCAAAGGGCGCATCCAGCTGGCGATGAAAGGCAACAAAGAAGAACGGTCGATTCTGATTCGCGACGGCACCAAAGTCGTAGCGCTGGCGGTGCTCGAAGCCCCCAAGCTCTCCGACGGAGAGGTCGAGAAGTTCGCGCTGCAGAAAAATGTGCTAGAAGCAGTGTTGCGGCAGATTCCGCTGAAGCGCCGCTTCATGAAAAATTACATCGTGGTGCGAAATCTGGTAGCGAACCCCCGCACGCCGCTCGATCTGGGCTTGGGCCTGATGAAACATCTGCAACCGCAGGACTTGAAGAACGTCTCCGCCAACAAGGAAGTTTCTGAGACCGTTCGCAAGCTGGCCCTCAAGATGTACAAGCAGAAGCTCGACGCAGCCGCTAAAAAATAAAGAAATCGTGACTTCCATCCCCCAAACGGACCCAGTTACCGAACTGCTGACCCACGCCAAGACCATCGCGGTGGTTGGACTCTCCGAAAATCCCATGCGGGCCAGCCATGGCGTCTCGGCCTACATGCAGGGCCACGGCTACCGCATTATTCCGGTGAATCCGGAGATTGAATCTTGCCTGGGCGAGAGAGCCTACGCTTCCCTGCTCGACGTACCGGAGAAAATCGACATCGTCAACATTTTCCGGCGGCCGGAGTTTGTGGAAGAGATTGTCGAACACGCCATTCAGTTAAAGGTCCCGGCGATCTGGATGCAGGAGGAAGTGATTCATGTGCCAGCTGCCGAGAAGGCGCGCCAGGCCGGCATCTTCGTGGTGATGGATCGATGCATCCTGAAAGACCATCGGGCGCGATTCAGATGACCAGGGACGCTGGTCTCGGAATTTCAGGAACAAGAACAACCCGTTCTGCGTACAATCTCTGAAGCGACGAAGCGTTTTTGCCGCACGAGGGCATCTCTTGAATCCCGACGCAACATTGACCGTCAACGACCCCAGCCCGTCCCCCCAGCCGTCAACTCTGCGCAAGATCTTCATCGGCAAAGAGGGGCTCCGCGCCGGTTGGAGCCTGCTTATCTTCATCGCCATCTTCGCGGCTATCGCCTTCTGCGTGAACGTAGTCGGCCACAAGCTTTATCCGTCCGCAGGCCCGAAGCCAGGCGAAGAGATCTCCCCACTCCTCGGGACGATCGCCGAGTCGATCCCCTTCTTCATACTCCTGCTCGTCACTTGGATCATGTCGAAGATCGAGCGGCGCCCGAACTCCGTCTATGGCTTCGGCAGTACGCCCGGGCTCTTGTACTTTCTCTCCGGACTGGCATGGGGAATTGTCTGTCTCTCCCTGCTCATCCTTACGCTCTGCAAGAGTGGTCTCCTCGTCTTCGACCGCCGCCTGATCTTCGGCGGGGACATCCTCCGCTACGGGGCAATCTGGCTGCTGGGTTTCCTCCTGGTCGGCCTGCTCGAGGAGTACCTCACGCGCGGCTACCTGCAGTTCACACTTACCCGCGGCCTCGCCGGCCTCTACCAATGGGCGTTCCAAACGCGGCACAGCCAGGCGTTAGGTTTCTGGACCTCAGCGATCATCTTTTCGATTCTCTTCGGCCTCGGCCACAGCAAGAACCCCGGCGAGTCTCCCATCGGCCTGCTGTCCGCTGGCCTCGCCGCCATGGTCTTCTGCTTCAGCCTCTGGCGAACCGGCTCGCTCTGGTGGGCGATCGGATTCCACACCTCGTGGGACTGGGGCCAATCCTTCCTTTACGGAGTCCCCGACAGCGGAACCATGGTCCAACACCATCTCTTCGCCACGCATCCCGTGGGCACGCCGATTCTCAGCGGCGGGACGACCGGCCCCGAAGGCAGCATTTTCGTTCTCGCCGTTCTGGCCCTAGCCATCCTCATCGTTCTCTATACGGTGCCGCGCTCTCACTATGGCGACGCCGCGGAGCGCATGACCTAAACAGATCGCGATGAGCGCAGTTTCCTGATCTCCTCCATCCGCTCGCGGATGCGCTTCTCAATGCCCTCACTCGTCGGCTGGTAGTAGACCCGGTCGCGCAAATTGTCGGGCAGGCATTGCATGTTCGCGACCTTGCCTTCCACATCGTGCGCATATTGATAATCTTTGCCATAGCCCAAACCTTTCATCAGTCCGGTGGGCGCATTTCGTAAATGCAGAGGAACGGGTTCGGCCGCGGTTTGTTCAATGTCGTGCTGCACCGCGCCGTATGCGGTGTAGAGCGCGTTCGACTTGGGCGCCACCGAAAGATAAACGACCGCCTGCGCCAACGCCAGATTGCCCTCGGGCATACCGATGAAATCCACTGCATCGCGGGCGGCCATGCACAGAGAAAGCGCGTTAGGATCGGCCAGGCCAATGTCCTCCACCGCCATGCGCACCACCCGGCGCGCAACGTAGAGCGGATCTTCTCCCGCCTCGATCATCCGCCCCAGCCAATACAGCGCTGCGTCGGGATCGCTGTTGCGCACCGATTTGTGCAGCGCCGAAATCAGGTTGTAGTGTTCTTCCCCGGCCTTGTCGTAGAGCAGCGTGCGCCTCTGCAAAGCGTCGCGAACAATGTCGTCGGTGATGTCCAACAGCTCGGGTGCCCCATTTCTCGCGTCTTCTGCGAGAAGTGGGGATTTTGCCAGCCCCGCCGCGACCTC
>Ga0302319_10013926_pt1 | contig 15045 bp, 19 predicted proteins | sample Bog_T0_2_FD_203319 | JGI IMG/M metagenome (GOLD analysis project Ga0302319, IMG submission 203319) | Peat permafrost microbial communities from Stordalen Mire near Abisko, Sweden - Bog_T0_2 | ecosystem: Environmental > Terrestrial > Soil > Wetlands > Peat | place: Sweden: Abisko, Stordalen Mire... | reverse complement strand
ATTGTCGGATATCATCAGGGCCAGCGGATTGTATCCGCGCCAACAGGCCGGACATATGACCGCAGCCGACCATGAAGATCAAAACGTCAAAATTTCGCTTGCCAACCGGGGCCGTCCACATATGACGGCGGGCGGCCGATTACACCTCCGACCAATCCAGCACGATCTTGCCCGACTTGCCCGAGCGCATGATCTCGAAGCCGCTCTGGAAATCCTTCACCGCCATGCGATGGGTGACGACCTTGCGCACGTCGAGCCCGCTCTGCAGCATGGCGATCATCTTGTGCCAGGTCTCGAACATCTCGCGACCATAGATGCCTCTGATCGTCAGCAGCCTGAAGACGATCTTGGTCCAGTCGACCGGCGCCGGTTTGGCGGGGATGCCGAGCATAGCGATGTGGCCGCCCATCACCATGTGATCGACCATAGAGTCGAAAGCCAGCGGCGAACCGCTCATTTCCAGGCCGATGTCGAAGCCTTCCTTCATGCCGAGCCGATGCATCACGTCCGCGAGCGCTTCCTTCGAGACGTCGACCGGCGTGACGTTGGCGACCTCGGCGGCGAGTTTCAGGCGCATCGGGTTGATGTCGGTGATGACGACATGGCGCGCGCCGACGTGACGCGCGACCGCGGCCGCCATGATGCCGATCGGTCCCGCGCCGGTGATGAGCACGTCCTCGCCGACGAGATCGAACGCGAGCGCGGTATGGACGGCGTTGCCGAGCGGATCGAGGATCGCGCCCATCTCGTCGTCGACGTCGTCGGGCAGCGGCACGATGTTGAAGGCGGGAATGCGCAGGAATTCGGCGAAGGCGCCGGGGATGTTGACGCCGATTCCCTTGGTCTCCGGGTCCATGTGGAAGCGCCCGCCGCGCGCGGCGCGGCTGTGCATGCCGATGACGTGACCCTCGCCCGAGACGCGCTGGCCGATCGTCAACCCGCGAACATTGGCGCCGAGTTCGGCGATTTCGCCAGCGTATTCGTGGCCGACCACCAGCGGCACGGGAATGGTGCGCTGAGCCCATTCGTCCCAGTTGTAGATATGGATGTCGGTGCCGCAGATGCCGGTCTTGTGCACCTTCACCAGCACGTCGTCCGGGCCGATGGTCGGAACCGGCTGATCCTCGAGCCAGAGGCCGACCTCGGCTTTCGCCTTCACTAGCGCTTTCATGGCGAAGCTCCTCAGACGACGCCCAACGCGCGACCCGCGTCGGCGAAGGCGTGGATGGCGAAATCGACGTCGGCGTCGGAAAGCGCCGCCGACAGTTGCGTGCGAATGCGCGCGCGCCCCTTGGGGACCACCGGAAAGAAGAAGCCGGCGACGAACACTCCGCGCGCATCGAGCGCGGCGGCCATGTCCTGCGCCTTGCGCGCGTCGCCGAGCATCACCGGAATGATCGGCGTCTCGCCCGGCAGCGTCGAGAAGCCGGCATTTTCTACGCCCGCGCGGAATCTCGCCGCATGGCTTTTCAGCCGCGCGCGCAGATCGTCGGCGTGGATCGCGATCTCCAGCGCCTTCTGCGAGCCGGCGACGACCGGCGGCGCGAGGCTGTTGGAGAAGAGATAAGGCCGCGCGCGCTGGCGCAGCAGGTCGATGATCGGCCGCGCCGCCGCGACGAAGCCGCCCATCGCGCCGCCCAACGTCTTGCCGAACGTGCCGGTGACGATGTCGACGCGCGCGCCGGCGCCGGTGAGCGCGGGCGTGCCCTTGCCGTGTTTGCCCAGATGCCCGGTGGCGTGGCAATCGTCGACCAGCACGAGGGCGCCGTAACGCTCGGCGAGATCGCAAATTTCGGGCAGCTTGGCGACATAGCCGTCCATCGAGAAAACGCCGTCGGTCGCGATCAGCTTGAAACGCGCGCCCGCCGCGTCGGCCTCCTTCAGCCGCGTCTCCAGTTCGTCCATGTCGCTGTTGGCGAAGCGATAGCGCTTGGCCTTCGAAAGCCTGACGCCGTCGATAATCGAGGCGTGATTCAGCGAATCGGAGATGATCGCGTCGGCCTCCTCGAACAGCGGCTCGAACACGCCGCCGTTGGCGTCGAAACAGGCGGCGAACAGGATCGCTTCGTCCTTGCCCAGATGTTTGGCGATGGCGAGTTCGAGTTCGCGATGCAGGGTCTGCGCGCCGCAGATGAAGCGGACCGAGGCCATGCCGAAGCCGAAGCGGTCGAGCGCGTCATGCGCCGCGGCGACGACTTCCGGATGATTGGCGAGGCCGAGGTAATTGTTGGCGCAGAGATTGACCATCTCGCGCCCGCCGTTCGGGGCGCCGATCCGGATGCGCCCGCCCTGAGGGCTTTCGATCAGCCGCTCGCGCTTGGTGAGGCCATCGGCCTCGATCCGCGCGAGCGTCGCGCCGATATGATCGAGAAACACGTCAGTCATGGCGCCTCCTAAGGGCTGAGCCAAGGCAAGATCAAGGGAACCATGATGGGCGTCACCACGGCGTTGAGCCCCATCGCGACGCCCGCGAACACGCCCGCGACGGGGTCCACCGTGAAGGCCCGCGCCGTGCCGATGCCGTGCGAGGCCAAGCCCGCCGCGAAACCGCGCGCGGCGTAATCGCGAATGCGTAGCGCGTTCATCATCGGCGTGACGACGATCGCGCCGATGATCCCGGTTCCGATCACCAGCGCGGCGGTGAGCGGCGGCAGACCGCCGAGGCGCTCCGACACCGCCATCGCGACGCCGGCCGTCACCGACTTGGGCGCGAGCGAGACGAGCACGACATGCGGCGCGCCGAGCGCGGCGGCGATAGCGACCGACGAAACGATCGCCACGAACGCGCCCACGCCCAAAGCCGCCAGCATCGGCAGCAGGTTCCGCCTGACCAGCGCGAGATTGCGATAGAGCGGAACAGCGAGCGCCACCGTCGCGGGGCCGAGCAGGAAATGCACGAATTGCGCGCCGTTGAAATAGGTCTGGTAGTCCGTGCCCGACATCCGCAACAATACCGCGAGCAACGCGACCGAGATCAACACGGGATTGGCGATCGGGTTGCGGCCCACGAGCCGCGCGAACGCATCCGCCACGAGAAACGCGCCCAGCGTCGCCGTCAACCAGAACAGCGGCGTCGTCTGCAGATAGACCCAGAGCCGGAAGCTGTTCACGCGGCTTCCTCCGCCGCGCGCGCGCCGATCAGGCGCTTGACGAGAAGAAACGCGCCGACGGTCGCCAACAGGGTGAGGACCGTCGAGACGACGAGCGCGACCGCGAGGGCGACGGCGAGACCATGCTCGCCGAGCAGCCCGAAATATTGCACGACGCCGACGCCCGCCGGCACGAACATCAGCGACAGCGCACCAAGCAGACCCGTCGCGGCCTTGCCGACGTCGCTGGTGGCGACATCCTCGTCGGTCAACTGCCACCAACGGTTTCGGACGGCGAAACCGATCGTCAGCAGCGCGAGACCGATGACCGGCCCGGGCGCGGGGAGACCGAGGCCGCGCGCGAGCGCCTCGCCGACGAGTTGGCACAACAGCAGAAGGAAAAAACCGCGGATCATGGGAGAGTCTTCGCTGCCCCCGGCGGAAAGGTCAATGCGCGGCGAGCGGCGTCTTCACGGAGTCGCGCCGCGACACGCGCGTGGAGTTGATCGCGGGCCGCCTCGCGCCGGCGGCGGCGTGCGCGGGGCGACCGCGGCGCTTGGGCGCCGCTTGGGGCGCGAAGCCAGCCATGAACAAGGCGGCCGCGCCTTTTTGAACCGCTCCCGCGGCGTCGAAATCGAGTTCGTCGATACGCAATTGCAACGCCGCCGCAACGGCGGCAAGACCCAGTTCGCGGCTCGTCGGCGCGGTGGCGGCGAATGTGTCGATGAAAAAGTCCTGGCGCATCGGAAGCCCCCCGAGGTTGAGGCGCCAACCGAGCGCCGTTGACCCTTCATGGCTTGGCGCCCGCCGTGGCGCTGTGGCGATTCTCACATCGCGGCGGGAACGGGGAGCCTTCGCGCGACGAACATCAAGCCGATCTTCGTTTCGATCAGCCAGGTTTCCAAGGAACCCGTCGACAACAGCGGGGCTAGCAGGCGCCAGACCGGTCGCGCGCGCCGCGGAATGTCCTCGATGAGGATCCATCCGCCCGGCCGGACGACGCCGAGCGCGAAAAGCAGCGTGTTGAGATTGGCTTCGGGCGAGTGCAAGCCGTCGTCGATGATGAAATCGAACGTGCCGGCTCCCAGCCGTTGGGGCAATGAAGCGAGAACATTCGGGTCGGTCTGGTCGACGAAGGCGGTGCGGATGCGATCCTCGGAAAAAAGAATGTTCTCGTCGATATCCGCACCGAAGATGAGCGCCTTAGGCAAATAGTCCCGCATCGCCCGCAAGGATCCGCCTGGAACGCAGGTGGCGTCGATCATTGAAACCAGGCCTTTGGTCGTGGTCCCAATGCCGATCTCGAGGATGCGGGGTTCGCTCAGCGCGACGAAATGGTCGAAGATCGCCGCGTAGACCGCTTCGTATCCGACGTCGGTCTTGCTCGAATTGTAGGTACGCAAGAGCGCTTGAAATCGAGCGCCGTCGGTGGCGCCGCCGAAGGCGGCCGCGGAGAGGACCCGCGGCTGACCGAGCAGGCCCTCCCTTTCGAGAATGGCCGCCGCCTGCGCTGGGAACGCATTGGCGCCCCGGTACGTCATCTCAGGCTGAACCCAGTAGTTCGCGGAATCGGGGCAGAAGACCGGAAAATTCGCGAGCAGGAAGGGCTTCGTGATCTTGCGGCCCCGCCGACCCCTCAGCTTTTGGACCAAAGATCGCCCATAGTCCCAAACGTTCGTCATCTGGTTCACCCGCCGCACGTGAATTTCGTCTCCCGTTTACCGAACTTGGCGGCGATTGCGAGCGTGTTCTGTGCCGAGGCGCCGTTATGATCCACCCGTGATGATCGACTTCAAGAACGCCACGTGTCGCGCGAACGCCGCCCTTCCCGCGGCCGTCGCCTTCACGGTCGTGCGCGGCCGCCGCGCGACGAAGGCCTTGGTCGCCTCGACATAGCCGGCGCGCGCGAGATGATCGAGATGCGCGCCCAGATTGCCGTCGGTGGCGCCGGTGAGGCTCTTCAGCCTCGAAAACTCGATGCCGTCGTCATCCTCGGGCAGCGCGTTCAGCGCCGCCATGACGCGCAGACGAACCGGCTGGTGGATGATGTCGTCGGGCGCGTCCATCTCAGGCCCGCCGCATCGCGTAGCCGCAGAGCATCAGCCCACCGCCATTCACCAGCGCTAGGTAGAGATTGAAATAGGGGCCCGCCCAGAAATAGCCGGCGACGACAAGCGCCGTCAGCCCGCAGCCGATGATCGTGAACAGGCGTCCGAACCACAGACCCGCGAGCGCGTAGCCGAACATGAACAGCGTCGGCCAGAACGCTTCGAGGTCGCGCGGGCGCATGCCGCCGATCGCGAGCGACCAGACGAAGCCGAACGCCGCGAAAAGCGCGACCGCCTCGACATAGCGCCAGGGAAAGGCGAGATTCTTGGGTCCACGCATCAACATCCAAAAGGTCGCCGCGACGCCGATGAGGTCGACGGCGATCCAGGACACGCCGGTCCAACGCCCGGCGACGAGCGCGAGGAGATCGCCGCAAACAACTACCGCGCCCCAAAGAACGAGGACGCCGCTCGAAATACGGTAGATGCGCGATTGCTTGACGTCGGCCACGACGTCGTCGATGTCGGCGAGCATGGCCTGGGCTTCGTTGGGGCTTATGGACATGAAGCGGTCTCGAAAGAGTTCTTTTGGAGTACTGATGCGAGGACCGAGACGACAGAAGAGATACGCATGTTCCCGCCTCCCTATTGCGCCGCCGCGACGATCGTCGCGAGAGCCTCGGGCTTGTAGACGACGCCCATGTGGTCGACGTTCGGCACGAGCGTCACCTTGACGCCCAGAGGCGCCAATGTCGGACCATAGGCGGTCGCATCCATCAGTTCGTCGTCCGCGCCCGCGATCACGACCATGCGGGGACCGTTGGCCTCGAAGCTCGCGCGCCAGTCCCAGGCCGGCCCGTAATCGGTCAGCAGCCGGTAGCTATAGACGGGCGTGACGAACTTGATCGCCTCGGGGGCGTTGGCGAAGCCGATAACCGGCAGCGACTGTCCCCAGTCGATCCCGACGCGGCGAAGCAGCGACAACGCCAGGATGCGCGGCAGATCGACGGCGGCCCAAGCGCCCGCGCCCTCGCCAGGCCGGTTGGTCGGCGCGCGAACGCCGAGGAACGGCGAGAGCAGAATGAAGCGATCGAAATCTTTTCCTACGGGCGTCGCCGCGATGCGCGCGACGAAACCGCCGCCGGAGGAATGGCCGATGAACTCCAGCTTCGCGATCGGATAGGACTTCCGCAATTCGGCGATCAAGTCGGCCAGATCGTCGTCGAGCTGGCCTATATAGGCGATGTCGCCTCGCGCGCCTGACGCCCCATGGCCGCGGGCGTCGATCGCCACGGCCGTGACGCCGCTTTTGGCGAGTTCACGCGCCACGACGTGCATCTCGTCGGACGAGGCCGATGATCCGTGAGTCACGATCGCCAGCCGATCCGCGGCGCCCGCCGCGGCGGGGTAGAGGCGATAGGCGAGCCATGTGCCGTCGCGCGCCTGAAGTCGGGTGAGTTCGGGCTTGTCGATCTGATCGATCGCCATCGCCCCGGCGTGAATCGAGGCCAGCGGCGGCGGCCGGCGGAGCGGCGTTGCGAGCATGCCGGCGAGGACGCAAGCGGCGAGCCCTATGAGTGCAAGCGGCCAGAGCAGAAGGCTGGGAAAAGCATTGATGGACATCGAACGTCTCCATTCAGATAACTCTGAATAACAGAGTATTCTGAAATGTCAATTCGTTGATCTCCGTCAAATCGTCGTGCGCCGGCAAAGGGTGGCGGCCGGCTTCAAATTGGATTAAGAGCCTTGTCCTCCGAGTTACGCGCCCCCACTTTTGGCGTCTCGCTTCCTCATTGCGCCCAGCCGATCTGGGATGGACACATGCTCGTAGCAAATCTCGCCCCCGTCGCGCCTCCGCGCATCCTCAATTCCCTGGGCCTCCCCAAGGCGCCGGCGGATACGCGCGTCGTCGTGGCGATGTCGGGCGGGGTCGACAGCAGCGTCGTGGCCGCGATGCTCGCGCGCGATGGCTACGATGTGGTCGGCCTGACGATGCAGCTTTACGACCACGGCGCCGCGACGCATCGTAAGGGGGCGTGCTGCGCCGGCCAGGATATCCACGACGCGCGCGACGTCGCCGCCCGCATCGGCGTGCCGCATTACGTCCTCGATTACGAGGCGCGCTTTCGCGAGAAGGTGATTCAGCCGTTCGCCGAGGCCTATGTCGCGGGCGAAACGCCGATTCCCTGCGTCGCCTGCAACCAGCACATGAAATTCGTCGACCTGTTCGAGGCGGCCAAGGATCTGGGCGCGGATATTCTCGCGACCGGGCATTATGTCGTCAGCGCCGACGACGGCGAAGGCGGCCGCGCGCTCTATCGCGCCGCCGACGCGGATCGAGACCAGAGCTATTTTCTTTTCGCCACGACGCGCGATCAACTCGCGATGCTGCGCTTTCCGCTCGGCGCCATGCCGAAGCCGGAGGTGCGCGCGCTCGCGCGCGAATTCGCGCTGACCGTCGCCGACAAGGCGGACAGTCAGGACATCTGTTTCGTGCCCACGGGCCATTACAGCCAGATGATCGAGAGGCTGTTGCCGGGAGCTTCCGAACCCGGCGACATCGTGCATGCCGACGGTCGCGTTCTCGGCCGCCATTCCGGCATTCTGCATTACACGATCGGCCAGCGCCGAGGTCTCGGCATAGCCGCTTCCGAGCCGCTCTATGTCGTCGCGCTCGACGCGGCGGCGGCGCGCGTGATCGTCGGACCGCGCGAGGCTCTGGCGACCCCGCTCGTTCAACTTCGCGATTTCAATTGGATCGGACCGAGACGGCTCGAAGACATCGCGGCCGAGGGCATGCCGGTCGCGGCGCGCGTGCGCTCGACCCGCCCGCCGACGCCGGCCGTGCTGTTCGCCGACGGCCATGTCGCTTTCCAGGAGCCTGAATCCGGAGTCTCGCCGGGCCAGGCCTGCGTGATCTACGACAGTGTGGATTCTCATGCTCGCGTGCTCGGCGGCGGCTTCATCACGACCAAGCCCGCGGCCTGACGGGAGGCGAGGATGGCGGCTTTCGACGAAGACTCCGTTTTCGGGACGCCCCGGCCCAAACCGGCGACCCACGTGATCGGGCAGAACGTCGATGACCTCTCTGCGCCTGAACTTTCGCTCCGCATAGAGGGACTGCGGGAGGAAATCCGACGTCTGGAAGCCGCGATCCGCGCACGCGAGGCGACCAAACAGGCGGCGAGTTCGTTCTTCAAAAGCTGAAAGGCCGCTCTCGGTTCATTTCGGCACAGGACGCGGCGCGCGCATTAACCCGATATTAACGCTTATCGATCATGAATGAAGCCAGTCCGATTTTCGGATTCGGAATGGTTGCCTCCATTCTGTCTCTGCCTCCCAAAATACCGCCTGTAAGCCGCCTCAGGGCGGCTTTTTTTTCGAGCTGGCGCGAGCTTGGGGGACGCATTAACCTTAAGCGAAAGTAAACGAGCGACGGCTCTCCGACGGCGTTAGATTTGCGTCGGGCTATCGAGAGGCCGCGAACTGTTCCGTATCCGAGCGGGTTGAGTTGCGTGGTTGTTCGAGGAGTAGGCGTCATGGGTGGTCACGTAGAAGGTTCGCGTCAGAACGAAACCGCATTGGGCGGACGCGAATCGAGCGCGATATCGTTCGCGCTCAAGCATGCCGGCTCGGAAGCCTTCAAGACATTGTTCAAGGAGGGCATGGCCCTCGTCGAAACCGCCGCCGCCTATCTCGATGGACCAGGCCGCGCGGAATCCAAGGCGCTGAGCCGTCCGGCCGCGCTCGCTTACGCCACCGAAAGCATGCGCCTGACGACCCGGCTGATGCAGATCGCCTCGTGGCTGCTGCTGCGCCGCGCGGTCAACGAAGGCGAACTGTCGCCGACGCAAGCCCAATCGGAACGTCATCGCGTGCGTCTGGCGCGGCAGGATCTCGCCTGCGGCCCGGAGACGCTGGCCGAACTGCCGCCCGATTTCGTCGACCTTTGCGAGCGGTCGATACGGCTGCAGGCGCGCGTGCTGCATCTCGACCAATCGATCGCCGCCGCCAAAGACCCGCTGAACGCGCCGGCGCCGAGGCCGCTCGCCGCGCAATTCGCGCGCCTGGAAGCCGCGTTCGCGATGGGCGAGCGTCTCAGGCTGGGCTGAAGCGCCGGCGCCGACTTGCCAGCCGCCGTGATTTGGCCGCATGGGAGGCGGAAGATATCTTTCGCCCGGAACCTCCCCACGCCATGACAGCCGCCGCCTGCCGACTCTATCTCATCACGCCGCCTCTCCGGCTCGCCGATCTCGACAATTTCGCGCCGCGGTTCGTCGCCGCGTTGCGGGCCGGCGACGTCGCGAGCGCGCTCGCCCGTCTGGCTCCCGGCGCCGAGGGCGACGCCAAACGCATCGTCGGCCGGCTCGCCGAGATATCCAACGCCGCCGACGTCGCCTTGTTGGTCGAACGCGACGCGCGACTCGCCGCGCGGGCGGGCGCGGATGGCGCGCATGTCGATGGCGAGCAGGTGGCCGAGGCGGTCGCCAGCCTGCATCCCGACCGCATCGCCGGGGCCGGTCACCTGCGCCTGCGCGACGACGCCATGAGCGCCGGCGAGGCGGGCGCCGATTACGTCATGTTCGGCGAACCGCGACCCGACGGCTGGATTCCGCCACTCGAGGAAACGCTCGAGCGCGTCGAATGGTGGGCCGAGATCTTTCAGACGCCTTGCGTCGCCTTCGCCGCGACGCTCGAGGCGGTCGAGCCGCTCGCAAGAGCAGGAGCGGATTTCGTGGCGCTCGGGGACGCGGTCTGGAGCGCGCCGTCGACGGAAACCGCCGTCGCCGACGCGACGGCGCGCGCGAAGCTCGGCGCGGGTTCGCGGCCATGAAAAGCGTGCGCGCGTCGCGGGCGCTGGCCAGTGGGTTCGCCCTATGCGGGGCGATTCTCGCCATCGATGCGCGAGCGGAAGACTTCCCGACCTCGTTCGGACCGTCGCGTCCTCCTTTGATCACGCCCGATTCCCCGCTGACGCCGAAGCCCGGCGATCCGCCCGGCGACATCGCGTTCGGCGCCTATCAGCGCGGCTATTTCATCACCGCGCTGCGCGAGGCCACCAAACGCGTCGCGGCTAATCCCAAGGACGCCGCCGCGATGACCCTGATCGGGGAAATTTACCGCGACGGCCTCGCGGTGCGTCAGGACATATTGGAATCGACGCATTGGTATCGGCTCGCGAGCGGGCTCGGCGACAAGCAGGCCGCGTTCGAACTGGGTGTCACCCTGCTCGACGGCGCGCCCGGATTGCCCAAGGACAAGGCCGGCGCCAAGGCGCAATTCGAGAAGGCGGCGGCGGGCGGGCATGCCGGCGCGCTCTACAATCTCGGCGTGTTGGCGATAGAGGGCCAGGACGGCGCGCCCCCCGATTTCGCGGCCGCCGCCGGTTACTTCCGTCGCGCGGCCGAGGCGGGCGACGAAAACGGCGCCTATTCCTACGGGGTGCTGCTGCGCCAGGGGCGCGGCGTTCCGCTCGACATCGCCGAGAGCGCGCATTGGCTCAAACGCGCCGCCGATGGCGGGATCATCGCCGGTCAGGTCGAATACGCCATCATGCTGTTCAACGGCACGGGCGTGCCGCGCGACGAGGCCAAGGCGGCGGCGATTTTCCAGCAGGCGGCGGCGCGCAAGAATCCGATAGCCCAGAACCGTCTCGCTCACCTCTTCGTCAGCGGCCGCGGCGTGCCGCACGATCTCGTTCAAGCCGCGCTCTGGCATAGTTTCGCCAAGGCGGCCGGCATCGAAGATCCCGATCTCGACGCTGCGACAGCGAATCTCACCCCCGATCAGGACCGGGAACTGAGGCGGCTCGCCAGGTTGCAAGCCGAATTCTGAACCCGAGCGACGCGCTTTACCCGGCCGACGAACCCGGCTAAAAGCGTTTCGCCGCGAGGCGCCGAGCGGGTGTAGCTCAATGGTAGAGCAGCAGCCTTCCAAGCTGAATACGAGGGTTCGATTCCCTCTACCCGCTCCATTTTTGCCTTAAAGCGCTGATTTTGCTAGAACCAGCTGAAGACATCAGCCGGTTCCCGCGCTTCCGGGCGCAATTCCGGTTATAATTACGGTTATAATCGGAACCCGCCCCATGGCTCGTAGCACGTCGTCAGGATTGCGTTTTCTTGTACACCGCAAGGAAACTGGCAAATATACTTACTGGCGTGCATTGGACCGATCGATAGCTCCGCACGTCATCGGCGAGATTCGCCGGTCGTGGGCGGTGTCGAGCCACAGATTGTCGGGCAATCCCATCGCCAAGGTCTCTCTTCAGACCGGCGATCACGCGACGGCGAGCAATCGCTGGTCGGAAGTGCATTCGCAAATCGAGGCGATGATTCGGTCGGCGACGGTACGGGCGAAACTCGACGAGGCGGCCAAGCCACAGCCAGAGAAAATGACAACCCTCACCTCTGAGCAAAGGGCGGTCGTCGCAGGTCAAGCTCGCCACGATGTTCTGGCGGATGACGATGCGGTGTGGAGCGACCCGTCATTCTTATCGACCACCGCCAGAGGCACTCAACTCGCGCTTCGAACTCGGCGAGGAGAACTCCCGGGAGAGCCGCCAGACACGGCGCCCGCGCCATCCAACACGGATAAACGGTCGTTGAATAGAATTCGGGCCATGGCGCGCGAGATGGACGCCCGCACAAACACCGAGATGATTCGCGATCAATCGACCTGGCCTCTCGACCGCCCGGCTGCGACTCTCGAGGAACTGATGCAGGATCCCAAGGGGGCGCCCGGGGCGAAGAAGTTCATGCGCGTGGCGGATGTTCACGGCGAATTGGACCAGCGGTTGGCCGAGAACGGAATCGAACTGCCAAAGGATAGCGCCGAGCGCATACCCCTTGCGCTCAGCGTGCTGCGCGGCAAAGCGGTTGCGTAGCTGCACAGGGCGACGACGGCGTTCCTAGACGCCCAGCTTGCGGCGCCCTGCGCGCCGCCGACCGTCGTCGTGACGCATCATGCGCCGCACCCGCTTTCGCTGGCGGACCCGCACATGGATCTGCGCTGGTGCTACGCCAGCAACCTCGGCGGACTGATCGATCGCGGGCAGCCGGATCTCTGGATTCACGGCCATCCGCACAACCGCGTCGAATATCGGCTCGGGAGGACGAGGATCATCTGCAACCCCGGGGGCCACGTCGAGGAGACGTCGGCGAGGACGTTCGACCCGTCGCTCACAATCCAGGTGGCGCGGCGACCGCAGATCGGAAAATGTCTGGGCCGTCGTCCCTTCGAGCGGCGACGGCCCAGACAACGACAGCCGGCCAGGATCATTTGATGTCGAGAAAAGAGGCGCGCCCTTTGTATCGAATGGTTGTTCCCAAACTCAGAGGCGTGGTCTTTGCCACGATCGCACCGAGGAGAGCATAAGTTTTCTCGATCATGCAGCCGCCGGGCTCGCGGCGGCCCTCGTGATGGGTTCGCCCTTGCGCACGACCAGCGTCGAACGCACCCTGGCACATTCGACGACGCGGACGAAGTGGACCGTGTCGGGCGGCGCCTGAAACGAGTCGCCGGCGGCGAGCATTACGGGCGGCATGCCCTCGACGTGGAGTTCCCCCGTGCCTTCGAGCACGAAGGTCGACTCCACGCCGGGATGCGTATGCGGCGGGACGAGCGTCTCCTCCGGAATGGATATCTCGACCATAACCGTCTCATATCCGTCGACCGGACCGTCCATCCGCTGGAGGACCGTCACGGAAACGCCTGGCAGCATCGGAGCCTCCTTGAAGCAGCCGACGACTTGCCGGCTAGGCTAGCGTAGACCGCTCGGCAACGAACGTATTGAAGAAATCGGACTCGGAGCGCGAAAGCCCGGCCGCGCGCTGAATGCCCAGCGACGTCGCCCGGAACAGCTCGTCGGGCGCCATGCCGACCATAGCAGTGAACTCGTTGACCATGTGGGCTTGATCGCTGAAACCGCACGCGGCAGCCGTGTCCGCCCAGCCATTGCGTCGCCCGGTCCGGACGGCGACGCGGAGCCGCGCGATGCGAGCGAACCGCTTCGGCGACGTCCCGAAGGACGCCTGGAAGCGCCGCGTGAGATGCCGCTCGCTGACGTCGAGATGGCCAGCAAGGTGGCGAACCGAAACGGAGGATTCGCGCCGGAGAGCGCTGGCGGCAGCGCAGGCGAGCGGATCGCTTTCGCGCTCGGACAAGTGATCGAGCAGGAACCGCTGGACGGCGCCCACTCGCGCAGCCATGCCGGCGCCCTCAAGCAACTGCTCGTCGAGCAGCGACATCTCGCCGTCCGAGAAAACGTCGCCGAGCGCGGCGGCGCCCTCCGCCAACTCGCGAAGGCTGACGCCGCGCAGGCGGGTTGCGCCTTCTGGGTGCAGACGCACCATGACGCCGCCGACGGGTCCATTCGCCCGGATGCGAGCCGCCGCCGAACAGATGCCTGTCATGCGATAGCCGCCGGGATCGATCAGGCGCTCTCTGTCGGGGCCGCCCATGCGTAGGAGAGGCGCCGATCGGTAGTGAAAGCACAGGATAGGCGAGACGACCGGCAACACCATCGAACGCGCCGCGCCGGCATCCGGGAAGTCTGCGTGCCAAATCGCCTCGACGACGTCGGCGAGTTCGGCGGGGACGGAATGGAACACGTAGCCCGGCATGCTGGCCTCGCATAGCGGCCTTACGTGATCCTAGTACCGACCTGCGGGCGGGCAAGCCGGCGAGGTCCAAGGCCGTCACGGCGTCGCGTCACAGCATTTCCGGCCGGAACAGCGATCGTCGGCTGATGACTTTTCCGGAAACAACGAACACGCCGTCCCCGGTGTAGTGCAGCGTTTCCGGTTGTTTCGGCGACACGGCGACGTGCGCCTTCACGACCTCGAAGATGAAGAAGTTGTATTTGGCGACGAGGGCGTCGTCGTGGAGGAGACACTCGAAGCTGGCGTGGCACTCGGCGATAAGTGGCACCGAAACCTTCGTGGCCTTGACGGCGGTCAGGCCGAAATGGGCGAACTTGTCGATCTCGGAGCCGGTCGTGTTGCCGATGCCGACGACGACGTCGGTGAGCTTGGTCGTCGGGAGATTTATCACGCATTCCCGGCTTTGGCGGATCATCTCGAAGCTGTGGTTGGCGCTCGAAATGACGCATCCGACGAGGGACGGCGTGAATTCCATGACCGTGTGCCAGCCCATCGTCATGATGTTCGAGCGTCCACCATGCGCCGAGGACACCAGGACGATCGGGCCTGGCTCTAGGTAGTGACGCACCTGCGACGTGGGGAAGCCGGTTTTCTTCGATCGTGCCATCACGACGGTCCCCTAGTGAGCGGCATGGCCTGGTATATGATAGCCTTTTCCAGCGTTACCAACGGAAGCCGAGGCTCTGCATCGAGCAGCCTTCCCAGCTTGGACAAATGAGGCTTGTCGTGAGTGCCAACTTATCGACCGATACCGGCTTGCCGTGCTGGCGGAAAACTTCGGCGCCGACGCCGCAATGTCGGACGTGCTGGCGGCGATTGCGGCCGGTTGTCTGCGCAATAAGGAAAGGCATCCGGGGCGACGCTGCCAAGCGTACCTGCCCTATCTCAACGATCCAAAGCCGCCGGATCTGTCGGCGGCCGAGGGGAGACGTCTCAAGCTGGTCGTGGGAGGGAAGCCGTAGGCCTGTATTCGCTGGGTTAGCGCCACTGATCAGGCTTGCCGATCTTTGTATGGCGAACCCTTTCCACGCGTGGATCGCGATCAGGGTTCAGTTCCCGCGCTCGCTCGATAGCGCTCGCCTGCGTCGGAGGCACAGCGCTCGCGCGTTCAGAATTCGGGCGACGTACAGCGTGGGTGCGAACCAAAGTTGTGCGATTAAGCGGCGGCATTTTGTGAGACTTTTGGTCGGTTGAGATTTGCTGGGGCGGGCGGGTTGGCGGCGAGCGCGGCCCAATAGGCGTCCCAAT
>Ga0302319_10013925_pt1 | contig 15046 bp, 10 predicted proteins | sample Bog_T0_2_FD_203319 | JGI IMG/M metagenome (GOLD analysis project Ga0302319, IMG submission 203319) | Peat permafrost microbial communities from Stordalen Mire near Abisko, Sweden - Bog_T0_2 | ecosystem: Environmental > Terrestrial > Soil > Wetlands > Peat | place: Sweden: Abisko, Stordalen Mire... | reverse complement strand
CGAGAATCCCGACCAGTACGTCGGTGGCGCGGTCGTGCTTCCCTCCGCCTTCACGGCATCCGAGGTTGACCAGGGCACGGCGACAACCCAGCCGAACCCCTTCCCGGACATCATCGCCAAGGCCGCCTATGATACGAAGATGGTCAACGACCTTCCTTGGCACTTCGAGGTTTCCGGCCTCCTGAGCTCCTACAAGATCAACACCTACACGTCGGCGATCAATACGGACGCGACAGCCGAGGGAGCGGGCCTCCAGGCAGCGGTGGACCTCGAGCTGGTCAAGGGCCTCAACTTCATCGGCACGGGATTCTACAGCTACGGCGGCGGACGTTACCTCTACGGGCTTGGACCCGATTTCATCGTGAAGGCTCCTGATTCAACGGGCGCATACAACCTCGGTCTCGTGAAGGCCACGTCGGCAATTCTCGGCCTTGAATACAAGGCCGTGCCGAACGACACTGTTTCCGCGTATTGGAGCACGATCGGCTTCGGCCAGCGCTACAACAAGCTGGCGAACGGCTCCTATGTCGGGTACGGCTACCCCGGCTCGTCCAACAGCAACAACAAGACCATCAACGAGCTGACCCTGGCCAACACGTATACCTTCTGGAAGAACCCGAGCTACGGTGCCCTCCAGCTGATTGCCCAGGTCTCATACCTCGAGCGCCTGCCGTGGTATGTCGCAGCCGGAACGCCGAGCAAGGCGGACGTCAACATGGTGTTCCTGGACCTGCGGTACGTCCTTCCCTGAGGATTTCCTGACGTTTGGGTTTTATACGCCGCCTGTGCGCATCGGCGCACGGGCGGTTTTTCTTTGCGGGGGTTGGAGGCGAGACGGTCCCGCCGGGCGTGTGCGCCTGGGCGCCCTTTTTGGGGACGATTCGCGGCGCACCGGGTTTAAAACGATGGTTCGCCAGCCGGGTACCATGGACCTGAGTTACGTCCTTCCCTGACAACGGGGCGCCCGCACAAATACCAATTTTCGCGTTTTACCTGGATGGCACTGGTCCCTAGGGTCTGCGTGCCGGACCGCCTCGACCGTTCCTGGAATCACCCCATCCCCGAAATGTACACCGTCACAAGCTACTGCGTCGCGGTCATCTTCTGCTTTGTCACGATGCTCTGCTGGGGGTCCTGGGCCAACACCCAGAAGCTGGCGGGAAAGGAATGGCGCTTCCAGCTGTTCTACTGGGACTACGCGATCGGCGTCCTCCTACTTTCCCTGGTTCTCGCCTTTACTCTCGGGAGCACCGGTGGAGGCGGACGCGCCTTCCTGCCCGATCTCCGCCAGGCGGAGGGCCGGTGGCTCGGCTCGGCCTTTGCGGGCGGCGTGATCTTCAATCTCTCGAACATCCTCCTCGTTGCGGCGATCGACATCGCCGGCATGGCCATCGCCTTCCCGGTGGGCGTGGGCCTGGCGCTGATCATCGGTGTTGTGAGCACCTATGCGGTGAGGCCCGAGGGTAATGTGAAGCTCTTGGCGCTCGGTGTGGCGTCGGTTGCTATCGCCATTATCCTTGACGCCCTTGCATACCGGCGGCTTGCGTCCGGCGGCGGGCGGACGCCGGGAAAGGGCATCCTGCTTTCAATCATCGCGGGCGTCCTGATGGGATTCTTCTATAGCTATGTCGCGCGCGCGATTGCGCCGATGCACGCGGTCGGCGACTCCTTCGAGCTCGAGCCCGGTAAGTTGAGCCCCTACACGGCGATCGTCCTCTTCTCTGCCGGGGTGCTTCTCTCAAACTTCGTGTGGAACAGCATCATCATGGTCCGGCCTTTTGTCGGGGATCCGGTGCCGTTCGGCGACTACTTCAGCAAGGGCAATCTTCGGCTGCACCTTGTGGGCATCCTTGGGGGCGCAATATGGAACGTTGGGATGTCCCTGAACATCATTGCAGGCGCCAAGGCCGGCCCCGCCCTTTCCTACGGGCTCGGCCAGGGGGCGACCATGGTGGGGGCGCTCTGGGGCGTGTTTGTCTGGAAGGAGTTCAAGGCTGCACCCGAGGGCACGGGGAAGCTCCTGGTGGCCATGTTCCTCTTCTACGGCGCGGGCCTGGCGATCCTTATCGCGTCGCGTCTCTAATCCAGGATTTTAAAACTATGGCCATTGCGAAACACAGCCCAGGGTCCCGCGTGGTGGTGGTGGGCAGCTGCAGCGTCGACCTCATTGTCAAGGTGGCCCGCATCCCCAAGGTCGGCGAAACCGTGATCGGAGGTGTCTTCCACTCGGTCTGCGGGGGGAAGGGAGCCAACCAGGCCGTGACGGCGGTCCGCGCCGGGGCATCCGTGACGTTTGTGGGCAGGGTGGGGGCCGACGCCTTCGGGAAGACGGTCGTCGCCGGGCTGAAGGGTGACGGGATCAACGTCTCGCATCTGACGGAGGACCCAAGCGAGCCTACCGGAATCGCCTTCATCTTCGTGGGAGGCGGCGGCGAGAACAGCATCGCTGTCGCCTCCGGGGCCAACCTGCGCCTTTGCCCGGCGGACGTGGCGAAGGCGCGCGGTGCGTTCAAGAAGGGCGGGATACTCCTCGTACAGCTGGAGACCCCCCTGGATCTGGTGGCTTCCGCGGTCGCGCTCGCCACAAAGGCAGGCATGCGGGTCATCCTTAACCCGGCCCCCGCCCGAGCGCTGCCGGACTCCCTGCTTCGCAGGGTGGATATCCTCACGCCGAACGAGCACGAGGCCGAGTCGCTCACCGGCGTGAGGGTCGACGGTGCCGCCGCCGCCGCCAGGGCGGCCCGAAAGCTCCATGGGAAGGGGGTCCAAACCGTGATCATCACGCTCGGTTCGCGCGGCGCGTTTGTATCGGGTGGAGGGATAGGCGCCCTGGTTCCCGCCTTCAAGGCCCGAGCCGTGGACACGACCGCCGCGGGGGATGTTTTCAGCGGCGCCCTGGCCGTTGGGCTCGCCGAGGGGCTCCCGATGCTTGATGCCGTCCGCTTCGGCCAGGCAGCGGCGGCCATATCGGTCACCCGGATGGGGGCGCAGCCGTCTGCTCCCCACAGGAAAGAGATCGAGCGCCTGCTTAAGCGGGCGCGATAAGGAGGCCAGCCAGGACGGGGGGCCGACGTCCGCTCGCTTTTTTGTCCGAACACGTTTGAGCTGCCCCGGGGCCGGCCATAGGCTTTTGCCGAGCCCCTTCCATCCCGATGCCTTCACCCGGTTCCCGATTCCGCTCCGCCGTTTCAGCAGAACGGCCCCTGCAGGTCGCGGGCGCCATCAACGCCTACGCGGCCCTGCTTGCCGAGCGGGCGGGCTTCATGGCCCTCTACCTGTCCGGGGCCGGCGTCGCAAACCACTCCTACGGAATACCCGACACGGGGCGGACGGGGCTTTCGGACGTGCTTGTGGATGCGCGACGCATCACGCGGCGCTCCGAGCTCCCCCTCCTCGTCGACATCGACACCGGATGGGACGATCCGGCCGCCGCGGTGAGGGAGATGGGGGCGGCGGGCGTGGCCGCCGTGCACATCGAGGACCAGGTTCCGGCGAAGCTGTGCGGGCACCTGCCCGGAAAGCAGCTCGTGGCGGTCGCGGAGATGGTGACCCGGATCAAGGCGGCGGTGCGCGGGCGGCCGGACCCGGACTTTGTCATCATGGCCCGGACGGACGCGGCCGCAAACGAGGGCGTGGAGGCCGCCGTCTCGAGGGCCCGGTCGTACGTCGCGGCGGGTGCCGACATGATCTTTGCGGAGGCGCTTCGCACGCTTGACGATTTCAGGAGCTTCACGGCGGCCGTCGGGGTGCCGGTGCTCGCAAACCTGACCGAGTTCGGAAAGACGCCGTATTTCACGGTCGATGAGATGCGCTCCTCCGGGGTTGCGATCGTGCTCTATCCGCTGAGCGCAAGCCGCGCGGCGGCCGCTGCCTCGCTGGAGGTCTACACGGCGATCCGGCGGGACGGCACCCAGCGTGCGGTGGTGGACCGGATGCAGACGCGCGCCGACCTGTACGAGTCCTTAGGCTACAAACCGCCTGTCTAGGAGTTTTCCGCGCCTTAACCCCGATAGCCCCAGCGGCCACCCCAACTATGCCTCCACCTTCCGGACAGGGCCCCAAGGCGAAAAAGTCCGTTGCACTCTCGGGAGTGGCGGCCGGGACGACCGCGATCTGCACGGTGGGGCGCTCAGGCAACGACCTGCACTACAGGGGCTACGACATCAACGAGGTGGCCTCGCAGGGGACGTTCGAGGAGGTGGCGCACCTGCTTGTCCATGAGCGTCTCCCCGACGGGCCCGCGCTCGAGGCCTACCGTGCGCGGCTGAAGGGGATGCGCGGGTTGCCCATACCCCTGCGCGCCGTGCTGGAGCTGGTCCCGTCCTCGGCCCACCCCATGGACGTACTGCGCACCGGCTGCTCCGTGCTGGGCAACCTGGAAATGGAGCAGCTTCCGCAGGCGGGAGGCAACGCCTCGACGGTCGAGGGCGCGCGGGCGATCGGCGACCGGCTGATCGCCTGTTTTCCCTCGATGCTGCTTTACTGGCACCACTTTTCCACGTCGGGCCGGCGCATCTCCTTGGAGACGGGCGAGGAGGGGCTTGCAGCGTACTTCCTCCACCTGCTGCACCAGCGCGCCCCTTCCGCCGAGCACGTCCGGATCCTCGACCGCTCGATGATCCTCTACGCCGAGCATGAATTCAACGCGTCGACCTTCGCTGCGCGGGTGATCGCGGGCACCGGCTCCGATTTCCACTCGTGCGTGACCGGGGCGATCGGGGCGCTTCGCGGCCCCAAGCACGGCGGGGCCAACGAGGCGGCCCTGGAGATCCTGCTGCGCTACGGCTCCCCGGAGGAGGCCGAGAGCGACATCCGCGCGCGGCTTGCCCGCAGGGAGATCGTCATCGGTTTCGGGCACCCGGTCTACACGGTGGGCGATCCCAGGAGCGCGATCATCAAGGAGCTTACCCGCGAGCTTTGCGCGCATGAGGGCGACATGGCCCTTTTCCAGGTGGCCGAGCGGATCGAGACGCTCATGTGGTCTGAGAAAAGGATGTTCCCCAACCTCGACTGGTACAGCGCGGCCGCCTACCACCGGATGGGGGTGCCGATGCTGATGTTCACGCCGCTCTTTGTCATGGCGCGCATCGCCGGCTGGGCGGCCCACATCGTGGAGCAAAGGGTCGACGGCAAGATCATCCGGCCGGGGGCCACCTACACCGGCCCCGAACCCCGGCGCTACGTTCCAATCGAGCGGCGGTGAGACCCGCTGCGGCGCCCTTCCATGTCCTTCCACGTCTCAAACACCCGCCCCAGCCCCGACCCGCTCCTCACGGCCATCGCCGACTACGCGCTTGCCCAGGCGGCAATGGGAGAGGAGGCCCGCGACACGGCGCGCTGGTGCCTGGCGGATACGCTTGCGTGCGGGATCCTTGCCCTGGCCTATCCAGCCTGCACCCGGCTTTTGGGGCCCGTCGTTCCGGGTGCGGTGACGCCGGGCGGGGCGAGGGTGCCCGGAACCGCCTACGAACTCGATCCCGTCCAAGCCGCCTTCAACATCGGGGCGGCCATCAGGTGGCTCGACTTCAACGACACGTGGCTTGCCGCGGAGTGGGGGCACCCGTCGGACAACCTGGGCGCCATCCTGGCGACGGCCGACTGGCTTGGACGCAGCCGCGCCTCGGGCAACCCCGTTGCCGCCTTCGGAACCCCGATCCCCGGCCTCGGAAGGGGGCCCACCGTGGCGGATGTCCTTTCCTCGATGATCAGGGCCCATGAGATCCAGGGGGTCCTCGCCTTGGATAATTCGTTCAACCGCGTCGGCTTGGATCATGTCCTTCTTGTCCGCGTGGCCTCGACCGCCGTCGCGGCAGCCATGATCGGCGGGACGCGGGACCAGGTCATAAATGCCGTCTCCCATGCGTGGCTCGACGGCTCGTCCCTGCGCACCTATCGCCACGCTCCCAACACGGGTTCCCGAAAATCCTGGGCCGCGGGTGATGCCACGAGCCGCGCGGTGCGCCTGGCGCTCATCGCGATGACGGGCGAGATGGGCTATCCCTCCGTCCTTTCCGCCAATACCTGGGGTTTCCAGGACGTGTCGTTCAGGGGCAACCCGGTCCGGCTTGCCCACCCCCTTGGCAGCTACGTGATGGAGAACGTCCTCTTCAAGATCTCGTTCCCCGCGGAGTTCCACGCGCAGACGGCGGTCGAGTGCGCCGTGAGGCTCCATCCCGCGGTCGGGGAACGCCTCGGCGAGATCGAGCGCGTGGAGATAACCACCCATGAGTCCGCCCTGCGCATCATCGACAAGACGGGCCCGCTGCACAACCCGGCGGACCGCGACCACTGCATCCAGTACATGACTGCGGTGGGCCTTATCTTCGGGAACCTGACCGCTGACGACTACGAGGACCGGGTCGCCGCGGACCCGCGCATCGACGCGCTCCGGGCCCGCATGACGGTGGCCGAGGACCGGGCCTATTCGAGGGACTACCTTGATCCCGAGAAGCGCTCGATCGCCAATGCCGTGCAGGTCTTCTTCAGGAACGGGGATGCGACGGACCGCGTCGAGGTCCACTTCCCGATAGGCCACAGGCGGCGGAGGGCCGAGGGGATACCGCTTTTGTGGCAAAAGGCGCAGGCTGCCTTCAGCGGCCACTTCGGCGCGTCTAAGGCGGCGCGCATCATGGACCTCTTCGCCGACCGAGCCACGCTTGAAGCCACTCCCGTGCAGGACTTTGTGGACCTTTTTGTCGCAAAGGCTCCGGGGCCGTGACCCGCCCTCCGCCCTTCACCAGACCGGGGCGAACTTCGAGCGGCCGTCGCCCATGTGGACGGCCGGCCCCGTCTTGATCATGCGGTAGTATCGGTAGGGTATCCTCGTGATCCCGCCGGCCCCGTGGGGCAGTTTCCCGGCCCACGACTTCCCCGGGTGACCCCAGAGGCCCTCGGCGTAGATCGGCTGACCCTGGGCGATGTCGACGAGGACCATGCCATAGCGCTGGAGTGCCACGCACACGATGCGTTCCTCCCGGGTGAGCTGGAACCTTGACAGGTCAAGGCTCGGGTCGAGTTGGATGAGGGTGCCCTCGGGGATGCCCCCCTCGGTAAAGCCGTCCGTCCAGGCCGCCGGGAATACGAATTCCTTGTAGGCGCAGAACCGGGAGGCGGCCGCGATCTTGTGCCGGATCTCCCCGGCCATCACCTCGTCGTACAGGATTAGGCCCGCGACCGCCGGGACGCCGGCGGCGCGGCTCGGCCCGTGAAAATGGATGCTCTCGCCGTCTTTCACGCCGAGCGCCTGGGTTGAGAAGACCCCGGGCCCGTCGGACGGGTAGACCATGCCCGTGGCCGACTTCCACGTGCCGTCCGGGTTGCGCGATAGGGCCCACATGTCCCACACGAGCTTCTTCTGCCAGTCGACGACCGCGAGGTGCGAGTCGGTCTGCGGGTCCGGCGTGGCTTCCGGCGGGAGCGGGACCCAATCGAAGCCCGGGCCGTGGCCGAAGTAGTCGCGGTCGGTGTGCCAGGTGACCTTCTCCTTGGCGCCTATCGCCAGAAGCCCGATTTTCTGGAGGGGCGTCGCCGAGGTCACCTCGTAGACAGGAATCGTCCACTGCGTGCTGTTCACCAGGAAATTCTCGCCGGTGGGTTCCGTCTCCAGGAGCTTGACCCACCTGTCGGTCCGAGGATCCACCTCGGCGCCCGCGGGAATCACCTGGTTCCAGAAGCTGTCATCCGAGAAGAACCGGCGCGGTACGCCTGGCGACGGTCCAGACTCGGAGCGTCCACTAACGCCGAGCATGGCCAGGCCCACCGCGAGCAGGGGAGAAATGCGCATAGGGGGGTTGGGGAACAGGATAGGAGCCTTTCGCACGGCTCAGAAAGAGGAATCGTGGCTCCCGGCGAGCAATATCCCGCGAGTAATGGGGCATGGGCGCACCCTAATACTTGATTCGAACCGTCCTAACGCCACGCGGCTCAATCACGAGGTCAACGTAGGTCGACCTTGAGACCTTTACCACGCGGTAGGCGACTTCGCCTCCGTCCACGTCCGCGGATCGAACGTCCTCCACGCCCGGGGGGAGGAGGAAATGACCGTCCATGGACGTGGCGCTTCCCGTGACAGTCACCTCGATCTCCCTCTGGGCGGTGTCGTTCGCGTACCAATAGGAAACGTAACCGCGGGACGCGGGGTAACGGACCGTGGCCGAGACCGGGTGCGAGTCGGCGGAGTCCCAGCGCGGGGCGACGACCGGGTGGGAGTAGGTCTGGCTCAAGGGGCCGTCCTTCACTCCGGCCAGGCCCTCGATCATCGCGGCCATCGCGGTCGCGGCCGCCCAGTCGTTTGGCCCGCCGAACGAGACCGGGGAAGGCGGCACGTAGTGGGGGCGGTCGGCAAGGGTGAGGCCAAGAACGGTGTAGATCCCGTCGTCCTCGGGCGCGGCGATGCGGATCGATGCGATCTTCTTCTCGGGGCTGGGGTTATCGATCACGCACCATGAAAGCCCGACGTCCGCAGCGACGGGGCTCGGCCCATGCCAGGCGATCCCGGAGCTTTCGGTCTTCAGCTCGGGGAACCACCAGTACGTCAGCTGGCGCCCCATGATAACGTATTGCACGTGACGGGTGCCGTCCTGGTAATTGAATGCGACGCTGCCGCAGACGTTCTCGGAGCCGGGTTTTGTCGAGGTGTGCAGGAGATAGAGGCTCCCCGCCGTGGCATTAACAGGCACGTCGACCGACGGCGGTAGGCCCTGGCGGTGGGAAACCGCTATCGCCACCCGCCCCCTGTTGGATTTGGGATCCGCCACCTTGTAGGCCGTCCCCGCGAACACGTCGTCGCCCGTCGGGAGGCCGCGGATGTCGTCGCCCGGCTTTCCCATCATCATCCAGGGCACCGCTTCCGGCCCCCCGTTGTCCTCGGTGCTCATGTTGGCACGCGGGGAGAGGTCTATGGGCGTAAAACGCGGCGGGGGTGGTGCGGGAGGCGTGGACCCCGTGTAGGCGAACCAGATGGTGTCGCCGTGGGCGTGCCCGAGCTGGGTCAGGCGGTCCAGGATGTCCCGGCCGTAGGCCTCAAAGCCGTTCTCGAACGCCCCGCGCGCCAACTCCCCCGCCACGTGGCCCCCCACGCCGCCGTTCATGTACTGCCATATCTCGTTGTGCCGTCCGAATCCTCGCTGGAAGGGCGGGTAGATCGCGTACCACTCGCCCGGGGATCCCACTGGCAGGTGAGCCCGCAGGTCCATGTACGTGCGCAGGATCGCCTCGGCCTGCAGGTGCGTCACGCCGCGGTTGAGCGCGTAGGCATTGCCCTGGGCGATCTGCGATTTCTCGTCGACCCCAAGGTCCCGCCGGACACCGGGGTCCTCGTCGATAAAGTGGGTGAAGAACCGGCCATTCCAGGAAAGCCGGTCGAGGCGCTTCCTGATTTCCGCGCCGCGCGCCGCGTAGGACGCCGCGCCCGCTGTGTCCCCCACGTGGGTCAGCATCTCGGCCAGCTCGTCGCACGACGCGGCGTAGTACACGTTGTCGCCGAAGAACACCCCGAACTTGGACCTCATGGGGTCAATGAGCATCGTGTTCGTGAGGCCGATGTCGGGCGTGTAGGCGTCGTCGACCTGGAAGTCCCACGAATCAATCGTGTAGACCCGCTTCAGCAGCCGGAAGCGCTGGCTCCAGCGCGCGGGGTCGTTCACGCAGTAGTCCAGGGCCCGCTTGGCGGACGGCAGGCACTGCGCCATCCACGCGTCGTCGCCACCCGACTTCCAGGTCTGGTAGATGGTGCTCACGTAGACGTACTCCGGGTGGTTCTCGGCGGGCTGACGCACGAAGGTCCGGTCGCCGATCTTTCGCACATACCCGAACGGGCCATAGGCCGTGTTGTAGTATGCGACGGCCCCCGTGTTGAGGTTGCTCCAGATCATACCGTCCTCGCGCTGGGCGCTGCGCATCATGTCCACGAGGTCCGTCCCGTAGGGGCTGAAGTACCTCATGCCCTTCGCGGTGTGGTAGTTGTCCAGGACCCAGTTCACGAAGAAGTGGTAGGTCCGTCCGTTCCATTCGGTGGTCTCCACCCCGCCCGGGGTGTCGGAGCCCATGCCTTTCCTGAACAGCGTGAACATGTCGTGGTACTTCCCCCCGTCCTCCACGGCGGTCTGCGCGTCCAGGACGAACGTGGCGCTCGCCCGTTCCGCGCCGGACGGGTCCCGCAGGGACACCCGTTGGACGCCAAGCGACCCGCCCACCCGGAAGCTTGCCCGTCCGTCAAAGGGCGCCTCGAGATAGAGCTGGCCAAGCCCGTCCCGGACGTCAAGGACACCCTTGGCCGCCGCCGTCACGACAAGCACGTCGAGCGGCGCCGCGATCGAGACGGGCGCCCGCGCGCCGTCGGCACTGCCCTCCTGCACAAGGAGGGCCTGCGGGGCCGGCTCGCCAATGAGACGCGCGAGAAGCAGCGGTGCCAGGGCGAAAAGGCGCAGGAACCTGCTGACAGCTGGGGTGTTCATCGGGATGCTATGCGGGTCGACGCGGTGGCCCGGACCCGCGCAGTCTGACCGCAGCGCTCCTCCCTGCGCAAGCCGGGTGTCAAAGGACCAAGGCTTGCGTCGGCGGGGGTAGGCAGGGCACCTTCCCTTTGCGCGTGGGTGGCACGGCGGGCCGCGCGCGTTCCCACCCCATGGACACCACACCCCTCTCTGCGCGGGAGAAAATCGGCTACGGTCTTGGCGATGCCGCCAGCCACATCGTCTTCGACAACGTCATGTTCTACATGGCGTTCTTCTACACCGATGTCTTCGGCCTTCCCGCGGCCTTTGTAGGCAGCATCTTCCTGGCTGCGCGCGCCCTGGACGCCGTGAGCGATCCCGTGATGGGCTGGCTCGCGGACCGGACCCGCTCGCGGTGGGGCAAGTTTCGGCCGTACATCCTCTGGGGCGCCGTGCCCTTTGGCCTGGCATGCGTTCTGGCCTACACGACCCCGGGGGTGGGAGTAACCGGCAAGATGGTCTTTGCGGGGGTCACGTACACGCTGCTGACGCTCATGTACACGGTGGTCAACATCCCGTACTGCGCCCTCGGGGGCGTGATAACGGCCGATGAGACCGAGCGCATCTCGCTCCAGTCCTACCGCTTCGTCCTGGCGACGGCCGGAGGAATGCTGAGCACGGTCCTGATGGTGCCGCTTGCGGCGTGGATCGGCGGGCCCGACAAGGCGCACGGGTACCAGGGCGCGATCGCGGTCCTGGCCGTTGTGGCCGCCGGCATGCTCTTCGCCTGCTTCGCGACCACCCGGGAGCGGGTCCAGCCGCGGCAAGGCGCGGCAACCTCGTTCTGGTCGGACGTGAAGGATATTGTGACCAACGACCAGTGGCGCGTCGTGGGGGGGCTAACCCTCCTGAACATCGTCGGCGTGGCGACCCGCGGTGGCGCGATGATGTACTACGTGACGTACATCATGGGCAAGGCGGGGCTCTTCACGGCATTCCTGGCGACCTACTCCGTGGGCAACATCATCGGATGCCTGCTGACCAAGCCGCTCACCGACCGGATGTGCAAGGTGAGCGTGTTCATCCAGACCAACGTCGCGCTCGCGGTCCTGAGCGCAGCCATGTTCTTTGTCCCGCTGCGGCAGAATGCCCTCATGTTCGGCCTTATTTTCGTGATCGGCCTGCTTCACCAGATGATCACGCCGATCCAGTGGGTCATGATGTCGGACACGGTGGACTACGGCGAATGGAAGTTTGGCAAGCGCCTTACCGGAATCAGCTTTGCGGGCACGCTCTTCGTCCTGAAGATGGGGCTGGCCCTGAGCGGCGCCGCGATCGGATGGGCGCTTGCCGCGAATGGCTACGTGCCCGGCGGGGCGACCCAGGCGCCGGCGACACGACTCTGCATCGTCGCCCTCTTCACCCTGGTTCCCTGCGCATGCTACGGCCTGAGTGCCCTCCTGGCCCGGAGGTACCGGCTGCGCCGGGCCGAAATGAAGGAGATCGCCGTGGCGCTGAGCGGCGCATAGTTGGACCCGCCTTCTCCCTAGGGCGCCTCCACGACGGCGATCTCGTAGGGCTTAAGCGTCAGCGCGACATCGACCTCATGCCGTGCCCAGGGCCCCTGGCCGCCGTCCACCGGGGTGGCTGCGAGGTCCGTGCCGCCCATCGCATTCTTCCACCCGCTTGTCGGAGCCGTCTTCGGGAAGCGCAGGGACACCTTTGCCGGCGCCTCGTTCATGTTGTAGAGGACGAATTGGCGTGAGCCGAACGGGTAGAGCGCCACGCCGCCGGGGCCCATCAGGCGCACCCCGAGCTCGTCAAAGAAGCAGAGCCGGATGGCGTCCAGCACCGCCTCGGGCAGCCTCTGAAGGTCGTAGGTGTTGTCGGGAAGGTTCAGCACGTCGATATGGCCCCCAAGGTAGGGGGTCCTCATCAGGACCCCGAAATCGGCGTCCTCGCGGACAAGGCCGACGTCGCGCGCATACGGCCACGTGGAAAGTTCTATCCTCGGGAACGTGAAGGGCCTGCCGGCGTCGATTGGCTTCGTTTCCCACAGGCCGTCATGGGTGCGGAAGATCGGTGACGATACGGTGCCGCCCTCGCTGATCACGTTTAGGACCCTCCCAAGCTCGCTCTGCCGAAGCGCCTGGAGAAGCGGCCACGTGAGGAAGACCTCCTTGCCCGCCCTTATCCGGGCGAGGATCTCATCCGCGATTTTCGGGTCTGCGAGCGAGTGCTTCGTGAAGATCGCCGTCTTGGTGTCCTCGGGGACGCCTTCCCTCGGGTCTATCGGCAGGCCGATCATGCCGAGATAGCCGAAGATGTTGTATTCGCCGACCGACCCTACCGGCATGTGCATGGGGATCCCCCGCGATGGGCCCTCGAGCAGGCCCGCCAGCCGGTCAAACTCCGGCATCATCGCGGTCAGGTGGGGGTAGTTGGACGCGGAGGCCCTCGGCGGATGCAGCACGCCCGCGCACCAGAAGATGATCTCCGGGGCCCGCGCAAGGACGGCCTGGCCCACCTCGGCGACAAATTCGTCGTCCGCGCCCTCCATCTGGTAGTTGTCGAGCCACGCGCTGCGCCACTTGGCGCCGGCGTTCCCGCCGATCCATTTCTGGAGGACATAGCCCGAGTAGGTCGGGATGTGCTGGTCCTGGGTGGTCGGCTGCCTTGTCTCGATGCCGACGCTCACGCCGTCGAACTGGGGCGTCTGCCGCGCGACGTCATAGCCGTTCTGCCGGTGCCCCTCATACCAGTTGGGGTATTTGATGATCACCTTGACCCCGGGGCGCACCTTCCTGGCGGCGTCGATGAGGTGGATCTTTGACTGCTCGGCGACCAGCCGGCTGCGGTAGTCCGCCCATGACTGGCTGCCGCGCTCCTCCACGCATGCGGGGCAGGTGCAGGTCGTGAAGAGCCAGTCGTCGACGATGATCTCATCAAACACCTGCGCCAGCACCCTCACCTTGGCCTCGAGGAGCGCCATGTCCTTCGGGTCGTTGTAGCAGAGGGGTCCGCGGTTCGAGGGCACCACGGCGCCGGAGACCTCGTAGCCCTGGGCCCGAAGCGCTGCGGCGATCTCGCGCAGGGTGGGGACCATTGCCTGGTCGCCGCTTCCGTCCTCCAGGTAGAACTTGGAGAGCCTAAGCGGGGCGAAATAGGCGAGGGCCGCCGCGCGGTCCTCGGGCTTGGTGAGGAGCTTTTCGACGTCCGTGCTCGTACAGAAGAGCGCTGTGGTGATGTGGGCCCAGCGGTTGTCCGGGGTGGGGGAATCCGACGGGAGCGCCTTCGGCGCAAACGCGAGGAGGCAGCAGAACACGCTCGCGGCAAGGATTCGGCGCCTGGGCAATGACGGAGAAAGGCAGGCCGGGGGAAGGGAAGGCATATCCGGGGGTGGGGTTGATGCGGACGGGCGCGGAGGGAGGCATTCCGCCCCCGCCCAATTGAACGGGTGGAGCGTCCACGCTCTCCGCGGCCACCCTTAAAGTCAAATTCAGCTGCGTGGGCGCCCGGGAGCTCTGCAACGAGATATGGCAATTGGACAGCTTCGTGCCTTAGGGTGTCCGTTCACGTCCCTCCTCATGCCCGCCTTCCGATCCTTCCTGTTCGACCTCGACGGCACGCTCATCGACCACTTCAAGGCGATCCATCGCTGCTACGCCTACACGCTACCCAAGATGGGGTACCCGGAGCCCACGCCCCAGCAGGTGAGGGACGCCGTGGGAGGCGGCTTGGAGCATGCGCTCCTCAAGTTCGTGCCGCCGGACAAGGTCGGCGAGGCCCTGAAGGTCTTCCGCGAATACTGGGGCCGCACCATGCTCGACGACGTGGAAGCCATGCCCGGAGCGCTCGACCTCCTCAAGGGCCTCTGCTCCCAGGGAGCCGTCCTCGGCGTTCTCACGAACAAGCACGGCCCCTCCTCCCGCCTGATTTGCGACAAGCTTGGCTTCTCGCCGAACCTGAGGGCCACGGTGGGTGCCGGGGATACGCCGTGGCTCAAGCCCCAGCGCGAGCTGACGGAGCATGCGCTCAATCTCCTGGGCGGGGACCGGGGTTCCGCCCTTCTCGTGGGCGACTCGCCGTTTGACGTAGATGCGGCGCACAACGGCTTGATCCCGTGCTGGGTCGTAACGACCGGTACCCATTCCAGGGAGGAGCTGACCCTGGCGGGGGCGGACGCTGTTTTCCCTGACCTCCACTCCCTCGGGCAGCAGCTCGGTCTTGCGTAGGGCAGCGTTTGCCGGCTTTCGTTGGCCCCTGATCCGCAAAGCCTAGAATCCCCCCACCCATGCTCCGAACGTTCCTCTGGACCCTTGTGGCCGCAGCGCTCCTTTGCGCCCCGCAGTTGCGCGCCGCGCCCTCGCACATCGACGACCCGAGCCGGTTCGCGACGGCCGACACGAGGTGGTCCTCGGACATGGAGTCCAGGCTCGCGGCCTTCGAGGCGAGCACGGGCATCCGGATCCTTCTCCAATTCCACGCGAAATCGCCGCCCGAGCTTGAGGACAAGCAGCCCGGGGCCTACATGCGGGCCCTGTCGACAAAACTCGGCGTCATCAAGGGGGGCGTCCTCGTAGTCTTTTTCGCGGATGATCCCGACTGGCGGG
>Ga0302319_10013924_pt1 | contig 15046 bp, 13 predicted proteins | sample Bog_T0_2_FD_203319 | JGI IMG/M metagenome (GOLD analysis project Ga0302319, IMG submission 203319) | Peat permafrost microbial communities from Stordalen Mire near Abisko, Sweden - Bog_T0_2 | ecosystem: Environmental > Terrestrial > Soil > Wetlands > Peat | place: Sweden: Abisko, Stordalen Mire... | reverse complement strand
TACCCCGCAGAACTTCGCTCAGCTCCCACACTGAGTCCCCGTCGCCCATCTTTGCTGCCCGCTGCATCCAAAGCAGCGTAACAGCTTCAGTCCACCGCCGCTATCCTGTACCCCGCTTGCCGCTTACTATGCAGGTCTCAATCGTCTACTCTGTTAATGCAGATGAGGCGAAACCGAAATCCTAGAAGGTAGTCGATCGACGTAATCGCTCGCCCGCACCCCAATGCGTATCGCGGTTGCTGTAAGGGCGCCAAAAGCGGGTCTCGGGATACTTTTGGCTGCTTCGCTTGCATTAGGGTCCGGTTGCCGGCACGCGCCCCAGCCAGCGACATCCTTCGAGTTCGTGGATCCCGCTCATGAGCGTAGTCCAACTATCGATGCCAGCAAATATACCATCACGCAAAGGACCGGCGCATTCGTTGATGCCAAACCCATCGGCCAACTCGTGCCGCCGCAATATCCGCCTAGCGCGTTACATGGTCAGAAGCTTCCGGTGACTCTTACAGTGACGATCAGGGTCGGCCTGGATGGATCTGCGACCTATGTTGGGCCAAGCATGGTGGCGGTATCTATCCCGTCGCACTCGGACCAAGATTTTCGCAATGCGATCATGGCAGCCATTTCAAAATGGCATTTTGAACCCGCGATCCTCGTCCATCTTGAGCCAGGGGCGAACGGTCAGCCAACGGTGGTGGATTCGGAGGAAGTCGAGACCACATCCGAGGTTACTTTTACATTTGATCCGGACGGCGGAGTTTCCGCTCAGCGGGTTAAGCCTCCTGCAGCCAAAGGCACCTAGTCCGCGATCATCCTGATCGTCCTAAGCCGAGGCTTAGAACCGTGGCCCTGTCTGTTTTGAAACACAGGCGCCCGTGTAGTTGCCTCGATTTTGGGAAAGAATGCCCTCCGGCAAGTGCCGCTTCGCGAATGAACCTAGCTAGCAAGGCGCGTCGCCGCAATGGGTCGCGGCGAGTATTAATTCCGGCGCTTTCCGATTCCACGCTCTGCCGCCAGCGCATTAAAGTCTCTGTCCGAACCCGTGGCGATGGCCTGGATGCTCGGACGGGACAAGGATACCCGGGTTGAGTCCTTTATCAGGTCTTTCTGCGACGGGATCCCTTACTCGGCGCGCAGGGCGACGATTGGATCCACCTTCGTGGCCCGGCGTGCGGGCATGTAGCAGGCGAGCATCGCGATCAAACCAAGGAGCGTGGGGATGCCAACAAATGTGCCCAAGTCAAAGGGGCTGACGCCGTAGAGGAAGCCGGTCATCAAGCGCGTGACGGCCAATGCGCAACCGATTCCGGCGATCATGCCTGCTGAGGCGAGAACGAAGCCCCGGACCATGACAAGGCGCAGGATGTCGCCCGAGCTGGCGCCAAGCGCAATACGCACCCCAAATTCTTGGGTGCGCTGGCTAACAGCGTAGGCCAACACCGCGTATACCCCCATCGCTGCGAGCATCAAGGCCACCAGACCAAGCAGCAGAAGCAGGCTCGACGCCATGCGTTGTGGGAAGAGTACCATTCCGGAATGGACGGAAAGCGGCATGGTTTGAAGCAGCTCTACTCCGGGATCGATCTCCCGGATGGCCTCGCGCAAGGAGTTAGAGTAGGCGGAGGGGTCGCCCTCTGTGCGCACGCACAGGCTCAGGTCCAGGTCCGAAACGCCCTGGAGGTACGGAAGGTAGAAGAATCCCCAGGGGCTTTCGTTCAACTGGTTATATTTCCCGGTCTTGGCGATGCCCACAATCGTGCGTACGGTGTCACCGGTGCGGAATTGGCGGCCAATGGGATCCTTTCCCGGCCAGAAACGCCTGGCAAAGGCCTCGTTGACTATCGCCACTTTTGTGGCTTTTGCGTCGTCCCCATCCGTAAAGTCACGACCGGCCACCAACGGGAGACGCAGCGTGGAGAAGTATCTCGGTGAGATGATGGCAAACATGTAGGTCTTGTCCTCGCCCACAGGACGCTGGTAGCCGTCAACGGAGACGTCCCATCCCTTGCAGCCGGATAGGCCTAGCGGGAACCAGCTTGCCAGGGCTGCGTCCTTTATTCCAGGCAGGCGGGAGATGCGCTGTTGGACCTGGCGATAGAAAACCCGGCCGGTGTCCTCGTTGTAGCCATTCATTCCGATTTTCATCCCTCCGATCAGCACGTGGTCCGCACTGAAACCGAAGTCGATCTGGCGGGCCTGCCTAAGGCCCTTGATGCAGAGCCCGGCTCCAATCAGCAGCACAAGGGCGATAGCTATCTCCGCGACAACAAGGCCGCCCCGAAGCCGATGCTGTGCTGCTCCGCCCTGGGCCGAGCGTCCTCCCTCCTTGAGCACCGCCTGCAGGTTCTGGCGCGATGCGTGCAAGGCCGGGAGTAACCCAAAGACGAGCCCGGTCGCCAGCGAGAGAATCAGTGTGAAAGTCAGGGACACGCCGTCCAATTGAAAGCTCAGCCGCATATTCGCCGCCATCTCCTTGGGCAGGAAAAGTCCGACCGAATCCACCGTCCATGCCGCGACCAGCGTGCCCGCGGCTCCGCCAAGAATCGCAAGCAGCATGCTTTCCGTCAGGAAGAGCCGTATGAGCTGCCAGCGACTTGCGCCGGCTGCCTGGCGAATAGCGATCTCCTTTTGTCGGGTCGCCGCCCTGGCGAGCATTAGGTTCCCGATGTTCGCCGCCACGATAAGCTGAACGCCGAGGCTGACCACCAATAGAAGCCGAAGGGCGGGCCCCATGACCGCCTGCGCGCCCCAGGGGCAATTTGAGAGCGGTACGACGCGGTGGTGGGCCTCCAAATTGGTGCCCGGGTAGGCCTTTGAGAGCTGCGCGTCGATCGTCGCGACGGCAGCTTGTGCCTGCTCGAGACTCACACCGGGCTGCAACCGTGCAAGATCGAGCCACCCGCGCGCGCCACGGGCCGTCAGGAAAAAGGTACCCTGATTCCTAACCTCCCAGATCATGGAGAGCGGCGCCCACACATCCGAGGCGGTGGGGCTTACCGAGCCGTTGAAGGACGCGGGCGCGACCCCCACTATAGTAAAGCTCCTGCGGTTCAGGTCCACCTCACGGCCGATGATGGACGGGTCGGCGGCGAACCGTCTTCGCCAAAGGTTCTCGCTGATGACAAGGACGGGATTTCCACCGGGCTTCTGATCCTCGCCGGGCAGGAATGTGCGGCCAAGCAGCGGCCTGACCCCTAGCAATTCAAAGAAGTTGGACGAAACAATCTCAGCCTGAATCCATTCCGGTTGTTTCTCTATGGTGAGGCACGCGGGCGTTGGCATCGACGCTTCGGTTCCGGCAAAGACCTGATGATATTGCCCAAAATCCCGAAGATCGGGCAGAGAGGCACAGCCGCCCCCCTCGTTCGAAACAAGGACAACAAGTCGATCCTGATCGACCACACCGGGAAGGGGGTGCAGCACGAGGCCGCGCAGCCAGCACATCACGGTCGCATTTGCGCCAATGCCAAGCGCCAGGGATAGGAGTATTACCGCGGTAAATCCTGGCGATTTGAAGAGTTGTCGGAATGCGAACTTTAGGTCGGCGATCATGGTGCTGTTGCACAGATCCCATTAGGATATGGCAATGTACCCAATTGTTCGGGTCTCTGCTATATAGGAGTGTGTTCTCTCGGATTTGCATGCGACGTGCCAAATAAATATAAATTATTAAGATGTTGTAATAAAGGAGTTTGAAAAATTATACCCAATAAAACTATAGGCAACTATGTGCGCATACGGAACGCGTCATTCCCAATAATGGGATCGATGACTCGCAAGGATCCCCAGCGAGCATTTTTTTGCTTAGAATAATTAAAACTTATCGCTGGGTGGATCCATCCGAGGACTGGAATCAGAAAATTACGATGCGAGTTCCAACTGGGTACTTCGATATCAAAGCCCAGGAACCATCCAGACCGTTCGCCTTGAATGCCGCGAATAGAAGGCGGGCGCAAGCAGTGCGGGAGCAGGCGCCCGCGGAATTGCTGACAAAAGGGACCGGCAGCGGGGCATCGACCGCGGCGCCGACGGATTGCTCTCCAAGCTGTATGAGAGGGCGGGCCCGCGCAGCGCTTGTCCCATCTGCGGCGCGACTGCAGGGCTCGCGTCAGTGCTGCAGAGTAGTCCTGGGAAAGAGGCCTGACGTGCCGGATTTGTGGCGAAGCTGGCCGCAGGCGGCATCGATGTCCGGCCCTCGGGAGCGCCGGATATGCGCCACGACACCCCGTGCTGCCAAGAGCCCGATGAAGGCCTCGGTGGCCTCGTCGGTGGACGGGCGATAGACTTCCCCACGCAGGCTGATGCCCGTTGGATTATAGCGGAGTAGGTTCACGTGCATCCTTCGGTCCCCGATTAACCCCGCCAGCGCCTCCGCATGCCCTTTGGAGTCGTTGACGCCGCCCAAGAGGCAGTATTGGACGGAGACCGTCCTTCCGCTGGAGGCCTGGTAGCGGTCGGCGGCCTGGAGGATCTCGCCGAGCCCGTACCTGCGCCCCATGGGAAGCAGCCTTGTCCGCGTCTCGTCGTCGGGTGCGTGCAGCGAGATCGCCAGATGGACATTCAGGCCGGTGGCCGCGAGCGCGTCGATGCCCGGTACGATACCGACAGTGGACACAGTGACCTGTCTGAAGCCAAGGCCCCCCATGTCGTTTCCTGCCATGCGCTCGATGGCGGCGCAGACGGGGTCGAGGTTCAGGAGCGGTTCGCCCATTCCCATGAACACGACTGTGCTGAGCCTGCGCCCGCGGGCGCAGGCCTGCTGGCGCAGCGCCAGGAACTGCTCCACAATCTCGCCTGACGAGAGGTTGCGCTCGAACCCCGTCTTGGTGGTGGCGCAGAAGTCGCACCCCATCGCGCAACCGACCTGCGAGGAAAGGCATCCCGCCGCGCGGTCGGGGCGGTAGCCGGGCATCAACACGGACTCCACGGTCCGCCCATCGCCTAGTCGGATCAGCAGCTTAGCCGTCCCGTCCTGCGCCAGCTGGCGCGAGAGTGTCGACGCGCTCCTTCGCTCCAGCTGATCGCTCAGGCGGCGGGAGAGGGCCTCGGGGAGCCTTCGTCCGTTCGCATCGGCGCCAGAGCCGGCGCGGTAGTGGGACCGGAGCATGGGCCCCGCATGTGACGGCTTGAAGCCCTGCGCCTCGAGTTCAAGGCGCAGCGTGGCAAGGGTGTGGTCCGATAGGTCCGTCACCCGGCAAGCCACGCACCCTTTTGGGGCAAAGCCAAGCCGCCAGCCCCGCCCTCGCCGGCAGGGGCCTCTGGGATGGGGGCGGCTCTCCCCAGCGCAGGGCTTGAGTCAACCCCGCCTCGGTGGTACCCAGGGACCTGCAGGGCCTAGCGCGGTTGCCCTCCACCATGAAGCTTTTTTTCCGAGCCCTTGCGTCCTTTCTCATTCTTCCGGGTACGGTGGCTGGAGTGTTTCCCGTCCTGATCCTTTGGGGTAACATGCGCATCGGACCGCACGCCGCCCTGGGCCTCTTCGTGGCCGCGGTTGGCCTCGTTCTGCTTCTTTGGTGCGTGAGGGACTTTTATGTGTCGGGAAAGGGGACCCTGGCCCCATGGGATCCCCCCAAGGGCCTGGTGGTCGTGGGTCTCTACCGGTACGTCCGTAACCCCATGTATGTCGGGGTTTTGACCCTGTTAATGGGATGGGCAATCACGTTCGGCTCCAAGGGAATCGGCGTTTATCTCGTTGCCGTTGCCCTTGTTTTCCACGTCAGGGTGCTCACCTATGAGGAACCCGTCCTCTCGAGGATGTTTGGGCAGGAGTGGCAGAATTACCGGGATTCCGTGCCGCGCTGGCTGCCTTTCCGCCGCCTCTTCAGGAGCCGGGGCTGAAATCCGGCGCCGGCCCTATTTTCAGGTTTTGCCGTTCAATTTCGTAACCAAAGGGTATCATTGGATGTCTTATCCATTACACGCACCATGAAAGCCCCACTTTGCATGCTCTTTGCCCTCTGCCTCGTCACGCCGCTGTGGGCTCAGGTGGCGGACACGCAGTACACCCCCGAGCAACTCGACAAGCTCGCCGGGCCCATCGCCCTCTATCCGGATCCGCTCGTTGCCCTGATCCTGCCCGCGTCGACCGTGCCGTCGGACATCAGCGCCGCCGCCCAGTTCATCGCGGGGGGAGGGACACCCGCCCAGGTCGACTCGCAGCCCTGGGACAAGAGCGTTGTCGGGCTCGCGCACTATCCTGAAGTGATCAAATGGATGAACGACAATCTCCAGTGGACCCAGGCTCTGGGGGCTGCGTTTGCGATGCAGCCTGCCGACGTGATGAAGTCGATCCAACAGCTGCGCGCCCAGGCCAAGGCCGCAGGAACGCTTGTCGACACCCCCCAGCAACGGGTGGAAATCGATGGTGACGACATCCGGATCGTCCCCGTGGATGACAACACGATCTATCCTCCCCAGTACGACGCGGACACCGTGTATGACACCGAGGACGGTGCGGCAGGCCCCTTCCTGACCTTTAACGTAGGCTACCCTGTTGGTCCATGGCTGGGGTTTGAGTGTGATTGGGACGATTTCGGAATCTGGATCGGTCCCTGGCAGAGCGGATGGGGATACCGCAGGGACTGGCTCGACCCCCGTTACAAGGGCAATCGCTGGCATGCCGACGGGATTCGGGGCCACGCGCTCGTGCGCAATTTCTACAAGCCCTCAGAGGAGATTCCGCGGCCCCGCCCGATCTCTGGCACCAGGATTGAGGCCCGCGGCCCCGCCATGCAATCCCGCGGCCCCGCCGTGCAACCGCGCACGCCGGCCCCCGCGGAGCGCTCAACGCCTAACTACCGCGGCTACAGCGCTCCGGTGCCGGCACCTTCGCGCCCCGCCCCGCAAAGCCCCCTGATTGGCGGTTACAGCCGGGGCACACAGACCCGTGAGTACAGCACGCGCGGCAACTCAAGTCGGCAGGCCCCCGTCAGCCGGGCGGCGCCCCAGCGTTCAGCGCCGGCTAGATCGTCGCCGCCTTCGTCCGGTGGAAAAGACAGGCGCTAAACCCCACTTAATGGCACCATGAAGACTCTATATCATTTGGCCCGCCCCTTTGCGCTCGTGGCGGCGGCTTTCGTCGTCGCGGGATGCGTGGGGCTCCGTGCAGACGCCCCCGTGGTCGCCCAACAGCGCCACTTCGCCTCGCCCGAGGAAGCGGTACAGGCGCTCACGGACGCTGCAAAATCCTCCGACGGCGCCGCGATGAGCGCGCTCTTCGGCTCAGATGTGAAGGAACTGCTGTCCGGGGACCCTAGGCAGGACGCCATCGAGCGCGCCTCCTTTGCAAAGTCCTTGGGCCAGTTTTCGCACCTGGTGCGCAAGACGGACGACAGTTACGTGCTCAACATCGGCGCCAAGAACTGGCCGATGCCCATTCCGATCGTGCGAAGGGACGGCCAATGGTTTTTTGACACCGCGGCGGGCAAGGAGGAAATCCTCAGCCGGCGCATAGGAGAGGACGAGATCACGGCCATCAATGTGTGCCGGACCTATGTCCAGGCGCAGCGCGAATACGCGTCCGAGGATCGGGACGGCGGCGGCATGATGAAGTATTCCCAGCGGCTGAAGAGCACGCCGGAGATGAAGGACGGGCTCTACTGGCCAGCCAAAGGAAGCGAGGAGCAGAGTCCGCTGGGGCCGCTCGTGGCCGAGGCCCGCGCCGAGGGGTACAGCGGCAAGACCGTGGAGGGGCAGCCCCAGCCGTTCCACGGCTACAGATTCAAGATCCTGACAGCTCAGGGGCCCGCGGCAGCCGGCGGCGCCTACAACTACGTCATCAACGGCAACCTGATCGGGGGATTCGCGCTTGTCGCCTATCCTGCACACTGGGGCCAGTCGGGGGTCATGACCTTCATTGTCAACCAGTGGGGCAAGGTCTACCAGAGCAACCTCGGCGAAAAGAGCACCGATATCGCCTCTGCAATGGCCGAATTCAACCCCGACGATTCCTGGTCGCTGGTGCCCTAGGGCGAAGGGGGGCCGCCCCTTTTCAGTCCTGCTCAAAAAGCCGCTGTCAAACGGCGCGATTTTTGTGCATGCTCACGTTCCCGTGAAGTCATCCGATTTCTTCGCACTCCCAGAGTCACTTGCGCATTTCAGGCCGTTCTTCAGCGCCGATGCGCCGCCTTGGGATTGGGTGAAGCAGATCGGGCCGGCTCTTGCCGCCTACAGGTTTGAGTCAGCGCTCCCGCCGATCCCTGCCGGGGTCCATATCGAGGGCCGGGTCCACCTGGACCCGTCGGTCTCGCTTCCGGCGCACGCCACGATCATCGGGCCCTCCTGGATTGGCGCGGGTACCCAGATCCGACCCGGGGCGTTCATCAGGGGCAACGTGATCGCGGGCCGCGGCTGCGTCCTCGGCAATTCCAGTGAGTTCAAGAACTGCCTGCTCATGGACGGCGTTCAGGCCGCGCATTTCAACTACGTCGGCGACTCGGTCCTGGGCAACGGAGCCCACCTGGGGGCTGGGGCCATCTGCTCCAACCTCCGCCTCGACCAGATGGAGGTCCACATCCTCCTGCCGGGCGGCCCTGTGCCCACGGGGCTCAAGAAGCTCGGTGCGATCCTCGGCGACGAGGCCGAGGTCGGCTGCAATGCCGTCCTCAATCCCGGCGCGATCCTGGGCCCCAGATCGCTTGTGATGCCGACGGTGTCGTTCGGCGGTGTGCTCGCCGCGTCGACGATCGCACGGGTCCGCCAGCAGATCACCTTCATCACACGCAGGCACTGACATGCGAACCCTCACAGGAATAACGCCCTCGGGCACCCTCCACATCGGAAACTATTTTGGCGCCATGAGGCCGGCCATCGAGGCACAGGCCCAGGGTGACTGCTATTACTTCATAGCGGACTACCATTCCATGACCACGATCACGGACGCCGCGGACAGGCGGGCGAACACCCGCGCGATAGCCGTGGACTGGCTGGCGTGCGGGCTGGACCCTGCGAAGTCTGTCTTTTGGCGCCAGAGCAACGTGCCCGAGGTGTGCGAGCTCACGTGGCTGATCGGTAGCCTCACCCCGATGGGCCTGCTTGAGCGCGCCCACAGCTACAAGGACAAGACGGCAAAGGGCATCTCGCCCAATTTCGGGCTCTTTGCCTACCCGGTTCTCATGGCGGCGGACATCCTGCTCTACGACACGAATTCGGTGCCGGTTGGCCAGGACCAGAGGCAGCACCTCGAGATGACACGCGACATCGCCATCAAGTTCAACCAGACCTATGGCGAGACGTTTGTCGTCCCGGAGGCGGTCATCCGCGGGGATGTCGCGATCGTGCCCGGACTCGATGGCCAGAAGATGAGCAAGAGCTACGGCAACACGCTCGAGATATTCGGGGACGAGAAGGTGCTCCGCAAGAAGGTGATGTCCATCGTGATGGACAGCCGCACCCCGGCCGAACCGAAGCCCGACGCCGAGCGCAACATCTGCATCCAGCTGCTCAAGCTCATCGCGCCCGCCGACGTGGCTGCGGATTTCGAGGCCCGCCTGAGGGCGGGGGGCCTTGGGTATGGCGATCTCAAGAAGGCGCTCTTCGAGCACTACTGGACCTACTTCGCGGCCGCGCGGACCCGCAGGGCCGAGCTGCTGGCGAACCCGGACTATGTCGACAAGGTGCTTGCGGACGGGGCCGAGCGTGCCCGAAAGGTGGCCTCGGCGGTCATGGGTCGCGCCCGCCGGGCCGCTGGCATCGACTAGCTCCTAGATCACCGGCCGGTGCGGGGGCTCAAGCCTCGTGATCGCCGCCATGATGCGCTCGGCTGACCGAGCGTAGCGCTCGCGTCCGTCAGCGGGGTTGTCGAACTCCGACGGCATGAGCGGCTGCCCATAGGTCACGGAAACCGGGGATCCTAGCCTGAGCCTTCCCTTCTTGCCGAAGGCCTCAAACGAGCCGAAGACGCGCGCGGGCACCACGGGGACCCGGGCCTTGCATGCGAGAAGCCCCACGCCCGGTTTAGGGGCCTGCAGTTTCCCGTCGAGCGAGCGGGTTCCCTCCGGGAAGACGATGACCACCCGGCCGCCGTTGAGCGCATTAAGGACCCGCTTGATCGCGTCGAGGCTTGTTCCTCCGTCTCGGTCGACGGGGATCGTCCCCACGGCGTTGAGCCACCAAGCCGCGAAACCTGGCCTCCAGAGGGTCTTTCTCGCGAAGAACGCCACCTGGCGCGGTAGGAACTGCCCGACAATCGGCGGATCCAGGTGGCTGGCGTGATTGGCCGCCACGATGTACCCGCCGTGCTCGGGGAGATTCTCGAGGCCTTCCACTTCACCTCTGAAGAACATCTGGCGGATAATCTGGCAGAGCGTATAGAAAAAGCCGTAGACCGGCTCCATCTCGAGCTGGGAGTGCCTGGCGCTCATGCGGCAACAATAGAGGCCATCTTGTCCACGACCTCAGCGATCGTTATTCGAGTGGTGTCGATGGAGATTGCGCCCTCCGGGCACGAGAGAGGGGCGGTCTTGCGGGAGGAGTCGATGCGGTCGCGCTCAGCGACCTTGTCGTGCTGCCCCTCCCTGACCCGGCGCTTCTCGCGCTCGGCGGGATCGGCATGCAGGAAAAAACGAAAATCGGCATCGGGAAAGATGACTGACCCGATATCTCGCCCCTCCATGACGAGGCCCTTAAATCCGCCCTTCCTGGCCGCGTCGGCCTGGCCGCGCTGGTAGTCAAGGAGGGCCGCGCGAAGCTCCGGAATCGCAGCAAAATGCGAGACGGCCCCGTTGACCTCCTTGCTGCGGATCTCCTCGCTCGGCACCCGGCCTGAGATCTCGATCTGTGCCGAGCGTCCCGCGATGCGGGTGCCTAGGTGCAGCTTTGCAAGGGCGGCCTTCACCGACGCCAAGTCGTCCGGCGAGGCCCCGGCGCGAAGCATCTCGGCCGTCACGGCGCGATAGTAGGAACCCGTATCCGAGTGCAGCAGGTTGAAGCGTTCTCCCAGGATACGGGAGGTGGAGGACTTGCCTGAGGCGGCGCCGCCGTCGATTGCGACAATGATGAAGGGTTTTCTGGGCATCAAATGGGGCGCGATAACGATCGCCCCCGGACCGCGTCCAGCAAAGCGAAAAATTCGGGAAACGTCTTGGCGCAGCAGGAGGGATCGGCAATCGCGAGCCAGGGCGTTCCGTCCCCGCGCAGGTCCCTGCAGCCCAAAATGGCGAAGCTCATCGCGAACCGGTGGTCGCCATGGGTCTCGACCGTGACGCCCTTGCGCAACGGTGCGGGCCTGATCTCCAGGACATCCTCCGTCTCGTCGACCTCCTGGCCAAGCCTCCTGAGTTCCTTGGCCATCGCAGCGACGCGGTCGGTCTCCTGTTTGCGGGTGTGGGCAATTCCTCGGATGCGGGTGGGCCCGTCGAGCAGGGGAGCAATCGCGGCCAGCGTCAGGAATGTGTCCGAGAACTCGTTGAAGTCGTGCTGGACCGCGTGGCGCTTGCCGAAGGGGGCAAACGAGACGGTGATTCCCTCATCCCTTGAGATGACCGCTCCGCACTGCGTCAAGACGTCGAGGAAGCGGATGTCGCCCTGAAGGCTCTCGGATGCCGGGCGCAGCTCGTCGAGGGTGAGGGATCCGCCCACCACCAGCGGAAGCGCGGCGAAGTAACTGGCCGCGGTGGCGTCGGGCTCGACCGCGTACTCATAGGGGGACTTGTAGGCCCCGATTGGCACAATGATGGATCCGCTGTCCTGGACCACGTCTCTGATACCGAACTGCGCCATCTGGCGCGTGGTCATCTGGACAAAAGACTGGCGCACGCCGCCGACCGGGGTCGCCGCGACGGGATGCTCGGAAAGCGGCGCCACCATAAGCAGCGCTGAAAGCATCTGACTGCTCTCCCTTGCATCGACAGCCAGCGGGCCTCCGCGAAGGCCCCGCGCGTGGATCTCGATGGGGAAGAAACCCTCCTCGCCAAGGCAGCGTATGTCCGCACCCGCGGACCTGAGCGCTTCGATCAGGCCCTTCATGGGCCTCTTTCGCATCTGCGGCACGCCGTCGATTCGGTAGACGCCCTTCTTGGACGAGGCGCAGAGCGCCGTGAGGAACCTCGCTGCGGTGCCCGCCAGACCCGCGAAAAGGTCGGCTTCCTCGCTGGGAATTACCCCGCCGCGACCCTCGACGACGATCCTCTGCGACGCTGCGTCCTCCTTGACGCTAAAGCCAAGGCGCCGGAGGGCCTCAGCCATGATCTGCGTGTCGTCGCTGAAAAGCGCGCCCGTCAGCGTCACGGGTCCGTCGCAAAGCGCCGAGATCAGGAGGGCTCTGTTGGTCAGGCTCTTGGAGCCCGGAAGGCTCACGCCCCCGCGAACGGGCCCTGTAAAGGGTTTAACAGCAAGAATATCGGGCAGCGGAACATTCACGGTATCGGACGGAACTTGTCCCTGTATTCCCGGCCCCGTTCGAGCAGGGCAGTCACCTCGACATAATCGCGGTTCGACAGGGCGGCCTTAAAGGAATGCAGCTCGTCCTCAAAGTGGCGGAGGGCCCGCAGCACCTCGTCGCGGTTCTCCTCGAGGATTGTCCTCCAGAGCTTTGGGTCGGACGACGCGATGCGCGTGGTGTCCCTCAAGCCCCCGCCCGCATAGTTCCTCCAGGACGGATCGCGGGTGGACAGGAACGCGCAGAGCGTGGACGCGATCACCTGGGGCAGATGGCTGATGTGGGCCACGATCTCGTCATGCTTGTCAGGATCCACAGTCACCACTTCGCAGCCAAGGTCCCTCCAGAAGCGAACAACCTTGGCGGCCGCATCAGCCGGTGTGGCGGCGACGGGCGTCACAAAGCATGCCCGCCCCTCGAACAGGTCGGCTTTACCGTTTTCCCACCCCGTCTTCTCCGAACCCGCCATGGGGTGGGATCCCACGAATTGGGCTTTTCCGGCAAGGGCGTCGTGGCCCAGTCGGGAAATGTCCCCCTTCACGCTTCCCACATCAGTGACGATTGCACCCGGCTTGAGATAGGGGGCTATTTCCCGAGCCATGTGGACGATGCGGTCCACGGGCGTCGCTATGACCACAAGGTCCGCTTCCTTCACCGCCTCGTGGGGGGTCTCGCAGGTCGCGGTGCACCAAGGTTGTTCGTTGATCGCCAGCCGGGTCTCTGGGCGCCTTGCCCAGACCACGATTCTGCGTGCCACACCCCGCGCCTTGGCCGCGCGTGCCACGGACCCCCCGATCAGGCCGGGGGCAAGGATGGTGATCTGCTCAAGCATAACTCCCGCAAAGACGCAAAATCCCCCCCCGCTGTCGAGCCGTTCGTGGGATTGCGTTTTGGCCCTCTCTCAGGTTGCCTCGTGGAGATCGAAATGGACCCGGTAAACCCAGAGGCGGAAAAGACAGAAGTGCAGGCGCGCCGCGCCCGCACCATCCTCCTTATCGTGATGGCGCTGTTCATTGTCGCCCCGCTGGTCTTCTTTTGGTTTTTCGGAACCGGCGCTGCACCAAGGTCATGAATAAGACCCTACTGCCTATCCGCATCCTCTTTATCCTGCTGTGCACCGCGGCGGGTTGGTTGGTGTGCTACACGATACGCGAGTGGGATGCCTATCGGGTCACGGCAACGTCCGTTGGTTTTTGCATCGGAGCCCTGGTGGTTCTAGTCGACGTAATGCTGAAGGGCTTTTCTCTAAGGGGCCTTTCGGCCCTCACCTTCGGCATAGCAGTCGGCTCACTCATCGCCTACATGGTGGCCACCTCGCCGCTTTTCTCCGAGGGCGACCCGGAGATGATCTTCCTCGCAAGGCTGGCGCTCTTTCTTGTCTGCGCCTACTTGGGCACGGTCATTGCCCTCCGAGGAAAGGATGAGTTCAACCTGGTGATCCCGTATGTCAGATTCGTGCCCCATGAAGTGGACGTTCCCCTCGTAGTTGTGGATACAAGCGTACTCATCGACGGCAGGATTGCTCGCGTGTGCGAGACGGGCTTTCTGAGCGCTGCTCTTGTCATCCCGCGTTTTGTGCTCAACGAGCTCCAGAGCATCGCGGATTCCCATGATCCCCTGCGGCAGGCGCGGGGCCGACGTGGTCTCGACGTACTCAATGCACTGCGTGCGATCAAGACCCTCGACATCCGGATCACCGAGAGCGAAGTCACCAAGAAGGAGGACGTGGACGCCAAGCTCGTGTTCCTGGCCCAGTCGATGCGGGCCAAACTCCTCACGACGGACTACAACCTTGCCAAAATGGCCGAGTTTCAGGGCATTCCCTGGCTCAATCTGAACAAGCTCGCAAAATCCCTCCAGCCCGAGCTGATGATTGGCGAACGGCTCGAGATCGAACTCGTTAAATCGGGCAAGGAGGAGGGCCAGGCTATAGGATACCTTGCCGACGGGTCCATGGTCGTGGTCACCGGGGGTCGGCCGCACATCGGCCAGCACGTAGGGGTCGAAATCATCAGCCTTTTGCCCACGGGGGCGGGAAAGATGATATTTGCACGAATGGGAGGCGAAAACGACCATGCCAGGCTCACTTAGGTGCCCGATCCAAGATTGGTGTGGACTTGCTGGCCGCGGGTTTTAGATAACTTCCTTTCCACACGGGGCAGTAGCTCAGTTGATAGAGCGCGTCGTTCGCAACGACGAGGTCGTCGGTTTGATCCCGATCTGCTCCACCATTCCGCATTGGATCTCCCCCCGGTTTGGGGACCGAAGGCAGCGTTTACATAACCGTTTTTAGTTTCTAACCGCATTGGGCGATGACCCGAATGCGGTAGTTGTAAAAGTTTTTGATGCCGTATTTTATTGAAGCGCCACATGCGGACGATCTCCTCCTGCCAGTCGTGGGGGGTTTTGCCGAGGGTTGGGCTTCTGGGAAGGAACTGGAGTGGAGTTGCTCGATGTAGGCTAGGAGGGTACGGATGAGGTCGCGGCACTGATATCTTTTCTGGGTTTCGACGCAAAGCAGGGCGCACAGGCGCTACTCCATTTCGTGGTTCTTCGCCGATTATAGTGGGTGGAGTTCGAGCTTTCCGCAGTGGAAGAGTATGGCGATGCGGTAGTTTTCGAAGGTGCGGAATCCCCGTGCGCAGGACTTGATCATCTGGATCTTCGAGTTGA
>Ga0302319_10013922_pt1 | contig 15049 bp, 13 predicted proteins | sample Bog_T0_2_FD_203319 | JGI IMG/M metagenome (GOLD analysis project Ga0302319, IMG submission 203319) | Peat permafrost microbial communities from Stordalen Mire near Abisko, Sweden - Bog_T0_2 | ecosystem: Environmental > Terrestrial > Soil > Wetlands > Peat | place: Sweden: Abisko, Stordalen Mire... | reverse complement strand
TGGACGACATTCAATGCGCTGCCGGTTAAATTGCAGGACATCTTCGTCGACCAAGTCTATTTCGCCGTATTGCAAGCCGCCGGAACAAGCAAGGATTTTTCGGCCGGCTATAACATCATCAACACGCTGTTCCCGACCGCGTACGGCTACACCAACAACGGGCCGGACGGCGCCGGACCGGCGACCCAGGTTTCAACCGGCAATCTCGACATGCTGCACGCAACCATCAAGACGCTGCAGGCGGGTCTCAACACCATTGAAAATGCAGGGGGAACGCAGTCCACCGTAGCGGTTGGCGGGGATATAACCGTGATGGGGCCTGGGGGAAATGTTGACGTCGGTTCTCAAGCCGTTGAACTCAACGCAAATCTGACAGCCAGCGCGCTTGGTATCCTGACGCTCGATGACGGAACACTTGATTCGTTCACCGATGGCAATCTGCTCGTCAATCAGAGCCGCGTTCTTACTGTGCAGGGCGGCGATATCATCCTCTGGTCGTCCAATGGGAATCTTGACGCCGGCAAGGGCGCTAAGACCACGGTCGACTACAGACCGCTTTCCGTCAATTTCGATCCGTCTGACCTGCAGACCATCAACCTGAACGGTCTGGTGTCGGGCGCCGGCATTGGAACCATTCAGTCGACGCCGGATGCCCCGCCTGCATCGGTCTACGTAAACGCGCCCCGCGGTATCTTTAACGCTGGCGCAGCCGGCGCGCGTACAACAGGAAATATCGTTGTGGCCGCGAAAGAGTGCCAAAACTGCGGTAACATTGCGGCCGTCGGCACAATCACCGGGACACCTGGCGCCGTATCCGTCAACCTGGGGTTGGCTGAAAGCGCATCGTCGACGGCGGGCGCGGGCGCTCAGGCGGCGGACGAGGCCGTCGCTGCGGCGGCGAAGAGCAATGCGCCGATCGGCGTGCGGCATCTGCCGTCGCTGATCACGGTCGAAGTGCTGGGGTTCGGCGATTGCGACCCCGACTCAGGGCAGAAATGTGAGGAATGATCCGGAACAGCGAACTGGCGCTGATCTCCGCCGTCTGATTTAACCCGCTGGGCGATGATCGATCGCATCGGTTGTGACCGGGAAATTTCATGATGGCGTTCCAATCCAGCCTCTGGCCGGTCGCCCTGGCGCCGTTCATCGGAAGCTTCCTCGGGGTCGTGGTCAAACGGGCGGAGACGCCGGGGGCGATCGTCCTCGGCCGATCCGCCTGCGATCATTGCGGCGCGCGCCTGGAAGCCCGGGATCTGGTTCCACTTTTGAGTTGGGTGGCAACCGGGGGTCGTTGCCGCCAATGCCGGCAATCCATCGGCCTCTTCTACCCGGCGATCGAACTGGCGGCAGTCGTCGTCGCCCTCTGGGCCGGCCTGTCGGCCGCAGGCTCGATGCTCTGGATCAGTTGCGCGCTCGGTTGGACGCTGCTCGCGCTCGCCGCCACCGACTTCGAATATTACCTGTTGCCGGATTTCCTGACTTTGCCGCTCATCGTGGCCGGGCTTGTCGTAGCCTGGGTGTACGATCGTCCGGAATTTTCTGACCGCGCCATCGGGGCGGCGGCGGGTCTGTTTGTCATCATCGGGATACATTACCTATATAGGGCTATTCGCGGGCGGGAAGGCATCGGTCTGGGCGACGCCAAATTGTTCGCCGCGGCCGGCGCCTGGGTCTCCTGGTCCGGGCTGCCAAGCGTCATGCTGCTGGCGGCGGTTACCGGGCTCGTCTATGCGATATCCAGGCAAGGGCTGAAAGGCATTCCTTCCGGTACGGATCGCGTGCCGTTTGGGGCTTTCCTGAGCCTGGGAACCTGGGTGGTTTGGCTCTATGGCCCGATTGGGATCGGATGAGGTTTGATGCGACGCGCGCAACTGGCATTGGCGGGCACCCGGGTTAGGGCTCTGTGATGGACGCACTCGAGAAAAAGCTGCCGCTCGACGGATGGTCGCCGGACAGCTTCGCCACCGCTCTCGCCAATCTGCTGATGTCGCAGGGGCGACTCGATCAGAACAGCCTGGATCGCGCCCGCAGGCTGGCGGCGGAAGGCGGCGGACGCCTCGACGCGGTCTTGACGCAACTCGGGATGATCAGCGACCGGGTCCTGGCTGAGGCATTTTCGGACCTGCTCGGCCTTCCGATCGCCGCAACAACCGACTATCCGGCCGAACCGATCGTGCCCGATCGGCTCAGGTCCAAGTTCCTGCGCAAGGCGCGCGCGATCCCGCTTGCGGACGACGGCCGCATGATCCGGGTGGCGATGGCGGATCCGCTCGATCGCTTCGCGATTTCGGCGATTTCGATCGCGGGCGGACGGCAGGTCGAAGTGCTGGTCGCGATTCCGATCGACCTCGAGGCCGCCTTCGAGCGGCTCTACAACACGGAGGATGCGCCCAACCCGGATACCTACGATCAGAGCGGTGCCGGAATCATCGAGGACGATGCCGAGCGGCTCAAAGATCTGGCGAGCGAGGCGCCACTGATCCGGCTGGTGAACCAGTTGATCTCCCAGGCGGTCGAGACCCGCGCCTCGGACATCCATATCGAACCGTTCGAGGACCGCTTGCGGGTGCGCTACCGCTATGACGGGGTTCTGCACGAGGTCGAGGCGCCGCCGCGCCGGCTGCAACTCGCGGTGGTTTCGCGAATCAAGATCATGGCCATGCTGGACATCGCCGAGCGCAGGCTGCCCCAGGATGGGCGCATCAAGATGGTCGTCCGCGGCAACGAGGTCGATCTACGGGTCTCAACCATGCCGTCGCTGCACGGCGAAAGCGTCGTGCTGCGCATCCTCGACCGGTCGGCGGTCAATCTCGATTTCGGCAAGCTCGGGATGGACGACGGCTTTCAGCAGAAACTCGGACGCCTGCTCGACCTCCCGAACGGCATCATCCTGGTGACCGGCCCGACCGGCAGCGGCAAGACCACGACCCTCTATACCGCGCTGCTGCAGCTGAATTCGGTCGACCGCAACATCGTCACGGTCGAGGACCCGATCGAATACCAGCTGCCCGGCATTACCCAGATTCAGGTCAAGCCACTGATCGGGCTGAATTTCGCCACCCTGCTCCGGGCCATCCTGCGACACGACCCGGATGTCATCATGATTGGCGAAATCCGCGATATCGAGACTGCCCAGATCGCGGTGCAGGCCTCGCTGACCGGACACCTCGTGCTGTCGACGCTGCACACCAACAGCGCGGCCGCGACGATTGCGCGCCTGCGCGATATGGGGCTAGAGGACTATCTGCTGACCGCGACTATCAACGGGATTATGGCGCAGCGGCTTGTGCGGCGGCTCTGTCCCGACTGCAAGCGGCCGATCTCGCCACCGCCGGAACTGGTTAGCCGCTTTGGGCTGGACCGCATCGCCGGCGACGATCCGATTACGCTCTATGAGCCGGTCGGCTGCGGCGCCTGCCGCGGCACCGGCTATGTCGGGCGCGTGGCGATCACCGAGTTGCTGACGCCGGACGACAGGATCCGTCAGCTCATTCTCGCCCGCGCCGACCACGGGGCGGTGCAGGCCGCGGCCTGTGCCGGGGGCATGCAGACGATGCTGGAGAACGGGCTGCGTCAGGTTATCGCCGGCAACACCTCGCTCAGCGAAATTCTGCGCAGCATCCGCTACGAGGACTAGGGCTGTGCCGAGGTTTCGCTACACCGCGATAGATGGGGCCGGCAAGATGGTGCGCGGCGCGGTCGAAGCCGCGAGTCCCGCAATGGTGGCCGACCAGCTTCATGGCCAGGGCCGCATGCTGCTGCGCGCCGACGAGGTCGGGAGCGGTGGCCGGCTGCTCGACCTGCTGCACACGGACGTCGCGATCGAGCGCGGACTGTCCAAGGCGGTGATCGCGCATTTCACCCGCGAACTGTCGGTGATGCTCAGCGCCGGCCAGGATATCGACCATGCGCTGCGCTTCCTGGTGGAGAGCAGCGAGGACAAGCGCGTTCACCGGATCCTCGAAGCCATTCGCAATCAGGTCCGGAGCGGTAAATCGCTCGCAGCCAGCGTTTCGGAGCATCCGAAGATCTTTTCCCGACTCTATGTCAGCCTGGTGCGCGCCGGCGAAGCTGGCGGCAATCTTGCCGAAAGCCTGGCGAACCTGGCCGATCTGCTCGAACGGGAGGCCAAACTGGCGGCCACGGTCCAGTCGGCGATGACTTATCCGACTCTTCTGGTCGTCGTTGCGATCGGCACGATCGTGATGTTGTTGACCTATGTGCTGCCCCAGTTCACGCCGATTTTCGAGCAGGCCGGGGCGAGGTTGCCAAGGCCGACGCGCATTCTGATCGGCATCGGCGATGTGGTGCGGCACGACGGCCTCTGGATGCTTTTGCTCGCCTTGATCACGGTCGTGGCGGTCCAAAGGGCGCTCAAGGAACCCAAGACCCGGATGGCGGTCGAACGCTTCGCCCTCAGGCTTCCCATCGTCGGGCAGCTGACCCGGCGGGCGCAGGCGGCCCGCTTCATGCGGACGCTCGGCACGCTGCTCGGCAACGGCGTCAGTCTGGTAGGGGCGCTGGTCATCGGCCGCGGCGTCCTCGGGCATCTGGTCGCCGCTCAGGTGGTCGAGCGTTCGGCGTCTGAAGTGAAGGCCGGCCGCAGGCTGGCGGCCGCGCTGGGCGAGGGGAATTTTTTCCCGGTTCAGACCGTCCATCTGATTGCATTGGGCGAAGAAACCGGACGACTTTCGGAAATGGCGTTGCGCGCCGCGGATATTCACGACGAGCAGGTGCGCCAATCGGTACAGCGGCTGGTTTCGATCATGGTCCCGGCCGTGACCATCGTGATGGGGCTGGTGGTTGCCGGTATCGTCGGATCACTGCTCGTCGCCATGTTGAGCCTCAATGACCTGGCGCTCTGACAAGCCGGTGGTCGGTCGTCCGGGAGCGGAGGCCGGATTTACTCTGATCGAGCTGATCGTGGTGATCGCCGTGATGGGTCTGATGATCGCCATGATCTCCAGCCGAAACGCACCGGTGTCTCCGGCCACCCATGCGCGCGCGGCCGCCCGTGAAATCGCGGGCGCGATGCGCTCCGCGCGTACAGAGGCGATCATGACCAATCGCAGTGTCGCCTTCACGGTCGATGCTGCCGGCAACCGGTATTGGTGGGGGAAGCGTCAGGCTCAATTGCTCTCCCCCGACCTGCGTGTCGCCCTGATGACCCATCGTGAGCAGATGGTGAACGACGCGATGGGAAATGTCCGGTTCGATCCGGACGGCGGCTGCACCGGCGGCCGGGTCGCGATCGCCGGCGGCGACCGTACATGGTGGGTCGGGGTCGACTGGCTGTCGGGGCGGGTGTCGGTTGTCGAAAAGCCGCGCTGACCGCACACGCCCTTGCCGCAGCGCCGGCTTCACCTTGATCGAGGTGCTGGTCGCGCTGGCGATCGCCGCGATGGGACTTGGCGCCCTGATGGCAGCCGCCGGGCAGGGTCTGCAGAATGTCTCTGCCGCGGACACCTATATCGAGGCGACACGGCGAGCGCGCACGCATCTCGATATGGTCGGTGTCATTAAGCCGGCGGTCGAAGGCGACCTGTCCGGCGATGACGGCGGCGGCTATGCTTGGCGCCTTCACATAGCTCCGGTGGGTGTACGGCCCCCGCCGCAGGATGTGGTGCAGACCGCTCCACCTCTGACGCTCTATGACGTCTTCGTCACGATTGCCTGGAAAAGCGGAACCACGACGAGAAACGTCACTGTGCAAAGCCGCCGCCTCGGCCGTCTCGGGCAGCCATGAGAGTGATTGGAAACGACAGCGGGTTTACGCTGGTCGAACTGCTGATCAGCACGATCATCATGTCGATGATCGTGCTGGCGTTGACCGGTGGCCAGCGCTTCGCCGTGCGGGCATGGGAGTCCCAGGAACACCAGATCGAGCGGGAGGCCGATCTCGGCGCGATTCAGAACGCGCTGCGGCAGATGCTCATTTCGGGCCGCGAGTTTCAGGGTGACGACAGCGCGCTCAGTTGGGTCGGCGCATTGCCGCAAGGACTCAATCGCGGCGGTCTCTACGATATTCAGCTCAAGACCGACGAAGATCGATTGGTCATGGTGTGGCGGCCGCACTTCAAGGGGCCGGCCGCGCCGGTGGACCCGACCACGGAGGTGTTGGCCAAAGGCGTGCAGGATTTTGATTTGGCGTATTATACAGCCGGCCTGATTGGCCAGGCCGGCGCCGGCGACTCACCGTCAGCGACGATAACGGAACAGTGGCAACAATCCGTGACCGATAAAGCCAAGCCTCCGGCGCTGATCAAGATCAGCCTGGGGCTGACGCAGGGTCGATGGCAGCCCTTGATCGTGGCGCCCATGCTCGACGCGCCGCTGGGGGCGGCGCCTGGCGCTCCCGCCGGCCAGAATCCTGTCGGTCCAAACGGGCCTACGGCGCCCGGTCAAAGCCCCGGCCAGCCCCAGGCCAACCCTTAATCATCATTCAGAAACATAGTGGAAGTAAGTTGCGCCCGTTTCCGGTAAAATCGCGGATGGATATGAAACCGTCAGCACTACTCACATTTTTCGACTGGTGGTTGCGACAGCTGACCGAGATGCTGCCCAGCGGACTCGCGCGCCTGGGGCATCGTTATGCCGATGCGGCAATTATCAGCGTCGAGTCCGATGGTGTTGCGCTACTGTCGCGGCGAGAGGGGTCGGTTTCGTTTGTGACCCGCGGGCGCGCCCAGAGCGAGGCTGGCTATCGTCAGATCGCCGAGGCGATCGCCGGCATGGACCCGCCGCCGCAACAGCTTTTGCTGCGGGTGCCGCCATCGATGGTTCTGAGGAAACCGGTCTCGTTTCCGGTGGCGGCGCGGGGCGATCTCGAAAGCCTGATCGGTTTCGAAATGGACCGGGAGACGCCGTTCGCGCGGAATGAGGTCTTCTGGACCTATGTCCTGCGCCGGCAGGATTCGGCGACCGGCCGCCTTGACGTCGAGCTGTTCATCGTGCCGCGGCCCTTTGTCGATCCAATCATCGAGGCGGTTCGCAGAGCCGGGCTGGAGCCATCGGGGATCGAACTGGGCGCGGACACCGAACAGCCGACGCTGATACGGTTAGGCGCTCCCGATCGGTGGGAATGGCTTCGGAAGGACCCGAGAAAGCTGCGGATGGCGGCAGCGGCCGCCGGGGCCGTTCTTCTGGTTGTTCTTTTTCCGCTGATCTACCAGCAGGTTCTGATCGCGATCGACGATTCCAGAATTCGGGGTTTGAAAGAACAAGCAGTGGAGGCAGCGGATCTGCGCCAGACCGTGGATCAGGCGAACGGGGTGTTGGAACTCGTCAATACGGAGCGCACCCGCTGCGGCGGGACTTTGGATGTACTCGCGGCGGCCACCAAACTTCTGCCTGACGACAGCCACCTGACCGCCTTCAGTCTTCGCTCGGGCCGGTTGACGATCTCGGGCTTGTCGCCCGCCGCGGCGCATCTGGTCGATCTTCTGGCCCAGTCCACGGCCTTTCGGGAGCCGGCCTTCGATTCGCCCGTCGTGCAGAACGACGACAGCGGTTTGGAGTTATTCACGATTTCCGTCTCGCTTTCACCCGATGGGCTCAAGAACGAGGCGCGGAAGATCGCGCTGGAGCAGAAAGGCGGTGCCGCGAATGAGCCGACGCCGCAGGAGCAGCCCCCCGCAATCAACCCGCCGAAACCCGATGGCCGAAAATCCGGAAGCCTTCGTGACGACGACCAGGAGAGTGAGCAATGAACGGCCTCCCGGAAGGCCGTCGCGGCCACATGCTGGCGCTGGGAATTTGTCTCCTTATCGTCGCCGCCGTCTACCTCCTCGTGATCGCGCCATTGTCGAGCCTATATGGCAGCGGCGCCGAGCGGCTTGAAACGCGGCGCGACATGGTCGATCGCCTGCAGGCCTCTGCGCGTGCCCTTCCACGGCTGCGCAAGGAGGCCGAACGCCTGCGCGACCCATCGCACAAGGGCGCTGTATTGTTGGTGGGGTCGAGCCCGACGGTCGCCGCGGCCCAGCTTCAGACCGCTCTGAAGGAACTGGTCGAAACCAACGGCGCGCACATCGCCAGTGCGGAAGTCTTGGCTCCGGAACCGCAGGACAGCTATCAGAAGATCGGTTTGCATGTATCGTTCTCAGGAGATTTGTCGTTGCTAACCGCGGTGCTGCGTGGCATTGAAACGTCACGCCCGGCCATGTTCGTCGACAATATGGACATACGCGCGGCCGCCAACGCCGGCGACGACAGCCAGTCGCTTGCGATCGCGTTCGATGTTTACGGCTTCCGGTCCCTGTAGATTGCACCGAATGTGATGACCCGCACCCTGCATTCTCTGGCCGGCGGCCTCATCCTGTTTCTGGCCGTCATGGTTGTGGCCGGCTTGAACGGGCGGGCTATCGGTGAACCGGCAAATGCGACGCAGCCGAACCCGGCTGAGCAAGGCGCTCCGACGGTTGGAGATCAAGCGGCCGGAGATGATCTGGACGCGTTGATCGACTCGATCCGGAACCGTCCGCTGTTCAGCGCCGACCGGCACGCGCCGGCGCCGCCGCTGGAGCAGCGGCAGGCCGATGATCAACCCCAGGTCAAGACGGCCCCTGTCCTCAATGGCCGCCTCGCCGGCGTGACCCTCGGTCCGAAGGATCAGAAGACGGCGGTTTTCGCGCGGCCAGGCGAGAAGCCGGCGGTGGTGAAGGAAGGCGATGAGATCGACGGTTGGACTGTCGCGTCGATCGAAGCGTCTCGTGTCGTTCTCAGCAGCGCTTTCGGCGAAAAAGTGGTGGAGCCCACGGTCAGCGTGGCCGGCGAAGGCGCACCGCCCGAACTGCCCTTTCAAAGAAAAGCCGCGCTGGCGGGACCACCGAGCAGGCCGGGCCCGCCGCAGGCGCCTAATTTCGGCAATCAAGCCTTTCCCAATCCTCAATTGGCAAGACCGCCTGCTCAACAGGGCAGGCCGCTTGCCGCTTCGCGACGGAATTGATCATTGTGACACCCCTCCGCCCGGGCGCGAAGCCCCTCGCTACCATTCCGTGGGCCGTCATGCTGGGGTTGGCGCTGACCTCGTGCGGCGGCAACCATCCCCAGCAGGCGGCCGCACCTGACGCCACGCAGCCGGAAACGCAACCGACGCCGATCGTGCGTGCGGAGTCCCAGACCCGCTACGACGGCAAAGTGACGCCCGCGGCGAGACAGAGCAACGAACCTCCCATCCGCCAGCTTGCCGGCGGCGCGGCCGTGCCGGCGGCGCGCCCGGGAACGGCGCTCGTCGTGGGTCAGGAAGGCGACGACCAGGGTGTCATGCTGAATTATATCGAAACCGACGTCAGGGAAATCATTCGCCAGGTCCTGGGGGATATTCTCAAGGTCAATTACACGATCCAACCGGGTTTCCAGGGGCAGGCCACGATCCAGACGGCCCGTCCGCTGAAACGCGAAGAGTTGCTGCCGACGTTGCAGAGCCTCATTACGCAGAGCGGCGGCGCGATGGTCTATCAGAACGGATTTTTCCGGATCGGGGCGGCGGGGGACGATTCCGTCGTGCCGCCGGTGGTCGACGCCGAGTCGACCGGGCTCGGGTCGCAGGTCGTGCCGCTGCGCTACGCCTCCGCCAAGCAGGTCGCGGCGGTGTTGCAGCCCTATGTCGGCGACGGCGCCAAGATACTGGCCGATCCCGGCCGCAATGTTCTGATCGTGAATGGCACATTGTCCGCCCGGGCCAGCCTTGTCGATTTGATCCACGTATTCGACGTCGATTATCTGGCCGGGCAATCCTATGCGCTGTTCCCGGTGAAGTCGGGGTCCCCTACGAAATTCGCGACCGATTTGCAGCACGCGTTGCAGATCGACCCCGATGGCCCGATGGCGGGCGCCATATCGATCGTGCCGGTGGAGCAGGCGAACGCAGTCATGGTCATCGCCAAACAGAGATCCTACCTCGACCGGGCGGCGCGCCTGATCGAGCAAATGGATAAGATCGCCGACGATTCGGGCCGCAACCTTCATATCTATCACCTGAAGAATGTGCAGGCGATGGACATCCAGGCGCTCTTGCAAAAGGCTGTGAACCCGCCGAGCGGCGGCGCCGCCGAAGCCACTCCGGCGCCGGGCAATCTGGCGCCGACCGGAGAGTCGGCGCAGACCAACCCCGCGGGCGGCGCGCTAGGTTCGGCTCAGACGCCAGGCGGCGGCGGGACGGCAGGGAGTCTGTTCGGCGCCCCCGGCGGCGCGACGCCGGGGGGCTCCCCAGCGAACGCCGCGTCAACGAGCCAGGGCGCCGCAAGCAGTTCGAGCACCGAAAACCAGCCCGATCTCGGTCAGGAAGTGTCGGGCGGAACGGCCAAGGGGCCGCAGATCATCGCCGACACCAAGAGCAACACGCTCGTGATCGTGTCGACCGAGGCTGAATACGACAAGATCGAGGCGGCCATCAGGCGGCTCGACGTGATGCCGATGCAGGTGATGGTCGAGGTGACCGTGGCCGAAGTCACGCTCAACGACACTCTGCAATACGGGACCCAGTTCTTTCTTCACAACGGTTCGACTCAGGCGACGCTGAGCAACGCGCAGAGCGCGTCGTCGACGTCGACTGCCCTGGGTTCCAACGCGATTCAGTTCCCGGGGACGCTTGCCCCGAGTTTCCCGGGTTTCGCCATCGCCCGCACGGCGAGCTCGATCCAATTCGCCCTCGAAGCCTTGAAGGCGGTCACGAAGGTCAAGGTGGTTTCGTCGCCGCGGCTGCTGATGGTAGATCGCCAGAAGGCCCTGCTCCAGGTCGGCGACCTGGTGCCGACCATCAGCCAGACCGCGCAATCCGTGGTCACGACCGGCGCGCCCGTCGTCAACAGCGTTCAATATCAGCAGACCGGCGTGATTCTCGCGGTCACGCCACAGATCAATGCCGGCGGTCTGGTGTCGCTCGATATCAACCAGCAGGTTAGCCAGGTGGTGAACACCACGACATCGACCATCGATTCGCCGACCTTTCAGCAGCGCCAGATCACCAGCAAGGTCGTCATTCGCGATGGCGAGACCATCAGCCTCGCCGGGTTGATTCAGGACAACAGAAGCATCGGCAATTCCGGCCTCCCATGGCTGAATGACCTTCCGGTGGTCGGTCATCTGTTCTCCACTCAGGACAACACCGACGTCCGCACCGAACTCATCGTCCTGATCACGCCGCATATCATCTATGACGAGCACGATGCGCGCGCGCTGACGCAGGAGTTGCGGCGGAAGCTGCCGCAGGCCGCGGCCGTGGCCGGCGAGTGAGCCATGCGTCCTCGGCGATCGGCGGTCCCGTCTGGCCGGTCCCGCAACGGGTTCGCGCTGATCATCGTTCTGTGGTTCCTGGTCCTCATCGCGGCGATCGGCGCCTACATGGTCGCCAATGCCCGTTCCCAGACGGCGCTGGCCCATAACATTCTGGCCGCGACCCGGGCCGAGGCGGTGGCGGACGCGGCGGTCGCTCAGTCCGTTTTCAATCTGATGGAGCCCGACGACAAAAAGCGCTGGCGGCTGGACGACACGCCCTATGTCATCGCTTTGCCCGGCGGTCAGGCGACGGTGCGGCTTGAGGATGAACGCTCCAAGATCAATCCCAATCTCGCGTCGGACAAACTGCTGGCGGCATTGTTCGAGGCGGTCGGCATGGATAACGGGCGCGCCGCCCGATTGGGCGCCTGCATCGCCGATTGGGTCAGCAAGGGCGATCAGGCGCGGCCGCTCGGCGCGAAGAAGCCGGAATATGAAGCCGCCGGGCGCAAATACGGGCCGCCCGGCATGGCTGTCGAAAACATGGACGAGCTGCAGTTGGTGCTGGGCATGACGCCGGAGATCCTGACCGCTGTCCGGCCCTATCTGACGATCTACACGTCCGAAGCCGTGCCCTCGCATCTGGAAACAGTGTCGGCCCCGGTCTATCGCGCGCTGGACACCGTCTCGCACGATCCCGCCGCCAACGCGAATGGACCGGCCGCGGCCGGTGCAGTTCCTGCTTCCAATGTCCCGGCGCCACCGCCGCCGCCGGGCGTCCTGCCGGGGAGCGCCGGGGCCCCGGGTGTCGCGGCCGATGCCAATGCCGTGATCGTGACCATCGAAGCGATCGGCCGAAGCTTCGACGGCGGAACCTTTGTTCGCCGTGCCGTCGTGAAGCTCGATTTCATCAACCCGAAAGGCTATGCCGTACTGGACTGGCGGCGCGGGATACTCGCGAACTGACGGAGTGGGAGAGTCGATGGACGCGCTGACCGGGGTGCGGTTTGCCGATGCGGCGGTTGGCAACGTCGCGCGGGGCAGGACGTGGCGCTACTGGACGCTGGCGCTCCTCTTCTTGATGGCCACCTTCAGCATGGTGGACAAGATGCTGATCACCGTGCTGCTCGATCCGATCAAGCGGGATTTCCATCTGACCGATACCCAGCTCGGTCTGTTGACCGGCATCTCCTTCTCGCTGTTCTTCGCGGTCGCAGGCATCCCGCTCGGCATCGCCGCAGATCGCGGCAACCGGCGCAACCTGATCGCGATCTGCATCACGACCTGGAGCCTGGCGACTGTCGCCTGCGGTCTGACCACGGGTTTCCTTCAGCTGCTCGGCCTCCGGTTCGTCGTCGGCGCCGGCGAATCCGGTGCCACCCCGTCCGCCGTCTCCATGATTTCCGACCTGTTCCGCGCCGGCGAGCGGGCCCGGGCGCTCGCCATCTATTATCTGTTCACGCCGATCGGCTCCGGCATCGGCCTGTCGGTCGGCGCGATCCTGGTTCAGGCGATCGGCTGGCGGAATACATTGATCGCCGCCGGCGCGCCGGGGCTTGTGATCGTGCTGGTCCTGCTGCTGACCGTGCGCGAGCCGCCTCGCCTCTCGATCGGTGGCGAAGCGGACAAGAGTCATGCCCCGCCGCTGCGCGACACGCTGGGCTTCATCATCCGCCAGCGCTCGCTGCTGCATCTGGGCACGGCGATCACGCTGGTCACCATCGCGGTGAACGGGTTCGGCATGTGGATGTTCCCGTTCTTCACCCGCGTGGATCATCTGGCTCCGGCATCGGCCGGCTGGGAGATCAGCCTCGCCACCTATCCCGCCAGCTCCGCCGGCATGATCCTGGTTGGTTTCCTGTCCGATCGTTTGGCAAGGCGGGACGAGCGTTGGCGGGTCTGGATCCCGGCGGTGATGGCTTTCGCCTGCCTGCCGGCGGCGATCGCGGCGGTGACCTCGCCCGACCCGGCGGTGGCGCTTGCCTTCACCGGCCTGTGGATGGTGGCCGGCATCTCCTGGTTCGGCGCCAGCTACGCCGCCTGCCAGTCGCTGGTCCCGCCGCGCATGCGGGCGACGCTGAGCGCCATTCTGTTGCTGCTGACGACGTTGCTCGGTTTCGGCTTCGGGCCCCTTATCACCGGAAGGATCAGCGACCTGATGGCGCCCTCCGTCGGATTGAGGTCGGTGGCCTATGGCATGGTGGGCGCCAATCTGCTGGCGGTCTGGGGCGGCGTGCATTTCCTGTTGGCGGCGAGGCGGCTCCGCCAGGACCTCGCGACGGTGGCGGGTCATCGCTAAGCGGCGTAGAGTCCGGCCTCAACCGGCGTGACAGGGAGAAGCGGGGGAATGCTCATGCGAAGGTTCGTCGTCCGATATGCGGCCGTGCTTCTCGCCGCTTTTGCTCCAGCCGCCTTCGCCAGTTCGCCCGAACTGATTCAGAAGGGCGAGTACCTGGCCCGCGCCGGCGATTGCGTGGTCTGCCACACCGCCCCGGGTGAACGCCCCTTCGCCGGCGGGCTCAAGATGGCGACGCCGCTGGGCGCGATCTACACCTCGAACATCACACCAGACAAAGAGACCGGGATCGGCGATTACAGCTTCGATGATTTCGATCGGGCGGTCAGGCAAGGCGTCGCCAAGGACGGCCATCACCTCTATCCCGCGATGCCCTATCCCTCCTATGCCAAGGTCAGCGATGACGATCTGCGTGCGCTTTACGCCTTCTTCATGGAGAGCGTGCAGCCGGCCAAACGGGCGAACCAGCCGAGCGAGATCAAGGCGCCGCTGAACCAGCGCTGGCCGCTCGTGTTGTGGAACGTTGCTTTCACCGACGCCATCGGCTACCGGCCCGATCCAGATCATGACGAGCGCTGGAACCGCGGCGCCTATCTGGTCCAGGGGCTTGGCCATTGCGGCAGCTGCCACACCCCGCGTGGTCTTTTCTTCCAGGAAAAGGCGCTGGATGAAAGCGGCTCGGCCTATCTCCAGGGCGGTGAGCTCGACAACTGGTTCGCGTCGAATCTGCGCGGCGACCCGTCCGGCGGCCTCGCCAGTTGGTCCGAGGCGGATATCGCGGCCTTCCTCAAAAGCGGGCACAACGCCCACGCGACCGCCTATGGCACAATGATCGACGCGGTCAACAACAGCACCCAGTACCTGACGGATGACGATCTTGGGGCGATGGCCGCCTATCTGAAATCGCTGCCGGCGCTGGAAAAGCCGATGACCGCGGGCGCCGCGGCCCAGGGCGCCGGATCGCCCGGCGCCAGGCTTTACCAGCAGCAATGCGCCGCCTGCCATCTGGCGGACGGAACCGGACACGCGCCCTACATCCCGCCGCTGGCCGGCGTGCCGACGATGCTGGACCGCGATCCGGTTTCCCTGATCAACATCACGCTCAACGGCTCGTCGCGCATCGTGGTGGACGGCATGCCGGACGCCTATCGCATGCCGCAATACCGCGTACTGCTCACCGATCGGAACATCGCGGACATCGTCACTTTCATGCGCGACAGCTGGGGTGTTCCGGGAACCGGCGTCACAGCCGAGCAGGTCGCCAAGGTCCGCGCCGCGACGGACGCCGCCAGCGACGCCGTCGTCATCCTCAAGATGCGTTGAGGTATACGGTTCAGGTCATGTATGGAAGTTGCTGAAAAATATGTGCGCCATCACCCGCCTCGTCAGTGCGAGCGGAGCGAAGCAATCCAGAGCCGCAAGCGCGACCCGCCCTGGATTGTTTCGCAAAGCCTCGCCATGACGGCATCATTTATTTGAGTGACCCGCTTTTATTTCCAGAAATTCTTCAGAACCAGGAAGAGAGTTCCTCCATGT